>Ga0164243_10005758_pt1 | contig 18890 bp, 16 predicted proteins | sample OricompcompostOP_FD_108781 | JGI IMG/M metagenome (GOLD analysis project Ga0164243, IMG submission 108781) | Organic Plus compost microbial communities from Emeryville, California, USA - Original compost - Organic plus compost (OP) | ecosystem: Engineered > Solid waste > Mixed feedstock >... | reverse complement strand
GCCACCCACGGCGACCCACCGCGCAAAAAAATCAGTCTCGCGAAGCGAGGCCTTTATCCCAGGCGGGGCGGGGTCCCGCGCAGCGAGGCCTTTTGCGGGGATTCTGGGTTGGGCCCGGCTACGTGCGGGTTTCGACGATGCCGAACTCGTGGATTTTGCGGTAGATCGTGGCGCGGGACATGCCCAGGAGGCGGGCGGCTTGGGTCTTGTTGCCGGCGGCGTCTTCCAGGGCGTGGACGATGGCGTCGCGTTCGATGGACTCCAGGCGGCTCAGTGAGCGGCGGGCGGCGGTGCGGTACTCGGGGGGCAGGTCGGAGGCGCGGATGGTGCCGCGGCGCAGGCGGTGCCGGGTGACCTCGGTGAGGACGCGGTACAGCTCGGCGGCGTTGCCGGGCCAGGGGGCGCGCATCAGCAGGTGCAGGGCGGCGGGTGAGCAGGTCAGCGTCTCGCCGTGGCCGAGCTTGCCGAGGAACAACGGTACGAGTTCGCCGACGTCCTCCGGGCGGCGGCGCAGCGGCGGGACCGCGACCGTACGGGAGAAGCAGGACAGCAGCGCGGCCAGCCGCGGCGCGGCGGTGGTGCCGGGCGCGACGGTGACCACCACCCACGGCGTGGGCGGGCCGGCCCGGGCGGCGCGGCGCAGGATCGGGGTCAGCGTCCGTACGGCATCGGCGGTGAGCCGGTCGGCGTGCCGGATCACCAGCGTGTCCACCGGGTCGTCGAGCAGGTCGCGGTGGACGTCGGCGCCCAGCTGCGCCCCGGCCTCGGCGGCGTCCAGCGTGTGCAGCCGCCCGCCCGGGTTGCGCCGCCGGTGCATGCCGCTGGCCAGCGCGTGCTTGCCGGTCCCGGGCTCGCCGGCCAGCACCAGCCACTCGCCCCGGTCGTACCCGGCCTCCACCTCGTGGCAGCAGCGCAGCCAGGCCGGCGCCGAGCCGACCACGCCGGGCAGGAAGATCCGCAGGAACGGCAGCGCGGCCCCGGCCCCGCCCTCGTCCGGCTCGATGAGCTGCACGGTCAGCACGCCGCCCGCGGTCTCGCCGTCGCGGCGGCCGGTCACCCGCCGGCAGTCCATGCGCACCTTGTTCCCGGTGGGCAGCGCGACGGTCGCGGTGGCGCGCCGCCCGGTGGCCAGCGCCTCCGTGGCGTGCCCGAGCAGCACGGACTGGTCGTTGGGGTCCAGGAGCTGCCGCGCCCGGTCGTTCATCATCGTGATCTCGTCGTTGAACGCCAGCACGATGCCGGTGGTACGGCGGCAGGCCTGCAGGTACGCCTGGAACAGCACGAGCTCGCGGACGTCGCTGTGCTGCAGCAGCGCGGACCGGACCTGCTCGGCGGTGGTCCGGGCCAGCGCCACCAGCGTCGCGCCGGCGTCGCGGCGCCAGCAGGTGACGTCGATCGCGCCGAGCATCCGCCCGGTGATCGGGTCGTGCAGCGGCACGCCCGCGCAGGCCAGGTTCTCCAGGTGCTCGGCGTAGTGCTCGTGCCCGAACACGTGCATGGGGCGGCCCTGCTGCAGCGCGGTGCCGATGCCGTTGGTGCCGACGAACCGCTCGCCGTAGCTGAACCCGGGCACCAGCTCCACGCCCTCCAGGTGCCGGTGCAGGTCGGTGTCGCCGGTGCGCTGGGTGAGCACCACGCCGTCCGGGCCGGTGAGGATCAGGCTGATCGGCTGGCCGTCGAGCTGCTCGCCGAGCCGCCGCAGTACGGGCTCCGCGCTGTGGATCAGCGGCGTGTCGAGGTCCTGTTCGCCCAGGTACGGCAGGTCGATGCGGTCGGCGGGCACCGCGAACTCGCGGGACCGCCGCCATGACGCGAGGACGGGCGGACGCACCTCCTCGGGACGTACGGACTCGCTGGTGAGGAACCGGACGCGGGCGTAGGCCAGGCCGGCACCGTCGGCCGGGACGGGGGTCTCGTCCACTTCGGGCCTCCGTAACTCCGAAGCAGATGTGCTCTGCGTCACACGCTAGGCCACGACCGGCGGAACCGGGCGTCTCAAATTGAGACGCCGCATCGCTCCGGTACGGGTTGTAATCGCCGGTGAGGAGCGAGGGAGGCGCCACATGAGCCGCCAGAGCGTGGCGAAAGCCCACCAGAAGATCCAGGAACTGTCCTGGGAGCCCGCCTACCACACGCCCGTATCGCATTACGGCACCGACTACACGTTCCACAAGGCCAAGAAGAAGGACCCGCTGAAGCAGGTCCTCCGCTCGTACTTCCCGATGCAGGAGGAGAAGGACCACCGGGTGTACGGCGCCGAGGACGGCGCGATCCGCGGCAACATGTTCCGCCAGGTGCAGGAGCGCTGGCTGGAGTGGCAGAAGCTGTTCCTCAGCATCATCCCGCTGCCGGAGATCTCCGCGGCGCGCGCGATGCCGCTGCTGTTCCGTACGGTCCCCAACCCGGAGCTGCACAACGGCCAGGCCATCCAGATGATCGACGAGGTCCGGCACTCGACGATCCAGCAGAATCTCAAGCGCCTGTACATGAACAACTACATCGACCCCGCCGGCTTCAACTCCAGCCTCCGCAACTTCCAGAACGACTACTGCGGCACCATCGGCCGCCAGTTCGCGGAGGGGTTCATCACCGGCGACGCGATCACCGCGGCCAGCATCTACCTCACGATCGTGGCCGAGACCGCGTTCACCAACACGCTGTTCGTCGCGATGCCCGCCGAGGCCGCGGCCAACGGCGACTACCTGCTGCCCACCGTCTTCCACTCGGTGCAGTCCGATGAGTCCCGGCACATCAGCAACGGGTACGCGACGCTGCTGATGGCGCTGTCCGACGAGTCCAACCACCAGCTGCTCGAACGCGACCTGCGCTACGCCTGGTGGAACAACCACGCCGTGGTGGACGCCGCCATCGGCACGTTCATCGAGTACGGCACCAAGGACCGCCGCAAGGACCGCGAGAGCTACGCGGAGATGTGGCGGCGCTGGATCTACGACGACTACTACCGCAGCTACCTCGTACCGCTGGAGAAGTACGGGCTGGTCATCCCGCACGACCTCATCGAGGAGGCATGGAACCGGATCTGGAACAAGGGCTACGTGCACGAGGTCGCCCAGTTCTTCGCCACCGGCTGGCTCGCCAACTACTGGCGGATTGACCCGATGACCGACGAGGACTTCGAGTGGTTCGAGTACAAGTACCCCGGCTGGTACGACAAGTACGGCAAGTGGTGGGAGAACTACAACCGCCTCAGCCGCCCGAACGGCCACCACCCGATCGTCGCGGAGAACGTCGACTACGTGTACCCGCACCGCTGCTGGACCTGCATGGTCCCGTGCCTGATCCGCGAGGACCTGGTCACGGACAAGGTCGACGGGCAGTGGCGCACGTACTGCTCGGAGGCCTGCCACTGGACCGACGCGACCGCGTTCCGGCCCACCTACCAGGGCCGTAACACGCCCAACATGGGCCAGCTGATCGGCCACCGCGAGTGGGAGACGCTCTACCACGGCTGGAACTGGGCCGACGTGGTCTCCGACATGGGCTTCGTACGCGACGACGGCACGACGATGGTCGCGCAGCCGCACCTGGACCTGGACCCGTCGAAGATGTGGACGCTGGACCACCTGCGCCGCATGCCCGAGGTGCAGAGCCCGAACGTGCTGCTCAACCAGATGAGCGACGAGGAGCGCGCGGCGTTCGTCGCCGACTACCACCGGCAGGGACCGGCCGGACGGCCCGCCCCGCGGGACGGCTGACGGCCCGATGGCCGACAAGCACGTCGTGCGGTTCGAGCCGGTGGGCATCGAGATCGAGGCCGGCGAGGAGCAGACCATCCTGCGGGCCGCGGCCGAGCAGGGGATCATGCTCATGCACGGCTGCAAGGAGGGGCAGTGCGCCTCCTGCAAGTCGTTCATCCTCGACGGCGACGACGTCGAGCTGGACCGGTACTCCACGTTCGCGCTGCCCGAGTTCGAGCGCGACGAGGGCTACACCCTGCTGTGCCGGGCCCACGCGTACGAGGACCTGACGATCGAGCTGCTCAACTACGACGAGGAGATGATCCGCTCCGGGCTGCCCATCCAGCGGGCGGTCGCGGAGGTGGTGGCCAACGAACCGGTCACGCACGACATGCGGCATCTCGTCGTCCGGCTGGTCGAGCCGGCGGCGCTGCGCTTCTTCCCCGGCCAGTACGTCGACATCGTCGTGCCGGGCACGGAGGAGAGCCGGTCGTTCTCGATGGCGAACACCTCGAGCGTGGAGTCGGGGCGGCTGGAGTTCGTCATCAAGGTCTATCCCGGCGGCCTGTTCTCCGGGTACCTCGACACCCGGCTGGCCGCCGGCGACCGGCTCGACCTGACCGGACCGTTCGGCGTGTTCACGCTCCGGGACGCCCCCGGCGCCGACCTGGTGTTCGTCGGCGGCGGCGCCGGCATGGCGCCGATCCTGTCGCTGCTGCGGTCGATGGCCGAACGCGGCGTCGACCGCACCGCGACGTTCTTCTACGGCGCCCGTACCCGCCGCGACCTGTGCTTCGAGGCGGAGCTGCGGGCGCTGGAGGAGGCGCTCCCGGCGTTCCGGTACGTCCCGGCGCTGTCCGAACCCGAACCGGGCGACGACTGGACGGGCGAGACCGGGCTGATCACCGACGTGGTACGGCGCCGGACCGGCGACCTGACCGGGGCGGACGCGTACGTCTGCGGCCCGCCCCCGATGGTCGAGGCCGCGCTGGACCTGCTGCCCGCCCTCGGCGTGGCCGAGCGGCGCATCTTCTACGACAAGTTCACGACGACGGGTGAGGCGGAGGACCCGCAATGACGACAACACCCGAACGCAGCGTGCCGAAGCCGGCGTTCACCGACGCCGAGGCGGGCGCGAAGGAGTTCCCGGACTCCACCGCCCGTACCTTCAGCTACTTCACCCCGGCGAAGCGCAAGCAGAGCCACTACGAGGACGTCACCGTCGAGGTGCAGCCCGACCCGCGGCACTACCTGTCGCAGGGCTGGCTGTACGGATTCGCCGACGGCCGCGGCGGCTACCCGCTGGACTGGACGGCGCTGAAGGCGTGGGGCAGCGACCGGCCCGAGCCCGAGCGCGGACCGGGCTCCGGCGGGCAGGGGTACGCCTGGCCGGCCCTCGGCTGGCACGAGTTCCGCGACCCCAACGAGGAGTGGGAGCTCACCCTCTACCGCTACAACGCCAACGTCGTCCGCCAGCTGAACGCCAACGTCGACGCGGCGCGCAACTCCAAGGCGTTCGAGCAGTGGACCCGTAACTGGGTGGACTTCGTGGCCCGGCACGTCGGCGCGTGGATGCACGTGGACCACGGCCTCGGCCTGTACCTGTTCGCCAACGCCAACCGGCGGGCGCCGACCAACATGCACAACAACGCGATCTCGGTGAACAGCATGCACCGGATCCGCGCCGCCCAGGACCTCGCGCTGTACAACCTCACGCTGTCCGAGGAGATCGACGGCTTCGACGGCACGGCGCACCGGCAGGCCTGGGACCACGACCCGGCGTGGCAGGGCGTACGGGACGTCGCGGAGCGGCTGACCGGGATCTGGGACTGGTGCGAGGCGGTATTCGCGGCCAACGTGGTGTTCGAGCCGCTGGTCGGCGAGCTGTTCCGCAGCAACCTCGTCCAGCAGGCCGCCCCGGCCAACGGCGACTTCGTCACGCCGACGCTGATCGGCGCCGAGGAGTTCGACTACTCCGAGCGCGACCTGCGCTCCACCCGCGCCATGTTCCAGCTGCTCATCAACGACAAGGAGTTCGCCGACCACAACCGGGCGATCCTGGAGTCCTGGCTGGCCTCCTGGGTGCCGCGCTGCCTGACCGCGGCGCGCACGCTGCAGCCGCTGTGGTCCCAGCCGGACGCCAAGCCGTCCCGGTTCGAGGACGGCCTGGACCGGGCGAAGAGCCGGTTCACCGGCGTCCTGTCCGACCTCGGCCTGCACGTACCCAAGGAGCTGGCGCAGTGACCACGTTCAGTACGACGGAAAGCCCGTTCAAGTCCGACAACACCGCGTCCGGCATGTGCGGCTTCACCCTGATGAACAACCAGGTCGGGGCGATCGTCGCGGAGGTGATGGGGCGCAAGTCCAACGTCACCGTCACCCCGCTGCCGTCGATGATCCGCGTCGACGCCGCCGGGCGGATGGACGTCGACTACGCCGAGATCGACGAGGCCGCCGGCGAGGAGGAGGGCTGGTTCGACTCGGCGGAGTTCGAGGAGTCCATGTCCACGCACTACGGCCGGATGATCCACGAGGACGACCGGACCATCTTCTTCGCCAACCCCGAGGACGCCGCCGAGTTCCTCGACTTCGACCTCCGACCGATCGGCGGGTGACGCGCATGTACACGGCCAACGGCGAGAGCTACTTCGTGGTGGACAGCCACGTGCACTTCTGGGACGGCAGCCCGGCCAACCAGGCCAACCGGTACGGCAAGGGCTTCATCGAGTGCTTCTACGACTACCACCGCAACCTCAGCCCCGAAGAGTGGGTGTGGCCGCTGGAGAAGTTCGCGAAGTACAGCGAGGCCGACCTCACCTCCGACCTGTTCGACACCGGGTACGTGGACCGGGCGATCTTCCAGCCCACGTACCTGAGCGACTTCTACGTCAACGGCTTCAACACCACCGAGCAGGACGGCGTGGTCGCCGAGAAGTTCCCGGGCCGGTTCATCGTCAACGGCTCGTTCGACCCGCGCGACGGCGAGGCGGGCATCGAGCGGCTCGAGGCGCTGGCCGAGCGCTGGTCACTGCAGGGCGTGAAGCTGTACACGGCCGAGTGGAAGGGCGCCTCGAAGGGCTGGAAGCTGAGCGACGACTGGGCGTACCGGTACCTGGAGGCGTGCGAGCGGCTCGGCATCCGCAACATCCACGTGCACAAGGGCCCGACGATCTACCCGCTGAACCGGGACGCCTTCGACGTGGCCGACGTCGACGACGCCGCCACCGCGTTCCCCAACCTGCGGTTCATCATCGAGCACTGCGGGCTGCCGCGCCTGGAGGACTTCTGCTGGATCGCCGTGCAGGAGCCCAACGTGTACGGCGGCCTGGCCGTGGCGATGCCGTTCATCCACACCCGGCCGCGGTACTTCGCCCAGGTCCTCGGCGAGCTGCTGTACTGGGTCGGCGAGGACCGGCTGACCTTCGCCAGCGACTACGCCATCTGGTCGCCGAAGTGGCTCATCGAGCGGTTCGTGGACTTCCAGATCCCGGAGGACATGCAGGCCGAGTACGGCGTGCTCACCCCCGAGATCAAGAAGAAGATCCTCGGGCTGAACGCCGCGAAGCTGTACGACATCCCGGTGCCGGCATGACCGACCGGGCGGCGGCGTGGTCGGCGCTGGCGACCGTGCGCGACCCGGAGCTGGACGAGCCGATCACCGACCTCGGGTTCGTCGCGGAGCTGACCATCGAGCCGGCCGTCGACGGGCCCGGGGTCCGCGCGCGGCTCCGGCTGCCGACGTACTTCTGCGCGCCGAACTTCGCGTACCTGATGGTCGCCGACGCCTACGACGCGCTCGCCGGGCTGCCCGGCGTCGCGTCCGTGGACGTCCGCCTTGAGGACCACTTCGCGGCCGAGGAGATCAACGCGGGGGTGGCCGCCGGGGCCGGGTTCGGCGGGTCGTTCCCCGGGCAGGCCACCGGTGAGCTCGCCGAGCTGCGCCGTACCTTCCACCGCAAGGCGCACGCCGCGTGCCTGGAGCGCGCCTGCCGGCGGCTGCTGGCCGAGGGCTGGCAGATCGAGTCGCTGGCCGACGCCCGCCTGGCCGACGTGCCCGAGTCCCCGGAGCGCGCGGGCCTGCTGCGCCGCCGCGCCGACCTCGGGCTGCCGGACGGCCCGGACGCGCCGCTGGTCATCGACGACGGCGGCGCGCCCGTGCCCCCGGGCCAGGTCGCGCCGCGGCTGCGGTTCGCGCGGACGGTACGGGTCAGCATCGAGGGCAACTCCGGGTGGTGCCGCGGGTTGCTGCGCACCCGGTACGAGACGACCGAGGAGGGTGCCACATGAAGGCCGTACGGTTGCACGCCTACCATCGGCAGCCGGTCATCGAGGAGGTGCCGGAGCCGCACGTCCAGGGGCCGCTCGACGTGGTGGTCAAGATCGGCGGCGCCGGGGTGTGCCGCACCGACCTGCACATCATCGAGGGCCAGTGGGCGCCGAAGACCGGCGTCGAACTGCCGTACACGATCGGCCACGAGAACGCCGGCTGGGTGCACGAGGTCGGCTCGGGTGTCACCAACGTGGCCGTCGGCGACACCGTCATCCTGCACCCGACGCCCACGTGCGGGCTGTGCCGCGCCTGCCGCGCCGGCGACGACATGCACTGCGAGCAGGGCCGGTTCCCGGGCATCGACAGCGACGGCGGCATGGCCGAGTACCTGCTCACCTCCGCCCGTACGTGCATCAAGCTGGACCCGGGCACCCGGCCGGAGGACGTCGCCGCGCTGGCCGACGCGGGCATCACCGCGTACCACGCCGTGCGCAAGGCCGTGCCGCTGCTGTATCCGGGCACGGTGTGCGTGGTCAACGGCGCGGGCGGGCTCGGGCACATCGGCATCCAGGCGCTGGCCGCGCTGACCGCCACCACGATCGTGGTGGTGGACCGCAACGCCGAGGCGCTGAAGCTGGCCGAGACGCTGGGCGCGCACCACACGGTGACCGCCGACGGCGGCCAGGTCGACGCGATCATGAACCTGACCGGCGGGAACGGCGCGGAGGTCGTCCTGGACTTCGTGGCCGAGCAGGGCGCGCAGCAGGACGCGTTCGCGATGACCCGGCGCGGCGGGTCGCACTACGTGATCGGGTACGGCGGCAACATCGACGTCCCGACCATCGACATCATCTCCACCGAGCGCAACGTGGTCGGCAACCTGGTCGGCACGTACAACGACCTGGCCGAGCTGATGGTGCTCGCCCAGGCCGGCCGGGTCACCCTGCACACCCAGCGGTACCCGCTGGACGCCGCGCTCGACGCGCTGGCCGACCTGGACGCCGGGCGCGTCCGCGGCCGGGCCATCCTCACCCCCTGACGCCCCTTTACGCATGAGGAGCACGCACGATGGCCAAGGAACTGCGCTTCGGCCGGGAGTCCCGTGAGCTGCTGCTGGCCGGGGTGGACCGGCTGGCGGACGCGGTGAAGTCGACGCTGGGGCCCAAGGGCCGCAACGTGATCATCGAGAAGACGACCGGCTCCCCCGTGGTCACCAACGACGGCGTCACCATCGCCCGCGAGATCCACCTGAAGAACCAGTTCGAGAACATGGGCGCGCAGCTGGTCAAGGAGGCGGCGATCAAGACCAACGACGTGGTGGGCGACGGCACCACCACGGCGACGGTCATCGCGCAGGCCATCGTGCGTGAGGGCATGCGGGCCATCGGCTCGGGCGGCAACCCGGTGCTGATCAAGCGGGGCATCGACCAGGCGGTCGCCCGGCTGGTGACCCACCTGGAGGGCGTCGCGCACCCGGTCGCCGACGAGGCGCAGTACGCCCGGGTCGCGGCGATCTCCGCCAATGACGACGACGAGGTCGGCGCGGTCATCGCCCGGGCGCTGAGCACGGTCGGCATGGGCGGCGTGGTGACCGTCGAGGAGTCGCCGGGCATCGGGATGTCGGTCGACTTCGTCGAGGGCTTCGAGTTCGACAACGGCTACGTGTCGCCGTACCTGGTGACCGACCCGGGCCGGCTCGAAGCGGTCGTCGACGACCCGTACATCCTGATGTGCAGCGAGAAGGTGACCAAGGTCCAGGAGCTCATGCCGCTGCTGGACAAGATCATGCGGGCGCCGCGGCCGCTGGTGCTGATCGCCGAGACGGTGGAGGGCCCGGCGCTGAGCATGCTGGTGCACAACCACGTCAACGGCACGTTCCAGGCGGTGGCCGTACGGGCGCCCGGCTTCGGCGACCGGCGGCTGCAGAAGCTGGAGGACCTGGCCGCGATCGTCGGCGGGCGGGTGCTGTCCCGGCAGTCCGGCTTCACGCTGGAGACGATGACGCCGGACCTGCTCGGCCGGGCCAAGCAGGTGCGGGTCACCGCGGACAGCACGACGATCATCGGCGGCGCCGGGTCGCCGGCGGACGTGGAGTTCCGCGTCGGCCAGCTGCGCGCCGAGCTGGCGCGCGCCCAGTACGGCGTGGACGAGGACGTGCTGACCGAGCGGATCGGCGCGCTGACCGGCCGGGTCGCGGTCATCCGCGTCGGCGCGGCCACCCCCGCCGAGCTGAAGGAGCTGCGGCACCGCGTGGAGGACGCGCTGTCCGCCACCCGCGCCGCGATGGCCGAGGGCGTCGTCCCCGGCGGCGGCGCCGCGCTGCTGCACGCCGAGCCCGTGCTGACCGGCCTGGACCTGGAGGGCGACCACGCGACCGGCGCCGACATCGTACGGAGGGCGCTGAGCGAACCGGCCCGCCTGATCGCCGAGAACGCCGGACTGTCCGGCGACGAGGTCCTGGCCCGCACCCGCCCCCTCGGCCCCGACGAGGGCTTCGACGCGCTCACCGAACGCTACGGGAACCTCCTCGACCTCGGCGTCATCGACCCCCTCCGCGTCTGCCGCAGCGCCCTCCGCAACGGCGCCTCCGTAGCCGGCCTCCTCCTGACGACCGACTCCCTGATCGCCGAAGAGCAAACCCCCTGGGGCGGCACCCCCGCCCTGATGACGGAGTACGGCCCCCTGGACGAGGGCCTCCACCAGCCCTCCCCCGACGCCAGCACCCCCCAGTCCCTGGGCTTGGGGCCGTCGGTGGCCTAGCGCGGGGCGGATCGAACCGGGGCGGCGTGTACCCATCACGCCGCCCCGGTCACCTATGTATCAAGCAATTTCGTTCAATTGTTTTTCAAGTGGATTTCCTTCGGCGTCGCCGTTGGCCGACAAATGCGGACATATGCGCCTGCAATTTCGCCAACGCGCAGGGGTTGACAAGTTACGGAGCGTCACGTGGAATGAAAACGCACGTCGGCGGACCGAAGAGAAATGATCTCATGTTACTTGAGCTGCACTTCTAGCCCGAGATCACGATCTCGAAGATCGTTTCCAACCTGCTCCGAACCTCATTAGTGTAATTGCGCCGCGTACGCACGCGCGCTTTATGAGGCTCGCGCACGGTCCATTTACCTGTCGCATTATTGATTGGTGGTGCGTTGTGACCGAGTCCGTCCAGGCGAACCCGGAAGTCCCGTCCGAACAGCAGCAGCAGCAGAGCCTCGCGACGCAGGCCGCACGGCAGCTCGCGACCACGACCAAGTCCGTCCCGCAGATGCAGGGCATCAGCTCCCGCTGGCTGCTGCGCAACCTGCCGTGGGTGCAGGTGTCCGGTGGTACGTACCGGGTCAACCGGCGGCTCAGCTACGAGGTCGGCGACGGGCGGGTCACGTTCGTCAACACCGGGGCGGACATCCGCGTCATCCCGCGCGAGCTCGGCGAACTGCCGCTGCTGCGCGGGTTCGACGACGATGAGGTGCTCTCCGCCCTCGCCGACCGGTTCGAGCAGCGCGAGTACCAGCCCGGCGACGTGATCGCCGAGTTCGGGCAGCTCGCCGACGAGACCGTGCTGATCGCGCACGGCAAGGTCAAGAAGATCGGCGTCGGGCAGTACGGCGACGAGACCTCCCTCGGCGTCCTCGCCGACGGCGACCATTTCGGCGACGACAGCCTCGTCGAGGCCGACGACCTGTGGGAGTACACCACCAAGGCGGTCACCGCCTGCACCGTCCTCGTCCTGCCGCAGCGCGCGTTCGACGAGGTCCTCGACCAGTCCCCGGCGCTGCGCGAGCAGCTGGAGAACTACCGCGGCAGCCTCGGCCGCGACCGCGACGAGCACGGCGAGGCGGCCATCGGCATGGCGGCCGGCCACGAGGGCGAACCGGACCTGCCCGGCACGTACGTCGACTACGACGCCGCGCCGCGCGAGTACTCGCTCAGCGTCGCGCAAACCGTCCTGCGCGTGCACACCCGCGTCGCCGACCTGTTCAACGACCCGATGGACCAGGTCGAACAGCAGCTGCGGCTGACCATCGAGGCGCTGCGCGAGCGCCAGGAACACGAGATGGTCAACAACCGCGACTTCGGCCTGCTGCACAACGCCGACCTCAAGCAGCGCATCGCGACGCGGACCGGCCCGCCCACCCCGGACGACTTCGACGAGCTGCTGTCGCTCGTCTGGAAGGAGCCGGGGTTCTTCATGGCCCACCCGCGGACCATCGCGGCGTTCGGCCGCGAGTGCAGCCGCCGCGGCGTGTACCCGACGTCGGTCGACTTCAACGGCAACCACATGCCGGCGTGGCGCGGCGTGCCGATCTTCCCGTGCGGCAAGATCCCGGTCTCCGACTCCGGCACCAGCTCGGTCATGCTCATGCGGACCGGTGAGGAGAGCCAGGGCGTCGTCGGCCTGCACCAGACCGGCATCCCGGACGAGTACCAGCCGGGCGTCTCCGTCCGGTTCATGGGGATCAACGAGAAGGCGCTCCTGTCGTACCTGGTCAGCGCGTACTTCTCCTGCGCGGTGCTGGTGCCGGACGCCCTCGCCGTACTGGAGAACGTCGAGACGGCCCGGGAGGACTGACGCGCCGTGACGACCACCGAACCCGCACCGGCCCAGGCCACGGTGGACGAACCGCACCTGAGCCTGTCCACCACGGCGGCCCGCAACCTGGCCACCACCACCAAGTCCGTCCCGCAGATGCAGGGCATCAGCCCGCGCTGGCTGTCCCGCATGCTGCCGTGGGTGACCGCGCCCGGCGGCACGTACCGGGTGAACCGCCGGCTGTGCTACGAGGTCGGCGACGGCACGATCGGCTTCACGTCCGTCGGCTCCGAGGTCCGGGTGATCCCGCGTGAGCTCGGCGAGCTGGCCCCGCTGCGCGGCTTCGACGACGAGTCCGTGCTGGAGGCGATCGCCGACCGCGGCGAGTCCCGCGAGGTGGAGCCGGGCGCGACGCTCGCCGAGTACGGCCGGCCGCGCGACGCGGTGCTGCTGATCGCGTACGGCAAGGCGACGCTCACCCGGCCCGGCCAGTACGGCGACGACGCCGTGCTCGGCACCGTGGCCGACGGCGACCAGCTGGGCGCCCGCGCCCTCGCCGAGCCGGACGGCTCCTGGGACTGCACGGTCACCGCGAACACCCGGATGACCGTGGTGTCCCTGCCCGTCGCGGCCTTCCAGGAGATCCGCGACCGGTCCGCGGAGCTGGCCGAGCACATCGAGCGGTACCGGTCCGCGCCCGCGCCGCCGCGCAACAAGCGCGGTGAGGCGGACGTCGCGCTGGCCTCCGGGCACGAGGGCGAGCCGGACATCCCCGGCACGTACGTCGACTACGACGCCGCGCCGCGCGAGTACTCGCTCAGCGTCGCCCAGACCGTCCTGCGCGTGCACACCCGCGTCGCCGACCTGTACAGCGACCCGATGGACCAGGTGGAGCAGCAGATCCGGCTGACCATCGAGGCACTGCGCGAGCGCGAGGAGCGCGAGCTGCTCCTCAACCCGGACTTCGGGCTGCTGAACAGCGTGGACCCGCGGCACCGGGTGCCCACCCGCTCCGGCCCGCCGACGCCGGACGACCTGGACGACCTGCTCACCCGCCGCCGTAAGACGCGGCTGTTCCTGGCCCACCCGCGCGCCATCGCGGCGTTCGGCCGGGAGTGCAGCGACCGCGGCGTGTACCCCACGCCGAAGGAGATCGACGGCCGGCCCGTCCAGGCGTGGCGCGGCGTGCCGATCCTGCCGTGCGACAAGATCCCGGTCTCGCCGTCCGGCACCAGCACGATCCTGGCGATGCGGCTCGGCGAGGACGACCAGGGCGTGATCGGCCTGCGCCCGGACACGCTGCCGGACGAGCGCGGCCCGGGGCTGAACGTCCGGTTCCTCGGCATCAACGACAAGGCCATCGCGTCGTACCTGGTCAGCGCGTACCACGCGGCGGCCGTCCTGGTACCGGACGCGCTGGGCGCGCTCGACCACGTCGAGATCGGGCGGTGAGGCCGATGTCGACGGACACGATCGCCGAGGGCCGGCCGGCCAAGGAGATCCTGGCCGGCGCCCGTACCGCGGTCGAACCGGCACTGCGCCGCGCCGTGGACGGCCTGCCCGCCTCGCTCGCCCACGTCGTGGGGTACCACCTCGGCTGGTGGGACGAGCAGGGCCGGCCGGTCGACGCGGGCGGCAAGACCCTGCGGCCCGCGCTGGTGCTGCTGGCCGCCGAGGCGGTCGGCGGCGACGCGGCCGACGCCGTACCGGCGGCCGTCGCCGTGGAGCTGGTGCACAACTTCACGCTGCTGCACGACGACGTCATCGACGGCGACGCCGAGCGGCGGCACCGGCCCACCGCGTGGCGGGCGTTCGGCAGCGCCGCCGCGATCCTGGCCGGCGACGCGCTGATCACCCAGGCCATGGAGCTGCTGGGCACCGGCGGCGACCGGGTGGCCCGGCAGGGCACCCGGCTGCTCGGCCAGGCCACCCAGGAGGTCATGGGCGGGCAGAGCGACGACGTGGCGTTCGAGAGCCGCGACGACGTCGCGATCGGCGAGGTCGTCGCGATGGCGGAGGCCAAGACCAGCGCGCTGATCCGGGTGTCGTGCGAGCTCGGCGCCCTGTACGGCGGGGGCGACCCGGACCGGGTCGCCCGGCTCGCCGACTACGGCGCGGCCATCGGCCTGGCGTTCCAGCACGTGGACGACCTGCTCGGCATCTGGGGCGACCCGGCGGCCACCGGCAAGCCCGTGCACTCCGACCTGTACAGCCGGAAGAAGACGCTGCCCGTGGTGGCCGCGCTGTCCTCCGGCACGGCGGCGGCACGGGAGCTCGCCGCGCTGTACGGCGGGACCGCCCCGTTGACCGAGGCCGAGGCGGCCCGGGCGGCCGAGCTGGTGGACCGGGCGGGAGGCCGGGCGCGGTCCCGCGCCCAGGCCGGTGAGCTGGTCGGCCGGGCGCGGGACCACCTCGCCGACGCCCGGCCCGACCCGCGCGCCGCCGCCGAGCTCGACGCGCTCGCCCGGCTCATCACCCACCGCGACCACTGAAGAGGCACCGGCGCATGCATGTGCTACTCGCGGCACCCCGGTCGTTCTGCGCGGGCGTGGACCGCGCGATCGACATCGTCGAGCGGCTGCTCGACCAGCGGGGCGGGCCGCTCTACGTCCGCAAGCAGATCGTGCACAACGCGCACGTCGTCGCCGGCCTGGAGGAGCGCGGCGCGGTGTTCGTCGAGGAGCTTGACGACGTGCCGGACGGGGCGACCGTCGTGTTCTCCGCGCACGGGGTCTCCCCCGCCGTACGGGAGGAGGCCGCGCGCCGCGGCCTGGAGGCGATCGACGCCACGTGCCCGCTGGTCACCAAGGTGCACACCGAGGCCGTACGGTTCGCCGGGCGCGGCGACACCGTCGTGCTGATCGGCCACGCCGGGCACGAGGAGGTCGAGGGCACACTCGGTGAGGCGCCCGGCCGTACGGTCCTGGTGGAAAGCGCCGAGGACGTCGACGGCCTGGACGTACCGGACCCCGAGCGGGTGTCGTACCTGACCCAGACCACGCTGGCGGCCGACGAGACCGCCGAGGTGATCGCCGCGCTGCGCCGCCGCTTCCCGGCGCTGCGCGGGCCCGGGTCGGACGACATCTGCTACGCCACGACGAACCGGCAGGACGCGGTGACGGCCATCGCCGCCGAATGCGACCTGCTGCTCGTCGTCGGCTCGGCGAACTCGTCGAACTCCCAGCGGCTGGTCGAGGTGGCGCACCGCCAGGGCACGCCCGGCCGGCTGATCGAGGACGGCGGGTCCATCGCGCCCGAATGGCTCGACGGGGTGCGGGTGGTCGGCCTGACCGCGGGCGCGTCAGCGCCGCCGTACCTGGTGGACGGCGTGCTCACGGCGCTGCGGCAACGCGGGCCGGTGACCGTCGAGGAACGCGAGAGCTCCCGGGAGACGACCCGCTTCGCCCTGCCGCAGGGCATCGAGGGCTGACCGCACGCGACCACGTACGGAGGATCCACGTGTCACCGATATCCGCGCCCATGTCCGCCCTGTCCGGGCCGTCCGGCCTGCCCGGGCTCTCCGCGCCCGCGTCCGCGTCGGCGGCCGCCGCCGTACCGGCGCCGGACACCGGCGTCGCCGGGCTCGCCGCCCGGCTGCTGTCCGACATGGCCCGCGCGCCGTCCGCCGACCTGCCCCGGCTGCTGTCCGGGCAGGCGGCGGCTCAGACGGCCGGGGACCAGGCGCGGCCGGCGAAGTCGCTGGTCCGGGGGTTCGCCACCGGCGTCGGTACCTCCGCCGTGCGCCTGCCGCAGGTGGCCCTCCCGGACGCGCCGGCCGCGCCGTCCCCGGCACCCCCCGACGCCGACCGCCCCCCGGCCGACGACGAGGACGACGTGCCGGAACTGTTCTGTCCCGGCCCCGTCCGGGACGACCCCGCCCTCGGAGAGGAGGTGAACGAGGGGATCGTCGCCTGGGCCGAGGAGGTCGGCATCTACCCGGGGAACCTCGAACGTCTCCGTACGTGCAACTTCGGCCGGCTGATCATGCTGACCCACCCGGCCTGCAACGACGCGGACCGGCTGCTCGCCGCGGCCAAGTGCGTGGTCGCCGAGTGGGCCGCGGACGACTACTACGTCGACGAGGTGGACCTCGGCGCGGACCCCATGACCGTGGGCTCGCGGATGGCCAAGCTGTACGCGATCGTCGACCCGGCGCCGCTGCCCGCCCGGTACGCGCCGCAGCTCGACGCGTACCGGGAGGCCGCGCCGATCGAGACGGCGTTCCGCTCGGCGATGAAGCACCTGGCCCGGTACACCTCGACCACGCAGATGGCCCGCTTCCAGCACCAGATGGCCATCCTGTTCACGGCGTGGAACCAGGAGGCCGACTGGCACGCCAACGGGCGTACCCCGCCGGTCTGGGAGTACCTGGTGCAGCGGCACCTGAACAGCTATCTGCCGCCGATGATCCTCATCGACGCGCTCGCCGGGTACGAGCTGACCCCGACCGAGTTCTACGACCCGCGCGTGCGCCGCGCGTTCACCATGGCGGGCGACGCGAACGTACTGCTCAACGACCTGCACTCGCAGAAGTTCGAGTCCGAGAACGACCACAACCTGCCGTCGGTGATCGCCGCGGAGGAGAACTGCACGCCGCGGGAGGCCATCAAGCGCACCGTCGAGATCCACAACGAGCTCATGCGCACCTTCGTCGCGGAGGCCGCCGCGCTCAGCATGGCCGGCTCGCCGAACCTCAAGCGGTTCCTGGCCGACACCTGGGCCTGGCTCGGCGGCAGCCGCGAGTGGCACAGCACATCCGGTCGATACCACAGCTAAGGAGCACCCACATGGCCAGCACCGCAACCGGCACCGGCGTCCTGCGCACCGCCTACCAGGCGTCCGTGGCCGCGTACTGGGACAACGAACGCGACCCGGTGAACATCCGGCTTGGCGAGGTGGACGGGTACTACCACCACCATTACGGCCTCGGCGAGTACGACCCGGCCGTCCTGCAGGGCCCCGCGGACACCCGGGACGACCGGATCATCCGCGAGATGCACCGGCTGGAGACCGCGCAGGCCAACGTGCTGCTGGACCACCTGGGCGACATCCAGCCCGGCGACCGGCTGATGGACAGCGGGTCCGGGCGCGGCGGCACCAGCTTCATGGCCAACGAGCGGTTCGGCTGCTCGGTCGACGGCGTGACGATCTCCAAGGAGCAGGTCGCGTTCGCCAACGGCCAGGCCGCCGACCGCGGCGTCGCGGACAAGGTGCGCTTCCACTTCAAGAACATGCTGGACACCGGCTTCGAGACCGGCTCCCGGCGCGCCATCTGGAACAACGAGACCACCATGTACGTGGACCTCGACGAGATGTTCGGCGAGTTCTCCCGGCTCCTGGAGTACGGCGGCCGGTACGTGTGCGTGACGGGCTGCTACAACGACGTGACCGGCGGCCGCTCCAAGGCGGTCAGCCGCATCGACGAGCACTACACCTGCAACATCCATCCGCGCAGCCAGTACTTCAAGGCGATGGCGGCGCACGGCCTGGTGCCGATCAACGTGGTCGACCTGACCGCCGACACCATCCCGTACTGGGAGCTGCGCGCCCAGTCCCCCGTCCGCACCGGCATCGAGGAGCCGTTCCTCACCGCGTACAAGGAGGGCAGCTTCCACTACCTGCTGATCGCCGCCGACCGCGTCTGACGCCGGCCCGGGTCGCGTCCCGCCTTGGTAGGAAGGTGGGATGCGACCCGAGCCCGGCCAGGTCCTGCACTTCTCCGAAGACCCGTCGATCACCCGGTTCGTCCCGCACGTCGCCGCCACCGCCCGGCAGCCCGAGGCGTACGTCTGGGCCGTCGACGCCGCCCGCTCCCCCGACTACTGGTTCCCGCGCGGCTGCCCGCGCGCCATGGCCTGGACGACCCCGGAGACCACGCCCGCCGACCGCACCCGCGTGCTCGGCCCCGGCGGCGGCGACCGCGTGCACGCCGTCGAGTACCGCTGGCTGGACGCTCTGCGCTCGGTCCGCCTGTACGCCTACCGCCTGCCCGCCGACCGCTTCCGCCCGTTCGGCACCCCGGTCACCGCGCACGTCGCCACCGAACCGGTCACCCCGCTCGCCCCGCCCGAACCGGTCGGCGACCTCCTCCACCTGCACGAGCAGGCCGCCATCCAGCTCCGCGTCCTGCCCAACCTGTGGCCGTTCTGGGACGCGGTCACCACCACCACGCTCGGCTTCAGCGGCATCCGCCTGCACAACGCGGCGCCGCGGCCCTGACTCACCAACGCTGACTCACCAGCGCTGGCGGGCCTCCTCGGCCCAGCCTGTGAGGCCGTCCACGTCGACCCAGGTGCCGTCGTCGGCGCGTACGCGGCCGGCGAAGTGGCCGAAGCACTGGTGGGTCTCGCTGGCGACGACGGCGAGGGAGGTCTTCGCGGCCCGCTCGTGG
>Ga0164243_10005757_pt1 | contig 18896 bp, 11 predicted proteins | sample OricompcompostOP_FD_108781 | JGI IMG/M metagenome (GOLD analysis project Ga0164243, IMG submission 108781) | Organic Plus compost microbial communities from Emeryville, California, USA - Original compost - Organic plus compost (OP) | ecosystem: Engineered > Solid waste > Mixed feedstock >... | reverse complement strand
GTACATAAATTAAGATCATTGAGTCCCCGTTGGGAACTCCGTTTGCAATAGTGACTTCGTTTTTACAAGCAGTAAAAATCGGGTTGCTCTGCAAACTCATTTACTAATTATCAAATTTTCAACGTATGCTGTACGTGAGTGATAAAGCCAAAGAAAAAATCATTAAGCTGATGGAGGAAGCCGGCTACGCCAATGATCCGTCGTACTTTTTGCGTGTATCGGTGGTAGGCGGCGGTTGTTCCGGCCTCAGCTATAAAATGGATTTCGACAATAAATCGCTTCCCGCCGACCAGGTGTTTGAAGACAATGGCATCAAGGTGGTAACCGACCTGAAAAGTTTTTTGTACCTGGTCAATACTACGCTGGAATTTTCTGAGGGATTGAATGGAAAAGGATTTTACTTCAACAATCCCAATGCCAGCAGAACCTGCGCCTGCGGTGAAAGCTTTGCTGTATAACGTTCTTACATCTTTTCTCAAAATAAAAATCCCCCTTGGCGGGGGATTTCTTATGCAGTAGGTTTCGGCTATCTATGATGACAAACTTCAACCGGGAATCAGGATTTTTTCATGGATGGTTAAGTGGGCAACGAATATAGGAAAATATTTGAAACGCAAATCGCGTCATCAACTTTTCTTTTTTAATACATATAATCCCTTATTTTCGTAAACATGTGGTCTGTTTGTAAAAAAGAATTCAGGCAGTTTTTCAGCAGCCTGACCGGGTATATTGCCATTATCGTATTCCTGTTGCTCAACGGACTCTTTCTCTTCGTTTTCCCTGATACCAACTTACTTGACTTTGGCTATGCCACCCTTGATAATTTTTTTGAACTGGCGCCATGGATACTCCTGCTGCTGGTACCTGCCATCACTATGCGCAGTTTTGCAGATGAATTCAGGAGCGGCACGTTTGAAATTCTGCAAACCAAACCGCTGCGCCGCTGGCAGATCGTGATGGGCAAATATGCAGGCGCTCTCGGCGTGGTGCTCATTGCACTGGCCCCCACCATAATTTATGCTTTCAGTGTGCAGCAACTGGCGGCCCAGGGAGGCATTGATATGGGCGGCACTATTGGTTCGTATATCGGGCTGCTGTTCCTGGCCGCCGTATTTGTGGCGATCGGTATTTGCTGCAGCAGTTTTACGGCCAATGCGGTGGTAGCCTTTATAGCAGCAGCATTCTTATGTTTTGTGTTGTATATCGCTTTTGGCGCTATCAGCCGTTTGCCTGCCCTGGCTTCGGGACTGGACTATTACGTGGAAATGCTGGGCATCGACTTTCATTACCGGAGCGTAAGCCGCGGTGTGCTCGATAGCAGGGATGTGATCTATTTCCTGAGCGTGATTACTTTCTTTCTTGTATTTACCAACCGAAACCTGTTAAAACGATAAGCCGCAGAATACCTATGAATAAAATAATGCACTCAAAATACTGGTGGTTATATTGGCTGATCGGTTTAGTGGTCATCAACTATCTTGCCTCCATCTTTCATTTCCGCCTCGATTTCACGGAAGAAAATCGGTATACGCTGGGTAAACCTACCCGGCAGTTGCTGGCGAACCTGGACGATGTGGTGACTGTAGACGTATTTCTGAAAGGCGATCTCAAAGCCGGCATGAAAAAACTGGCCCGCAGCACCGATGAACTGCTGCAGGATTTTAAAGACTACAGCAAAGGGAATCTGCAGGTACGCTTCATTGATCCCATAGGCGATTATGACGACTCAACCGCCCTGTATTTTGTAGACTCCCTCCGCAGCCTGGGCATCAGTCCCATGACGCAGGTAGCGCAGTCGGGCAAGGGCAATGAACAAAGCCAGCGCATTGTACTGCCCGGCGCCATCGTTTCCTACAAAGACAATATCTACCCGGTAAACCTGCTTTCCGGCGTGCAGAATACAGAAGAGAACGAACTGTATACCAACGCAGAAGCTTTGCTGGAATACCGGTTTGCCAATGCTATAAATAAACTTACACAGCAGGAGCTTCCCCTGATTGGGTATACTACCGGTCATGGACAACCGCTGGGGTATGACAGCTATAGTGCGCTAACCTTTCTCTCCGCTCACTACCGCCTCGACTCGGTTAACCTCAAACAGGTACCGTACATACCCCGCGAAATTGAAGCGCTGGTAATGATACAACCGCAGGAAGCTTTCAGCGACGAAGAAAAACTGAAACTGGACCAGTATATCATGCAGGGCGGTAAACTGTTGTTGTTCATGGATATACTGGATGCTTCCATGGACAGCCTGCGCGGCCGTAATGAAACAGTGGCATTCAATAAGGGGTTGAACCTGGATGACCTGCTGTTCAAATACGGGCTTCGTATCAATGAAGACCTGGTGCAGGATATGCAATGTGCAGAGATCGGACTGGTAGTGGGTATGATTGGCGAAAAGCCGCAACTGCAGTTGCTGAAATGGCCGTACTATCCGCTGTTTACAGGAAGTCTCATCCACCCCGTTTCAAAAAATCTTGATCCTGTATATGGGCGTTTCGCCAATTCCATTGATACGGTAAAAGCGGAAGGCATTGAGAAAACCGTGCTGCTTTCCACCAGCGTCAATGGCCGTACGATCGCTACTCCTGCATTGATCAGTTTTGAAAGCATTAAGGTGGCAGACGACCCCAATGTATTTAACAAACCTTATGTGCCGGTAGCCATGCTGCTGGAAGGAAAATTCTCTTCGCTGTTTACCAACAGGCTTACGCCGCAGGCGCGCCAGGCTTATGAACAGACGGCAGGCCAGCCCTTTCTCCCATCAGGCAAGGAAGCATCAAAGATCATTGTGGTAGCCGACGGCGATGTGGTGCTCAATGAGGTGGGAGAACGTGGTCCAGTACCCATGGGCTACAGCAAAGACATAAAATACCAGTTTGCCAACCCGGACTTCTTCCAGAATTGCCTGGAATATCTTACCGATTCCAGCGGCATACTTGAATTGCGCACAAAGGACTTTACGCTGCGTTTGCTCGATGCCCGTAAGGTGGAAGAAGAACGCACCAACTGGCAATTGCTCAACATTGCGGTGCCCATTGCATTGGTATTCCTGTTCGGGCTCATCTACCAGGCGCTCCGTAAACGCAAATACCGGTAGCGGTCAGCACCAGCTTCCTGCTGGTGTTCATTATTCCCCCCGGGCCCGTATCTTTGTCGGCCATCATTGGAATTATTCATGACACCAGAGCAGATTACCTATTTGGGATTTGGCGTATTGTTGGTTTTGGCACTTGTATTCGACCTGGGATTGCTCTCCCGCAAATCTTCCGTTATCACTGTCAAAAAAGCGCTGTTTCAAACCATTTTCTGGGTTTCGCTGGCCATGGCTTTTTTCGTTTTTGTGTGGTATGAAGACGGCAAAGTGGTGGCGCTGGAATACCTAAGTGCTTATCTTACAGAATGGTCGCTCAGCATAGATAACATCTTTGTGTTCATCCTGATATTTGGCTTTTTTGGCATACGCGAAATCTATTATGCACGGGTACTGCTGCTGGGCATCCTGATGGCCATCGTTTTCCGCATTGTGTTCATAACCGTAGGTATTGAGCTGGTACAAAAGGTGCACGAGATACTGTATGTGTTCGGCGTTATTCTGCTGGTTACCGGCATCCGGATGTTTTCCGCCAAACACGATGAAGAACCCAACCTGGAAGGTAACCGTATCTACCGGCTCATCCGGCGTTTTGTACCGATTGTAGCCGACGATGGTGGTGGAAAATTTACTGTGCGCCGCGAAGGCAGGCGTTATTATACCTCCATTTTTGTGGTGGTGGTCATGCTGGCCGCCACAGACATTGTATTTGCCGTTGATTCCATACCCGCTGTTTTTGGTATATCACAAAATCCGCTGGTAATCTATACCTCCAATATTTTTGCGGTACTCGGGCTGCGCTCGCTGTTCTTTTTGCTGAAAGGAGCGGTGAACAAATTTGCCCATCTGCAACAAGGCATAGCCATTGTGCTGATCTTTATCGGGTTGAAAATGCTGGCGGAAATTATCCATATCAAAGTACCGCCCCATATTTCCCTGCTGGTAATCCTGGTATGTATCACTGCTTCCATTGTGTACTCCATCAGCGTGGCCAGCCGCGAAGCAGTGTCGGGTGACAAAGAGTTGGAGAAAAAAGAAGCGGACAGCACTACACGGGATCTGCATTAGGAAAGGCCGGGAAGTCCGGAAGCTGACGCTTCTCCGCCGATCAACAATAAGTGTGTGATGTATCATTTAGACGATATCGCTTCTATCCTCAAAGGCCAATGGCTGGCGAAGCACAGCAATGCCGCTATAGAGCACCTGCTCATTGACAGCCGGCGGCTCATCTTCCCCGAAACATCGCTTTTCTTTGCCCTGCAGGGGCCGCGGCGGAACGGACATTCATTTATTTACTGGCTGTACACCAAGGGCGTGCGCAGTTTTGTGGTGAGCGAAGCGCCTGACAATATAGCGTCCATGCCCGAAGCCAACATCCTGCATGTGCCCGACACCTTGCAGGCCTTACAGGCATTGGCCGCTCATCATCGCAGGCAATTCGACATTCCCGTCATTGGCATCACCGGCAGCAACGGCAAGACCATTGTAAAGGAATGGCTGAACCAGTTGCTGGAAAAGCGCTATGCCATCATCCGCAGTCCGCGCAGTTTTAATTCACAGGTGGGCGTACCGCTGAGCGTATGGGGAATAAACCCGTCGCATCAGCTGGCCGTCTTCGAAGCAGGTATATCGCAAACCGGGGAAATGGACCGCCTCGAAAAGATCATTCAACCCACCATTGGCATATTTACCAATATCGGCGAGGCGCACAGTGAAGGTTTTCTGAACATCCGCCAGAAAGTGAACGAGAAACTGCGCCTGTTTACACACGTTAATACGCTGGTATACTGCAAAGACGCACCTGAAATCAATGAAGGTGTGGCGCAGTTGTGGCAGCAACTGCATCACGGTAAGTCAGGCGCCTTTGAAATTTTCAGCTGGAGCATGCTTACGGAGGCTACCTTGCAGGTGCTGACCGTATTGAAAGAAGAAGGAACTACCATTATAACGGCAACGTATAAGGGAGAAACCATTTCCATTCAAATTCCTTTCAGCGATAATGCTGCCGTAGAAAATGCCATCCATTGCTGGTGCGTATTGCTGCACCTCGGTGTGCCGCAGGCCGGTATTGAAGCCGGCATGCGGCAACTGGCCCCCGTGGCCATGCGCCTTGAACTGAAAAAGGGCATCAACAACTGTTCTGTCATTAACGACAGCTACAGCGCCGATCTCAGTTCCTTCAACATTGCCCTTGATTTTCTGGCGCAACAGCACCAGCACAACAGGCGGTCCATCATTCTGTCTGACATATTACAGAGCGGCCGCAGTGAAAAAGCGCTCTATGCTGAACTGGCGCAAGCGCTGCAGCAACGAAAAATTGACCGGCTGATAGGAATCGGTGAACGCATCATGCATCACCGCGATGTTTTTCAAACAGCCGGCATTCCTGCATTGTCGTTTTATCCTTCGGTAGAAGCGTTTAAGAAAGATTTCCCCCAGCTGCACTTCAGCAACGAAACGATATTACTCAAAGGCGCACGCGTATTTGAACTGGAGCAGATAGACAGGTTGCTGGAACAGAAAGTACATCAGACAGTACTGGAAATTGATCTGGGCGCACTGGTGCATAACCTGAAACAATTTCAGCGCATGCTGCGGTCCACCACGCGGCTGATGGCAATGGTAAAATCATTTTCGTACGGGAGTGGCAGTTATGAAATTGCCAGTGTGCTGCAATATCACAAGGTAGATTACCTGGCCGTGGCTTATGCCGACGAAGGCGTGGAATTGCGGCGGGCAGGCATCAGTCTTCCCATCATGGTGATGAATCCCGATGAATCTGCTTTTGAAGCGCTGGTGCAATACAATCTGGAACCGGAATTGTATGCGCCGGGCATATTGCATGCGTTTCGTGATTTTCTGCGCCGCCAGGGGATTCAGCAGTTTCCTGTGCATATAGAACTGGAAACGGGCATGCACCGGCTGGGCTTTACAGCAGAACAATTACCGGTATTACTCCAGGCATTAGCCGGTAATACGTTCAAGGTGCAATCTGTATTCACGCACCTGGTGGCCGGCGAAGACCCGCAGCACGATGAATTCACCCGCCGGCAGGCAGCCCTGTACCACGATATGGCCGGCCAGATCCAGGCTGCTTTGTCCTATCCCTTTATCCGGCATATAGCTAATACGTCAGGCATTATACGCCATCCCGACCTGCAACTGGATATGGTACGGCTGGGTATCGGTTTGTATGGCGTAAACAGCAGTAATGACGCCCATCAGCCCGACCTGCGGGAAGTATCCACGCTGCGTTCCACCATTGCGCAGATACGGCAACTAAATTCAGGCGAAACGGTGAGTTATGGCAGGAAGGGGGTATTATCCAGGCCCTCGCGCATTGCAACGGTGCGCATCGGTTATGGCGATGGTTATCCGCGGCGCCTGGGCGAAGGGGCCGGTAAAATGTGGGTACGCGGCCATTTGGCGCCCGTAGTAGGCGTTGTTTGCATGGATATGACCATGATTGATATCACCGGTATTCCCGGCGTGGAAGAAGGAGAAGAAGTGGTGGTATTTGGCAAAGCATTGCCGGTGAGCATGGTGGCCCAATGGGCGCAAACCATTCCCTATGAGTTACTCACAGGCATTTCCCAGCGCGTAAAAAGGGTGTATTTTGAAGAATAAGGGGAGAAAATCCCCGCAGCAGCCGGCGCTGAAACAATCAGCAATCCGTTCATTTCCCAATCCCAAAACCGTTATCTTTGAAATTCTAAAATTTATGTAGTGAAGATCAGAACTGTAGTAATCATTATCCTTGCAATTATTGTGGCAGACCAGGCTTTAAAGATCTGGGTGAAAACAAATATGCTCTATGGTCAGCAGATATTCCTGCTGGGCCGCTACCTGAGATTGTATTTTATCGAAAATGAAGGGATGGCATGGGGCTGGAAATTTGGTGGTGAATGGGGCAAACTGATCCTGACCTTATTCCGGCTTGTGGCAGTGATTTTTGGTGTATTCTATATTCGCAATATTGTTCGCAGGAAATACCATCGCGGTTTTGTGATCTGTGTGGCGATGATCTTTGCCGGCGCATTGGGCAACCTGATAGACAGTATGTTCTATGGCCTGATCTTTTCCGCCAGTCATGATGGCGCACCGCTGGCAACCCTATTTCCTCCCGGCGGCGGATATGCCGGTTTCCTGCATGGTAAGGTGGTGGACATGATCTGGGCGCCCATTATCGAAAATAAAGTATTGCCTTCCTGGGTTCCTTTCTGGGGCGGCGAACGGTTTACTTTCTTTTCTCCCATTTTCAATATAGCAGATGCGGCTATTTCAGCAGGCGTGATTGCCATCCTGGTGTTCCAGAAACGCTTCTTCAAAAAAGAGCCTGAACAGCAACAGCAAACGGCTGTAGAATCCGGCACACCTGTTAACGATACTGTACAGGCAGTGTAAGGCACATCATAAAAGTATTAAAATGATGAAGGGCTGATTATTCAATCAGCCCTTCATCATTTAATATGGTAAGCATTCTCTTTCAATCATCGCTTCACAGCCTTTCTTGTCAATATTTCATTACCTATCTGCACTTTCAAAATATAGGTGCCCGAAGAAAGCTTTTCAAGATTTTTTAGCTGCATGGCATTACTTCCTGCATACACAGGTTGCCTTAACTGATGCATGGTTCGTCCATGGATATCCGTAAGCACGATCAGCGCATTGCCGCTCTGCGGCGTGTTAAGTTGAAATGATAACTGGTTATGGAAAGGATTCACCAGCGCACTGATGCCCGGTTTTCCTGAGTTGCTGAGCGTAACGGTTTCGCTGTATTGATCGGTAGCATTTTCTGTAACTTTTATACGATACCATGCCTTGCCTTCCAGCGCCACCGGGTCAGTGAACTGGTAAATGCCACTGCCGCCGGCCGCTTTGCCTGCAATGGCGCCGATAGGATAGAAATGGGTGCCGTTATCACTTCTTTCAATGGTGAAGGTAGCGTTGGGGTCTTCATCGGCAGATGTCCAGTTAAGCCTTGCATAACCGTTGATCAGCTTGCCGGTGAATGACAGCAGTTTTGTATGCAGCACCCATTGGCAGTTGTTTACCCACACAATGATGGTGGTACCATTCTCGAACGAACAGTTGGGGTCAGCAAGAGTTTCGGGCGATGATCCCACCAGAAACCGGTATTGACGCAGGTGCTGGCTGCTATCGGCCAGGAACGTAGGATAGGTAGCCGTGTATTCGTAAGCATTGCCATTGAGCACCGGCGTGCCTACACCGCTCACACCTGTGGAAACCCAGGTAGCGCCGCCATCTGTACTCATTTCCCATGCCCAGTGGGTATAGTTGTCGAAGAACGAACGAACAACGGTTGACATATCCACCGGGTTGGCGTAACACACATTGGCATTACCGGTGGGTTGCATATCAAGGGACGGGTTACAGGTTACCAGCGCGATATCATCAATGGCCCAGTCGTTGCCACCGCCACCCGACGCATTGTTGCGTATGGAAATGACAATGGAATCCTGGCCGGGACTGGTTTTGAAGATGAACCCTTTCTTTTGCCAGCCATTCACATCCACCTGACCGGTTGAATAGCGGTCCAGCCCGTTGATGGCAAACGTAAGATTGGGCAGTACACCTGGTCTCCATGTCTGAGCCCCGGTACTGTCAATACCGCAATTGGTACACACATTTCTTACCCACAATGAAAATTCGTAGGAGGTATTGGGGCAAAGTCCGGTTATGGTTTGCCGGTAGGCCTCACTGGTAGCATATTCGGCATTGACCACCAGCATATAGCCGCCGGGCCTCAGGCTGTTGGAATCGTATGGTGGATTGCCCGCTGCGTCCTGGGTACCGGTATGGTCGCCGATAATATCCCAGTGCCCGTTAAACATGCGGTTGCGGCAACTGTCCAGCGCCGGCACGGCAGGCGCCGTAGTACAATTGGGCTGATACCTCGAGTTGACAGAAGTACTTCTGATGGGGCTCAGGTTATTGACAATGGTATAGTAACCATCGGCAGTTTGGGCATTGTCATACAGCGGCCGGTAGGTATACCCGGGAATCAGGAAGTCGGGGCCGTAGGAGCGGTTATGCGTATAGCCGCTGTCAAACGTACCACCGGCTTCAGCCACAAAGTTTCTTCCCACCGCATCGGGACAGATCGGGTCGTTATTGGAAATAAGAATTTTGTATTGGGTGGTAGGCAGTATCACATCGCCTGCTGCAGCGTTGTTGGTGGTTTTATACAGTAACCGGCCCGCACCCAGTTCAATAGTATCACCAATGTTGCCGGTAACCTTTACCAGGAAAGCTGTGGTAACCAGCAAACCGCCTCCGGCCCTTGGCCGGTCTGCATTCGGTACCAGGCGTCCCGCTCCGTTCGGCGTATTGGCCGTGTTATTGATGGGCGCTACTGCGCCCGTGCCTATGTTGAAGCGAATATTATATTGCCCGGCCGGCGGTGTGGCCAGATAAGTGGCGGCATCATCACCCGCGGCATTGGTATAATGGCGAAAGGTGAGCCCTTCATTCGTGATCAGGCGGAGCGAATCACCTATATAAGTGGTGTTGGTAGGAATATTATCTACATAACGCACAAAATAGACATTGTTCCCATTAAAACCATTCGGGAAATAATAGTTGGTGCGTATTTCAAGCGTATCGCCCGGCTGTACAGTACCGCCGGTGTTTCGTTTGGATACGTTTACATAACTGTTGCCATACCGTATCTGTGCCTGTGCAAGGGTTATGGACAGCACAGCGATGGCTACTGTGAAAATGCTTCTACGGTTAATAGGAATAGGACAAGGAGGCATCCTGTAAAAATTTTAGGTTAATTGGATTTTCTTAAGGCTCTTTCATAAGGGTTAACGGGTTAAGCTAACAGCGTAAAACAGGGACCACTATGCGGTTGCATAATGGCCCCTGTTTTTATGTTGAAATTAGTTATCAGTCTTTATCATGCGTTCGGCAATCGTCTTTCCTTTCAGGTGCAACTGCAGCACATACAGTCCCGACTGCAGATGTCCCAGTTCATGGATCTGTATGCTGTTGATAACTGCGCGTACCTGTTCTTTTGCCGTTTTCACTATTCTGCCATAGGCATCGTGCAGCGTGATGATTGCGGGACCATCATGCGGCGACAACAGCTCAAAACTGATCTTGTTGCTGAACGGGTTGATCAGCGAACGAACAGCATATTCAGGCGGCGCCTGTGTGCTCAGCTGAATAGCCTTTGTGTATTTGTTTATCTCTGCATTGGTGATGCGCAAACGGTAATAACGGCCGCCTGCCAGGGTTACCGGATCGGTAAAGCTGTAGGCTGTTTTGTCTTCTTCATACAGCACTTCACCTGCTTTTTCAAAATGAATTTCATCCTGGCTGCTTTCTACAATGAACTTTGTGCCCGGCGAAAATTCTCCGGCCAGTGTCCAGAACAGCGTAGCCTTGTAGTGGGATACTTTGCCGCTGAAAGCCTGGATATCTCCATGCAATACTTCCGAGCAATCGTTCACCCAAATCTGGATAATGGTGCTGTTCACAAAAGAGCATTCCTCATTATCAAGGTTGGCTGGTGAGGAAGCCAGTCTTATGCGGTAAATATTACCATGCGCGCTGCTGTCGCCCAGGAACGACGGGTAACCAGCAGTATATTCATATTCGCCGCTATTGAGTACAGGCGTACCTGTTCCGGAAACACCGGTATTCATCCAGGTATTACCGCCGTCTACACTTCTTTCCCATCTCCAGTGTGTGTAGTTGGGGAAATAGCAACGGATGAGCGCCGAGATATCAACCTGGTTGCCTATACAAACCGGCGCCACCGGTGAGGGCAGCATGTTCAGGTTGGGTGTACAGGTAGCCAGCGTTACGTCGTCTATTGCCCAGTCGTTACCGCCGCCACCGGCCGCATTGTTACGGATGGTTACGGTAAAGGAGGTCTGACCAGGCCCGGTCAGGTATACAAAACCTTTTTTCACCCATTGACCGGTATACGCAAGATTGCCTGTAGTATAATAGTCCACGCCATCAATGGTGAAGGTGAGGTTGGGATTTACACCCGAAGAATCCGGTCCGTTGAAGTTGGGATTGGGCGAAGCTACGCCGCCCACACTCCGGTACGGGCCATCGCCTGTGGAATCGCAGGCACAGTACTGACAAATATTTTTAAACCAGGCAGAGAATTCATAGTAGGTGTTGGGACAAAGGCCGCCAACGGTTTGCTGGATAGCGTTGCTGTTGGCATAACTGGCATTGATCGCTACAAAATATCCGCCGGTAGTGCCGGGTGCAACCGGAGGGTTGCCGGCAGCAGGGTCGGCGGCGCCTGTATGGTCGCCCATAATATCCCATAAGTTGAATACACGGTCCTGTGGCGCTGCATAGTCCGGCTTGGGGGTGGCCATATTGGTGGTGCCGGACGGGCTCAGGTTGTTCACAATAGCGTAAGAACCGTCGTTGGGTGTATTGGCGGTAACATCAGTCCTGGTATAACCGGGAACAATAGCCGATGCAATGCGGTTTTGTGTATTGTCTTCGCCAAAGGTACCTCCGTTTTCCAGGATAGCGTTGGCCCCGATAGCATTGGCGCACAATCCAAGGTTGGGCATCAATGCAATGGTATACGCGTTGCAGGGATCTACAAGGTCGGAGACATTCCTGTAACGAAAAGCACCTCCATAAAGATTGATCAATGTTCCGTACGGCAACGAAGGATCTATGCGAATACGAAAGGAAGCCGACATAATACAGCTACTGTTGAAAAATGAAGGCCTTCCCTGGTGATGAATAGTGCCGCCGGTGGTGCCACCTGGTGCAGTAGAGTTGATAGCGAGACCCATATTACCATTGCCCGAACTGCCGAGGTTGATCCTGAGCGTGCGGTCAACAGGATTGTACATGGCCTGATCATCGCCTCCCGCATCTGTATAGCTGCGAAATACCAAACCCTCATTGGTGAGAATCCGCAATGAACCAGGTATGTAAATGGTGTTGAGGGGAATCGTATCTACGTAATGGACGCGGGTGATGTTCCTGTAAGTGCCATTACGGCTAATGGCAATGGTTGCGCGAATTTCGAGCGTATCGCCGGGTTCAATGGTACCGCCATTGGTACCCTTTGAAATGTTCACGTAGCTCTTGCCGGTTTGCACAATAGCCTGTGCCTGAACCGCCACCGGCAACAACTGACCCACAAGTACCACTGCAAAAGCTACAAGGGTAATCGGGTTAAATAGTGGTATAGATTTTTTCATAGTTTAGGATTGAGTCTACCAATGTCTTCATAGGATCGTGATCGAACTGGCGGTAAACATATAAAATATATAGCAGCTTGTCAATTGGTAGAATTACGCTTTTTTATAAAGTAAAACACCTATTTCACAGCTTGTCTGATTTTGTATTTTTAGAATCAAGGTGTTAAACGATGTACCTGCGGATTTTTGCCGGTACCCCGTTTGACTTGAATCCCTAAAATCCAATACTATGAGCCCTACCTTTAAACAGGCCGTTTTTATGGCGTCTGCTTTGTTCTTTGTATCCAATGCAGTTCATGCACAAACAGTTACATGGAACGGACAGGTGTTTGTAATAGATACACTTGCCTCCAACCTGGGATATCCCTGGGAAGTAACTTACGGCCCCGATGACAGTTTATGGGTGACAGAATCCCGTGGGTATAAAATCACCAAAATTCACACAGGCAATGGCGGGAAAAGAACTATTCTGAACCTGCAATCCCTGAAAAACTTTTCGCGCCCCGATATGACTGGCGGCCAATGGCCGCAGGGCGGATTGATGGGACTGGCCCTGCATCCGCAATTGCTCACCGGCAAACCATATGTATATGTTGCCTATGTGTACCAGTTTGATAACTGCCTGGCCGGCAACAACGGATGTTTTTTCCGTACCCGGGTGGTAAGATATACGTATAACCCTTCCAGTGGTACGCTGAGTTCGCCGGTTACCTTGCTGAACAATCTTCCCGGCAGCAACGACCATAATTCCGGCCGTATGACCATCGGGCCCGATATGAAACTGTATTACACCATCGGTGATATGGGCGCCGGACAATTCAACAACCTCAACAGGACCAACAATGCCCAGAACCTGAACGTACTGGAGGGAAAAGTGCTTCGACTGAATCTTGAACCTGATGCCGGACAATCCGGCGGCGATGAATGGATTCCCGATGATAATCCATTTCCGCCCGCAGCACCTGCCACCGACAAAACGCCTGTATTCACCTATGGTCACCGGAATCCGCAGGGCCTGGCCTGGGGTAATGTAGGAGGCATCTGGCGTTTGTACAGTTCTGAACACGGCGACAAATCAGATGATGAAGTGAATGTGCTGGAAGCCGGAAAAAATTATGGCTGGCCCAAGGTAGCAGGGCTTTGTGATGATAATTACAACCGGTACGATCCCTATTCCGCCAATAACAAACTGGCCAACCAGGATATAGACAGCGAAATTGCCGACTGGTGTAATACTAACCCTACTCAGGAACCGATATTCGCCATGTTCAACTGGACAGGCGCCCAGATACAAACCACCACCAGCAACATATTTACCTGGCCAACGGTGGCGCCGTCGAGCATAGATTTTTACGGCTCCTACCCGCGTACCATACCCGGCTGGACCAATTCTTTGCTGGTCACTTCGCTGAAGCATGGCCTGTTTCGCCTGAAACTGGTGAACAGCGATGGCAGCCGCATTGACAGCAACAGCACGGCCTTTACTACTGATACCATTGCCTATTTCAAAGGCAACCGCGTGCGCGATATTGCCATCAGCCCCCACGGCGATACGATATTCTTCGCCATAGACAGTTCCGGTAGCACTTCAGGACCAACGGGCGGATTTGACGGGACCACCGTAGTCAACACCGTCAATGCCGGTCGCATTTTGCGGGCCGTGTACCTGGAAACGCTTCCCATCAGGGAGCATTTCCCCAATCAGCCGGTGAACAACAGAACGGTGATTAAGGTATATCCCAATCCTGCTACCCAGTTTTTGTATGTGCAAACCAAACGCGGATTGCAAAAACCCTATCGTGTAGAAATGATGGATATGGCGGGCAAAGTGGTACAACGCTATGTCACCGAAAAGGATAATTTCTCACTGGATGTAGGCCATCTCACCAAAGGCATTTATTTGTTCAGGATGTATAGCGGCTTAGGGATACCGGTGACAACAGAAAAGATTGTATTGCAATAAAGTCTGCAAGACCTGAATAAGAAAGTCCGGAAGAGGGTACCCGATGCCGGGTACTGCTTCCGGACTTTCGGTATGTTGGATGACCGTTTATATTTTTCCTACCATCCTGGCAGGCACTACCCATTCATCAAATTGTTCGGGGGTAACATAGCCGAGCTTCACAGCCATTTCTTTCAATGTAGTACCTTCTTTATGAGCTTTCTGCGCTATCTCCGCTGCTTTATAGTAACCGATCTTGGTGTTCAGTGCGGTCACCAGCATCAGGGAATTATCCACGTGTTTCTTAATATTCGCTTCAATGGGTTCTATACCGGTAGCGCATTTGTCGTTAAAGCTTACACATCCTTCGCCAATCAGCCGGGCGCTGTGCAGGAAATTATAGATCATAACGGGCTTGAACACGTTCAGTTCAAAATGTCCGGTAGCGCCGCCAATATTGATGGCTACGTCATTGCCCATTACCTGTGCTGCAATCATGGTGAGCGCCTCACATTGCGTGGGATTTACTTTGCCGGGCATGATAGAAGAGCCGGGCTCATTGTCAGGAATGAAGATTTCACCGATACCACTGCGCGGACCGGAGGCCAGCATGCGGATGTCGTTGGCAATTTTCATCAGGCTTACCGCAACAGTTTTCAGGGCGCCATGTGATTCTACGATGGCATCGTGTGCGGCCAGCGCCTCAAATTTGTTTTCTGCCGTTACGAACGGCAAACCGGTAAGTGCAGCAATATGCTTTGCCACATTTTCAGCATAGCCGGGAGGTGTATTGATGCCGGTGCCTACAGCCGTTCCGCCCAATGCCAGCTCGCTTAAATGCGCCAGGGTATTTTTGATGGCTTTCAGTCCATGGTCCAGTTGCGAAACATAGCCGCTGAACTCCTGTCCTAAGGTGAGGGGAGTAGCATCCATAAAGTGCGTACGGCCGATCTTCACCACGTGCATAAACTGTTTGCTCTTGGCAGCCAGTGTATCGCGCAGTTTTTCAATGCCGGGGATGGTGGTTTCTACCAGCATCTTATACGCGGCAATATGCATGGCGGTGGGGAAAGTATCGTTGCTCGATTGCGATTTGTTCACATCATCGTTGGGATGCAGCACTTTTTCTTTATCGGTGAGTTTGCCGCCGTTCAGTACATGCGCGCGGTAGGCAATCACTTCATTCACGTTCATATTCGATTGGGTACCGGAACCCGTTTGCCATACCACCAGCGGAAAATATTCATCCAGTTTACCCGCCAGTATTTCATCGCACACTTTGCTGATCAGGTCGCATTTTTCTTTGGGCAATACCCCCGCTTCAAAATTGGTAATGGCAGCGGCTTTTTTCAGGTACGCAAATGCACGGATGATCTCTTTCGGCATCCGGTTAATATCCTGTGCAATTTTGAAATTCTCGATACTGCGTTGCGTCTGGGCGCCATAAAAGGCATCTGCCGGCACTTTCACTTCGCCCATAGTATCTTTTTCAATCCGGTATTCCATATGGTAAAAAAATTTGCGCAAAGGTAAGGGGTTTGGGGTTTTGCCTTAGATTTATCCCTCCAACAAAACTTCACACGATGCCCCGATTCACATCTGGTAAAAATCTGGTTATCTGCCTTGCTGTATACGTGGGAATAGTGATGGCCGGCCCGGTGCAGGCACAATCTTCAAAGAAAAATGATTTCATGCAATGGTGGCGTGAAGCCCGCTTCGGCCTCTTTATCCATTGGGGATTGTATTCCATAACGGCCGGTGAATGGAAAGGAACAACCAATCATGCAGAATGGATCCGCACCACTGCGCAAATACCGCTTGCCACTTATGATGAGCTTGTGCACCGGTTCAATCCCACACAATTCAACGCCGAAGAATGGGTGCGTTTGGCCAAGGATGCAGGTATGAAATACATCGTCATCACTTCCAAACATCACGATGGTTTTGCCTTGTTCGATTCGAAGTACAGTGATTTTGATGTGATGGCTACGCCGTTCAGGCGCGATATCTTAAAAGAACTGGCGGCAGCCTGCAAAAAGTACAACATGCGTTTGTGCTTTTATCACTCCATCATGGACTGGCATCATCCCGATTACCTTCCGCGGCGCGAATGGGAAAAAGACCGCTCAACGGCCGGTGCTGCATTTGAACGCTATGTTGCCTATATGAAAAATCAACTTAAAGAATTGCTCACCAACTATGGCAATATCGGCGTGTTGTGGTTTGATGGCGAATGGGAAGGCACCTGGACGCATGAACATGGAAAAGACCTGTACCAGTTTGTAAAAAGCCTGCAGCCGGGCATCATCATCAACAATCGTGTAGATAAAGGAAGAGAGGGCATGCAGGGACTCACCCGCGAAGGCGGTTTCATGGGCGATTTCGGTACTCCGGAACAGGAAATTCCGGCTACAGGCATTCCCGGCGCCGACTGGGAAAGTTGTATGACCATGAACAATAACTGGGGCTATAACCGAAATGATAATAACTGGAAATCGACCTCCACGCTGGTGCAAAATCTTATTGATATCGCTTCGAAGGGCGGCAATTTTTTGCTGAATGTAGGACCCACAGCAGAAGGATTGATTCCGCAGCCTTCTGTTGAGCGACTGCGTGCTATCGGGGCATGGATGAAAGTGAACAGCGCTGCTATCTATGGTACTTCGGCCAGTCCCTTTAAAAAACTCACCTGGGGCCGTTGTACGCAGCAAAGAACAAAAGACAACACTACATTATACCTGCATGTGTTCGACTGGCCGGCGGATCACCAGCTGGTGGTACCGGGGCTGGGCAATGATATTGTTCGTGCGTATGCGCTGGCAGGCAATCAGCCGGTGACCTATGCCCGCCGCGAATCAGATTATATCATTAACCTGAACGGCGTACAGCAGCAGGAGCATGCAACCGTAATCGCCATTGAAATAAAAGGCGCACCTGTTGTATATACCGAACCGGAAATTAGTGCGCCATCCACCATCTTTACCGATCACCTGCCTGTAACTATTGCAAGCACCATTCCCGGCGCTGTGATCCGGTATACCACGGACGGTACGGAGCCAACAGAAAAATCATTTATTGCTGCGGCGCCCATCTACATCAATCAGTCTGCCACCATCAGGGCAAGATGTTTTTTGAATAACAAACCTGTTACAGCCACTGCCACCGCTGCTTTTCAGAAAGTGGTGCCTGCTCCTGCCCGGCAGGTGGCCCAGGCTGCGCCCGGCCTGCGTTATGAAGTATTTGAAGGCAAGTGGTCCAAACTGCCTGATTTTTCAACGCTTACACCGGTGCTGGGAGGCACTGTATCAACAGTGGATATCAGCGCACGGGAGGGAAAAGAAGCTTTTGGTTTTGTGTTTGAAGGGTACATACAAATACCACAGGATGGTGTGTACACGTTTTATCTTACCTCCGATGACGGCAGCAAACTGTTCATTGATGATGCAGTGATTGATAACGACGGTTTGCATAGTGCCGTGGAGAAACAGGCCGAACTGCCGCTGGCGAAAGGATACCATGCATTTCGCTTGTATTTCTTTGAAAACAGCGGCGGGGAAGCTTTACAGGTCAGCTGGAAAGGACCAGGCTTTGAAAAAACGACCGTGCCGGCTTCCGTACTGTTTCATTGACAAGCCGGTTTGCCTGCTGATGCGGTATTGCGCCAGATAATTGTCTAACATACAATTAATGGCAGCAGGCGATGGATCGTTTTATCGCACGTCGTGAAAAGTAATTGTCTAACATACAATTATTGGCAGGCCGGGCTGATGGTAATCGCTTTCTGTCTGTAACAGCAGGATATTGCTGCCGGACAGCTGCGGATTAATCGCTAACTTTAAAAAAACAACCAACCGGAATGAAGCTGCTGAGATCCCCCAAAATGCTCATTACCATGACTGCCCTGCTTGCAGTGGTGGTTTTTTTTACGTTCAGCACCGGTAGCAGCGCCGTGGATTATAACGCCGATGTAAAACCGATCATCAATAAGAAATGCATTTCCTGCCATGGCGGCGTGAAGCGGCAGGGCGGATTCAGTTTGTTGTTCCGTTCAGAGGCGCTTGCGCCTACAGAATCGGGCAAGCCGGCCATTATTCCCGGAAAACCGGACGAAAGTGAATTCATCAGGCGGCTTACCCTTTCGGACCCTGAAGAGCGGATGCCTTATCATGAAGAACCGCTCAGCGAAGAAGAAATCACTATCCTGCGCAAATGGGTGAAACAGGGAGCGCCCTGGGGCGAGCACTGGGCTTATGTGCCGGTGAAACCCGTAGCAGTGCCCGGTGCAGGCAAAAACTGGGCAAAGAACTCCATTGACCGTTTTATTTATGATAAACTCCGCGAAGAAGGATTGGATCCTGCTGATGAAGCTTCCAAAGAAATATTGCTGCGTCGCGTAAGCCTTGACGTTATTGGTATGCCTGCTCCTGAATCGCTGGCACAGCAATTTCTCAGCGATAACAGTCCCGACGCCTATGAAAAACTCGTGGACTCGCTGCTGGCCAGTCCGCACTACGGGGAGAAATGGGCGGCTATGTGGATGGACCTGGCCCGCTATGCAGATACCAAAGGGTATGAGCGCGATGTGCCGCGCAGCATCTGGCGGTACCGCGACTGGCTGATTGATGCGTTCAACAGCGAT
>Ga0164243_10005756_pt1 | contig 18898 bp, 13 predicted proteins | sample OricompcompostOP_FD_108781 | JGI IMG/M metagenome (GOLD analysis project Ga0164243, IMG submission 108781) | Organic Plus compost microbial communities from Emeryville, California, USA - Original compost - Organic plus compost (OP) | ecosystem: Engineered > Solid waste > Mixed feedstock >... | reverse complement strand
GGAGATCGCCGCGCGCGGCGCGGACGCCGGCGTTGCGCGCGCCGGGCCCGCCGAGCGGCGGGTGACGCTGGATGCGCACGCGCGGGTCGGCCGCGAGCTCGTCGATGCGCGCGACGAGCTCCGGCGGGCGTACGGTGCTCTGCTCGACGACCACGATCTCGAAGTCGTCGTGGTCCTGCGCGAGCAGCGCGCCGAGCAGCTCCGCGAGCGCACCGAGGCGGTTGTACGAGCGCACGATCACGGAGATGCGCGGCGGTGCATCGTCGTGCGTTCGGCCTCGCTCGGCGGTCATGTGCCAGCTACCTATCACGCGGGATCGCGAGCTGGAACTGTCTGGATCCGCGCAGCCTGTCGAAAATTCACCACCTCGACGCAAGTACGTGGGCTCCGGGCTTTTGCTATGACCACGGCATGCAGCTCCTCGCCAGCTATCTCTCGGGAACGTGGTCGCAGGGCGCCGGTGCGCGCACCCCGCTGGTCAACCCGGCGACCGAGGAACCGCTCGCCGAGGTCGCGAACGGCGGTCACGACCTCGCCGCGGCGTTCACGCATGCCCGCGCGGTCGGCACCCGCGAGCTGGGGGCCCTGACCTTCGCCCAGCGTGGCGCCCTGCTCGGCGCCCTCGCCAAGGCGATCCACGGCGCGCGCGAGGAGCTGATCGACCTCGCGGTCCGGAACGGCGGCAACACGCGCAGCGACGCCAAGTTCGACGTCGACGGCGGCGCGATGACGCTGTCGTATTACGCGGAGCTCGCGGCGAAGCTCGGCGCGACCCAGCTCCTCGCCGACGGCGAGCCGGTGCAGGTCGGCCGGACAGCGCGCATGGGAGGACAGCACGTGTGGGCGCGGCGCCAAGGCGTCGCCGTCCACATCAACGCGTTCAACTTCCCTGGCTGGGGTCTGTGCGAGAAGCTCGCGTGCGCGCTGCTCGCCGGGATGCCGGTGATCGCGAAGCCGGCGACGGCGACCGCGCTCGTCGCGCACCGCATGGTCGAGCTGTTCGCGCCCTTGCTCCCTCCGGGCACCCTCCAGGCGCTGATCGGGCCGGCGGGCTCGCTCCTCGATCACCTCGCGCCCGGCGACGTCGTCGCGTTCACGGGCGGCAGCAGCACGGCCCGCATGCTGCGCACGCACGCGCGCATCGTCGAGCACGGCGTCCGCCTCAACATCGAGGCCGACAGCCTCAACGCCGCGATCCTCGGGCCCGACGTCGAGCTGACGAGCGAGACCGGCGCGCTGTTCGTCGCCGACGTCGTCCGCGACATGACGCAGAAGACCGGCCAGAAGTGCACCGCGATCCGGCGCGTCCTCGTCCCCGAGGGCAAGCTCGCCGAGGTGTTCGACGCGCTCCGCGAGCGGCTCGGCGCGATCGCCGTCGGCGATCCGTCGCGCGAGGACGTCCGCATGGGCCCGCTCGCCACCGCGCAGCAGAAGGCCGACGTGCTCGCCGGCATCGCGCGCCTCGCCAGCGCGACCGAGGCCGTCCACGGCGGCACCGGCGAGGTCACGCCCGTCGGCGTCCCCGCGGGCAAGGGGTACTTCGTGGGCCCCGTCGTGCGCACGACGAACGATCCGATGGCGTGCGCGCCGCTCCACGAGCACGAGATCTTCGGCCCGGTCACGACCGTCGCTCCGTACACCGGGGACGCGAGCTTCGCGGCCGAGTTCGTCGCGAAGGGCGACGGCTGCCTCGTGTCGTCCGCCTACTCCGACGAGCGCGACTGGGTCGCCCAGTTCACGGGCGCCGCCGCACCGTGGGTCGGCCGGCTCTACCTCGGCTCGGCGAAGATGGCGGCGCAGAGCCCCGGCCCCGGCACCGCGCTGCCCTCGCTCCTTCACGGCGGCCCCGGCCGCGCCGGTGGTGGCGAGGAGCTCGGCGGCGAGCGCGGTCTGCACCTGTACATGCAGCGCGTCGCGCTCGAGGGCGACGCGTCGGTGCTCAAGTCGCTGCTCGGCGGCTGACCGCGCCCTTCGGAGCGGCGCCCTCGACGGCGCGTTACGCCGGGTCCGGGCGGCGGACGGACGCGGGCGTCTCGGGATCGGGCTCGAGCATCGGCAACAGGTTCGCGAGCTCGCGCGCGACCTGGCGGCAGCGGTGGCGTACGAAGTCGACTCCGTAGCCTTCGCGCACGAGGACGATCAGCGTGTAGTCGTAGAGGAAGCTCATCGCGAACGCGTCGGGATCGACGATCTCGCCGTACGAGCTGCCGGGGGCGTGCGTCGCGAGCACGCGCCGGGCGAGGAACGGCCAGCGCGCCTGTTCGAGCTCGTCGGGTGGGCGCGCCGCGGCCACGAGGATCGGGGCGGCGCCGCGCCGGCCGCGCGCCACGAGCGCGTTGGTCGCGCGGTCGACGCTCGCCAGCGCCTGGAGGTAGCTCGCGACGCGGTCGATGATGCGCGCGCTCGTCGGCGCCGCGCTGGCAGATACGGTGACGTCGGGGAGGCGCGGCACGTCCCAGCGGCGGCGGATCGCGCGCAGCTGCCGCACGGCGCGCTCGAGGGTGGCCTCGATCGGGTGCTCGTGGCTCGAGCGCGTGCCGAGCTCGACGCGGAGGTACTCGCCTCCACCGAGCGGCAACGTGCGGGCGGGCACGCCGCTGCGCGCGTCGTCGTCCTCGACGATGCTGGCGGACACCGCGCGGATCTCGTGGACGAGCTCGCGCAGCGCCTCGCGGACCTCGTCCTCGAGCGCGGGATCGATCACGCCGCCTCGCTCGCGGGCAGGAACGCCGTCGAGATCATCGTCGTCGGCTGCGGGTAGAACAAGTAGTTCGCGATCGACGGGGCGGCGCCGTACAGCTCGCGCCACACGCCCGGCTCGAACGCGGGAGGCGCGTGCGCGATCTCGCCGAAGTCCACGTGGAGGAGGTCGTACGCGGGCAGGATCGCGACGAGCTTCTGCATGCGGTGCAACAGCGGCGGGTCGTAGACGCCCGCGCGCGGCTGCTCGCGGACGAGGAAGCCGTCGTCGACACGACGGAGCTCGACCGCGACCTGCTGCACCGCCGCGACGCGCGTACGCTGGCTGATCACGAGCCGCAGATACTGCTCGCCGATCGCGTCGACCTGCCGCCACTCGTCGGGCACCGGCACGCCGTGGTCGCGGACCTGCACGACGCACGGCGTGCGCCCCATGCACAGGATGTAGATGTAGTCGCAGGGCTCGTCGTCGCCGCCGTGCCGCACGAACGTGGCGGCGGAGAGCTCGGCCGCGAGCTCGTCGGCGAGGCCCGCGAGCTCCTCGGACGGCAGCCCCTGCGGATCGGAGTCGTCGACCTCGCCCCACGTGCGCGTCGGGTACAGGCGCGCGAGCGCGCGCTCGACCTCCTCCATCATCGAGCCTTTGCGATGGTCGCAGCCCGCTTTCCCCTTGCAGTTGGTGCAGCCACCCATGCTGACCACCACTCTTACATGTTCTGGAGCGCTGGCGAGCGACCTACACGCTCGTGCGCTCGCTCGGCGGCTGCGCGAGCCCGAAGCCCTCGTGCAGCACCCGGACGGCGAGCTCCGCGTACTTGCTCGCGATCACGCACGAGATCTTGATCTCGCTCGTCGAGATCAGCTGGATGTTGATGTTCTCGGCGCCGAGCAGCTGGAACATCTTCTTGGCGATGCCGGCGTGCGAGCGCATGCCGACGCCGACGACCGACACCTTGCAGATGTCGTCGTCGTAGCTGATGCGCTCGCCGCTCTTGCCGACGAGCTCGGGCACCTTCTCGCGCAGGATCTCGACGGCGCGCTTGCGGTCGCCCATCGGCACGGTGAACGTCAGATCCGTCGTGCCGTCGTAGGCCTGGTTCTGCACGATCATGTCGACCGAGATGTTGGCGTCCGCGAGGGGCGCGAACAGCGTCGCGGCGACGCCCGAGGTGTCCGGAAGATCCTCGCAGGTGATCTTCGCCTCGTCCTTGGTGACGGTGACTCCGGTGACGACGACTTTCTCCATGGCGCTTTCCTCGGGGACGACCCACGTCCCCTCTGCATCCGAGAAGCTGGAACGGACGTGGATCTTCACGCCGTACTTCATGCCGAGCTCGACCGAGCGGATCTGCAGGACCTTCGCGCCGAGCGACGCGAGCTCGAGCATCTCCTCGTAGCTGATGCGGTCGATCTTGCGCGCGTTCGCCACGACGTTCGGATCCGTCGTGTAGACACCGTCGACGTCCGTGTAGATCTCGCAGACGTCGGCACCGAGCGCAGCCGCGATCGCGACGCCCGTGGTGTCCGAGCCGCCGCGGCCGAGCGTCGTGATGTTGCCGCTCTCGTCGACGCCCTGGAACCCGGCGATCACCGCGATCTCGCCCCGCGCGAGCGCGTCACGGATCGGCTGTCCGTCGATCGAGACGATGCGCGCGCGAGAGAAGGCGCTGTCCGTGACGATCTTGCACTGGTGGCCGAGGAACGAGCGCGCTTTGCCGCCGGCCTTGCGAATCGCGAGCGCGAGCAAGCCGACCGAGACCTGCTCGCCGGTCGACACGATGACGTCGACCTCGCGGTCGTTCGCGTCGTCGTGGATCTGGCGCGTCAGCGAGAGGAGCCGGTTCGTCTCGCCCGACATGGCCGACACCACGACGGCGACCTGGTGGCCCTGCTGGGCGGTGGCGAGGCACCGCGCGGCGACCCGCTGGATGCGCTCGACCGAGCCCACGGACGTCCCGCCGTACTTCTGCACGATCAACACGGCGGGAAACCTACACGCGAGAGGCACTGTGGTACAGCGCGACCGTGACGGCCGCATCACTTCCTCCCGGCACGCCGGGCGACGAGCCCCGCCTGCTGCTCTCCACGTTCCCCAGCCCCGAGAAAGCCGCAGAGATCGCGAGGCTCCTCGTCGACGAGCGGCTGTGCGCGTGCGTGAACCTCGTACCAGGAGTCCGGTCGGTCTATCGCTGGGAGGGTGCGGTCACGGAGGACACCGAGACGCTCGCGCTGATCAAGACCACCGCGAGCCGCTACGACGCGCTCGCGCGCCGGCTGGTGGCGCTCCACCCGTACGACGTGCCCGAGCTGATCGCGCTCCCGCTCGTCGGCGGCCACGCACCGTACCTCGCGTGGCTCCTCGCCTCGAGCGCGCCGGCCGACCAGGCGACCTGATCGATCCCCGGATCGCAGACGAGACGACGGCCACGCGCCCCCCGCGTGGCGTCGTCTCGCGCGGGATCACATGCAGTCGAACGGACAGGTCGCGGAGGTCTCGTTGGCGTCGCAGACGCCATCCGGGAGCCCGCCGGTGCAGCCCGTCCCCGTCCCGCCACCGAGCGTGCACTCCGTGCAGCTGTTCTGGTCGTGACCGGCCGGGCACAGGATCGGGTCGATCAGACAGCCGAAGCACGAGAACGGATCCGACGGACACGCGGTGTTGTTGCCGCCGCCGCAATCCGCCGCGCACGAAGCCGAGGTCTCGCCGGTCTCGCACGAGCCGTTGCCACACACCGGCGCGGGCGTGCCGCAATCGGCCGGGCACGAGGCCTGGGTCTCCCCGCTCTCGCACGCCCCGTTGCCACAGACCGGATTCACCGGCCCACTCCCGCAATCCGGTGTGCACGCGCCGATTTCGCTCGGAGCACACTCGCCATCGCCACACACCGGATTGCTGGGCTGAACCGACGCATCGACGCGGCTGTTGGTGTCGTCACCGGGGCTTCCTTCGCCCCATGCGCAGGCCCCAACGAACGCCACGCCGACGCACACCAGCTTCCACGTCATCCTCATCATGGGCGCCATCCTACTGAGGCGAAGTCGCAATTCAACGCCAAAATACGAGCAGGACGCGACTTGGAATCAACCACTCTCCGCGCCGTACACATGATGTGCAAACCGGCGCGCAATCGAGCTGCGCAGTGCCTGGTGCTCCGGCCGGACCAGCGCCGGATCCGCGTCGAGGAGCTGCTCGGCGAACCGGCGGGCCTCGAGGAGGAGCGCGGTGTGCTCCTCGAGATCGCCGAACCGAAGGCGCGGCACGCCCGCCTGCTTCGGGCCGAGCAGCTCGCCGGGGCCGCGCAACGCGAGGTCGTACTCCGCGATCCGGAACCCGTCGTGGGTCTCCACCATCGCGTCGAGGCGCTGCTCGGCGTCGGGGCCGAGCGGTCCTTGCGACAGCAAGAGGCAGTGCGCCGCGCCCCCGCCACGCCCGACGCGACCGCGGAGCTGGTGGAGCTGCGCGAGGCCGAAGCGCTCCGCGTCGTGGATCACCATCACCGTCGCGGCCGGCACGTCGACGCCGACCTCGATCACCGTCGTCGCGACGAGCACGTCGAGCTCGCCGTCCTTGAACGCGCGCATCGCGCGATCGCGGGCCACGCTGTCGAGCCGCCCGTGCACCAGCCCGACGCGCACGCCCGGCAGCTGCGCCGCGAGCTCGGTCGCCGTCGTCGTCGCGTCGGCCCACGTGCGGTCGTCGTCTGGATCGGCCTCGCCGGGCTCGACCTTCGGGCACACGACGTACGCGCGCTCGCCGGCGGCGACGCGCTCCGCGACCAGCTGGTAGGCCGCCTTCTTGCCGCGCGCGCCCGCGAGCCGCCGCGTCGCGACGGGCTGGCGGCCCGGAGGTAGCTCGTCGAGCACGCTCGCGTCGAGATCGCCGAACGCGGTGAGCGCGAGCGTGCGCGGGATCGGCGTCGCCGTCATCACGAGCAGGTGCGGCGCGCCCTGCCCGTCGCCCTTGTCGCGGAGCTTCGCGCGCTGCGCGACCCCGAACCGGTGCTGCTCGTCGATGACGACGAGCCCCAGCGCGGCGAACCCGACGCCCTCGGCGAGCAGCGCGTGCGTGCCGATCACGACATCGATCTCTCCGGCGGCGAGGAGCGCGAGCAGCGACTGGCGCACGCCCTTCGGCGTCGACGCGGTGAGCAGCTCGACGCGCAGGCCCGTCGACTTCGCCCACGCGCGCCAGGTCTCCATGTGCTGCTCGGCGAGGAGCTCGGTCGGCGCCATCACCGCGGTCTGTCGACGCGCGCGCGCCACCTGCAACGCGGCCGCGAACGCGACGGCGGTCTTGCCCGCGCCGACGTCGCCCTGGAGCAGGCGGTTCATCGGGACGGCGCGCTCGAGGTCGGCGCCGAGCTCGTCGATCGCGCGCCGCTGGGCGCCCGTGAGCGAGAACGGCAGCGCCTGCCGGAGGTCGTCGTGGAACGCGGCGGGACGCGGGCACGGCACCGCGGCGTCGTGCCGGCGCTCGCGTCGCCGCAGCGTGATCGCGACGCCCAGGGCGAACAGCTCGCCGAACGCGAGCCGGCGCTGCCATCGGCTCGTGCCCGCGTTCATCCGCGCGAGCTCGTCGGGCGGGATGTCGGCGGCCGGCGCGTGCAACGCCGACAGCGTCGCCGCGAGCGTCGGCAGGCCCGCCGCCTGCTCGATCGCCGCGGGCACGCCGTCATCCGCGCTCCCCGCGACACGCGCGCACGCCGCCGCGCACGCCGAGCGTAGCCGCGCCGCAGGCACGCCCGGCACGTCGGGGTAGCGCGCGAGGATCGCGGGCGTGGCCTTGTTCGCGACACCCTCGATCTCGATGCCGAGGATGTCGGGGTTCGCGAGCTCGAGGCGTCCACCGCGCTGCTTCACGATCCCGCCGAGCACGACCTGCGCGCCCGCGGGCATCCGCTTCTCGATGCCGGCGAACACGTTGAACCAGCGCACGACCGCGGTCGCCGGCGGCGAGCCGTCGTGCGCGGCGAGCCGGACCTCCGCCCACCGCCGCCCGCGCGCGAACACCATCCGCGACGAGGTCACCTTCGCGACGAGCGTCGCGCGCTCGCCTTCCGGCATGCCGGCGACCTCGGCGAGCCCGCGCGCGTCCCGCACGTCGTCGTAGCGCCGCGGCACCATCCACAGGAGGTCCTCGACGGTGACGAGCCCCTTCTCCGCGAGCCGCTCGGCGAACGCGGGCCCGATACCGGGGAGCGAGTGCGTCGGCGCCGCGAGCGGATCACTCGCCTCCTCGGGCGCCGCCGGCGTCCTCGCGCGCCGGGTCGACGGGCGCGACGGCTCGCTCGAGCGGATGTCGACGGGCGGCGTGCTCGCCTTCGTGACGGGTGCGGCCGCCGGGTCGGAGCTCGCGGTGCGACGCGCCTTCGCCGCCTCGGTCGCCGCCCCCACACGTGAGCTCGCCGGCCCGCGCGAGACGCTCGGCGACGCCGGCGTCCTCGACACCGGCGCGGGCGGAGCCGGTGCGGGGCCGAGCCCGGGCGCCTGCGTCCTCGACACCGGCGCCGGCGGCCTGGGCAGCCGCGGGAACCGCGCCACGAGGCGCAAGCCCCTCGCGACCTCGACGGCCTGCGCCTGCTCGTCGAGCGACTCCCACCGGGCGAGGATCGCCCGCCACTTCGAGAGCGCCTCCGCCTCGGGCCGCGGTGGCGCGGGAGCCGCCGTCAGCCGCGCGAGCACGCCATCACATCCGGCGCGCAGCGCGTGCCCGAGCCCTTGCACGCGGCGCACGCCGGCGAAGTTGTCCGCCGCGGCCAGCTCCAGCGGCCGCCGTAGCGCATCGACGCGGCGCTTCAGCTCGGCATCCACGCGGGGACGCTACCACCGCCTGCTGACGCAGGCCTCAGTCGGCGCGATACGTGAAGCGAAGCTCGTAGTCGCAGAGGTGGAACACGTCCCCCTCGTCGATCCGCTTGTTGTCGATCCGCATGCCTTTGTAGTCGATGCCGTTCGTCGACCCGAGATCCTTGATGTAGAAGGTCCCGTTGCGGCGGATCACCGCGGCGTGCTTGCGCGAGATGTTCCCGTCCTTGATCGGAAGATCGGACGTCTTGCTGCCGCGCCCGATGATGAACTGATCCTTCGTCACCGGGTACCGCTGGCCGTTGTAGATGAGGAACAGCGTCGGTCCCGCGGCGGCCATCGGGGCCGCGGGCGGCGCGACGGGCGGCGCCACGGGGATGGCCGGCGACGCATAGCCGCCGAGCCCCGGACCGTTCGTGGGAGCCGCGCTGCGACCGACGCCCGCATACCCGGGGGTCGGAGGTGCGGGCCGACGTGCCGCGCCGCCGGGGACCGACGGAGGCGGCTGCGTCGTTCCCGGGCTGCGCATGCCGGGCTTGGGCGCCGACGGCGGGTACGTGTTCGCGCCACTCGCGCCGGGGACCGGCACGCCACCCGTCATCTGCGGTCCGCCGGGCGACTGGTAGTTCTTCGACCGCGCGTAGTACCGCATCGCCTCGTTGACGAGGTAATCGATCGAGCAGTCGAAGTCGTTGGCCATCTGCTCGAACGTCTCCCAGAGGACGTCCCGGCAGTAGAAGTGGCGCATCGTCTTCTTGCTCTGGTCCATGCGCGAATTGGCTCCCTGAAACGCGAAACGTGCCCCGCCCTGGAGTGACGGTACTCTCTCCCTCGCCGGCTGTCCCCTACGATACTACATCGTGCAGGCGGACGCGAATAAGGCCTCTCACTTCACGCCGCTCAGCTGGTCGGACAGCTCCTTGGCACGCTGACCGAGCGTCGGATCCGCCTTCCGGTCCTTGGCCGCCACGCCGCTCTGGTCGCCCCAGTAGCCGGAGAGCCGCTCCTTGCTCTTGACGAGAGCCGCGATGCGCGGCGCGTCCTCCGTGGACTTCATCGCCGCGAGCGCCTCGATGGCGACCCACTTGCCCAGCTTGCCGCCGTTCTCGAGCAGATCGCGGAGCGCCGCCTTGACCTGGTCGGGCGGCGACATCTTCGCGATCGGGCCCGCGACCGCGCCCTGGAGCTCCTCGCCGACGTAGCTGCCGCTGTCGGGGAACGCGCCGACGATCTGCGGAATCGCCTTCGGCCCACCACACAGGAGCGCGGCGTACGCCGCGGTGTAGCGGAACCGGCGATCGGGGTGCGGCAGCGAAACCATCGAGACGAGCGGCTCGAGGCAGTGCGGCGCGCCGGCCGCGCGGATCAGCTCGATCGCGTCGTTCGCGGGCGCACCCGCGAGCGTCTCGTCCTTCGCGATCGTCACGAGCCCGTCGAGGTTCTCGACGAGCGCCGCCGGATCGGCGAGCTCGAGCTCGCCACCCGGATCGACATAGGCCTTGTGGAGCGCGCGCATCGCGCGCCCGGGGAGCGTCGGATCGCCGCGATCCATGCGCGCCAAATCGAGCAGGTACTTCACCGCGTCGACGTTGCCCGACGCGGCCATCCCGAGCATGAGCTCGTCGCCGATCCGGATCTTCGTCGTCTCCTGCCCCGGCGCCGCGATCACCCCGTTGAGGACGCTGATCAGCTTCTTGCCACCCGCCGGGCCGACCATCCGCATCACCTGGGCCCCGAGCGTCGCGCCGACCTTGGCCCGCGCCTCGTACGACATCACGCCGTACCAGTCGATCAAGTAGCCGTCGATCTGCTGCTTCTGCGCGGCGTCGGCGTGCTTGCGGAGCGCGATCAGCGCGTCCTTCGCGACGATCTGGCCGCTGCCCGGCAGCGCGTCCTCGCGCTCGATCCGCGCCAGGTCCCAGATCCGCGGCGCCAGCTTGGCGATCACCTGCACGCGGCGCGGCTGGGACATCTTCTCGAACGCGGCCCGGACCTGCGCGTCCATGCCGATGCGCACCAGGTTGACGGCGGCGTGCGCCGACAGGTCGGCGTCGAGGCTCTCGTCGGCGAGCGTCTTCTCGAGCTTGCCCGGCCCCTTCGACGTCTGCATCCACTTGTCGATGTTCTCGTGATTCGTCTTCTCGCAGCCCGCGGCGAGGCCGAGCGTGACGATCGCGATCATGAGCACGCGCACCAACATGGCGCGAGCTTATCGTGGTGATACGTTCCGCGCGATGGCCGTACGCCGCATCCTCACGCTGCTCGCTTGCGGTGCGCTCGTCTCGCCGGCGCTGGCCTCGCCGCTCGGAGATCCCACGAACGGCCGTGCCGTGTTCACCGGCGCGACGGTGCCGCACGCGACGTCGATCGAGCTCAACCCGGCGGCGCTCGGCCTCGGCACCCGCTTCGAGGTCTACGTCGCCGCGACCTCGCTGCTCAACCAGATCCAGATCGAGCGCCGCACGCTCGACCTCGCGACGGGGGACCTGTCGCCGGGCCCGCGCGTGCGCGACACGCAGCTCGCCCCCGGCGCGATGATCGCGGTGGTCGGCCACCCGAGCGAGCGCCTCACCCTCGGCGGCTCGGTGTACCTGCCCGCGGCCGAGCGCTTGCCCGAAGGACACGAGGCGCTGCGCTACCACACGCTCGGAGGCGGAGAGAGCAACCTCCTCGTCACCGTCGGCGTCGGCTTCCGCGTCACGAGCACGCTGTACTTCGGCGCGAGCCTGTCGCACGAGAACCGCCTGCTCGACCTGCGCTACGCGCGAGACACCGCGCTCGAGGCCGGGCCCGACGGGATCGCGAGCGACTGCGGCGGCGCACCGTGCGGCGTCGAGAACCCGCTGGCCGCCGAGCTGTACGACGTCGACGTCCGCTCGCCGTGGCTGTCGGCGTCGAACCTCAAGGTCACGGTCGGCACCGTGTTCCGGGTGTACCGCGACGTGTGGGTCGGGCTCGCGTATCACACGCCACCGGGCGGCGACATCCAGACCACGCTCGACGGCACCATGGAGGTCACGCGCGCGCCCCGCGACGGCGGCGGCCTCGTCCGCGGGCGCAGCACGGTCTACGTATCGTATCCGGCCAGCATCGACGGCGAGATCCGGGCGCGGCTCCCCGGCGAGCTCCACCTCCACGTGGGCGGCCGCTGGCAGGACCTGTCGCGCATGCAGGCGTACGACGTGCGCGGGTTCGGCAGCACCTTCCGCGCGAACGGCATCCCCGAGTGGGTCCTGCGCCCGCGCGGCTACGACGACTCGATCGCGTTGTGGGCCGGCGTCGAGCAGATCGATCGCGGCGAGCCGCTGCGCGTCGGCGCCCGGCTCGGGTTCGTGTCGTCGGCCGTGGACACCGAGCGCGCCTCGGCGGTCGCGATCGCCCCGGCGTCGTTCACCGCCGACGTCGGCGTCCAGGCGCGCGTCGCCCCATCGTGGGTGTTCCAGCTGTCGTACGGACTGTCGTATTTCCCGACGGTGGACGTCACCGACAGCCTGTACGACCCGCGCCATCAGCTCGCGTGCTTCGAGAGCGGCTTCGACTACACGACGATCGCGTGCGAGGCCGTGCGCAACGGCTACGCGCTGCCGACCGCCGCGGGCTCGTACGACCGGCTCGAGCACGCGTTCCGCCTGGGGTTCCGGTATGAGCGCCTCTAGCGGTCCGGACGCCAGCACGATCACCGTGCTCGGCGCGAGCGGGCTGGTCGGCCGGCGGATCTGCGCCGCGCTCGCGGCCGCCGGCGCGCGGCTCGAGCTCGCGGGGCGAAACGAGGTCGCGCTGCGCGCGATCGCCGCCGAGCTGCCGGTGGCGCACGTGCACGTCACCGACGCGCGCGATCGGGACGCACTGGCCGCGGCGTTCGCGCGCGCGCACGTCGTCGTCAACGCCGCGGGCCCCCTGCGCGCCTGCGCCGAGCCGGCGCTCGAGGCCGCGCTCGCCGCGGGCGCGCACTACGTCGACGTCGGCGGCGAGCAGGCCGCGCTGCACCAGCTGCACGTACGGTGCGAGTCCACGACGCGGCGGTCCGGGCGCGTCGCGCTCCCCGGCGCGGGGCTCGACTGCTTGCTCGGCGATCTCGCGGCCGCGTGGGCGGCCGCGCACGTCTGCGGCGTGACCGACGAGGGCCCGGCCGTGCGCGACACACCGGCCCCGCGGCTCGCGGACGATCGGCCGCTCGACGAGGTCTGCGTCAGCTACGTGTTCGACGATCTCGCGCTGTCGGCGGGCAGCCAGCGCGCGCTGTTCCTCGGCGTCGGGGAGAGACCGCTCGTCTGGCGCCGCGATCGCTGGGAGCCCGCGCGCGCGGGCGAGCGCCGGCGCGTCAACGCCGGGCCCGCACTCGGCGGAGAGCGTGACGCGCTCGGCTACGCCTCCGGCGACGTGCTCACGGTGCCGCGTCACGTCGACGCGCGGTTCGTGGGCGCGTTCGTGTCGACGACGCGCAGTGCGAGTGCGTCGCGGGCGCTCGGTCTGCTCGCGCGTGCGCTGCCGCTCGTGCCGCGCGCGGCGAGCGAGCTGCTCGCACCCTACGCCGCCCCGGATACGGACTACGCGCGCACCCGCTTCGCGATCGTGGCGCAGGTGCGCCGAGGGTTCTCCGCGGCGCAGGTCGTGCTCCGGGGCCGCGATCTCTACCAGACGACGGCGGTGACGGTCGCGTACGCCGCGCGTCAGCTGGCGGCGCGCGCCGCGGGCCCGACCGGGATGCGCGCGCCCGCGGAGCTGTTCCGCCCCGGGCCCGCGTTGCGCGAGATCGCGCGCGCTGCCGACCTCGTGCTCGAGCCGAGCTTCGGCTAGCGCGCGCGGCAACGACGTCGGGCTCGTCGGGATCGCGTAGCGATTTCTACGACACCGTTGCGTGGTATCAACCCTCAATGACGATGTCGTGGAGGCTCGAGGCCGAAGCTCCTGCGGGCCGCGGGACGACGGCGCGGCGCTACCGGCTCGCCAACGGGCTGGGCCTGATCACCGCGCTCGATCGTCGCGCGCCGATCGTTGCGTTGCAGACCTGGTTCCGCGTCGGTTCCCGGCACGAGCGGCCGGGTGCCACGGGCATGGCGCACCTGTTCGAGCACCTGATGTTCGGGCAGACCGAGAACCTGCCGCCGGGCGAGTTCGATCGCCTCGTCGAGCGCACCGGCGGCGAGTCGAACGCCGCGACCTGGGTCGACTGGACGTATTACCGGCTGAGCCTGCCCGCGCGCGATCTCGCGCTCGGGATCCGGCTCGAGTCCGAGCGCATGCAGCACCTCGTGCTCGAGACCGGCCCGGTCGAGTCCGAGCGCGACGTCGTCACCAACGAGCGCCGCGAGCGCGTCGAGGACGACGTCGACGGCTGGCTCGACGAGCAGCTGATGGCGCACGCGTTCACGGTCCACCCGTACCGGTGGCCGACGATCGGCTGGATGGAGGACATCCGCGCGCTCGCGCTGCCCGACATCCGCGCGTTCTACCGGACGTGGTACGCGCCGAACAACGCGACGATCGTCTGCGTCGGCGACTTCGAGGAGCCCGCGCTGCTCGAGCTGATCGAGAGCCACTACGGCGGGATCCCACCCGCGCAGCTGCCCGCGATCGATACCGTCGCCGAGCCCGAGCAGACCCGCGAGCGCGTCGTCCGCGCACCGAAGCCGATCGCCACCGATCGCCTGCTCGTCGGGTACAAGGCGCCCGGCCAGGACGAGCCCGACTGGGCGGTGCTCGAGATCGTCTCGACGCTGCTCGCCGGGTGTCCCTCGGCGCGGCTCTACCGCCGGCTCGTGATCGAGCACGAGGCCGCGTCGAGCGTCGACGCCCAGCTGACGCCGTTCCGCGATCCCTCGCTGCTCCGGCTCGCGGTGACCGCCGCGCGCGGCCACTCCGCCGACGAGCTCCTCGCGGTGATCGATCGCGAGCTCGCGGCGATGGCCGAGCATCCACCGTCGGCGGCCGAGGTCGAGAAGGCCAAGGCGCTCGCCGAGACCGACTTCTGGACCCAGCTCGCCGACGTCGATGGCAAGGCGGAGGCGCTCGGCCATCACGAGATCGCGCTCGGCGACTTCCGCAAGGTCAACACGCTCGCCGAGCGGCTCGCGGCCGTGACCGCCGACGACGTCGCCCGCGTGGTGCGCACCTACCTCGTGCCGGCGCGACGTACGGTCGTGATCGCCGAGCCCGAGGCACCCGACGACGGAGAGGACGAGGCATGAGCACGTCGCCTGGGCCCGCCACCGGCCCGACCGTCATCGTCGAGGCCTCGCACGACACGCCGCTCGTGTGGTTCGACATCGCGATCCGCGGCGGGGCCTCCATGGACCCGCGCGGGGTCGAGGGCCTGCACCGCCACGCCGCCCTGCTCGCCCGGCGCGGCGCGGGCCGCCGCGAACGCGCGGAGCTCGACGAGACCCTCGACTCGCTCGGCGCCGCGCTCGACATCTCGGTGACCCGGGACGCGGTGTCGCTCTCCGGCCTCGCGCTGTCGCGGCACCTCGACGCGGTGATCGAGCTCGCCGCCGACGTGCTCGCGGCCCCGCGGTTCTCGGAGGACGAGCACGCGCGGCTGCTCCGCGAGACGCCGCAGGTCCTCGACGAGATCCGCGATGACGACAGCGCGCTCGCGACCCGCTGGTTCGACTGGCTGTGCTGCCCGGGCCACCCCTACGGCCGCACGTCGCTCGGCACGGAGGCGTCGCTCCAGCAGATCGATCGCGCGACCTCGATCGCGCTGTGGCGGCGCGAGGTCGTCGCCGACAACCTCGTGATCGGGCTCGCCGGGGACATCGACGACGCGGCGGCCGCGCGCGTCGTCACCCGGCTCACCGAGCGCCTCCCCGCGGGGCCCCGCCCCTGGGTCGTGCTCGACGGGCCCGGCGAGCCGGTGCGCGGCCGCCGCACGATCCTCGTCGACAAGCCCGAGCGCACGCAGGCGCAGCTGCGGATCGGGCACCTCAGCGTGCGCTACGGCGAGCCCGACACGGCGGCGCTCGCGATCGCCGAGGCGGTGTTCGGCGGGATGTTCAGCTCGCGGCTCATGCAGGAGATCCGCGTCAAGCGGGGCTGGAGCTACGGCGCGGGGTGCGCGTTGCGCCGCTCGCGGCTGCCCCACTGGTTCGAGATCTGGATGGCGGCCGGCATCGACGTCGCCGGGCCCGCGGTCGCGCTCACGCTCGATCTGTTCGCCGACTACGCGGCGCGCGGCCCGACCGACGAGGAGTTCGACTTCGCGCGCAGCTATCTCGTCGGCGCGATGCCATTCCACGTCGCGACCGCGCGCCAGCGCATGCAGCTCGCAGTGCGCGACGCCGTGTTCGAGCTCCCCGCCGGGTTCACCGCGCGCCTCCCCGAGGAGCTGGCGCAGCTCACCGCCGAGGACGTCCGGCTCGCATGCCGCCGCCACCTCCACCCCGACGACGCCGTCATCGTCGCGGTGACCACGGCCGCGGACGCGCAGGGTCCGCTCGCCCAGGCCGGCGGCGGCGCGCTGACCGTCGTCGATCACGACGAGTACTGAGCGTTCGCGCGTCGAGGCTCAGCGCCCGCCGGTCAGCGCGTCGACGTCGGCGAGGCACGCGGCGTCGAACAGGGATCGCGCCGTTCGTCAGCACGTGCTGCTGGACGAACGCGACCGCGTCGCGCGCGCCCGCGTGGAGCCAGTACAGGACGCAGCGATCGCTCGTGCAGTGCGGGCCGTGCTCCGCCCGCCAGCGTACGACGGGTGGTGCGTCCCGCGGGCCACCCCGTGCCTCCCGACGGTCCGGGCGCGGTGAGGGGGCCGCGGCACGTCGATCACCGCGTTGCGATCCTCAACGCGCGTCGCGATCGGCCCGGCCAACCCTGGAGAACGACGCCGCGCGCGCCCGCCCGCGCGAGGCACGGAACCTGCTTCGCGGAGCGGCCATGCGCGCGTCGATCTCGTTGGCCGGCCTCGTCCTCGTCGTCCACGCCTGTGGCCCCGCGGCGCCCCAGCACGACGCGGGCACGGACGCCGGATCCGCGCCGCGGACGTGCGTCGCGCCCGAGGCCGATCGCAGCGGGACGCGGCTCCTGTCCGACGCGCTCGGCACCGCGCAAGTCGCCGTCGAGGACGCCGGTCCCTGCCTGCGGACGTACACGCTGAGCTCGACGGCGCCCCGTCGCGACGACCTGCCCGCGAACCCTCGCGTCATCGCCGAGCGCGAGGGCGCGCCCACCGCGCGCACGGGCAACGACCTGTTCGACGCGTTGTACGCGCTCGCGCTCGACGAGGTCCGCGAGAGCTCGGTCGACGCGATCAGCGACGGTGCGTTCGCCGGCGGCGCCGCGATCCCGTGCCCCGAGGGTGGCTGCTTCGAGACCGGGCGACTGTGGAAGTACGTGTGGACGCGCGACATCGCGTACGCCGTCGACCTCGGGCTCGCAGGGCTCGATCCGCGGCGCGCCCGGAACTCCCTCGAGTTCAAGCTCAGCGCGCCGCGCACCGGCGGCCCCGAGCAGATCGTGCAGGACACCGGCACCGGCGGCAGCTATCCGGTGTCGACGGATCGGGTGACCTGGGCGTTCGGCGCCGCGGCGCTCCTGCCCCACCTCGACGCGCCGGAGCGCGCCGCGTTCGCGCGTCGCGCCTACGACGCCCTGCGCGCGACGATCGAGCACGATCGCGTGGTCGTGTTCGACGTCGCCGACGCGCTGTACGGCGGCGAGCAGTCGTTTCTCGACTGGCGCGAGCAGAGCTACCCCGCGTGGACCGCGGGCGACGTCGCGCCGATCGCGAGCAGCAAGGCGCTCAGCACGAACATCACCCACCTGCGCGCGCTCGAGCTCGCCGCCGAGCTCGCGACGGAGCTCGGCGAGGCCGCCGCCGCGGATCGCTACGCCGGGTGGGCCGGCGCCCTGCGCGCGCGGATCCGCGAGCGGTTCTGGCTCGAGGACGACGGCATGTTCTCGACGTTCGTGACGACGTTCCTCGATCCGGCGCCCGCGCGGCAGTTCGATCTGCTCGGCTCGTCGCTCGCGATCCTGACCGGCGTCGCGACGGAGACGCAGGCCGATCGCATCCTCGCGAGCTACCCGCACCTCGGCCCGGGCGCGGCCCCGGTGCTGTTCCCCCAGCAGCAGCTCACGCCCATCTATCACAACCGCGCCGAGTGGCCGTTCGTCACCGCGTACTGGCTCCGCGCGGCGGCCGCCGCCGATCACCCGGCGGTCGCCGAGCGCGCGATCCGCTCGCTGATGCGCGGCGCCGCGCTCCACCTGTCCAACATGGAGAACCTCGAGATCGCGTCGGGCGCGGCGTGGGTCGAGGACGGGCCGTACTCGGGGCCGGTCGTGAACTCGCACCGCCAGCTGTGGTCGGTCGGCGGCTACGTCTCGATGGTGCACCACACGCTGTTCGGGCTGCACTTCGGGCCCGACGGTCTGCGCGTCGCGCCGTACCTGCCGCGGGCGCTGCGCAGCACGCTGTTCGCCGGGACCGGCGAGCTCGTCCTCAACGACGTGCCGTGGCAAGGCAAGACGCTCACCGTCGTGCTGCACCTGCCGCCGCTGGGCGACGGCACCGGCCGCTACCTCGTCGACGCGATCGAGCTCAACGGGCGCGCACGACCGGGAGACGAGTCGATCGCGGCGGCCGAGCTCGAACCGCAGAACCGGATCGACGTCTGGCTCGCACCGCCGGCGGCGAGCGAGGCCGAGCCGACGCTCGAGCTCCGCGATCCGCAGGACTGGCGCGCGATCTTCGCGCCCCGGGTCCCCGCGATCGCGAACGTGCGGCGCGCCGGCAGCGCGATCGCGCTCGATCTCTCGGCCGGTGGCGAGGACACCGAGACGATCCGCTACGCGGTGTACCGCGACGGCGTGCGGATCGCGCAGGAGCTGGCCGGCACCGCCACCTCGTACACCGACACCACGGCCGACCCGAGCACCTCGCCCTGCTACGCCGTCGAGACCTGCTTCACCGCCACCGGCAACTGCTCGCAGCGCTCGCGCCCGGTGTGCTGGTGGGGCGACGGGGCCGCGCGCGTCCACGCGGTGCCGGCCAGCGAGCTCGTCGCGACCGGGGGCGTGGCGTCGAACGACCACGGCCGCTTCCACTACGGCGACTGGGGCGATCCCGGCAGCTCGCTCGTCCTGCCGGCGTTCCAGCCGGCGCGCTCGGGCTCGCACCTCCTGCAGGTCGTCTACGGCAACGGCGCCGGGCCGATCAACACGGGCATCACGTGCGCGGTCAAGCGGATCCTCGTCGAGGACACCGCCACGAACGAGGTCGTCGCCTCGCCGCGCGGTGACACCGATGCGACCAAGCAGCTGGGCTTCGCGGCGGATGCGCTGCAGGCCGACTCGAGCATCACCGATGTGATCGCGGTGTCGGTCGCCTCGACGGCCGCCGTGACCGCGCTGCGTGACGCCGGCAAGTCGGACTCCATCCGGAACTGGGCGG
>Ga0164243_10005755_pt1 | contig 18899 bp, 22 predicted proteins | sample OricompcompostOP_FD_108781 | JGI IMG/M metagenome (GOLD analysis project Ga0164243, IMG submission 108781) | Organic Plus compost microbial communities from Emeryville, California, USA - Original compost - Organic plus compost (OP) | ecosystem: Engineered > Solid waste > Mixed feedstock >... | reverse complement strand
CTGCGGACCGCGCTGGCCTCCTACGTGGAGCGCCGATGTGGTCTGGCGGTCGGCGTCGGGGGCGTGCTACCGACGATCGGCTCCAAGGAGCTGGTCGCCGCGCTGCCCTCGCAGTTGGGTCTCGGCTCCGACGACACGGTGGTGATCCCCACCGTGTGCTACCCGACCTACGAGGTGGGTGCCCGGCTGGCCGGTGCGGCCGTGGTGCGGGCGGACTCTCCGGTCGCCGTGCCCGCGTCGGTCGGGAACGTCCGGCTGGTCTGGGTGAACTCGCCCGGCAACCCGCATGGCCGGGTGCTCTCCGCGGACGAGTTGCGGGCCTGGGTGGAGTGGACGCGCGCGCACGGGGCGGTGCTGGCCAGCGACGAGTGCTACCTCGAGCTGGGTTACGACGTCGAGCCGGTCTCGGCCTTGTCGGTCTGCGGCCCTTCCGCCGACGGCGTCCTCGCCGTCCACTCGCTCTCCAAGCGCTCCAACCTCGCCGGCTACCGGGCGGGCTTCGTCGCCGGGGATCCGGCCATCGTGGGTGAGCTGCTGGCGGTGCGCAAGCACTCCGGGCTGATGGTCCCGGGGCCGGTGCAGGCGGCGATGGTGGCGGCGCTGTCGGACCCCACGCATGCCGCGCGGCAACTCGAGGTGTACGCGCGGCGGCGCAGCCTGCTGCGCGACGCCGTGCTCGGCGCGGGTTTCACCATCGACCACTCGCAGGCCGGGCTCTACCTCTGGGCCACCCGCGACGAGGACTGCTGGTCCACAGTGGACTGGCTCGCCGAGCGCGGCATCCTGGCCGCGCCCGGCGACTTCTACGGCCCCGCGGGCTCGCGGCACGTGCGGCTCGCGCTGACCGCCAGCGACGAACGCATCGCCGCGGCCGTCGCCCGTCTGGCCTGACACACGACGACCGCGACGAGTCGCTCGACGTTCAAGCCGTACGGCCTTCGCCGGCCCGTACGGCTTCAGCGGGGCAGGGACTTGTAGAACACCAGCCCGTTGCCCTGGTTGTCGTAGACGACGGCGCGACGCTCGTGCGCGTCGTCGTAGGGCGCCTTGACGATGGCTCCCCCGGCGGCCTCGATCTGCGCGGCGGCACCGTCGACGTCGTCGGTCTTGATGGCGACGACCACCTTGCCGGGCAGCGGGTGGTCGATCGGGGTGGCCAGCGCGATGGTGATGCCGCCGCCGTCGAGCGCCGCATAGTGGGCGCCGTCGCGGAACTTCAGCGTGAACCCGAGGCCTTCGTAGAAACTGATGGATTCGTCGAGGTTGTCCGTCGACAGGACCACCTGGCGTACCTGCTTGTCACTCACGCCGCGATTCTAGGTCGGGCGAGGGCCGGGTCAGTTCGACCTCGACCGGGAAGGGCGGGAACTCGGCCGCCTGTTCACGACCGGTACGCCGCCAGCCCAGGTGCTCGTAGAGCCCGAGCGCCCGGTGGTTGTCGCGCAGGCACCACAGCTGGCTCGGCCCGGCGAGACGGTCCGCGGCGTCGAGAGCCGCGCGCGCCAGTCCCGTGCCCCATCGGTCGGGCCGCACCGCCAGGTGCCGGATCGTCCGGGTGTCGAAGGCGACGAGGCAGGCCAGACCGTGCGCGTCCTCGGCGACGAGCACCCGTACGGCGGGGTCGTCGAGGACGTCGCGCCACCGGGCGAGCACCGCCTCGTCCGGGTAGGGGAACTCGTCCGGGGGGAAGACGTGCGCCAGTGCGACGAGGTTGGCCTCGCGTTCGAGGTCGCGCAGGGCCGCCGCCTCGGCGGCGGTCGCCCGGCGCAAGGACGGCGCGGCCACGTTCAGGAGGGCAGGGGGAAGAGCAGGCACGTGGAGGATGCGTAGGCCACCAGCCGGTCCTTGACGTCGAAGAGGCGTGCCTCGGCCAGGGCGGTCGTGCGACCCCGGTTGATCACCGTGCCCTCGCAGCGCAGCACGCCCGACTCCACCGTGACGGGCCGCAGGAACTTGGTCGTGAGGTCCAGCGACGTGTAACCCCACCCGGCCGGCAGCGTCGAGTGCACCGCACAGCCTGCGGCCGAGTCGAGCAGGGTGGCGATCACTCCACCGTGGACAGAGCCGATCGGGTTGTAGTGGAACTCCTCCGCCTGCATGGTGAAGACCGCGCTGCCCTCGCCCAGCACCCGCAGGTTGACGAAGCCCAGTGTGTGGGTGATCGGTGGAGCGGGCAGCTCGCCGCGCTCGATGGCGCGCAGCATCTCCATGCCCGACATGCGGCCGACGCCGGCGGCCGTGGTCATCGGATCCTGCCACGAATACGTACGGGTGCGGCTGGCATCGACCGAGACGGGCGCATCCTGAGTCTGAGTCACAGACCCAGCCTGGGCCCTCTTGGCTAAGTCTGTCAAGAAGAGTTAGGTTGTCGGGTATGGCGGAGCGTCCGGAGGCCCTGCGCTGGTCGGCGGAGAACTGCACCCTCGGCCGGGCCATGGAGATCATCGGCGAGAAGTGGAGCCTGCTCGTGCTCCGCGAGGTCTTCCTGGGCATCCGCCGGTTCGAGGACCTGCGCGTGCGGACGGGAATCCCGCGACAGGTGCTGACCAACCGCCTGGCGACCCTGGTCGGTCACGGCCTGCTGCGTCGCCATCCGTACCAGGAACCGGGGGCCCGCAGCCGGGATGAGTACCGGCTCACCGAGAAGGGCCTGGACCTCTACCCGGTCCTCGTCGCGATCCTGGCCTGGGGCGACCGGTACCTCGCCGACCCGGACGGGTCGCCCATCGTCGTGACCCACCGGGAGTGTGCGGCGCCCGTCCGGGTCGAACTGCGCTGCGCGCACGGGCACGAGGTGCCACCACGGCAGGTGCAGACCCGGCCCGGACCCGGCGTCCGTCCACTGTCGACGCCACGCGCGGGCCGGGCCGGCTAGCCGGAGCGATCAGTCGTTGGCGTGCAGCGCGGCGTTGAGTTCGATCGCCTGCCCCGCGCGGGGGCGCGCCTCCACCGCGCCGGTCACCGAGTTACGCAGGAACAACAGGTTCGGCACGCCCGACAGTTCCCGCGCCTTGACCACCGTGCCGTCGGGGAGGGTGACCTTCGTGGCCGCGGTCACGTAGCAGCCGGCCTCCACCACGCACTCGTCACCCAGCGAGATGCCGACCCCGCCGTTGGCGCCGATGAGGCAGCGCTCGCCGATGCGGATGACCTCCTTGCCGCCGCCCGAGAGCGTGCCCATGATCGACGCGCCGCCGCCGATGTCGGAGCCGTTGCCGACGACGACACCGGCCGAGACGCGACCCTCCACCATGGACGATCCGAGGGTGCCGGCGTTGAAGTTGACGAAGCCCTCGTGCATCACGGTCGTGCCGCTGGCCAGGTGGGCGCCCAGCCGGACCCGGTCGGCGTCGGCGATGCGGACGCCGGAGGGCACGACGTAGTCCACCATGCGGGGGAACTTGTCGACGCCGAACACGGTCAGGTGACGGCCGGCGGATCGTTCGAGCACGCGCAGCTCGTCGACGCGGTCGACCGGACAGGGGCCGGCCGAGGTCCAGGCCACGTTGGTCAACAGCCCGAAGATGCCGTCGAGGTTGGCGTCATGCGGCTGGATCGCCCGGGTGGAGAGCAGATGCAGCCGCAGCCACACGTCGAGCGTGTCCTTGGGCGCCTCGGCCAGCGACGAGATCGTGACGAGCACCCCGACGCTGGTCACCCCCCGCAGCGGGCGCTCGCCCACCGTGCCCGGGGGCAGCCCGAGCCGCGATTCCGTCTCATGCGGCGCCATCGGCGCACCCGGCACCAGGTGCGGGTCGAACTCCGGCGCCGGCCCCAGGCCCAGCCGCGGAAACCACGCGTCGAGCACCTGCTCGCCGTGCAGCGTCGCCAGGCCCAAACCCCAGGCTGGTTGCGTCAGCGTCATGGTGGATCACGCTACCCGGTAGCCTGCCCTCATGGGACTGGAGGAGCTGGCCGGCGACCCGATCGCCCTCACCCGCGCCCTGGTGGACATCGAGTCCGTCTCCGGCGAGGAGAAGCAGATCACCGACGCCGTCGAACTCGCCCTCCGCAGCGCCGGGCACCTGCACGTGCAGCGCCGCGGCAACGTGGTGCGGGCCACCACCTCTCTGGGCCGTGCGCAGCGGGTCATCCTCGCCGGGCACCTGGACACCGTCCCGGTCAACGCGAACCTTCCCTCCACAGTGGAGGGTGAGCTCCTGTACGGCTGCGGCACCTCGGACATGAAGAGCGGCGTGGCGCTGCAACTGCACCTGGCGCTGACCGTCGCGGAACCGTCCTTCGACGTGACCTATCTCTTCTACGACTGTGAGGAGATCGAGGCCGAGCGCAACGGGCTCAACGTCATCAGCCGTTCCCACCCCGAGTGGCTGGCCGGGGACTTCGCCATCCTGCTCGAACCGACCCACGGGCTGGTCGAGGCCGGCTGCCAGGGAACGGTCCGCGCTCGGCTGCGGGTGGAGGGGCGTCGTGCCCACGCCGCCCGCCCCTGGCGCGGGGTCAACGCCGTGCACCGGGCCGTCGAACCGCTGACCCGGCTCGCCGGCTACGAGCCGCGTCGCCCGGTGATCGACGGCTGCGAGTATCGCGAGGCGCTCTCGGCGGTCGCCATCCGCGGCGGCGTGGCCGGCAACGTCATCCCCGACCTGTGCGAGATCGACATCAACCACCGCTTCGCCCCCGACCGTACGGTCGAGCAGGCCGTGGCGTTCCTGGAGTCCTTCTTCGACGGGTACGAGCTCACGGTGACCGATGCGGCGCCGGCCGCGCCGCCGGGCCTGACCGCCGCACCCGCGCAGTCCTTCCTGGCCGCCGTCGGGCAGCCCCCGGTGGCGAAGCTCGGCTGGACCGACGTGGCCCGGTTCGCCGCGCTGGGCATACCGGCGCTGAACTACGGACCCGGCGACGCGAATCTCGCCCACGCCCCCGACGAGCACGTGGAGCTCGCGAAGATCACCGAAGGCGCGGCGGTGCTGCGCCGGTGGCTCACCTCCTGAGTCCCCTGTGTCGGCACGTGGTCAGGGTCAATGACCGTGCCGGGGGCGGCGCGTTGGATACGGTGGGCGTCATGCAGCAGTACGCGTCGTCCCGGCGCCGCAGCGGCCCGGCCCCGCGGCTGACCCGGGCTCCAGGGGCGACCGCCGACCAGCGCCTGCTGGATTCGCGGGGCCGGGCGGACTGGAAGCAACGTGACGCCTGGCGCAGCCTGCGCATCCTCTCCGAGTTCGTGGACGGGTTCGACGCCCTGTCGGAGCTGCCGCCGGCGGTCAGCGTCTTCGGCTCGGCGCGGGCCAAGCCGGACAGCCCGGAGTACGAGCTGGCGCTGCGCCTGGGCACCGCGTTGGCCTCCGCCGGCTACGCGGTCATCACGGGCGGCGGTCCCGGAGTGATGGAGGCGGTGAACCGGGGCGCCACCGAGGCCGGCGGGCTCTCCGTCGGTCTGGGCATCGAGCTGCCGTTCGAGCAGGGCATCAACGACTACGTCGACATCGGAATCCACTTCCGCTACTTCTTCGTCCGCAAGACGATGTTCGTCAAGTACGCGCAGGCCTTCTGCGTGCTGCCGGGCGGCTTCGGCACCCTCGACGAGCTCTTCGAGGCGCTGACGCTCGTGCAGACCCACAAGGTCACCCGGTTCCCGGTCGTGCTGCTCGGGTCGGCGTACTGGGGTGGCCTGGTCGACTGGATTCGCGAGCAGCTGGTGGCGCCGGGCCGGATCGGCGCGCAGGACCTCGATCTGCTCTACCTCACCGACGACGTGGCCGACGCGGTCGCCTACATCCACGACGCGACCGGCGGCTCGGCCGTGACCAACGAACCAGCCCTGCCCGATCCGCCGGCCCCGAGCAGGACCACGGGACGTGCGGCCCGCACCCGGGCGGCCCGGGCCGCCGGCACGGATCCCTCCGCGACCTCGATGGCGGCGGACTGAATGGCGTCCGTCTGCGTCTTCTGTGCCTCGTCCGACTCCATCGACCACCGCTGGCTGGCACTGGCGCGCGAGGTGGGTGCGGGGCTGGCCGCCCGCGGACATCAGGTCGTCTCCGGCGGTGGTCGGGTCGGCATGATGGGCACGCTCGCCAGCGGCGCCCGGCAGGCCGGGGGCCACACGTTCGGCGTGATTCCGCAGAGCCTGGTGGATCTGGAGGTCGCCGACGCCGAGGCCGACGAGCTGGTGATCACCGACGGGATGGCGGCCCGCAAGACCATCCTCATCGATCGGGCCGACGCGTTCCTCGTGCTGCCCGGTGGCCTGGGCACGCTCGACGAGCTGTTCGAGGTGTGGACCACGGCCACGCTGGGCATGCACCGCAAGCCGATCGTGCTGCTCGATCAGGACGGGTTCTTCACCGGGCTGCTGACCTGGCTGGAGTCACTGGTCACCACCGGCTTCGTCCGGCCGACCGCGATGTCCGTGTTGCAGGTGGTGCGAAGCGTGAACGAGGCTCTCGACGCCGTTGATGTTGTCGGATAGCGTGCGCATCGTGACGCAGCGTGGTCTCAAGGAGCTGTTGGAACGACACGTCGAGCTCTTCAACGCCGCGGTGTCATCAGGGGACTATGACCCGTACCTGGCGACCTTCGCCGAAGACGCTGTCCTGCGCTTCGACGGGTTTCCGCTGGGGCCGTTCGTCGGCCGTCCCGCCATCGCCGAGGCGTACGCGATGCAACCCGCCACCGACACGATCGCGTTGATCGCGATGGAGGAGGTCGGCACGGACGCGGTGCGGGCCGCCTTCGAGTGGGACGCGGGCGGGACCGGCGAGATGTACCTGCGGTGGGACGGCGTCGCGCGGGCCAGCGCGCGTGCGGCCGAGGTCAAGCTCGTCGAGCTGGCGGTCGGGTTGGCCCGGGTCACCGACCACGAGACGCTCGACGTCGACTCGGACGGTCTCGGTGCGCGAGCACGGGAGCGGGACCTGTAGGTCTCCCGTGCGGAGGTGACGGGCGGCTCGCACGCGCCATCCGGTTCATGCCACGATCGCATCATGGTGGCCACACTCCTGCTCGTGCTCGTGGTGGTGCTCGTCGTCGCCGGGCTGGCCTTCGGGGTGATCTCGCTGCTCGCCGGCGACGACCCGGGGCTCGTTCCGGCGACCCCCGACGGGTTCGCCCGGCCGCTGCCGGGGGAGCGGGCGCTGCTGGAGTCCGACCTCAAGCAGGTGCGGCTCGACGTCGGCCTGCGTGGCTACCGCATGGACCAGGTCGACCTGCTGATCCGCCGCGTGGCGCACGACGTCGGCTACAAGAACGAGGTGATCGCCGTTCTCGAGGCCGAGGTGGACGCCCTGCGCGCCGGGCGCATCGAGGACGCCGAGCTGCTGCGCAAGGTGCGGGAGGATGCCGCGCGGCCCGCCCAGCCGGCGCAGCCGGACCAGCCGGCACAGCCGGACCAGCCCGCTCAATCGGACCAGCTGGCTCAGTCGGTTGATGCCGCGACGAGCCCGAGCGACGAGACCGGCGATGGGCCGGGCCTGGGCGACGAGACCGGCGATGCGCCGGGCCTGCGCGACCGGACCGATGCCGCGCTGAGCCTCGGTGACGGGACCGGCGAGTGGCCGAGTGCGGCGGACACCGGGTCGGCCGCCGACGAGCCACGGGAGGGCCCACTGCGCAGGCGCCCGTTCGGCGAGATGGAGGTCGTCGAGACGTCGGCGATCGGACCTTCCGACGAGGCCGAGCCGACCGAGGCGGACCGGTCGGCCCGTGGCTGACGGCCCAGTGCCAGATCCGGCTGAGCCCGGCGCCGGTGAGGTCACGACCAGAATCGTCGTGGCAGCCCCGGTGGAGCGGGTCTACCGCGCCTTCACGGCGTGGGACCGGCAGGGGGAGTGGATCCCGCTGACCCGGGTCCGCCTGGCCGAGGGAGACGGCGGCGTCGGCAGCCTGGTCGTCGCGGTGACCGCCGTGGGGCCCGCCGTCCTGCGCGACGAGATGCGCATCGACCGGCTGGATCCCCCGTACGAGGTGCGGGTGGTGCACTGCGGCCCGTTGCTGCGGGGACCGGGGGTGCTGCGGTGCACGCCGCTGGCCGGGGGCAGGCGGACCCAGGTGGTCTGGCACGAGTGGTTTCAGCTGCCGGCCGGCGCCTTCGGCCGCCTGAGCTGGCCGTTCGTCTGGCCGGGCTCCAAGCTGAGTCTCAACCTGGCGCTGCGCCGCTTCGCCCGGCTCGTGGAGACGGGCCGGCTGCCCTAGCCGTACTGTCGGAGGTCGGCGATAGCCTGCGCGGCGTGGTTGAACTGGTGGTCGGGTCGGACGGGTTGGCGCGCTGTTCCTGGGCATCGTCGGCCCCGGAGTACGCCGCCTACCACGATGACGAGTGGGGCAGGCCGGTCCGTGACGACGACGCGCTCTTCGAACGGATGACGCTGGAGGCCTTCCAGTCGGGTCTGTCGTGGCTGACGATCCTGCGCAAGCGGGAGCACTTCCGGGCCGCCTTCGCCGGCTTCACCATCGAAACCGTGGCGAGGTTCGGTGAGCGGGAGGTCAACCGCCTGCTCGCCGACGCGGGCATCGTGCGCAACCGCGCCAAGATCGAGGCGGCGATCAACAACGCCCGTGCGGCGCAGGCCCTCGCCGAGGGTCTCGCCGCGCTGCTCTGGTCGTTCGCGCCGGTGCCCCGGCCACCCCGGCCGGCCCCGGGACAGCCCGTGCCGCCCACGACGCGCGAGTCCACCGCGATGGCGAAGGAACTCAAGCGGCGGGGCTTCCAGTTCGTCGGGCCGACCACGGCCTATGCCCTGATGCAGGCCACCGGGATGGTCGACGACCACCTGCAGGGGTGCCACGTGCCGGCGTGATCGGTGCGCCGGAGAGCCGGATTCGCGCCCGACGGGGTGACGGCGCGCAGTCACGCGACTCAACATCTGTCACATAATCTCCGGCCCGGTTTGGGCGACGTGGCAGCCATCAGGGAAAATCACCTTTGGACGCAGTGCAGCGGCGGGCTTTTGGCCGGGCGCGAGGACGGGTGGCGCGCAGACCCGGACCCCGCGCGGCAGCCGGAGCGCGGCGCGGACGCGTGGTCCCGACGTGGAGGGAGAGAACATGGCGGCGATGAAGCCGCGGACCGGTGACGGCCCGCTGGAGGTCACCAAGGAAGGCCGCGGCATCGTCATGCGGGTGCCGCTTGAGGGCGGCGGCCGGCTGGTCGTGGAGATGACCCCCGACGAGGCGACAGCACTCGGCGAGGCGTTGAAGAGCGCTGTCGGTTGATTCGTGCCGCCGGCGGATCCGGCACCGTCGCCGGTTTGGCACCCCAGTTGTCACCATGATCGCCGCCACGGACCCACGGCCGCGCGGGCACGGGTCTGTGGCGGCGATCTGTCGTTCCTCCGCCCGTACCGCCGGAAAAGCGGCCCGATAGTGTCTGCGACCATGATTCGGGTCCGAGCTGGAAGTCCTGGCGTGCGATGGCGGCCAGAGCCGGCACCGTGCAGGCAGCCGGATCCGCGGAGGTAGGCGTTGAGCACCATCGAGATCACCGTCGCCACCGCCGCGGGGCGCGCGGCGAGTCTCGCGTTGCCGGTCGGTCCCGCCGAGCCGGGCGAGGACAGCGAGGCCGGCGGCGACCGGGAGAACACGGCACGCCTGCTGCCGGTCGGCTGGCCCGTGGACGGGCTGGCCGAAGAACTGGACGCCTTCCTGCGCGACGTGGGCCACGGCGGCGGCGCGGGCACGGCTCATCTGCTTCCGCGCCCGGGACGCGAACCCGGGCACCTGCTGCTGGTCGGTGTCGGGCGAGCCGATCCACTCGCCTGGGTCGCGGCCGGTGCCGCGCTCGTCCGGTCGGCCGGTGAGCGGGTGGCCCACTGGACGTTCGCCCTGCCCACGGACCGCGACGGCGACCTGGCCCGCGACGTGGCGCTGGGGGCCTGGCTGGCGGGTTACCGGTTCCGGCTGGCCTCGGGCCAGGAGCGCCCGACGCTGCGCCGGATCACGCTCGTGGTCGAACCGGGGCAGGCCGAGGCCGCGCGGGCGGGCATCGCCGCGGCCCGGGCCCTCGCCGACGCCGTGATCCTGGCTCGCGACTGGACCAACACCCCGAGCGCCCGCAAGTCCCCGCGCTGGCTGGCCGACCAGATCGTCCGTGCGGCGGCCCGACGCTCCGGTGTGACGGTGAAGGTGCTCGACGAGGAGCAGCTGGCCGAGGCCGGCTTCGGGGGTGTGCTCGCGGTCGGCAGCGGCGCCGTCCGGCCGCCACGCCTGGTCGAACTCTCCTGGCGACCGCGCGGCGCCCGCACCCATGTCGTTCTCGTCGGCAAGGGGATCTGCTTCGATTCGGGCGGCATCTCGGTCAAGCCGCGCGACGCCATGAAGCTCATGCGCAAGGACATGGGCGGCGCCGCGGCCGTGTGCGCCACGGTGCTCGCCGCGGCCGACCTTCAACTGCCCGTACGGGTCACCGCGGTCGTGCCACTCGCCGAGAACCTGGTCTCCGGGTCTTCGATGCGTCCCGGCGACGTCATCCGCCACTACGGTGGCGCCACGACCGAGGTGCTCGACACCGATGCCGAGGGACGGCTGGTGCTCGCCGACGCCCTGGCCTACGCCGCCCGGCGGCTCAGGCCGGACTACCTGATCGACCTCGCCACCCTGACCGGGGCCTCGCACGTGGCCCTGGGGAAGCGGACCGCGGCGCTGTTCAGCGACTCCGACGAGCTCGCCAAGGCCCTGCAGGCGGCGGGCGAGGCGGCGGGCGAGCCGGTGTGGCGGCTGCCGCTGGCCGACGACTACCTCGGTCTGCTGCGCAGCGACGTCGCGGACCTGGCGAACATCGGGCGGCCCGCGCAGGCCGGCGCGGTGACCGCCGCCCTGTTCCTGCGCGAGTTCACCGGCGAGGCGCGTGACCGGTGGGCCCACGTCGACATGTCGGCGCCCTCGTGGATCGACCGGGTGGACGGGCCGCTGGTCAAGGGCGCCACCGGGTGGGGCGTGCGGATGCTGATCGCGTTCCTGGAGTCGCTGGACGAGCCCCGCCCCTCGCGTTGATCTAGGGATTCGCATGGTGGTTGGAGATCCACTCACCACGCGAATCCCTAGATCAACGGGTGGGGTTCGTCGCGGGTGGCGGCGAGCAGATCGTCGCCCAGCCAGGCCGGCGACCAGCCCGGCCCGGCCACGGCCGTGACCGCGTGGTCGGTGGGCTGGTGCAGCAGCAGCAGGCCGCCGGGGCGTAGCAGCCGCGCGGCGTGGGCCAACCAGAACGGCGGGGGCGGGTCCTCGTCCCCATCGGTCCACTGTGGATATTCGTCGTCGAGGTCCACGAGGACGAGGTCGTAACCGTGGTCCGCCAGGCGCGCCAGCATCCGCTCGGCCCGGCCGGTGATGAGACGGACCCGACCAGCCGGGGCGCCGGCGGCGGCGAACGCCTGACGGGCCATCTGCTGGTGGTCCAGGTCCTTGTCGATGGTGGTCAGCACGGCCTCGGGTGCCAGGCCCTGCAGCAGCCAGAGCCCGCTCACCCCCAGCCCCGTGCCGAGCTCGACGACGGCGCGGGCACGGGTGGCGTGGGCCAGCAGGCGCAGGGCCGCGCCGACCGCCGGGGAGACGCAGGGCACGGCGAACTCGGCCGACCACGACATGGTGTGCAGCACGACCGGGTCGACCGGCCGCGCGGTCGTGCCGTGGACCGGGCGGATGGGGTCGATGGCACACCTCCTCGCGGCGCACCGCCCCTCCGGCGGTGTACTCCGCGGAGCTTATGCGCCGCATTTCCTGTCCGGCAGGGCGCTTCGTGCCATTCTGAGGATGCGCCGCTGTCACTGGGTGGGGGCGCGCGTGCTGCGTGGGTGTCCGAGGGGAGGGTGATGGTCGTGCCGGCCACCTCACGTGAACCCTGGTGGTCAGACGCCCTCAACGATCCGTGGCGTGATCCGGAGTCGTCGGCCATGATCGTCACGACGGCACCGACGCCCGAGCCACCGCCGCCACCGCCCGCCGAGCCGACCCGGCCGTTGGCCGTGACCAGCCGTTCGCTGGTGGTGGTCGGTCTGGTCGCGGGCCTGCTGGCCGGCGGTCTGGGTGGTGCCCTGGGCTACGTCGCCGCCAAGGCCCAGCAGACGCCGGTGGTCATCGGCGCCAGTGGGCAGGCACCGGCGGCGCAGCGCGTGCCCGGTTCGATCGCCGCCCTCGTGCCGGAGGTGATGCCGAGCGTCGTGACGGTCACCGCCCGTACCGGCCTGGGTGAGGCGCTGGGTTCCGGTTTCGTGATCAGCAACCGGGGCTACCTGCTCACCAACGAGCACGTCATCTCGGGCGCGACCTCCGTCACGGTGACCTTCTCCGACGGCAACGTCGCCGCCGCGCAGGTCGTGGGCAGCGACGTGGAGTCCGACGTCGCCGTGCTGCACGTCGACAAGGACGGCCTGACCTCGGTCTGGCTCGCCGACTCCGACAAGGTGGCCGTGGGCGACGGCGTGTTCGCCGTGGGTTCCCCGCTGGCGCTGCCCGGTACGGTGACGGCCGGCATCGTCTCGGCCCTGGACCGCACGATCCGGGCCCGCGAGATCGGTGGGGTAGAGCGCTACTACGCCGCCATCCAGACCGACGCGGCGGTCAACCGCGGCAGCTCCGGCGGGCCGCTCTTCGACCTCTCCGGCCGGGTGATCGGCATCAACTCGGTGATCCGTTCCGTCGTCGAGGACAGCCAGGCGGCGGGCAACATCGGCATCGCCTTCGCCATCCCGATCAACCAGGCCATCCGGATCGGCGCGGAGATCATCGACACCGGGCGGGCCCGCCGTACGGTCGTGGGCGCCGCGGTGAACGAGTACGACGGCCCCGGTGGTGGGGTCCGGATCACCGCGGTCGACGACGGCGGTCCGGCCGCCGCGGCGGGGCTGCGCACGGGGGACGTGGTCGTCCGCATCGGCGAGCACCAGGTCGAGCAGCCGCACGATCTCATCGCGATGGTCCGCCGGTACCCGCCCGGCACGACGGTGACGGTCGTCTACCGTCGCGGCGGCGCCACCCAGGTCGCCAGCGTGATCCTCGTCGCCGACGCGAACTGACCGTCGCTGATCAGGGCACCGTTGGCGCAGGCCGCCTCGTCGGTGGGTTCAGGCCGCCGGACCAGCCGCGTACGCTAGCCATGGCGAGCGGGAGGAGCGGCCGGTGTTTTCGAACCTCAACGTCTGGGAAGTGGCTGTCCTGGTGCTGCTCGGCCTGTTCATCTTCGGGCCCGAACGGCTGCCCAAGGTCATCGGCGACGGCGTCCGGTTGCTCCGCAAGATCCGCACGATGGCCCGCAACGCCACCAACGACCTGTCCCAGGAACTCGGCACCGAGGTCACGCTCGAGGACCTCAACCCGAAGACGTTCATCCGCAAGCACGTGCTCTCCGAGGAGGACGAGGCACTGCTGCGCCGGCCCTTCACCGACCTGTCGCGGGAGATGCGCGCGCTCGGCACGGATGTGGACAACGCCGCCCGCCAGATCGCCGGGGCGGACGAGCCGACCCGGGCCGACCCGGCCGCGCCGCGCCACCGGACCGACCCGGACGCGACCTGACCCCAGCAGTGACTTGACCCCAGCCCACGGCTGGGGTTCAGCGTCGCCGGGAGGGGGAGAGCCCGAGCGACTTGCCGGCCAGCGACTCCCGGCGGACGGCGAGACGGTCGGCGACTGCCCGGAGCGCGACCGAGGCGGGCGCCTCCGGCTCGGCCAGCACGATGGGGTTGCCCGCGTCGCCGGCCTCGCGCACCCGCGTGTCCAGCGGGATCTGGCCCAGCAGCGGCACCTCCGCCCCGACCAGCCGGCTGAGCGAGCCCGCCACGGCGGCGCCGCCGCCCGCACCGAAGATCTCCATGCGCTCGCCGGACGGCAGCTCCAGCCAGGACATGTTCTCGACCACGCCGACCAGGCGCTGGTGGGTCTGCTGCACGATCGCGCCCGCCCGCTCGGCCACCTCAGCGGCGGCCAGTTGCGGGGTGGTCACCACGATGATCTCGGCGCTGGGCAGCAACTGGGCCAACGAGATCGCCACGTCGCCGGTGCCCGGCGGCAGGTCCAGCAGCAGCACGTCGAGGTCGCCCCAGTAGACGTCGGCCAGGAACTGCTGCAGCGCCCGGTGCAGCATGGGGCCGCGCCAGACCACCGCCGCGTTGCCGGCGGTGAACATCCCGATCGAGATCACCTTCACGCCGTGCGCCTGCGGCGGCATGATCATGTCCTCGACCTGGGTGGGGCGGTCGGCCGTGCCGAGCATCCGGGGCACGGAGTGGCCGTAGATGTCCGCGTCGACGACCCCGACGGCCAGGCCCTTGGCGGCGAGCGCGGCGGCGAGGTTCACCGTCACCGACGACTTGCCGACCCCACCCTTGCCACTGGCCACCGCGTAGACCCGGGTCCGCGACGACGGCTGGGCGAACGGGATCACCGGCTCGGCGCTGGCGGTGCCGCCCCGCAGGGTCTGCTGCAACTCCTGACGCTGCTGCGCCGACATGACGTCGAAGTCGACCTTGACCTTCGACACGCCGCCGACGGCGCCGGCGGCCGCGGTGACGTCGGCCTCGAGCTTGTTGCGCAGCGGACAGCCCGCCACCGTGAGCAGGATCTCGACGGTGGCCGTGCCGTCCTCGGCGACGGCGACGGACTTGACCATGCCGAGGTCGGTGATGGGACGGCGGATCTCTGGATCCTGAACACCGGCGAGGGCAGCCAGGACCGCCGACTCGAGCGTCGTCGCGGGAGCAGACATGCCTTCACCTTATGCCGGCGTGGTCGGTGGTCCCGCTCGCGGCGCCCGTTGCGCTGATCACCGTGTGCCAAGCCGTACGGCGAACTGGTGCCGGGCCCGCGAACGCCGTGCCGAGCGCGGTCGGCGCGGCGATGGACGCCCGCGTCTGTCGTGACGTCCGGGTGGGTGCCCGGCGGGCCCAGCGGCGCCGGCGCGCGGTGGCGGTCGGTGGGGCGGCGGCGACGCAGGAGTTGATCGAGATCCACCGGGGCGCCGTGCTGCGGTAACCCGCGCGAACGGCTCGCAGGGCTGGACCGCTGCGCCGCCGGGATGTCACCATCGCAGTCAGTCGCCGCGCGCCGCGCCCCTTGCGGCGCGCGGCTTCGTCTTCCGCGGCCGGGCCGGGGCGGCGGGAAGCGGGGCTCGCGCCGGCTGCCCCTGCTCGCCCCCCGACTCCGCCCGGAGTTCCTCGGCGAGCCGGTTGAGTTCGCTGCGCAGGTAGTCACGGGTGGCCACCTCACCGAGGGCGATCCGCAGCGCCGCGATCTCGCGGGCGAGATATTCGGTGTCGGCCTTCTGCATCGCCGCCCGCCGACGGTCCTCGTCCATGGCGACACGGTCGCGGTCGGCCTGCCGGTTCTGCGCGAGCAGGATCAGCGGCGCCGAATAGGACGCCTGGATGGACAGGATCAGCGTCAGGAACGTGAAGGTGTAGGGGTCGAACCGCCAACTGACCGGTGCCAGCGTGTTCCAGGCGAGCCAGAACACGATGACCACGGTCATGTAGACCAGGAACCGGGCCGTGCCGAGGAACCGGGCGATCGCCTCGGACCACCGGCCGAACGCCTCCGGGTCGTAGCGGGGCAGCCGCAGCCGCGCCTCGTGCGGCTGGTCGAGCCGGCCACGCGTCGACCGTACGGGTGCCGCCCCCGTACGGGACCGTGAGTCGCGCTCCTGCTTAGCCATGGGCCGGCACCGCGGGGGCCGCGTCCCGGTCGCGCCAGTCCGGCGGCAGCAGGTGGTCGAGCAGGTCGTCGACGGTGACCGCGCCGACCAGCCGATCGGCGTCGTCCACCACCGCCATCGCCACGAGGTTGTAGGTCGCCAGCCGCCGGGTGATCTCGACGACGGGCGTCTGCGGGGTCAGCGGGTCGATGCCGTTGTCGACCAGACCGCCGAGCAGGGAGCCGGGCGGTTCGCGCAGCAGGCGCTGGAAGTAGACGACGCCCAGGTAGCGGCCGGTCGGGGTGGCGCTGGGTGCCCGGGAGACGAACACCTGCGCGGCCACCGCTGGCGAGAGCTGCTGCTCCCGGATGCGCGCCAGCGCCTCGGCCACGGTCGCGTCCGGGGTCATGATGACCGGTTCCGACGTCATCAGGCTGCCGGCGGTCCCGGGCAGGTAGGCCATGAGTGCCCGTACGGGTGAGGCCTCCTCGGGCTGCATGAGCCCCAGCAGTTCGTCCTGGTCGCGCTGCGGCAACTCGGCGAGCAGGTCGGCCGCGTCGTCGGGGTCCATCTCCTCCAGCACGTCCGCGGCCCGGTCCCGGTCCAGGCTGGCCAGGATCTCGACCTGGTCGTCCTCGGGCAGCTCGCCGAGCACGTCGGCTAGGCGCTCGTCGTCCAGGGCCGCGGCGACCTGGGCGCGCCGGGCCGCCGGCAACTCCTGCAGGAGGTCGGCGATGTCGGCCGGTCGCATCTCCTCCAACTGCTCCAGCAGCGCCGCCGTGCCCTGGGCCCGGGCGGTGCCGGCCAGCCCCGAGACCTGGTCCCACTCGAGCTGGTGCAGGTGACCGCGGCGGCCCGGCCTGCCGGCCAGCGGGTTCAGGCCCCGCCGGCCGCCGAGCTCGCGCACCGCGACCCGGGTCAGGTACCACTGGCCGGTGCGGTCGCACTCCATCGCCACATCGGCGACGGTCGCCGTCCGGCCGCTGTCCACGATGGTCACCTGGCGGTCGAGCAGGTCCTGCAGGACCAGGATCTCGCCCGGGCGTTTCTCGAACCGGCGCAGGGAGACCTTGCCCGTGCCCAGGACCACGGCCTCGGCGTCGATGCTCTGCACGCGCCCGATGGGCAAGAAGATGCGCCGCCGTAGCGGCAGCTCGGCCACCAGCCCCACCACATGCGGCGGGTCCGCCTGCCGCGCGACGACGTCGCGGACGCGGCCGACCAGGTCCCCGTTCGGGTCGAAGACACTCAGTCCGGTCAGCCGCGCGACGTAGATCCGGGTGGACGTCACCGTCCCAGCGTAGTTGTCCGAAGTTTCCGCTTCGGCGAGCTTGCGATCACCTCATCCCGTGCCGCGTAGGCTGGGCCGGTGACCACCCTGCCGTACGAGGTCGTGGACGTCTTCACCGACCGGCCGTTCGCGGGCAACCCACTCGCCGTCGTGTTCGACGCCCAGGACCTGGCCCGCGACCAGATGCTGGCGCTGGCCCGGGAGTTCCATCTGTCCGAGACGGCGTTCGTCCTTCCACCCACAGTGGACGGTGCGAGCTACCGGCTGCGGATCTTCACCCCGGCGGCGGAGCTGCCGTTCGCGGGTCACCCCAGTGTGGGCGCCGCGGTGACCCAGTACCGGCGCGGGCTGCTTCCGGCGGGGCACGTGTATCAGGAGTGCGGTGCCGGTGTGCTTCCCCTGGTCGTGCACCCCGACGGCCGGGCCACGCTGACCGGCGGCACCCCCGGGTTGGGGCCGGTGCTCGATCCGGCGCCCTTCGTCGCCGCGGCCGGTCTGTCCACAGTGGATCATGTGGCCGAGACCCCGGTACGGGTGGCCAGTTGCGGCCTGGAGTTCGCCTTCCTGCGGGTGACGCCGGCGTCCGTGGCGCGGGCGACGGCGACGACCGTCCCCGGGGTGGGTGAGGTGCTGGTCTTCGCCTGGGACCCGGGGACCCGTACCGCGCATGCGCGCATGTTCGCCCCCGGGCTGGGCCTGGCCGAGGACCCGGCGACCGGCTCGGCGGCGCTGGCGCTGGGGGTCTTCCTGGTCGGCGTCGGCCTGCTGCCCGGCGACGGCGAGACCGCCTACACCGTGCACCAGGGCGCGGAACTGCACCGTCCGTCCACATTGGAGTGCGTGGTGACGGCCGAGGGTGGGGCGGCACTCGGGGTGCGGGTCACCGGCTCGGTCGTGCCGGTCGCCCGGGGTGAGATCTGCGTCCCGCCGTTCGTGGGCTGACCGCGCACCGGCGCGGGCCGTGTGATAGCAAGAGGCCTCCACGAGCGGTGAAGCCACAGTTGGCTACCGGGCCCGATGGACGCGCCCGCTCCTCGCGTTCGCGGCTGCTTCTGGAAGGTCCGTCCCCTGATGCGTTCTGGTGGCGAAGGTTCCCGGCGAGCGCTCGGCAGCCCGGTCGTGGTGGCGCTCGTGCTCGCCGTGACCTCCGCGTCCTTCTCCGGGCCGCTGATCGCGGTCGCCGCCGCACCCGCACTCGCCATCGCCTTCTGGCGCAACCTCATGGCGCTGCCGCTGCTGGTGCCGGTGGCCGCCGTACGCCGCCGTGACGAGCTGCGGTCGCTGTTCGGACCGGCCCGCCGTGAAGGCCTCTACTGTGTGCTCGCCGGCCTCGCGCTCGCCGGCCACTTCGCCACCTGGGTGCCCAGCAGCAAGCTCACCGCCGTGGCGACCGCGACCGCCCTCGTCGCCACCCAGCCGGTGTGGCAGGGCCTGATCGCGGTCGGCCAGGGCCGCCGCCTCGGTGGCTGGACCTGGGCCGGCATCGCGCTCGCCGTCGCCGGCGCGGGCCTGGCCACCGGGGCCGACCTGCACGCCTCCGGCACCGCGCTCTGGGGTGATCTGCTCGCGCTGACCGGTGGCCTGCTCGCCGCCGTCTACATGTCGCTGGGCGAACGGGCCCGAGTCTCGATCAGTACGACGACCTATACCGCGGTCTGCTACTCGGTCTGCGCGGTCGTGCTGCTGACCGTCTGCCTGGTCGCCCGGGTGCCGCTGTCGGGCTACCCCACCGGCGCCTGGGTCGCCCTGGCGGCGCTCACGATCGGGCCGCAGCTGCTGGGCCACTCGATGTTCAACTTCGCCCTGCGCCGGGTGTCGGCCACCACCGTTTCCGTGGTCACGCTCGTCGAGGTGCCGGGCACGGCGATCATCGCGGCCGTGTGGTTGCACCAGCTGCCCCGGGCCGCCGCCTGGCCGGGGCTGGCGTTGCTGCTCGCGGGTGTCGTCACCGTCATCCTCGCCGCCCGCCGCTCGGGCCGCCCCACCCCCCCCACCCCCCCCCCCCCCCCCGGCCGCCCCCCG
>Ga0164243_10005754_pt1 | contig 18900 bp, 18 predicted proteins | sample OricompcompostOP_FD_108781 | JGI IMG/M metagenome (GOLD analysis project Ga0164243, IMG submission 108781) | Organic Plus compost microbial communities from Emeryville, California, USA - Original compost - Organic plus compost (OP) | ecosystem: Engineered > Solid waste > Mixed feedstock >... | reverse complement strand
ATGATCTTCTTCTCCCTCACCGCATCCATATCGATCTTTTCGTAGCCGACCCCGACGGTATGGATCATTTCCAGGTTCGGGATTGCGCGGATCTGATCGCCGGTGAGGCCGATCGAGCCATTGGAGATCACCGCGCGCGTCGTGGCGCCGTGCTCGCGGATTGCTTTTTCCAGCTCCGGAAGGGTGGGCGCATAGTAGACGGTGAAATCCTTCTCCAGAAGCGCAATGCTTTCTGGCGGAAAAGGCACGCGGTCAATCACCTCGGGCTTCATGAGCATTCCCCAACTATGGCGTGAGCAAAATCAGTGTTTAGCGGCAACCGGCGGATGCGCACGCAGCGCCTCCTCGTTCACCTCCGCCCCCCAGCCGGGCCCCTCCGGCAAGCGCATATAACCCCTCTCGACCGTGGGCGGATTGGTGATGAGGTCGTTCGTCCATGGGACCTGTACCACATCCATTTCCATGACGCGGAAATTGGGAACGGCAGCGCAGAAATGCGCGCTGATCAGCGTTGCAATGGGCCCGCAGAAATTGTGGGTGGCGACGTTGACCTCGAAGCTGTCGGCGAGTGCCGCCATGCGCATAGCCTCGTAGATCCCGTTCCAGGGCACATCGATGATGACGACATCGACCGCCTGCTCTTCCAGAAAGGGGCGAAGCTGACGCCGGCCACTCAACGTCTCGCAGGAAGCGATGGGAATGCGGCTGGCGCGACGTACCTGGGCGATGGCCTTCGCATCGAAATTGTCGATCTCCAGCCAGTCAAGATCGAGCGGCTCCAGCGCATGCGCCAGGCGGATATAGCCCTCGGTGCGGAAGTTGAAGTTTACATCGAGCTTCAGGCCGATATCCGGTCCGGCACCCTCGCGGAAGGCCGTCATCTGGTCTACGGCCGCCGAAATGGCGGAGCGAAGCGGATTGCGATCCGGGTCTCCTGAGCCACCGGCGAAGCCCGGCCGGTACATGTAGGGCTCGGCCTTGTCGAACATCATGAGATTGGTCTTGAGCGCGTGATAGCCGGATTCCCGCACCTGCCGGCCCAAAGCCTTCACATCGTCAAGCGACGTGATGCGAGGCACGCCAAGATCCTTCCAGTTGGTCACGTGATAGGAACCGCAATGGGACCAGTACATGCGGATATCATCGCGCATCTTGCCGCCGATCAGCTCATAGGCAGGGATGCCCAGAGCCTTGGCCTTTATGTCGACCAAGGCGTTCTCGATCGCTCCGATCGACCGCGAGACAGCCCCGAAGGGCACGCCCCAGGCGGCGCGGCGCAGACGGTCGATCAAGGGATGGATGCGTCTCGGATCCTCGCCGACGATCTGCTGGCCCATGTGGCGAATAAGCGGCGACAGTACGTTGTTGATGTGGTTTTCCGGGAACTCCGCCCAGCCGACCAGCCCCTCGTCCGTGGAAATCTTCAGGAAGGAAAGGTTGCGCCAGCCAGCGTTGCAATAAAGGGTTTCGACGGCGGTGATCTTCATCGTGCGAGCGAGCCTCTCGTTCAATCCTTGATCCAGGGATCCTGGTCCCAGAGCTTCTTCAACGCATTGTATTCACCGCGCGCGAAGGCCTCCGTCTCCGCCGCATTCATCGGCGTGAAGATAAAATTCCGTTCGGCGATCTGCTTGCGGTATTCTGGGTCCTGCGCGACGGCCTGAAAACATTGGTCGAGCTTGGTTTTGATATCCGCCGGCAATCCGGCCGGCGCACCCATCAAAAATGTATTGCCGGCGGTGATGTCCCAGCCCATCTCCTTCAGCGTCGGTACGTCCGGCAGGCCGGCAAAGCGCTCGGAACCGGCGACGGCAAGCGTTTGGAGCTGCTCCTTGAAATTGGCGCTCTCGGTAACCGAGAGGCCGAGGATCTCGACGTGCCCGCCCATGACCGCATTGCGGGCGAGCGGGGATTCCACCATGGGAATGAACTCGAACTTGGCGCCGGTCTCCTGCATGAGGCGGAGCAGCACCAGATGATCATCGGCGCCGGGCTGGGTGATCGCCGCCTGGACCGGTTCCTTCTTTGCCGCCTCGATAAGCTGCTGGATCGTGGTGAACCTGCCGTCCTTTCGCCCGCTGATGGCAACACGAGTCCCGACAAGATTGGCAAGATAGTCGAAGCTGTCCATCGTAAAGCGCGGATTTTCCGTCGCGATGGTGTTCACCGGCAGATTCGGCGTAATGATGCTGCCGAGCGTGTAGCCATCAGGCGCCGCAGTGGCGATGTCGAACATGCCGACCGCACCGCCGGCGCCGGGCTTGTCGACCACGACGAGCTCGCCGCCGAGGCATTTTTCCATGAACGGTTCCATCAGCCGGACGCCGACATCGGCACCACCTCCGGGCGCAAAGGGCACGATGAAGGTGATCGGCCGGTCAGGGTATTCGGCCATCGCGGCCGTGGCAGTCCCTCCCACGAGGACAAAGGCAAGCACCATGGCGCTGTAACGCATGCGACGTATCTCCATCAGAAGCTTCGTCTTGAAGGCCCCAGACCACGGCCCGGGACCCAAAGGACGCTTTCGCCTCGGCTACTGCCAGGGTTCGGTCTTCCAGAGCTCTTCCAGGTCGGAATACTCCTTGGCGATGAACGCCTTCACTTCTTCGGCATTCATCGGATTGAGGCTCACCGAACGCTTCTTCGCGTCTTCGAGAAATGCCGGATCCTTTACGACCTGCTCGATGCAGCCGGCGAGCTTGGCGCGGATTTCCTCCGGCACACCGGCCCTGGTTCCAAGCACGTGATTGGAACCGGCGACGAGGTCGAAACCTTGCTCGCGGAAGGTCGGCACGTCCTGCATCTCCGGCAGCCGCTCGGCAGTCGCGGTCGCAAGCACACGCAACTGATCGCGGAAGGGCGCAGACTCGTTGTTGGACAGGCTGCCCACCTGGATATGACCGCCGATCACAGCATTTCGCACGTTGCCAGCGCTTTCGAGCGGAAGCGTAGCGAACTTCACGCCTGCCATCTTTGCAAAACGCAGGCCGGTCAGATGGTCTTCCGCGCCAAGCGAGGAGGTGCCGATGTTTATCGGCGTCGGTGAATCCTTGGCGGTCTGGATAAGGTCATCCAGCGTCTTGATGGGGCTATCCTTGCTCACCACGAGCGTAACATTCGTACCAACAATGTTGCCGAGAAGCTCGAACTGGTCGAGCTTGTAAGCTGTCCCGGTGATTGCCCCGATCTCGAAGTTCGGCGCGTTGAGCGTCGAGATCATGTAGCCGTCCGGCTCTGAAGCGGCGAGTTCGGCAAACCCCAACTGGCCGCTCGCCCCAGGCTTGTTGATGACGACGAGTTCCGCACCCTCACCCAGGCATTTTTCGAGGTATGGAGCGTAAGTCCGAACCGCCACATCGGTCCCTCCGCCAGCACCGAACGGCACTAGAAACGTGATGGGGCGCTCGGGATATTCCGCTTTTGCGACACTTACGCCGGCGCCAATCAGGGCGGCGGCCACAAGACAGATGCTTGCTGATTTCATTGGATCCTCCCTTTTGCGGGTTCTCAGCCATTCGGCTGCCTCCTGAACCCCGCCGAAAACACTCCCGGTTCTCGGCATTGCTATTGTATACGGAGATATGCAATTATATGCAAACGGATAATGCAGGAAAGTCAAGGTTGCCGCGACGGGAGGAGCACAATGAAGATCACCGATGTCACCGTGACCATGTTCGAGCGGGCGATCCCCCAAGCCTCCTATGGACGCCACACGCTGCCGGGCTCGGGCAAGCTGACCTTGGGACTGCTCAGGATCTCGACCGATGAAGGAGTCGAGGGACACGCCTTTTTGGGATCGCCCGTCCGCACGGCGGAACTGGACGCGGCATCGCTGGTGATTGCGCTGAAATCCGTCGTCGTCGGACGCGATCCCATGCAGCGGGAGGCGATCTACAAGGACCTTGCTCGCCGCGCAGGGCTATCCACCTGGCGCTGCGTCGGCGCGATCGACGTCGCCCTCTGGGACATTGCCGGCAAGGTTGCCGGCCTGCCCATCTATCAGTTGATCGGTTCCTTCCGGGAAAAAGCGCCCGCTTACGCCAGTTCGCCAGGATGGGCTGAGGTCGAGCAATATGTGGAGGAGGCCCTGACGGTAAAGGCGCATGGCTACACCGCCTACAAGGTGCATCCTCCGCGCCTCGGCTGGCAAAGGGACCTGGAAGTGGCCCACGCGGTCCGCAAGGCCGTGGGCGACGATTACCGGCTGATGTTCGATTCCACCGGCGTCTACACCTATCCGGAGGCACTGAGGGTGGGGCGGGAATTAGAGGAGCTCGGCTATTACTGGTTCGAGGATCCCCTGCCCTTCGAGGATATCTACAACTACACCAAGCTGAAGCAGAAGCTCGAAATCCAAATCATGGCGACCGAGCTTTCGCCCGGTGCATTCCACGCCTACGAGCCCTGGGTCTCGCAGAAGGCGACGGATGCGCTGCGCGGCGACGTGGCTTTGAAGGGCGGCATCACCGCCTGCCTCAAGACGGCGCATCTCGCTGAAGCGTTCCGGCTCAATTACGAACTGCACCACGGCGGCAATTCGCTTAACAATGTCGCCAACCTGCATGTCTTCTGCGCCATTCCCAACACCGAGTATTTCGAGGTCGTGCTGCCGGACGAGGCGCAGAAATGCGGGCTGGTGACCGACCTCTCCGTTGGCTCCGACGGCTTCGTTCACGTGCCGAAGGGACCGGGACTCGGCGTGGAGATCGATTTCGACCTGATCGAAAAATCGAAGATCAGGGTGCTTTCCTGAGCCGGAATGCGCGGCAAATGAGGAGAGGGAAAGTGGCTGATAAAATCACGGATGAGATCAACCAGGCCGAGCTTGCGCGCTGCAACGCGCTGATGAAGGCAGATGCGGCAGCGCTCAGCTCATTGCTGGCCGACGATTTTCTCTATGTTCACGCGAGCGGTCGGACGGAGGACAAGAAGGCCTATATCGGCTCGATCACCTCCGGCACGTTCAGCTTGAAAGGGTTCGAACGGCGCAAGGTTTCGGTCCAGGGAACAGAAAATACGGCTGTGATGTCCGGCGAAATCGCCGTTACCCGCCAGGAGAGGCAGGATACCCGGATAACGGATTTCGCATTCCTGGGCGTCTGGAGCAGGAGCGCGGAAGGTTGGCGCCTGCTCTATTGGAAGCACACGAAGGTTTGAGGGTAGCGGGCGACTCCACCAATGCGTCATCCCGGTCGACCGAAGGGAGAGCCGGGACCCATCGAGAGGCGCGGCCGGTCGCCGCAGAGGGCGGGACGATGCTGAAATCCGCCAAGATGAAGACCGGGCCGTGCTGCACGATTGAGCAGCCAATGGGTCCCGGATAGCCCCTCCGGGGCCGCCGGGATGACGAACAATAGTGCTTGCCGAGCGCCCCTAAATCGCCTCGCGCACCCCGAGCCCGCGCATGAAGCGTTCGCGGATCTGAACAGGATCGCGATGGGTCGTGGCCGCGGGCTTGGCGCTGTCGATTTTCACGGCGATGAAGAAGGGACCGTCCTCCGAAAGCGCGCGATCGATCAACTCGTCGAAATGCGCCTCGTCCTTTGCCCAATAGGATTTTTCCAGACCAGAAGCGCGGGCAAGGCCTACCACATCGACCACCGTGGCCGTGGCGGCAGGCTGCCCGCCGGTGATCTGGTAGGCGCCGTTGTCCCACACCACCATGACCAGGTTCTTCTGGTTGCGGCTGGCGATGGTGCCGAGCGCACCCACCTGCATGAGGAGCGAACCGTCGCCTTCGAGGCCGATTACGCGGCGATTGGGCTGCGCGATGGCGACACCAAGGGCGATCGGGAAGGCAAGGCCCATGGATCCAAGCATATAGAAATTTTGCGGCCGCTGGCCCGCACCCCAAAGCTCGAAATTGGTCCAGCCGATGCCGCCGATGACGGCTTCCTCATTCTTGAGCTTGCCGACAAGGCGCCTCGTCAGCTCAGCCCTGCTCATCACTTTGCGTTCGTTGCTTTCCGTGCCCGGCATGATCAATTCTCCTTCTTCTTCTCGACCTTGCCGCCGGTCAGAAACGCGTTGAGGATGATCGCCGCCGGCGCCTGGGTAGAAACCGCCTGCGAAATGGTTCTGTCGACGACGAAGGCGACTTCGTCGAGGCGCCGCAGCGTGTGGTTCTCGATGCCCATGGATTCCAGTGCCGGCCGCATCGTGCGGCAGACCATCGCCTGGCCGAGGTTGAATTCGCCGAGCGTGCCCCGCTCAGAGATGATCATGAGAAGCGGGATCTGATAAGGCACGGCGAGCGAAGCAAGCACGTTCGGCAGCGTGGCGAAGCCACTCGTCTGCATCAGCACAACGCCGAGTGTACCGCCAAGCCATGCTCCGGTGACGACGCCGACTGCCTCCTCCTCGCGCGCACAGCAGAAGGTGGTGAAGAAGGGGTCGGCGTGTAGCGCCTTGATCAGCGGCGACAGTACGTTGTCCGGCACATAGGTGGCAAGCCTGACATTGTTTTCCTTCAGCACGTCCTTGATGATTTCATGCCACGCACGCTGGCCGTCCGGTTTCGCGGAACTCATTCCTTGCTCCTCGTATTCGATAAGGGTCATCAGGAGGCCGCATCTGGGCCTCCCGTCAGCTTTTCAATGCTCAGCAGAAATCTCTCCCTGGCCTCCCTTTGCCCGCCGGTTCCGCCAATCCTGGTAGGCGCGGTAAAGCGGGAACGTCACGATCAGGATGGTCAGGATGATCAAGATGATGCAGATCGGACGGAAGATGAGAATGCTGTAATCGCCCGCCGACATCATCAAGGAGACGCGCAGGTTGAACTCCGCTTTCGCCCCGAGCACCAGTCCGATGATCACCGGCGCGATCGGGAAGTCGAAGCGGATCATTGCGAGCCCCACCAGGCCGAAGAACGCCGCCACGTAGACGTCGAACATCGAGTTCTGCGAAGCGAAGACGCCTGCGCTCGCGATCACGATGATGAGCGGCAGAAGCAGCGACGTCGGAATGCGGAGCACATTGGCAAAGACGCGGCTGGCGAGCGCACCGCCCAGCGGGATCAGAAGCAATGCTGTGATCACGAGGGCCCAGGAATAGCCGTACACGATCTCCGGCGCGTCGCGGAAAAGCTGCGGACCGGGCTGGAAGCCCTGGATCAGCAGCGCACCCAGCATGAGTGCGGCCACATTGCTGCCCGGAACGCCGAGCGTCAGGGTCGGGATCAGCGCCGAAGCATTGTCGGCGGCATTGACGCATTCGGCAGCCGCAAGACCCTCAATGCTCCCCTTTCCGAATTTCTCCGGGTTTTTGGAGACGCGTTTCGCTTCATTGTAGGCGATGAAGGACGCGATCGCCGAACCGGGCAGAATGCCGTTGATGATGCCGATGAACGATGCCACAGCCCATGCGCGCCAAACGCCCGCTACGGTCCAGATCCTCTCCGAGATGATCTGGATCCTGCCCATCGACCCCGTTGCGCTTTCCCGCTTGCGCGCCTGGCGGACCAGATTCCACGCCGGCGGAAGCGAGAACATGCCAACCATCACAGCCACGGTCGCCACGCCGTTGACAAGCTCGAGCATTCCGAAGGTATAGCGCTCATGACCCGAAACGTTGTCGAGGCCGATCGCGCTGATGAAAAGGCCGAAACAGGCAGCGATAAAACCCTTGAGCAAGTCGTTGCCGAGAAGCGCGGCGACAGTCGCGATGCCGAACACGTTCACCCAGAAGATCTCCGGCGGGCCGAAGGCCAGCGCCACCTTCGCAAGCGGCGGGGCGAGCAGGATCAGTGACAAAGCGCTCAGGCTGCCGCCGACGGCGCAGGATATGGCGGACAGATTGATCGCGCCGCCGGCCTTGCCCTGCTGCGCCAGCGGATGGCCGTCCCACGTCGTGACAATGGAGCCCGGAGTTCCCGGCATGTTGAGCAGGATGGCCGGAATGGCGCCACCTTGCGAACTACCGTTGTGAATGCCGGCCAGAAGCGCCAGCGCCGGCAAGGGCCCCATGCCATAGGTGAAGGGTATCGCCAGAGCGATGCCGAGGGTGGCGCCGATGCCCGGCAATGCACCGAGACAGATTCCGAGGCAGGTGCCGCATATCATGGCGACGATCGTGCCGACCGTCATCATTTCAATCAGTGCCGTGAAGATGTCATGAAACATGGCGGCCACCTAGATTCCCAGCAGACCGAGGATCAGGTCGCTCGGCAGCGGGGTGTGAAAGATATGGACGAACAGGAAATACAGAAGGCCCACGAAGCCAATGGCCGTAACCCAAATCGCCAGGTGGTTGCGCATTCCAAGCGCATAGGAAATCACGATGATGAAAATCACGCTGGCCGTCGCAAAGCCTAGCGGCACGATCAGCGCCACGTAGGCCATCGTCGCGATCACGCAGAACGCAACGACATTCCTCTCCGACCGCTCCATCTTGGGAACGCCTTCCGGAATGGCAGCGGGCCAGAAGATGGCCCGCACGAACATTCCTGCAGAGGCGAGCATCATGATGATTGCAAGCCCGCGGGGGAACAGTTCCGCTCCCCCACCATAGCCTTGCGCAAGAACGAACGCGCCCAGCGAAAACAGGAAGACGACAATCGAACTGATTGTATCTTTCGCAACCATCAAGATCCTCCCGCGCATTGTCGGCAAACAACCGACGACCCCAGACTTATCGCACAAGTGCCCAATACTGCCTCCCTAAATGCGTTGACCCGCTTTCAGCGGTTCGCTGTTCCCGCAGTCGCGATCCCAACATAACGGCCGCTTTTCATGAGCCGATATCCCCGTCATGAGCCCGCGAGTTCAGGCCTACCCTGGGCTGCTTGCTCACTATCAAGGCCGTCCAGCAGCCATTCGACCCCCGCGGCCTGGGCCACCGCGATCAGCTTTGCGCGCAGCCCCTTCCCGATCGGTATGCCGTCGCGCAGCCGCTCCTCGGCCATTTTCCATTGCGGATCGCCGGCGACCATGACCGGCTTTCCCTCCTCGACCGGCTTTGTGCTGCGCAAAGCTGCGCAGAGGGTGCCGACATCGGCCTCAAACTCTCCCGCCTCCCGGAAAAGCTTGGGATCGAGGGCGAGAAAGAAGTGCCCGATGTCGAAGCCTTTCGGCTTCTTCGTATGCATCGGGTCAGTGATAAGCGTCGACCCGGAGAGGCAGGACGACAGGATGTTGACCATCACGGAAAGTCCGTAGCCTTTGTAGCTCGCACCTTCCGGCGTCCCGCCAAGCGGCGACATGAAGCCGCCGCGCCGCGTCACGTCCAGGGGGTCCGTTGTCGGTCTGCCTTCATTGTCGGTGCCCCAGCCAAGCGGCATCGACACGTTCTCATTCATCTTGTTGCGGATCTTGCCATAAGCGACCGTGGTTGTCGCCATATCAAGCAGGAAGGGGTTCTTGTCGGTGCTGGGCGCGGCAAAAGACCAGGGATCTGTCCCGAGTCTTGCTTCTGCGCCATTGGTCGGAGCCACCCGAATCCCGGCTGCGCTGGTGGCTCCCATGCCGATCAATCCCGCCTGCGCAGCGAGGTTGGTGAAGTAGCCGACCGCGCCGAAATGGGAGGAGTTGCGGACCGACGCCACCGCAATGCCGCTCACCTTCGCCTTCTCGATCGCCGCATCGACGGCCATGGCAAAGGCGACATGTCCCATGCCGCCGCCACCGTCGACCAGGATGGAGACGGGTGTTTCGCGAACCACCTTGAATTCCGGATCCATCTTCAACCGACCTGCGCGGAAACGCATGTCATATTCGACCAGCATCGAAATGCCGTGGCTCTCCACGCCGTGCAAATCGGCCCAGCCCAGGACATCCGCCGTGCGGGCAGCATGGGCTTCAGGCATCCCCCAGGCCAGGAGAATGGTCTCGATCTGCCGGCGATGCAAAGGATAGGGGCAGGCCATCAGCAATCACCCGCCGCGATCGAAAAACCAGACGTGAAACCTTCCGCGGTGCCCGGCCCTGCCGGTAGCGACGCGCTCCTGAACTTCATCTGCTCCTCCCGGCACAGGCAGGCATATGCTTGCCTCGCGCCATCATCGTATAATAATGTCGACAAAAGTATACAAAAGCTGCCGGACATTCAAGCCTCTCCTGCCGTGGCACTCCGGATTGTGGGTGAAAAGCATAAAAACACTTGCGCATACATTTGTATACGGTAGATTGCGCTGGGCAAGTTCAAAAACAGTAGGCGGCGATGACCGATAGTTTTCATGATGTAATTGTGGTGGGTGCAGGCAACGCTGCTATGTGCGCTGCTCTATCCGCCCGAGAGAATGGGGCCTCGGTTCTGGTGCTGGAGAGGGCGCCCGAATCCGAACACGGCGGCAACAGCAGCTTCACAGCCGGCGGAATGCGCTTTGCCTATGCAGGCCTGGAGGACCTCCTGAAGGTCATGCCGGACCTGACGGAGGAGGAGATCGCGCGGACCGACTTCGGCACCTACACCGAAGATCAGTTCTTCGACGATATGGGCCGCGTGACCGAATACCGCACCGATCCGGACATGGCGGAGCTCCTGGTCACCAAAAGCCTCGAGACCATGATCTGGATGCGCTCCAAAGGCGTGCGCTTCCAACCCATCTATGGCCGTCAGGCCTTCAAGGTGGACGGCAAGTTCAAGTTCTGGGGCGGCATGACGGTGGAAACCTGGGGCGGCGGGCCAGGCTTGGTGGAAGCGCTTCACAGCCGCGCGGCAAAGGAAGGCATCGAAATACGCCACAATGCCCGTGCTTTGTCGCTGATCCACGACGACAATGGCATTCATGGCGTGATTGCGCGCATCAACGGCCGAACCACCAGGCTTTTGGGTGGTGCCGTCGTGCTCGCCTGCGGTGGCTTCCAGGCCAATAGCGAGTGGCGCAGCCGTTATCTTGGCCCAAACTGGGAGTTGGCAAAGGTTCGCGGAACGCGCTTCAATACCGGCGACGGCATCAGAATGGCCTTGGAGGCCGGGGCGATGCCGTGGGGACACTGGTCGGGATGTCATGCCGTCGGCTGGGATCGCAATGCTCCGCCCTTCGGCGACCTGGAGGTCGGCGACGGCTTCCAGAAGCACAGCTACCCCTTCGGCATCATGGTCAATGCCAATGGCGAGCGCTTCGTGGATGAGGGTGCGGATTTCCGGAACTACACCTATGCCAAGTACGGGCGCGTCATCCTCAATCAGCCCCAGCAATTCGCCTGGCAGATCTTCGACCAGAAGGTCGTCCACCTGCTGCGCGATGAGTATCGGATCAAGCAGATCACAAAAGTGGAGGCAAACACCATCGAGGAGCTGGCGACAAAGCTCGAAGGAGTCGATGCTCAGCGCTTCATACAGGAGGTGCGGGAATATAACGCGTCGATCAGGAAGGATGTGCCGTTCAATCCGAATGTGAAGGACGGGCGCTGCACCGAGGGCCTCAAGATCAACAAGTCCAACTGGGCCAACACGCTCGATGAGGGACCATTCCTGGCTTTCCAGGTAACATGCGGCGTCACCTTCACGTTCGGCGGCCTCAAGGTAGACACCAACGCCCAGGTGATTGACACGGAAAGCGAGCGGATGCCCAATCTCTTCGCGGCGGGAGAGCTCGTGGGAGGATTGTTCTACTTCAATTATCCGGGTGGGACCGGGCTCATGGCCGGGGCTGTCTTCGGCAGAACCGCAGGGCGAAGCGCGGCTCTGGCAGCCTTGGCGCGCCGGAAAGAGGCCGAAACGACCGCGGTTTGAACATTTGAACACAGGTGCTCATTGGCCGAAGAAAAAGACGAAGGTGCTATAAATGTCTGACCGCCGCCTGACGGGCAAAATAAGTCCTTCCGGAATTGGAATGCTCGAGCTGCCGACGATTCCGGCGGAAATCATGGAGGGGTTCCGCGCGCTCGGCGCCGACGCTTCGAGCGTCGTATCCGACGCAATGGACGAGCTGGGCGTGGCAAAGGCAATCGGCGCCTCCGTTCTTCGCCCCATCTACGCTCCGGCCGCGATTGTCGGCCGCGCGCTCACCCTGCGCAACATCGTTCAGGAGAACAGCCCTTTCAAAGGAGCTTCGGCCAAGATTTCCCGGCTCGCCGAGATCGAGGCTCACAATCTTGCTGAACCCGGGGATGTTCTGGTGATACAGGGCGTGCACGGCGTCTCGAACATCGGCGGCATTTCGGCCACCATCGGCAAGAGGCAGGGCGAAATCGGCGCCGTCGTCGATGGGGGCGTGCGTGACGTAGGGGAGTGCCGCTCTATCGGATACCCGATGTGGAGTCGCGATGTGACCCCGCTTACCGGCAAATGGCGCATCCAGACGGTGCAGATCAATTTTCCGGTGGAAATCGCTGGTGTGCAGGTCAACCCGGGTGACATCGTCATCGCCGACGAGACCGGTATCTGCTTTGTCCCCCCGGAGATCGCTGCGTCAGTGCTCAAGCGCGCGCAGGAGATCCTGGCGGCCGAGGCAAAGCGGCAGGAAGATATTGCAGGCGGTGTCCCGGTTCCGGATCTTGCCAATCGCGCCGGCGCTTTCACCATGCCCACACAGGACAAATAAACCATGAACATGGCTCACCCCCAGGGCGCCCAGCGGACCAACGAGCGCTCGGGCGCACAGGTGCTGATCGACTCGCTGATCGCGCAAGGTGCCGATCTTGCCTTCTGCGTTCCCGGCGAAAGCTATCTCGCAGCGCTGGACGCGATGCGCGACGTGCAGGACAAGTTCCGGCTCATCGTTTGCCGGCATGAGGCGAGCGCCGCCAACATGGCCGAAGCAACCGGCAAGCTGACGGGCCTGCCGGGCATTTGTTTCGTAACACGCGGCCCCGGCTCCTCCCAGGGCTCTGTGGGGGTTCATACCGCGCAACAGGATTCAACGCCGCTCATCTACTTCGTCGGCCAGGTCAGCTACGGCGATCTCGGCCGGGAAGCGTTCCAGGAAGTCGACTATGTGGCGATGTATTCCAAGTTCGCGAAATGGGCGGTTCAGATCGATGATGTCTCTCGGATTCCCGAGATCATCAGCCGCGCCTACCACGTGGCGGTCAACGGCCGGCCGGGTCCGGTCGTGGTGGCAATCCCCGAAGACATCCTGAAGCAACCCTGCCCGAATCCGCCGGCACCGCGTTTCACCCGGGTCGCCGCCGCTCCGGGCAAGACAGCGCTGGTGGAATTGGAAAGGATGCTAGCGGCTGCGGAACGACCGCTTCTCGTGGTGGGCGGTGGCGGATGGGACAGCCGGTCGGTAGCGCAGATGCAAGCCTTCGCCGAGAGGCATCATCTGCCCGCCGCGGTCGGCTTCCGCTGCCAGGACCTCTTTGACAACACCCATCCGAACTATGTGGGCGATCTCGGGCTCGGCATCGATGCCGCGCTCGCTCAAATGGTCAAGACGTCCGATCTGATCATCTCGGTCGGTGAGCGCCTGGGTGATGCCTCGACGAAGGGATACAGCCTGATCGACATCCCGCAACCGGCGCAGAAGCTCGTGCATGTGCATCCCGGGCCGGAAGAGCTTGGCCGCGTCTATCGGGCCGATCTCGCGATTGCTGCGACTCCGCGGGATTTCGCCGAATCGGTGGCCGATATCAAGGCCGGCCCAAAGACGCGGGAGCAATGGATAGCGGAAGGGCGCGCCGCCTATGAGCGGAAAATCACGCCCAAGGAGACCGGCCTTCCGCTCGATGTCGCCCAAGTGGTGAAGCATCTGCGGGAAACGCTGCCGGATGACGCCATCGTCACGAACGGCGCGGGCACCTACACCGGTTATGTCCACCGCTATTATGTTTTCAGGAAGTTCAGGACGCAGCTTGCGCCCACCAGCGGCTCGATGGGCTACGGCTTCCCGGCAGCGATTGCCGCACAACTGGTGCACCCCGACCGGACGGTCGTCTGCTTTGCCGGGGATGGCTGCTTCCTCATGGCTTCCCAGGAACTTGCCACCGCGATCCGCTACGAGCTCCCGGTCATCGTAGTGCTCGTGAACAATTCGAGTTATGGCTCCATCCGCATGCATCAGGAACGGGAATATCCGGGCCGCGTGTTTGCCACCGGGCTCAACAATCCCGACTTCGTCGTGCTTGCGAAGGCCTATGGCGCCTACAGCGAGCTGGTGGAGAGAACGGAGGATTTTCCCGCCGCCTTCGAGCGGGCCAAAGCGTCCGGAAAACCTTCGCTGCTGGAACTCAGGATCGATATAGAGGCGATGATAGCGGCCAATCCACGCAAGTAATCAAGGGAGAATCCACAACCAAGACGAAGACGAAGCCGCGATGCCTTGCAATGGAGGTTGACATATCGTTGGCTTCCCTCCACATCGCACACAATAGTCTACGAAGACATTTTCAAGCTTTTCCTCGAGATCTGGGTGCAGGTGGCGGATGGCAAAGTCGGACGAGAAGGAAGCTACGACCGGTGCGTTGTCGTCGCGCAGCGGACCCCGTGGCGAGTTCGTCTACCGAGCCTTGCTTGACGGAATTCGAGCCGGGCGCATTTTGCCTGGCGACCGCATCCGCGAGGAAGACGTCGCACAATCGCTAGGCGTCAGTCGAACGCCGGTCCGTGAAGCGCTTCAGCATCTTCAGGCGCGGCGACTCGTGGAACTGGCTCCCGGCCGGGGCATCGTCGTCGTAGAGCTGAACACGCAGCAGGTGATGGAGCTCTATGCAATGCGGGAGGTGCTGGAAGGTGCCGCCGCCCGCTTTGCCGCGCAGCACGCATTGCCGGCGGAGATCGCCATCATGCACGAACTGGCGGACGAGTTCGACCAATCGAAAGGCGATGCGGAGAAGCTTGCCCGCATCAACCATCAGCTCCATCGCGTGATCTACGAGGCGGCACGCAACCGCTACATGCACGAGGCGCTCAACAATCTGGAAGACGCGTTGTCGCTGCTCCAGAACACCACGTTCAGCTTGCCGGAGCGGCACGCTTCCGCTTCGAAGGAGCATCGCGCCATCATCGCGGCGATCGAAGCGCGCGATGCCGACAAGGCGGAAGCGGAGAGCCGCCATCATATCCACGAGGCCCAGCGGGCGCGGCTCCGCATGCTGATGAGCCGATAGAGCGCACCTGCCGCTCAGCTATTGAAACGCTGAATGCCGGGCAGGCCGAAACAGTCTTGCTTTTCCATCACTTCTGTATACATTCGAATACATCGGATGCCTCCCGGGGCTGCCTCATTGGTTCCCCATGAACGGGATTCCCCGCCTCGAATGCTCAGGATTTTCCAAAACCGAATGACGGTCGCATCGGCTCGGCTGCACGGCCGCCGCCTCCCATACGCGCGTGCTCTTTCCGGTAAATGAGGACGCGCGACGTGGACGAAGCACAGACGTCGCGGGGGACAGGAATTCAGCCGGGCTCGTCCTCTCCCCGCAGCCCGTTCCTGAGCGTCTTTCCCAAGGTGGCGCTCCCGATGTTCCTCGCGCTCTCGGACCAGTCCATCATCGCCACGGCGCTGCCCGTCATCGCGGGTTCCCTCGGCGCGGTCGAACAGATGTCGCTCGTCGTTATCGGCTATCTGATCGCAGCGACGGTGGCCGCACCGGTCTATGGCCGACTGGGCGACACTTTCGGGCGCCGACAGCTTTTGCTCGTCGCGCTTTCGATTTTCATGGGTTCGGCGATCCTATGCACGTTCGCGGTTAACCTGTACATGCTGGTCGCCGGCCGCGTCCTGCAGGGTGTAGGCGGAGGCGGGTTGATGGCGCTGTCCCAGGCCTTGCTCGGCGAGACGGTCGCGCCGCGCGACCGAGCCCGCTATCAAGGTTATTTCGCCACCATAGGCGTGACGTCGAATGGGCTCGGCCCGGTCCTGGGCGGTATCCTGACCGAGCAATTCGGCTGGCGCTCGATCTTCATTTTTACACTTCCGCTCTGTCTGCTTGCTTTCTACATGATCTGGCGACTGCCGAAGCGTCCCGTAAGCGCTGCCGTCCCCAAATTCGACTATATGGGTTTGTTCCTGTTCGGCAGCTTCGTCGTTTCGATGCTCTTCCTGCTGCAGCTCGTGCAGCAATTCGACTTCTCGCTGTGGCCGCAGATCCTGGTGCTTCTCGGTGTGGCGGCGACGTCATTCCTGTTGCTCATCTCCGTGGAGCACCGCCGCCCCCTGCCCCTCATCCCCGTCGATCTCTTTCGCGATGCAAGCATATGGCGCGCCAACGCGATGGCCGCCTGCCACGGTGGCATACTTATTTCGCTCCTTACTTTCGTTCCGATCTATCTGCGGGTCGTTCACGAAGCCTCAGCCAGCGAGACAGGTCTCCTCATCGTTCCCATGACGGTCGGAATCGGGATCGGCTCGATGATCACAGGCCAGATCGTCAGCCGCACCGGGCGAACCGCGGTGATGCCCTCTTGGGGGTTGCTGCTCGTGGTTATCGGGCTTGTCACGATCGCTTTCTTCGCACCCCGCTTCCGACCGATCGAACTGTCCGGTTCACTTGGTCTGATGGCGCTCTTTCTTGGTACGGTCATGAGCGTGGTACAAGTGACGGTGCAGATCGCTGCGGGGGGAGCCAAGCTCGGCGCGGCCGCAGCCGCCGTGCAGTACTCTCGGTCCTTGGGTGCGGCCCTCGGAACCGCGCTGGTCGCCGCGGTGCTTTTCGCAACGCTGGCCGCTACCGACCCGCAAGCAGGTCAGTTATTCCGGCAGGTGCTGCAACACGGGACTGAAGTCCTCGACGCACTCCCTCCGGAACGAAGTGCTGCGATCCAAGCCGAATTCTCGCAATCCTTCCGAGCGGCTTTTCTCGCAATCGCGGCGATCGCGGCCACTGCCACCGTGGTTGTTTGGACGCTCCCGCTCCGCCGCATCTGATCCTCAATCCAAATTTGGCGCGCCTTGCAAAACCCCGCTTGCACATCTGTTGGCTTTTAGCGTATACAATTGCATGCATTGATGAACAGGGCGGGAGAGCATGGCATTCCGCATCAATCACATTCACTTCAAATCGCGCGATCCGAAGGCATCCGCTGATTGGTTCGTCAGCGCATTCAACTTCACCATCCTGACCGACGAGGTCCGACAGAGCGGCGACCGCTTCATCCGCTGCATGACTGAGGATAACGGCCTGCAGGTGAACTTTTCGGGCGAGCAAACCGGCGAAAAGCTTCCGGAGGGCATCGTCGGCCCGCACCTTGGGCTGGAGCATTTCGGCATCGTTTCCGCCGACATCCATGCCGATGTGGAACGCCTGTCTGCCTTGGGGGCCACCCTCGATGAGGGGCCGCGCAGCGGGCGTGGCGGTCAGATGATCGCTTTTATGCATTCCCCGGACGGCTTTCGCATCGAACTGATGCAGCCGCCCAAAGAATAACAACCGAATCCAAGGGAGGAGATAATGCGTAGTCTGAAAATCCTTGCAGCAGTTGCCCTGGCGGTGTCCGCGACGACTGCTTCGGCCTGGGCCGAATTTCCCGAGAAGCCGATCACCTTCATCATTCCCTACGGTCCGGGCGGAACCTCCGACGTGGGTGCCCGCACGTGGGGACCCTTCATGGAGAAATGCCTCGGACAGCCGATCGTCTTCGTCAACAAGCCGGGTGCGGGTGGAGAACTCGGCTTCACCGAGCTCGCCGCGGCAGCGCCCGACGGCTATACGATCGGTGCTCTGAACGTCCCCAACTATCCCGCCGGCACGATCACCAAGCCCGACGCCAAGTACAAGCTCGACAGCTTTGTCATGATCGGCAACTTCTATGGCTCGATCGTCACGATCAACGCCAAGAAGGGCGGTCAATACGACACCCTGGCGAAACTGGTCGACGCAGCCAAATCCGGCACGAACATCAACATGGCCATCAGCAATGACGGCGCTGATGATCACATCAAGATGCTCGACTTCATGAAGCAGGCGGGCGTGAAATTCACCTTCATCCCAATGTCCGATGCGGCAACCTCGCGCAACGCCGTCATGGGGGGGCACGTGGACGTGTCCGGCAACTCCATGACGGAGGTCGTACCTTTCCAGGATGAGTTGCAGACGCTAGCGGTCGCTTCCGAGGAAGAACGCCCTGAATTGCCGGGAATCCCCACCTTCAAGGAGCAAGGTTATGACGTCTTCGGCGGGTCGAACCATGTGATCGGTGCTCCCGCGGGCACCCCGCCGGAAGTCGTGGAAAAGCTTTCCGGCTGCCTCTCGCAGGTGGCGGCCGATCCCGAGTTCCAGAAAGCGGCGAAGGAGCGGTCGCTGCTTCTCAACGTGATGGACGCCAAGCAGACGACAGAATGGGTCCAAAAGGAATCCGAGAGGATCAAGGCGCTCTGGGAGAGCGATCCCTGGACGAAATAATTCCTCCCGAAGATCGAGGGCGGCAGTGACTCCACGGCCGTCCTCGTTCGCATTCCGCAGCGAATACCGGGAAATCCGTTTCAGCCGTTCACGCGCCAGCCGCCGGCTCCCATGGTCAGTTGGGAGTCCCCACGAACAAAGTCATTACGGAGAAGAACATGCCCAGCGCATCGAACAGGTTCAAGGTTGCCGTCGTCGGCCGCGCTTTCGGGCCGGAGGCCCAGGCCATCATACAGGAGGTGGCACCGCCGGAGTTCGACCTCTCCTTCTCCGTGGACACGACCGAGAAGGCCTATCCGCTGATCCGTGAAAGCGATTTCTGCCTGGTGACCACCACGATCACCGAAAAGCTGTTGCAGGAGTCGCCGAAGCTGAGGCTCGTGCACAAATGGGGCATCGGTGTCGACAAGATCGACCTTGAAGGCGCCGAACGGCAGGGCGTTTACGTGGCGATCACTGCCGGTTCCAATGCCGGCGCGGTGGCCGAGCATACGGTCATGCTCATCCTCGCGGCGCTGAGGCGGCTGGCCCTTGCGGACCAGTCAATGCGCGAGGGCAAGTGGATCTACACCGAGCTGCGCCCCCTGTGCCGGAAGCTTTCCGGCAAGACGGTCGGCATACTTGGCTTCGGCAATATCGGCCGCAACGTGGCGCAGCGCCTGCAGGGATTCGAGGT
>Ga0164243_10005753_pt1 | contig 18902 bp, 15 predicted proteins | sample OricompcompostOP_FD_108781 | JGI IMG/M metagenome (GOLD analysis project Ga0164243, IMG submission 108781) | Organic Plus compost microbial communities from Emeryville, California, USA - Original compost - Organic plus compost (OP) | ecosystem: Engineered > Solid waste > Mixed feedstock >... | reverse complement strand
CGTTCAGTTCGGTGATCTCGGGTTCGTCGACGATGCGCAGGCTCAGCTCGGCGTCATCGCGGCGGCCGTCGAGGGCGGCGCGCACCCAGCGCTCCAGGTCCGATGCCGGCGGTATCGCCGGGTCGGAGCTGGCGTTCTGGATGTCGAGACAGAGATTCATCGCGGGAATTTGTCGGCGCTGCCGGGTTCGCGCGCTGCCCGCTCCGGCGCCGCGGCGCCGCCTTCGAAGCGATCGTAGGCCTCGACGATGGCCTGCACCAGCGGATGGCGCACCACGTCCCGGGCCGAAAAATAGGTGAAGCTGATGCCTTCGACGCCGTCCAGCACTTTCATCACGTGGGTCAGGCCCGAGGGCGTGCCGCGCGGCAGGTCGATCTGGGTGGCGTCGCCGGTGATGACCGCGGTCGAGCCGAAGCCGATCCGGGTCAGGAACATCTTCATCTGCTCGCGGGTGGTGTTCTGGCTTTCGTCGAGGATGATGAAGGAATCGTTGAGCGTGCGCCCGCGCATGTAGGCCAGCGGCGCGATTTCGATCACGTTGCGCTCGATCAGCTTGGTGACCGGCTCGAAGCCGAGCATGTCGTACAGCGCGTCGTACAGCGGGCGCAGGTACGGGTCGATTTTCTGGGCCAGATCGCCCGGCAGGAAGCCGAGCTTCTCGCCGGCTTCCACCGCCGGCCGCACCAGCAGGATGCGCTCCACCTTCTCCGCCAGCAGCGCCTCGACGGCGCAGGCCACGGCCAGATAGGTCTTGCCGGTGCCGGCCGGGCCGATGCCGAAGTTGATGTCGTGGTTGCGAATCAGGCGCACGTAGTTCTGCTGGTTCCGGCCGCGCGGCTTGATGTTGATCTTCTTGGTGCGGATCACCGGAATGGCGGCGACGGGCTCCTCGGCGGCTTCGCTGTCCAGCGCCGCCTCCATGCCCGAGGTCAGCAGTTGCAGATGCACGGTTTCCGGGGTCAGGTGCACGCCCTGGCGGCTCTCCTCATACAGCGCCAGCAGCACCTGACGGGCGGCGCTGACCCGGTGCGGGCTGCCCTCGATGACGAAGACGTTGCCGCGGGTCTTGATCGTCACCCCCAGCCGCTGCTCGATCAAACGGATGTGTTCGTCGAACTGACCGCAGAGATTGGCCAGCAGGCGGATGTCGGCTGGCTCCAGGGTGAGGACCGTTTGTTCCCGGGTGGGCAGCGTGTCCGCCGCGGGCTGGTCTTGTACAGAAGATTTGGATGTGGTTTTCAAATCGAGGCAGTCGGTACCGCGGGGCGGTTTTCAACGGAATGGCTAGGATATACCCAATCCGATGACAGAAAAACCTGCCGGACGGGTGATTCGGGAAAAACGCCGCCCGGCGCGCTCAGCTCAGGCATTCGCCGCGCAGGGAATTGGGCAGGGCTTCGGTGATCGTCACTTCGGTGAAATGCCCGATCAGGCCGTGGTCGGCGCTGCGGAAGTTGACCACGCGGTTGTTCTCCGTGCGCCCGGCCAGCTCGCCGGGGTCCTTTTTCGAGACGCCGGTGACCAGGATGCGCTGCACGCCGCCGACCATGCGCCGGCTGATGTCCATGGCCTGCTGGATGATGCGGTTCTGCAGGATCGACAGGCGGTGCTTTTTCACCTCCATCGGCGTGTCGTCCGCCAGCTGCGCCGCCGGCGTGCCGGGGCGGGCGCTGAAGATGAAACTGAAGGAATTGTCGAAACCCACGGCCCGGATCAGGTTCATGGTGTCTTCGAAATCCTGGTCGGTCTCGCCGGGGAAGCCGACGATGAAATCCGAGGACATGCTGATAGCGGGCCGGTGCCGGCGCAGGCGCTCCACCTTGTCGAGGAAATCCGCCGCCGTATAGCCGCGCTTCATCGCCGCCAGAATCCGGTCGGAGCCGCTCTGCACCGGCAGGTGCAGGTGATCGACCAGCTGCGGCAGCTCGGCGTAGACGGCGATCAGCGCGTCGCTGAACTCGGCCGGGTGCGAGGTGGTGTAGCGGATGCGTTCGATGCCGGGCACCACCGCCACGTAGGTCAGCAGTTCGGCGAAATCGACGATCTCGCCCAGGTGGTTGCGGCCGCGATAGGCGTTCACGTTCTGCCCGAGCAGGTTCACTTCCTTCACGCCCTGGTCGGCCAGATGGGCGATCTCCGCGATCACGTCGTCGAACGGCCGGCTCACCTCCTCGCCACGGGTGTAGGGCACCACGCAGTAGGTGCAGTACTTGGAACAGCCCTCCATGATCGAGACGAAGGCGCTGGGGCCGTCCATCTTCGGCTCCGGCAGGCGGTCGAACTTTTCGATCTCGGGGAAGGTGACATCCACCAGGATCGGACCGCCGGCTTTTTTCGCATTCATCATGTCCGGCACCCGGTGCAGGGTCTGCGGGCCGAACACCAGATCGACATAGGGCGCGCGTTTGCCGATGGCCGCGCCCTCCTGGCTGGCGACACAGCCGCCGACGCCGATGATCAGGTCGGGCTTGGCCTGCTTCAGCTGTTTCCAGCGGCCGAGCTGATGGAACACCTTCTCCTGGGCCTTTTCGCGGATCGAGCAGGTATTCAGCAGGATGACATCGGCATCCTCGGGCTTGTCGGTGGTCACCAGACCGTGGGATTCGCCCAGCAGATCGCGAATGCGCGCCGAGTCGTATTCGTTCATCTGGCAGCCGTGGGTCTCGATGTACAGCTTCTTCGCCGGCGTCTGCGCGGGCGCATCGGATGTGGCGGAAGTGAGAGAGGGCTGGTCGGCCATACCGCTAACCTGCTTGCAAAAAGGGCGAAATGAAAGGAAGGGCGGCGATTATACAGGCGCGCGCCGGCACTGCCCAGAACCGGGCTGTCGGAGGTGCGCGTTGCGGGCGCTCCTTCCTGCGTCAATGCGGCGCGGCGGCGCCGTTCTGGCCGGGGCGCGCCGCGTCGAGGATCAGCCGGGCGGCGCGCTGGTAGTCGCCGTCGAAGTGGTGATCGCCGGGCAGGGCCTGCACCCGGATATTGGCCGCCTTCAGCTCCGGGCACAGCGTGTCGTCGTCATCCTTGCCGTACAGGCAGAGAATCGACAGATCGCCCAGCTTCTTCATTTCCGGGGCGATCCGGTAGTTGTCCTCGCCCGAATGGGTCAGCCAGTTGGTCACATGGAACTGGAAATCCACGTTGTGGCTCAGGCTGAGCAGGCTGACGCTGCGGATCTGCGCGCGTTGCACCGGCGTCAGCCGGCTGAGCATGAAGGGCAGTACATCGGCGCCCAGGGAAAAGCCGATCACCACCACCTTCGGTTTGTTCCACACCGCCTGATAGTGGCGGATGACATTCTCCAGATCGGCGGCTGCCTGCTCGGGCGTCTTGCGGTTCCAGAAATACTTGAGCGTGTTCCAGCCCACCACGGGAATGCCCTGGCTGCTCAGCAGGTTGCCGATGTCCTGGTCGATGTCGGCCCAGCCGCCGTCGCCGGACAGCAGCACCGCGAAGAAGTCGCCGCGGCCGGCGGCGGGCAGCTCCACCAGCGGCAGCTGGTCGACGGCGGGCGCCGCGACCGGACTGCGCGGCGGCGTCAGCAATTGGTCGATGCGCCCGGCGACAGCGCCGGCCGGGATTGGAGCGGCATCGGCTGGCGAGCGGAACGGCGCCGCGGCGGGGCAGGCGCCGGGCGCGGTATCGACGGTGAACCAGGGCGTGTTGAGGCGCGATTGCGGATGCAGCCGGTAGCGGCCCTTGCCGAGATCATCCCAGCCGCTCGCACTCTCGCTGCGGCACAGGGGCGCGGGCAGGGCGAGTTCGGGGCAGAAATCGACGCCGATGCCGGCGCGGAACAATCCGCCCGGCGCCTGCGCGAGGGTGCCGTAGACCAGGGCCGCGCCGGCGCCGACGCCGATCAGTACCGGCCGCTGGTAGCGGGCGAAGCGATATTTCTCCTGCACGTGCTGGCTGTAGACATCGAGCAGGGTCACCGCGTTGACGCAATCGGCGTGGCCGCGCTTGATGTTGCCGAGGAATTCCTGGAGCCGGATATGCGCCACCAGATGTCCCTGTGCGGCCAATGGCTGCGCCAGCGAGCCGGTACCGGCGTCATCGATCAGAAACACCAGATCGCGCGCCGCCGTTTGCGGGCGCACGATCTCGACGCGGCCGAGGTCGGCGTAGTTTTCCGGCTCGACGGCGCCGTCGGCGGCGGCGCACAGCGGCAACGACAGGGCGAGACAGAGGGCGGCGCGAAGCAGCGGGCGCGGTGGTTTCATCGGGTGGAAAGGTCCTCGGAACGGTCCCGGACGGGACGCGCCATTTTGCCATAACGGCGGGTTGTGTCGCAGCGCGACGTTATTGGCCCCGCTCGCGCCGCCACGGCCGCCCTGCCACGGCCGCCCTGCCATGGGGAGGCGCGTGTGTTGCGGGGGAGGGATAGTGGTATCATGGCCGCCCCCCGAAACGGGCGCTTTGCCCGCCGGCCTCTTACAGGTAACGCAACAACGATGGCTACCACTCCCATCTTCAAGGTCATTTTTCTCAACCAGAACCAGGTGTACGAGGTGTACGCCCGGGAAATCTATCAAAGCGAAATGTACGGTTTCATCGAAGTGGAAGAGTTCGTGTTCGGCGAGCGCAGCCAGATGATCGTCGATCCGGGCGAGGAAAAACTGAAGAACGAATTCGCCGGCGTGACCCGTTCCTACATTCCCATGCACGCCATCATCCGCATCGACGAGGTGGAAAAGGAAGGCGTGGGCAAGGTCAGCGAAGTCAAGGGCGACGGCAAGATCGCCACTTTCCCGGTGCCCGCCCCGCGTCCGGTCAAGGACGACAAGTAACCCGTCGCGGCCGTTTCTCCGGCCGACATTCTGCGCCCGCCGGATTGGCAGAAAAGATATCCCGTACAGGGCGTATCGGTTTTCCAACACCCGCCCGGCGCCACCGGCGGCCCCGCATCGGCGCACGCCGCGCCGGCTCGACCTCCGTCCCACGACGCCCGACCGCCTCTGAACAAAGGTGTCATGTGCCCGACGCCGCCGTGCGCGTTGTCCGGCCGCGCCCGGAACACAACGCGAGCGGGAACCCGCGGGCGGCGTTGCCGTTCGAAGCTACGCCGGCGTGCGCTGAGCGCATCCCGCCGGTCAACGGACCTGCGGAGGAGAAGCAGCATGGAACAACGCAAACTGGGCAGCCAGGGGCTGGCCGTGTCGAAACTGGGGCTGGGCTGCATGGGGCTGTCGGATTTCTATTCGAGCAGCGCGATCGCCGACAGCAAGGGCATCGAACTCATCCATCGGGCGCTGGAGCTCGGCGTCACCCTGTTCGACACCGCCGACATGTACGGCCCGTTCAAGAACGAGGAACTGGTCGGCCGGGCCCTGCGCGGGCGCCGCGACCGGGCGGTGATCGCCACCAAGTTCGGCATCCTGCGCAACGAACAGGGCGACCGGCTCGGAGTCAGCGGCAAGCCGGAGTATGTGAAATCGGCGCTGGAAGGATCGCTGCGCCGGCTCGGCGTCGATCATGTCGACCTGTACTACCAGCACCGGGTCGATCCCGCCGTGCCGATCGAGGATACGGTGGGCGCCATGGCCGAGCTGGTCCGGGAAGGCAAGGTGCGCTACCTCGGCCTGTCGGAGGCGGCGGCGCAGACACTGCGCCGCGCCCACAAGGTGCATCCGATCAGCGCGCTGCAAACCGAATTCTCCCTGTGGAGCCGCGAACCGCAGGCGGAACTGCTGCCCACCTGCCGGGAACTCGGCATCGGTTTCGTGGCGTACAGCCCGCTCGGGCGCGGTTTCCTCGCCGGCCGCTTCAACTCCACCGCCGAGCTGGCGCCGGATGATTTCCGGCGCGATTCACCGCGCTTCCAGCAGGAGAACTTCGCCAGGAACCTGGAGCTGCTGGATCGGTTCCGCGCCATCGCCGCCGCCAACCGCTGCACGCCGGCGCAACTGGCGCTGGCCTGGGTGATGGCGCAGGGCGAACACATCGTGCCGATTCCCGGCACCACGCATCTGGAGCGGCTCGAGGAAAACATCGGCGCGGCGGCGCTGCAGCTCGACGCCAGAACGCTGGCTGACATCGATGCCGTGGCGCAACAGAGCGCGGCCGGTGGCCGTTACGACGAGGCGGGATTGCAGGCGGTCAATCGCTGAGCGGCGAGCGCGGCGGGCCGAACACCTGCGCCTGATCGTTCGCCGCGGCTTTTGCCGCCGCGCGCGATCGGGCCGGGCGTTCGCGCCGCTCGTACAGCATGGCGAAGCCGATCAGCAGCGCGATCGCCAGCAGGTCGGCAATCCAGTTGGCGGCGATGATGCGCGCGTTGTGCGCCAGCGCGCCGGCCCACAGCGACAACAGAATACCCATGGCGAAACACGGCAGGCCGTGCCGGCCGACCACCGTCACCCAGGTGAAGGGCGCCTTCTGCCAGTGGATGTCCACGGCGTTCAGCACGAATCGCGTCAGCCACGCCAGCGCCAGGAAATTGAGCAGCCGCAGCAGGTCGAGATCCGGTTTGCTGATCGGATAGATCGTCTCGCGCAGCCACAGGGGCAGCAGGTTGTCGTGAACTTCCGGGTAGCGCCAGGACGTGACCAGCAGCACCGATAACAGCACGATCAATTTGGCGCTGCCGCACAACAGCGTGCTGCGCGCGTCGAGCCGCGCCAGCAGCAGATCGCGATGAATGGCGACGGCGATGCCGAGCGCGAACACCAGCTGCCAGGCGAAGGGATTGAACAGCAGACCCGATACCGCCAGCCGCAGCGGCACCGCGAAACTCCACACCAGCGCGCTGGCGCCGAGCGCCAGCTGCGGCCAGCGCTTGATGGTTTCGATGTACAGCGGCGATACGAAGATGAAAAACACATAAAGCGGCAGCACGTCGGTCAGCGGCGGCTGTGCCGTCAATTTGGCGATGCGCGCGATACAGCGCAACGGTTCGCTCAGGAATTCATCGGAGATGTCGATCAGCTGCGATTCCTTGTCCAGCGCGAAACACAGCAGCACCACCCCGGACACGAGCACCGACAGGGCGATGGCGATATGGGCGAGATACAGCGTGAAACTGCGCCGCGCCATGCGCAGCGCCGCGCTGCGGGTACCGTTTTTCGATTCGATCTTCAGATAGGCCAGGCCGCAGGACAAACCCGATAAAAAGACGAAAATTTCAGTGGCGTCGCACAGCGCGAAGTTGCGCAGCGTGAGGTTCGACAGCGGGCTGCCCGGAATGTGATCGACCAGAATCATGAACAGGGCGAAGCCCCGGAAAAAATCGATGGCCTGATTGCGCGCGGGGGTGATCACGGCGGCTTATCGCATCAACGGCGCGCAACGCGTCGCGCGGTTGAAAACGGTGCGAATGCGCACACAGGACATGGTCGATTTCTCCTTTGGCGTGGGTACGCGAACACACTCGAAGCGGCTGGAACACGGCGCGCCGCGGAGCATTGGCCCGCGGCATCGGCACAGTGTTCAAACGCCGCGACGATCGTCGCGGCGACGACGGGTGGAATAAATCAGGAGTCGCTTCTCAGGTCAAATTTTTTATTAGTAATGCGGGGTGAATAACCATCACCCCGTCACAGTTTTGCGGTTCGGTCCATGGCGCGGGATCAGCCCGCGCGCTGTGCCAGCGCCTGGCGCACGCTGGCGAGTTTCACGCAGGTCACGAACACATCGGTGGCCTTGGCGATCTCCTCCACTTTCGGGAACGACGGCGCCAGCCGGATGTTGCGATCCTGCGGGTCCTCGCCATAGGGATAAGTGGCGCCGGCGGGGGTGAGTTTGACGCCCGCTTCGGCGGCCAGCTCGACCACGGTCCTGGCCAGCCCCGGCCGGGTGTCGAAGGCGATGAAATAACCGCCCTGCGGCTCGGTCCAATCGCCCATGCCGGTGCCCTTCAGGGCGGCGAGGCGCGACAGCACCGCGTCGAAGCGGGGTTTCAGCAGGGCCGCGTGTTTTTGCATCAGCGCGGTCAGGTTGTCGGCGTCGCGCAGGAATTTCACGTGGCGCAACTGGTTGACCTTGTCCGGCCCGATCTGGCCGAAACCCAGGTGCTGCCTGAACACTTTCAGGTTGGCGGGGGACGCCGCCATGAAGGACACGCCGGCGCCGGCGAAGGTGATCTTCGAGGTCGAGCCGAACAGATACACGCTGTCCGCCGTGCCGTTGCGGCGGCACAGTTCCATGAGATTGGCCAGGCGCGGCGCGTTGTCGTTGAGGGTGTGCACGGCGTAGGCGTTGTCCCAGAAAATGCGGAAACCGGGGCCGGCGATGTTGCCGAGCGCGGCGAACCGCGCGACCACCGCGTCGCTGTAGACGATGCCGCTCGGGTTGGAAAAACGCGGCACGCACCAGATGCCCTTGATCTGCGGATCGGCCTTCACCAGCGCCTCCACCTGATCCATGTCCGGGCCGTCGCTGTTCATGGCGACCGGAATGAGCTTGATGCCGAGGTGCTCGCAGATGCCGAAATGGCGGTCGTAACCCGGCACCGGCGCCAGGAACTTCACCTCGCCGCCGCTGCTCCAGGCGGGGCTGCCGGCGACGCCTTTGTAGAAGGCGAATTCGGCGGCCTGGTACATCAGCGTCAGGCTGCTGCTGCCGCCGATCAGGATTTCATCCGTGCCGACGCCGAGCACCGGCGCGAACAGGGCCTTGGCCGAGGCGATGCCGTCGATGCCGCCGTAATTGCGCACATCGGTGCCGTCGCTGTCCTTGTAGTTGCCGCCGAGAATGCCGTCGAGCGCATCCGACAGGCTCAACTGATCGGCGCTCGGCTTGCCGCGCGTCAGGTCGAGATTGAGGCCGGCGGCCTTGAAGGTTTCGTATTCGCGGCTGAGGGCGGCTTCCCATTCACGCAGTTGCGCATCAGAGGCACTGTCGAGCTGCACGGCATTTTTCCTCGGTATTGGTATCAAAAGGGGAGATTGGAAAATCGGGGATGTGATTATACTCGCTAACCTTTTTCACGTAAGGGGCGTTTTCGGGCGAGCAGCCGAAGACCAATCGTCAACCGGGTTCTGGGACAACGATAAAAGGGAGTCACGGTCATGTCCTATTCCGCGCAATTCGCCAACTCCATCAACGACCCCGCGGCCTTCTGGCGGGAGCAGGCCGACAGGCTTCCCTGGTACAAGGCGCCGACACGCATCCTGGCGCAGGATGAAAACGGCATCGCGCGCTGGTTCGAGGACGGCGAACTGAACACCGCCTACATGGCGCTCGACCACCACGTCGAACAGGGCCGCGGCGAGCAGGCCGCGCTGATCTACGATTCGCCGGTCGCGCGCACCACGCGAACCCTCACCTACAGCGAACTGCGCGACGCGGTGGCGCGCTGCGCCGGCATGTTGTCGGCGCTGGGCGTGACCCGGGGCGATCGCGTGCTGCTGTACATGCCGATGGTGCCGGAGGCGGCGATCGCGATGCTGGCCTGCGCGCGCCTGGGCGCGATCCATTCGGTGGTGTTCGGCGGCTTCGCCGCCAGCGAACTGGCGGTGCGCATCGACGACGCCGCGCCGAAGGTGATCCTGAGCGCCTCCTGCGGCATCGAGGCGGACCGTGTGCTGCCCTACAAACCGATTCTCGACCAGGCCATCGCCGGCGCCGCGGTCAAACCCAGCGCCTGCGTCATCCTGCAGCGGCCGCAATGCGCGGCCGCGCTGGAAATCGGTCGCGATCACGACTGGCAGACCCTGATCGAACGCGCCGAACCCGCCGCCTGCGTGCCGGTGCGGGCCACCGATCCGCTGTACATCCTCTATACCTCCGGCACCACCGGCAAACCCAAGGGCGTGGTGCGCGACCACGGCGGCCACGCGGTGGCCCTGCACTACAGCATGCGCGCCGTGTACGACATGCGGCCCGGCGAGGTGTTCTGGGCGGCCTCCGACGTCGGCTGGGTGGTGGGCCATTCCTATATCGTGTACGCGCCGCTGCTGCTCGGCTGCACCACGGTGCTGTACGAGGGCAAGCCGGTGCGCACGCCGGACGCCGGCGCTTTCTGGCGCGTGGTGGAACAGCACCGGGTGAAAGCGCTGTTCGCCGCGCCCACCGCGTTTCGCGCCATTCGCAAGGAAGACCCGGAGGCGGCGCTGGCCGCGCGTTACAACCTCGATTCGCTGAAGGTGCTGTTTCTGGCCGGCGAACGCCTGGACCCGCCCACCTACGACTGGCTGTGCGAAAAATTCCAGCGGCCGGTCCTGGATCACTGGTGGCAGACCGAAACCGGCTGGGCGATGGTGGCCAATCCGATCGGCATCGAATCCTTCCCCACCAAGGCCGGCTCGTCGACGCTGCCGGTGCCGGGCTTCAACGTCATGGTGCTGGATGACAACGGCATCGAAACCGCGCCCCACGAGCAGGGCAACATCGTGGTGAAACTGCCGCTGCCGCCCGGCTGCCTGCCGACGATCTGGAACAACCACCAGCGTTTCGTGACCGGTTATCTGCAGCGCTTCCCCGGCTTCTATCTGTGCGGCGACGGCGGCTATATCGACGACGACGGCTATGTTTTCGTGATGGGCCGCATCGACGATGTGATCAACGTCGCCGGCCACCGGCTCTCCACCGGCGAAATCGAGGAAGTGGTGGCGGCGCATCCGGCGGTGGCGGAGTGCGCGGTGATCGGCATCGCCGACGAACTGCGCGGACAGATTCCGGTGGCGCTGGCGGTGCTCAAGGACGGGCAGTCGCTCGACGAGGCGCAGCTGGAGCGCGAGGTGGCGCAGAACGTGCGCGATCAGGTCGGCGCGCTCGCCAATCTCAAGCAGGTGGTGCTGGTCAAACGCCTGCCCAAAACCCGCTCCGGCAAAATCCTGCGGGCGATATTGCGCGCCATTGCCGACGGCCAGGAATTCGCGGTGCCCTCCACCATCGACGATCCGCTGTCGCTGGAGGAAATCCGCGCCGACATGAAACAGCGGCGCATCGGTTGTTTCGCTCGCTGAGCGGGACGGCGGTGCGGAGCAATCCGCGGCCGCCGTTGTTTTCCCCAGGCGCCGCGCTTGTGAACTTTTTCGCGGCGCGGGCGTCGGCTTTCCATGGTTGATATTTTTCCGCAGCGAAATACTCGGGCGAGGAGAAAAGCGTCGCCAGAGCAGCGTTGCGGTTGCAGCAAGGCGCAAGCCAACCGCACAACGATCGGGTGGGCCATGAAGCGAGAACAGGTTGACGGCGCCGCGGCCATCGGGCTCTGCCTGGATGATTCGGCGAGCGCGTCCGTCCCGCATTTCGACAGCGCCGTGCGCGGTGTTGTCGATGAGCTGGCCGCGCTCGGCGATTGCGAATGGCGGCCGCTGTGTCTGGCCGATATTCGTTGTGCGCCGGCACCGGCCACGGCGATCGACCTCTGCGGTTGTGTGCTGATCGATGGTGTCGATCAGCATTGCGATGGCGAAGCCGATGAATGCGGCGCAGCGCTGTGGCCGCCGCTGCCGGTGATCCGTGCCGCCGACTTGCGCGAAGCGACCGCCCGGGAACATTTTCTGCTGCGGATCGGGGCGTTGCATCAGTGGCGGCAACTGCTGCGGCGGGAACCGTTGACTCTGTCCGCGCTGCAACGGTTTCATGCGCGCTACAAATATCTGGTGATGAGCCGCGATGTCGGCGTTTATCGTCGGCTCGGTCCGTTGTTGAGCAACGCCGATGCGTTGCCGCTGCCGGAGCTGGCGCAACAGCTGATCCGGTGGTTGCTGCGCGCTTTGGCGCGCCCGGCCAGCCGCGCCGGCAACAGCAACGCGCTGCTGCATATCCGCGGTTATCTCAAGCATCGATTGAGCCGGGAGCAACAACGCGAATTGAGCGATTCGATCGCGGCGTACCGGCGCGGCGAAATTCCGCTCAGCGAACCGCTGGCGCTGTTGCGCGATCATTTCTGCAATCATCCCGATCCTTATATCGGCGGGCAGGTGTTTTTGCAGCCGGTCGCGCCAATTCGATCGGCCGGGCAGGCCGGCCCATGAGCACGGCCCTGATGTGGTTTCGCAACGACCTGCGGGTCGACGACAACAGCGCGCTGCACGCGGCGCTGGGCGGCGGTCACGAACGCGTCGGCGCGCTGTTCTATGCAACGCCGCAGCAGTGGCGCGAACACGACATGGCGCCGGTCAAAGGCGAATTCCTGTGGCGCAACCTGGAAAATCTGCGCACGGCGCTGCGGACCCTGGGCGTGCCGTTGTTCGTGCGCGTGGTGCCGGGCTTCGCCGCGATTGCCGAAGACCTGGTGCGATTCGCGGCGGACCTGCAGTGCACCGCGCTGTACGCCAATCGCGAATACGCGGTCAACGAGGCGCGTCGCGATGAGGCCGTTGCCGACGCGTTGCAGCCGACGAATATCAGCTGGCGCTTGTTCGACGACGCCACGCTGTTGCCGCCCGGCAGCGTGCGCACGCGGCAGGGCCAGCCGTTCAAGGTGTTCACGCCGTTCAAGCGCGCCGCGCTGGAACAGCTGGAAATCGCGCCGCTGCACTGCGTGACACCGAAGCGGCAGCGGCTGTGGCGGGAACCGCCGCCGCTGCCGACGTATCCCTACGAAAGCTCCACGGTGAAAGCCGCGTTGTGGCCCGCCGGTGAACGCGCCGCGGTGCGGCGCCTGCAACAGTTCATCGAATCGGATATCGGCCGTTACGAGTATCAACGCGATTTCCCCGCGCTGGCGGCGACCAGCCGGCTGTCGCCATATCTGGCGCTCGGCGTGATTTCCCCGCGCCGCTGCGCGCAGGCGGCGCTGGCGGTGAACATGGGACAGTGGCGGGAGGGCGATCGCGGCGTCGTCATTTGGCTCAACGAACTGCTGTGGCGCGATTTCTATCAACACGTGCTCGCCGAATTTCCCCGCGTCAGCAAACACCGGCCGCTGCAATCGCGCGGCGACAACGTGCGCTGGCGTTACGACGAACGCGATTTCCGCGCCTGGTGCGACGGCGAAACCGGTTATCCGCTGGTGGACGCGGCGATGCGCCAACTGCGACAGACCGGCTGGATGCACAATCGCCTGCGCATGATCACGGCGATGTTCCTGAGCAAATACCTGTTGCTCGATTGGCGCTGGGGCGAGCGGCATTTCATGCGCCATCTGATCGACGGCGATCTCGCCGCCAACAACGGCGGCTGGCAGTGGAGCGCTTCGACCGGCACGGATGCCGCGCCGTATTTTCGCCTGCTCAATCCGCTGCGCCAGGCCGGACGGTTCGATGCGGACGGTGTTTTCTGCAAGCGATTCCTGCCGTCGTTGCGCCGCGTGCCGGTCAAATCCCTGCTGCAACCGGGACACCCGGATCTGCTGGCGGTGGGTTATCCGCCGCCCATCGTCGATTTGAGCATGGCGCGCGCCCGCGTGCTCGAAGCCTTCGCCGACAAACCGCCGCGGGTGCCGCCTGAGTGTGGCTGATCACACCGATCAGCGCGGCACGGCCGGGGACGATAGGGGCGGCACTGATGTTTGCATCGGTATTGCGCCGCGGAACTGTCACAGGTTGCACACATAATGTGGACGGAGTGTCACAGCCCCGGTTTTTCCAGCCGGGAAAGACCATGAGCCGCATCGCGGCTGGCGCATGAAAATAGTTTTGCCGCGCGTGGGACCGTTGATCATGAAAATCGCCGTTTTCGTGTTTGCGCTGCTGTTTCCGGCGCTGATCTTGCTCGCGCAGCCGGCCCTGGCCGAAGCCTTCGCCACCGGTCGGGCCTACAGCGCCAGCGACGGTCAGCTGCTGTACACCGAGGAGCATCGTTGGGATGAGCAACATCATTCGGTGAAATATCTCTATCCGGATGGGCAGGTATTCGCGACCTGTGAAACGGATTTTTCCCATTCCTTCATCAGCCCGGCCTATACCCAGACGTACCTGGACACGGATCGGCACGAGGGCGCGCGCTGGTCGGGCGACACACTGACGCTGTTCAACGGCAATCGCGAACGAGCGATGCGCTTCCAGCAGCCGTTGGTGATCGGCGCGGGTTTTTTTCATTTCCTGCGCGCGCATTGGGATGAATTGCTGTCGGGGAACACCGTGGCCTTCGAATTCGCGGTGCCTGATCGGATGTCCATCGTCGATCTGCGCCTGGCGCGCGTATCCGCCACCGACAGCGGCATCGATGACGGTGATCCGGATTGGTTTTATTTTCGGGTCGAGGCCACCAGCCGTATGTTGCGCTGGCTAACGGCTCCGCTCAATGTCGCGTTTGATGATCAGCGGCGGCTGATGGTGCTGCGCGGCACTTCCAATGTGAAGCTGGGGCGCGGCGCCGCGCCGCAGGTCGTAGTGCACTACGATTATGCGAGCGCCGATCAGGTCGAGGCTCAGTGAAACCCCACGTCAAAAAATGGGCGGAATTGTCGATAAACATGTCGACTTTTGCTTAATTTCCTTTCCGGCACATTAAATATTCCCATCGCTATTTTATATTGAAGCGATTTCGTTAAACTCGCGCCCGCATCGCGGCGCGGGGAAACCGGTCGCGTTGAAAAACCAAAAATCAAAATACAGGGAATTAATGAATGAAAGCCAAGTCAGTTCTTTTTTGCTCGTTACTCGCCGCTGCCGCTGCCTCCGCCCATGCGGAAAGCGGCTTCTACGTGCTGGGCGCCGTGGGTCAAAGCCGCTTCGACTACAACCTCGACAGTGAGGATCTGAAGGGCACGGAAGATGGCGTGACCATCGCCGAGGCCACCGGCAAACAGGACAAGAGCGATACCGGTTTCAAACTGCAAGTGGGTTACCAGATCAACGACAACTTCGCCATCGAAGGCGGTTATGTCGACCTGGGTGAGTACTCGCTCAAGGGCAGCCTGGCCGGCGATGTGAACGGCGACGACTTTGAAGGCGTCTACAAAGCCAAGGCGAAGTCCACCGCCATCAACCTGGACGGGGTGTTCATCCTGCCGCTCGGCAGCGACTGGTCGCTGTTCGCCAAGGTGGGTGTGGTCCGGGCCGAGACCAAGCAAAGCCTGTCGCTTTACGTCGCCGGCGAGGGCGGATCGGATTCTTCCAAGAAAACCAGAACCACGGGCCACTATGGTCTCGGCGGAGCATACAATCTCACCAAGGATGTGTCGGTGCGGCTCGAATGGGAACGTTTCAACCAATTGGGCAGCGACGACCTGATGGGCAAGGCCAACGTCGATCTGTTCTCGCTCGGCATCGCCTACCACCTCTAAGCACATCTCTTCCGCCACGCGGCGGCGGGCAACCCCATGGGTTGCCCGACTCATCAGCGATCGCCGGGCGGCCGTGGTCCGTTCGCCAGTTACCGACCCGCTGATTTGAAATTGGATATCCTGTCCCCACTATGGTTGGATCGCCCAAGACGGACAGGTTGAAACCATGACAGACCAAAATTCGATCGACTCCGACGTGTTTGCCGACGACAAGGACAATCAGGCCGAAGCCACCATCAGTACCGAACTGTTGATTCCGGATGCGGTGCTGCCGCCCACCCTGTACCTGATTCCCGTCCCCAACCGCCCGTTTTTCCCGGCCCAGATCCAGCCCATCGTGCTCGATCTCGACCCCTGGGGCAAAACCCTGGAGCGCATCGCCAAGACCGAGCGCCCGGTGCTCGGCCTGATCTATTGCGAACAGCAGGAGCCCGAACACGTCGACGTGCAGACCATGCCGCGCATCGGCTGCGCGGTGCGCATGCACAAGGCTCAGCACGACGGCCAGCATGCTCAGATTCTGGTGCAGGGCATCAAGCGCTTCCGCATCCGGCGCTGGCTGAGCAGCGAGCCGCCGTATCTGGTGGAGGTGGATTATCCCGACAACTCCGGCGAGCGCGACAGCGACGAGGTGCGCGCCTACGCCATGGCGCTGATCAATACCATCAAGGAATTGTTGCCGCTCAATCCGCTGTACAGCGAGGAGCTGAAGCAATACCTGTCGCATTTCAGCCCCAACGAACCGGCGCTGCTGACCGATTTCGCCGCCGCCATCACCACGGCCAAGGGCCAGGATTTGCAGGAGGTGCTGGAAACCCGGCCGCTGCTGCGGCGCATGGAAAAAGTGCTGCTGCTGCTGCGCCGGGAAAAAGAAGTGGCGCAGCTGCAAAGCCAGATCAGCGAGCAGGTGAACGAAAAGATCCAATCGCGCCAGCGCGAGTTTTTCCTGCGCGAGCAATTGAAGGTGATCCAGCAGGAGCTGGGCATTTCCAAGGACGATCGCACCGCCGACAGCGAGGAATTCGAACGGCGCCTGGAGGGCAAGACCGTGCCGCCGGCGGCGCAGAAAAAAATCCAGGAGGAATTGAAAAAACTGTCGGTGCTGGAAACCGGCTCGCCGGAATACGCCGTCACCCGCAACTACCTGGACTGGGCCACCAGCATGCCCTGGGGCGTGTATTCCGAGGACAAACTCGACCTGGACCGCGCCCGCAAGATTCTCGACAAACACCACGACGGGCTCGACGATGTGAAGCAGCGCATCATCGAATTCCTGGCGGTGGCGAAATTCAAGGGCGAGGTGTCCGGTTCCATCATCCTGCTGGTGGGCCCGCCCGGCGTGGGCAAAACCTCTATCGGCCGTTCCATCGCCGATGCGCTGGGGCGGAAATTCTATCGCTTCAGCCTCGGCGGCATGCGCGACGAGGCGGAAATCAAGGGCCATCGCCGCACCTACATCGGCGCCATGCCCGGCAAACTGGTGCAGGCGCTGAAGGAAGTGGAGGTAGCCAACCCGGTGATCATGCTCGACGAGGTCGACAAGATCGGCGCGTCCTATCAGGGCGACCCGGCGTCGGCGCTGCTCGAGGTGCTCGATCCGGAACAGAACGTCGATTTCCTGGATCACTACCTCGACCTGCGGCTGGACCTGTCGAAAACCCTGTTCGTGTGCACCGCCAACCAGATCGATACGATTCCCGGCCCGCTGCTGGACCGCATGGAAACGATCCGGCTGGCCGGTTACATCACCGAGGAAAAGCTGGCGATCGCCAAGCATCACCTGTGGCCGCGGCTGTTGCGCCGCTCCGGCATCGACCGCAAGCGGCTCAAGGTCACCGATACCGCGATCCGCGCCATCATCGAGGGTTATGCGCGCGAAGCCGGTGTGCGCAACCTGGAAAAACAGCTGAGCCGGGTGGTGCGCAAGGCCGCGGTGAGGTTGCTCGATGACGACAAGCTCAATCTCAGCATCGGCAAGGAGGAGGTGGAGCAGTTCCTCGGCATGCCGATTTTCCGCAAGGAGGTGCCGCAGCGCGGCGTCGGCATCGTCACCGGTCTCGCCTGGACGGCGATGGGCGGCGCCACGCTGCCGGTGGAGTGTTCGCGCATCCACACGCTGAACCGCGGTTTCAAGCTCACCGGCAAACTCGGCGAGGTGATGAAGGAATCGGCGGAGATCGCCTACAGCTACGTGATGGGCAACCTGAAACAGTTCGGCGCGCCGGGCCAGTTCTTCGACGAATCGATGGTGCATCTGCACGTGCCGGAGGGCGCGACGCCCAAGGACGGACCCAGCGCCGGCATCACCATGGCGACGGCGTTGTTGTCGCTGGCGCGCAACGAACGCCCGCTGCGGGCGCTGGCGATGACCGGCGAGCTGACCCTGACCGGCGAAGTGCTGCCGGTGGGCGGCATCCGCGAGAAAGTGATCGCGGCCAAACGCGCCCGTATCAAGGAACTGGTCCTGCCGGAGGCGAACCGCAGGGATTACGAAGAACTGCCGGACTATATCCGCCACGGTCTGCTCGTGCATTTCGCCGCGCACTACAATGATGTGTTCGCGGTGGTGTTCGCGCGCTGATCAGGCGCTGCCGGTTTCCTCTCCCACCAGCAGATGGCGCGGCGTGATCCCGGTCCGCCGCGCCAGTGCCTGCGCCACCATCAGCCGATGGCAGTGCTGCACGTCGCGCTCGAAGCACAGCAGCGCGACGCGGCCGCGCAGATTCTGCGCCAGCGCCTGCAATAGCGGCTTCTGCGTATCCAGATAACGCCCGAATGCGGCAAAATACGCGGCGTAGTCGCCATTTCCTGCGCGCAGACTGTCGCGCAGGGGCTTTGGCGTGCCGAGCCCGCGTTCGTGCCGATAGTCGATGCCGCGCCGGGCCAGCGCCGCGCTCAGCGGTGTTTTGGAAAAGCCGCGTTTGCGCGAAGCGGGCCGCTCGCGCACATCCAATACGCAATCGATGCGGTGCCGTTGCAGCGTGGCGACCAACGAGTCGAGATCGGCTCCCTGATATCCGATGGTGTACAGCGCTTGCATGGGACGCTCCGCGATGTGATCCGCTTTGACCGGGCGATGAGCGAAATGATGAAAAGTATCTTCTTTTGCGTGCTGCTGGCGATGAGCCGGGTCGTGGCCGCCGAGCCCGCGCCGACGCCGCTGGACAGCACCGTCGATCAAGCCACGCACATTGTGATCGGCACGGTGCGCCGGGTGTCGGTGGTGAGTTTTTACAATAATCTGTTGTACCGGCTCAGCCCGGAACCGCGCATGCTCTTTTCCTATACCGCCGCGCAGCTCGAAATGGATGTGGACGAGGTGCTGTATCCGCCCGGCTGGAAACCGACCCGGGGCGTCAAGTATCTGTTCGGCGATGGCATGATTCCCGTCGCCGATATCCGCGGCGATACCCAGGGCCAGCGCAGAATCTTTTTCATGCGTGAGCAGGTCGACAACAAAATTCTCGATAAGGACTATATTTTCTACTCCACGGATACGCGTCCGCTGGGTCTCCCCGAGCAGTCCGTCGATCAGGTGCGGCGCTTGGTCGAAACGCGGATTCGCAAGGAACAGGCCGGCCCGGTGCTGTCGCTTCAGCAACGCTGAACCGGAATGCCGCGCCGGAACACATGACGCCGGCAGTTGTCGTCGCGCCGCGGTGAAATAAAACCGGCGCGAATGTTTCGTCCCCTCCCGGCACTCGAAGCGCCCCGCTGTACGGTTCGATCGGCGTCAGGTCATTCAACAAGAGGTTTCCCGTCGGAAAACAGGCTTTGCCCTGGATGT
>Ga0164243_10005752_pt1 | contig 18904 bp, 17 predicted proteins | sample OricompcompostOP_FD_108781 | JGI IMG/M metagenome (GOLD analysis project Ga0164243, IMG submission 108781) | Organic Plus compost microbial communities from Emeryville, California, USA - Original compost - Organic plus compost (OP) | ecosystem: Engineered > Solid waste > Mixed feedstock >... | reverse complement strand
TAACCGCTGGCTCCCAGGAGCATGACGCGAGTCACGCCACTCCCCTCGGGAGGGCGGTCGTCCGGAGGCTCACCCGGAGATGTCGAGCCGGGTCGTACCGTCAGGGTCCGTGGTCAGCACAGGACGCACCACGCGCGGCAGCCGAGAGCCGGCGGCGACCATGCACAGCCCGGCTGTCTCGTGCTCAGCGACGTCGCGGCAGTTCACGAACGTGGGCGGCAACATGACCATCTCCTGGTCCTGGACGGCGGCGACGGCGTCCCTCGCAGGCAACCAGGTGACTGCGTCGGACTCGGTCGAGACGTCACGCGCCACCTGTCCCTCAGGGAGAACCGCCACGAAGAACCGCGTGTCGAACCGTCGCGGCTCCCATTCAGGAGTGACCCAATGGGCCCAGAAGCGCAGCAGGTCGGTGCGCAGCACGAGACCCCGCTTCACCAGGAAATCGGTCAAGGAGAGCTCACGTCCCTCCAGGGCCACACGGTCGGCCTCCCACTCGGCACCTGTCGTGTCACCCACGACGCTGTCGGCCGACGGACCGGCAAGCAGCACGCCCGACTCCTCGAACGTCTCGCGGACTGCGGCACACACCAGGGCGCGAGCGATGCTTTCGTCACAGTCCAGGGATCGAGCCCATTCGGCGGCTGACGGCCCGGCCCACGCCGCGTCGGGGTCGAAGTCGCGCGGGTCCACCCCGCCCCCGGGGAATACGTAGAAGCCGCCCGCGAACGCCATCTGGGTGTGCCGCCTGAGCAGGTAGACCTCCGGGCCGCGGGAACCCTCCCGCATCAGGATGACGGAGGAGGCGTCGCGAGGTTCGGCGGGTTCGCGTCCCTCGTCCGCGAAGGCCTGCGCCGACTCTGCCAGCTCACGAGGGATGGCGCGCAACGGGTCGAACGGTTGCGCGCCGGAGGACGTCACATCGACAGACACACTGGTCTCCTTCGGGCGTGATGAGGGCATCGGACACGTCGTTCGCGCTTCAGGCGCTCACCAGTCATGCGGGGTGCTGGCCCCGCTCGGCGACCAGGCCCAGGGCTATGTCGACGATCATGTCCTCCTGGCCTCCGACGAGCCGACGCCGGCCGCACTCCATCAAGATGTCGCGGACGTCCAGGTCGTAGCGCTCGGCTGCGCTCTCTGCGTGCCGAAGGAACGACGAGTAGACACCGGCGTACCCCAGGGTGAGGGTCTCCCGGTCGACCCTCACGGGGCGGTCCTGCAGGGGCCGGACGATGTCGTCGGCCGCGTCCTGGAGCCTGAACAGGTCACATCCGTGCTTGAAGTCCGACAGGTCGGCGACGGCGATGAACGCCTCCAACGGGCAGTTGCCCGCCCCGGCACCCTGCCCCGCCAGCGAGGCATCGACGCGGTAGACCCCGTTCTCGACGGCGACCACCGAGTTGGCCACGCTGAGGGAGAGGTTCTCGTGGGCGTGGATGCCGAGCTCCGTCGAGTCCTGAAGGACGTCCCGGTAGGCCCGGATCCGCTCGACGACGCCGCGCATGGTGAGCCGGCCACCGGAGTCGGTCACGTAGACGCAGTGGGCTCCGTAGGACTCCATCAGCTTGGCCTGCTGGGCGAGATCCTCGGCCGGTGCCATGTGCGAGAGCATCAGGAAGCCCGAGACGTCCATGCCCAGCTCGCGGGCAGCCGAGATGTGCTGTGCGGAGACGTCCGCCTCGGTGCAGTGGGTCGCGATGCGGACCGACCTCACGCCCAGGTCGTAGGCGTGCTCCAGCTCCTCCACGGTCCCGACACCCGGCAGCAGCAAGGTGGTCAGCCGAGCGTGCTGCACGACCTCCGCCGCAGCCTCGATCCACGCCCAGTCCGTGTGCGAGCCGGGTCCGTAGTTGAGCGAGCCGCCGGCCAGCCCGTCGCCATGTGCCACCTCGATGGCGTCGACGCCCGCCTCGTCGAGGGCGCGCACGATCCGCTTCACGTCCTCAGGGTCGATCCGGTGACGGATGGCGTGCATCCCGTCGCGCAGCGTGACGTCCTGGACGTAGATCGGGGTGGTCACCGGACACTCTCCTCGGTCGGGGTCGTCGCGCCGCTCGCCGCCACCCGCTCCGCCACCTGGAGCGCGGCCGACGTCATGATGTCGAGATTCCCGGCGTACGCCGGGAGGTAGTGCGCCGCACCCTCGACCTCGAGGAAGACCGAGACCTGGTGCGTCGGCCGATCACTTCCGGGCTCCACCAGGGTCTCCACCGGCTGGTCCACCGGAACCTCGGCGACCTGCACCTCCTGCTTCAGTCGGTAGCCGGGCACGTAGGCAGCGACGTCACCCACCATCTTCTCGACGCTGTCGCGAATGGCCTCGACGGCGTCGTCCAGCTCCTGGAACCCGGAGAGGTCGACCAGGGCGAGCACGGTGTCGCGCATGATCAGCGGCGGCTCTGCCGGGTTGAGGATGATGATCGCCTTGCCGCGCCGGGCCCCACCCACCTCGGTGATGGCGGCAGCCGTGGTCTCGGTGAACTCGTCGATGTTGGCGCGAGTCCCGGGGCCGGCGCTCTTGGAGGCGATGGACGCGACGATCTCGGCGTAGGCCGTCGGCGCCACGCGGGAGATCGCCGCGACGACCGGGATCGTCGCCTGGCCACCACAGGTGACCATGTTGACGTTGGACTCCTCCAGCCGATCCTCGAGGTTCACCGCAGGGATCACGTAGGGGCCGAGGGCAGCCGGGGTGAGGTCGATGAGGCGCTTGCGGTACGGACTGAGCTTCTCGGCGTTGATCTCGTGAGCCTTCGCCGACGTCGCGTCGAAGACGATCTCGATGTCGTCGAAGCCAGGCAGGGCGATGAGGCCGTCGACCCCCTCGGAGGTCGTCGCCACCCCGAGCCGCTCCGCCCGGGCGAGACCGTCCGACTCGGGGTCGATGCCGACCATCGCACCCATCTCCAGGTGCCGGGAGGTGCGCAGCACCTTGATCATCAGGTCCGTGCCGATGTTGCCCGACCCGATGATCGCGACCTTCGTCCTGCTCATCTCTGCTCCTCGCTGAAGTGCACGCGGACGCTCCCCACACCAGTGATCTCGGCGAACGCCGTGGCACCCCCGACGACCGGGCGCATCGGCCCGAGCGCGCCAGAGAGCACGACCTGGCCCGCGCGCAACGGCTCGCCGTGCTCCCGGGCGACGCGGGCCAACCACAGCACCGCGAGCAGCGGGTCCCCGAGGCAGGCCTCGCCGGTTCCGACCGAGTCCTCCTGCCCCGTGACGCTCATGCGCATGGAGACCTCCCTCGGCACGAACTCCTCCAGTGTCCGTCGCTCGGTTCCGAGCACGTAGGCGCCGGCGGATGCGTTGTCTGCCACAGTGTCGCCCAGGGTGATGTCCCACCCGGCGATCCGACTGTCGGCCACCTCCATGGCCGCCACCGCGTAGTCGATCGCTGCCGTCACGCCGTCGAGGTCCAGCTCGTCGTCGTCGAGGTCCTGCCGGAGCACGAACGCGATCTCCGCCTCGACCTTCGGCTGCATCAGTCGGGAGTACGGGATGGTTGCCCCGTCGGCGTACGCCATGTCTTCGAAGAGGACTCCGAAGTCTGGCTGGTCGACCCCGAGCTGCTGCTGAACCGCCTCGGAGGTCAGGCCGATCTTGCGGCCGACCACCCGGGCGCCCTGCGTCTGACGGGTCTGGACGACCCGGGCCTGGACCGCGTACGCCGCGGCGACGTCGTCGGAGCCGACGAGATCGCGTACAGGGGGGCAGGGCTTGCCGCTGGCGGCCGCCTCACTGAGCCGGTCGGCGGCCGCGACGATGGATTCACGTGTGATGGACACGAGGAGATCGTGCGACGTGGGCGTCCGCGCCGTCAGCCGGAGTTCCGCCCAGCGATACGCCCATGCGAATCGCTTCCGGTTCCGGTGCCGGGAACGTCACGCGACCAGGGCGCGCTACTCGGCCTACGGTCCTCGAGTGACCAGATGGATACGTGTCGCGTCGATCGCCGACCTCGCCCCCGGGACAGTGACGCGGATCGGACGCGAGGTGACGGGTGCCTCCGACGACATCGCCCTGGTACGCGACACCGACGGCTCCGTCCACGCACTCGACGACACCTGCACCCACTTCGTCGCCTCGCTGTCCCGGGGGCGGGTCGAGGACGGTTGCCTGGTGTGTCCTGCGCACGGCGCCCAGTTCCTCCTGAACTCCGGTGCCGAGACGACCGCCCGCTGGCTTCCTCCCTTGCGGGTGCACCGGGTCGAGGTCCGAGGTGCGGAGGTCTACCTCGAGGTGGACGACATCACGGTGTGACGACAACCTTGATCTCGGAGCGTCGACCACCCCGTTCGAGCAGGCCTATTCCGTCCTCGAGGGCTCGCTCCAGCGGCACGGTGGACGTCACGAGCGGCGCCGGGTCGAGCCGTCCGTCCACGACCGCGTCGATGACCTCGTCGAAGTCCTCCGCGGTGTAGGCAGTGCTACCGGTGAGGCGCTTCCCACGCCGTAGCAGGTCGGTCATGTCGACCACGGCCGGCTCGTGGTACTCGGCGAGGACCATGACAGTCCCTCCCGGCTGTACGACCTCGAGGAGGGCGCCCACCATGGCGGGGTCACTACCGGTGCAGTCGAAGGCTGCGCGCGTGCCCCGCCCGTGCGTCGCGTCGTCCACGAACCCGGCCAGGTCCTCGCGGTCGGAGGCACATACGACCGCACCCATCGCGGCTGCGGCGTCCAGGCGGACGGCGCCACGCCCGACGACCAAGACGGGACCCACACCCCACGCCCTCAGGCACATCACGGTCGCCAGGCCGATCGGACCGGCACCAACGACAAGCGCGGGCTCGCCGGGCTCCGGCGCGACCCGCTTCACGCCCCGCCAGCTGGTGGCCAGCGTCTCCACCAATGCCCCGGTACTCGCGTCGAAGGGCGCAGGGAGCCGGTGCAGGAGCTCGTCCGGCACGACGACGTACTGGGAGAAGCCGCCGCCACCCCCGTGGATGCCGAGGAAGCCACGGGTGCGGCAGAGGTTGCTCTCGCCGCGAACGCAGTGGTCGCAACTGCCGTCGGCGACCAGCGGGCGCACCGCGACCAGGTCACCCGACGCCACACGGCTCACGTTCTTCCCGATCTCGACGACCTCGCCAGCCATCTCGTGTCCGAGCACGTGGGGCCCGGGTTCGCCGAAAGCGGGGTGCCGGTAGTCCCGAGGGATCGGTGCAGCCCGGTGCAGCCACAGGTCCGTACCGCAGATCCCAGACGCCGAGACCCGTACCTTGACCTGGTCGGGACGGACGACCTGTGGTTCCGGGATCTCGTCGAGTCGGGTGTCCTGCGGACCGTGCACACGAAGAGCCTTCACATCGTCCGACGATGCCCCGTGTTCGATCGTCGCGGGCGGCCACGGTCCACGGAACGGAACACCCCCACGCGCCTCCCAGCAGCACGGAGGTGACCACGTTGGACCCGCAGCGCCCTACCGCCAGCCACCGTCGACGCGGAGCACCGCACCGGTGACGTACGACGACGCCTCGCTGGCGAGGAACAAGGCGGCACCGACGACCTCCGACGGCTCGGCGCACCGCTCGAGGGCCACCTTCTTCTCCATCTCCTCCTTGAGCCCCTGCGGCCACCCTTCGGAGATGTCGGTGAGGAAGGCGCCGGCCTGGATGGTGTTCACGCGCACCTTGGGGCCAAATGCCTGGGCGAAGCCCTCGCTGAGCGTGTGCAGCCCGGCCTTCGCGGCGGCGTACGGAAGGGCCGCGGGTTGCGGCCGGATCGCCTCGATCGAGCCGATGTTGACGATCGATCCACCATCGCCGGCGGCCATCCGGGTGCCGATCAGCGCACTGAGCCGGAACGGCCCTTTGAGGTTGATCCCGATCACCTTGTCGAAGTACTGCTCTGAGATCTGGTCGAGACTCGGGTACAGCGGTGAGGCGCCGGCGTTGTTGAAGAGCACGTCCACCTGGCCGAGCTCGGCGTAGACGGTCTCGACCAGCCGATTGCAGTCCTCCCAGGAGCTCACGTTGAAGCCGATGGCCAGGGCGCGGACGCCGTACTTCTCCCGCACCTCGTCCGCGACCTCCTCACACTTCTCCACCTTGCGACTGGCGACGACCACGTCGGCACCGCGCTCGGCGAGGGCGTGGACGATCTCGCGACCCATGCCGCGGCTCCCGCCGGTGACCAGTACTACCTTGCCGTCGAACTTCTGCTCCATCCGTCTCTCCTTGATCACGTCGTCTCTCGGTCCTTCTCAACCGGTCGAGGTCAGCGGGGCGCCAGGTCCCGGCACGCCTGGAGCGGGTCTCCGCCGACGGGCAGCAGGTGGGCCACCGGCACGGTCACCCCGTGCTCGGCGAACCGGGCGATGTGCTCGCGGCACTCCTCCGGGGACCCGTGCACCACCAGCTCGTCGACCACGTGGTCAGGGACCGCCTCGAGAGCACCGCGGCGGTCGCCTTCGTCCCACAGCTTCCACATCGGCTCGAGCTCGTCACGGCCCAGCGAGGCGTGGAACTGTCGGTAGACCGGGACGTTGAGGTAGGTCGTGATCATCCGCCGGGAGACCGACCGGGCGAGGTCGGCGTCGCGTGTCGGCGCCACCAGGATCCGGGCCACGACGTCCTTGCCCACTCCTCCGGCGTGCACGTGCGGGACCACCCGGCCGACGTCCTCGGCGGACAGCCAATTGAGTACCGCGCCGTCAGCGTGGGTGCCGGCCAGGGTGAGCATCTTCACCCGCAGCCCAGCCAGCAGCAGCCGGGGCGGTGGATCCGGCACGACACCCAGCCGGAACCCGCGCACCGTGAACGTGTCGTACTCCTCGTCCACCCGTTGTCCCGCGAGCGCCGGCCGAAGGAACCGCAGCAGGTCGCGACACCGCGACAGCGGTCGCTCATAGCGGATGCCGTTCCACTGCTCGACGATGACGTTCGAGGAAGCGCCGACACCGAGGGTGAACCGGCCAGGTGCCATCGCGGCCAGGGTGGCAGCGGTCTGCGCGAGCAGTGCCGGACCGCGGGTGAAGGCGGGGGCGATCGCGATGCCCAGGTGAGCCGTGGTGGTGACTGCAGCTGCGGCGGCAAGAGGGGTGAAACCGTCGGCGCCCATCCCTTCGGCAGTCCACAGGTCGGTGTAGCCGAGCCCCTCCAGCTCCTGGACAACCTCGGGAATGCGTGCCGGGGGCAGCTCCTCGAGCGGAATGGTCATCCCCCACCGGGTGGTGCTCACGTCGTCGCCCCGAGGGCATCCGCAGCCCAGGGACGCAGCTCGCGCTTGAGCAGCTTGGAGTTGGCGTTGCGCGGCAGTGGTTCGTGCCGCACGATCACCTCGCGTGGGCGCTTGTACGACGCCAGCTGGGCCTCGCAGGCGCGTGATACCTCGGCCGGGTCGAAGTTGGGGTCCTCACTGACCACGATGGCGACCGCGGTCTCACCGAAGCGCTCGTGAGGCACCCCCACCACGGCGCACTCCCGCACTCCGGGGATCCGGCCGATGACGTCCTCGATCTCCTTGGGGTAGATGTTCAGCCCGCCCGAGATGATCATGTCCTTGGTGCGGCCGACGATGGTGACGAAACCGTCCTCGTCGATCTCGACCAGGTCGCCCGTGTGCAGCCAGCCGTCTCGCATCGCCTCGGCGGTCTGCTCGGGGCGCCCGTGGTATCCCTTCATCGAGGCGAGCGATCGGATGAGCAGCTCGCCCCTGCCGCGGCGCACGATCTGGCCGTCGGTGTCGCGGACCGCCACGTCGGTGTGCGGCAGCGGGCGGCCGGCGGAGCCCTCGTGCTCGAAGACCTCGTCGGCCATCAGCACAGTGGTGATCGTGGGGAACTCCGAGAGCCCGTAGCCCTGGCAGACGTCCACCCCCTCGACGCCACGGCAGACGGTCTCGATCACCTTGCGCGGCACCGGCTCGGCGCCGGTGACGATCCACTCCAGGGTGCTGGCCGAGAGCCGGTCCATGAGATCTGGCCGCGTGGTGAGCTCGCGCAGCAGGCTAGGCACCAGCATCACGTGGGTGATCCGGTGCTCCTCGATCGATTCCACGATGTTCTCCATCGTGGCGCCCCCGGTGCGACGCAGCTCGGAGTAGCCGCCGATCCAGGTCAGCGCCATCACGAGGTTGTGGAATCCGGCCGCCCAGGAGAGCGACGAGATCACGAAGTAGCGGTGCTGCGCCGTCAGCGAGAGTCCCTGCAGCTGTCCCATCGCGTTCCACAGGACGCCGTTGTGGGAGTGCTCGGCCGCCTTCGGAAGTCCGGTGGTCCCGGAGCTGTAGTAGAGCAAGAACGTGTCGTCCAGGTCAGGACCGACGTGGTCCTCGGGAAGCGCCGCTCCCGACTGCCGGACGTCCTGCCAGGTCACGCGCTTGGCTCCTGCCGGACCCGCGACGTCGCCGACGGTCACCACGAGGTCGAACTCCTGGTCCAGCCCTGAGAGCCCGCGGGAGGCCACCTCGTCCATCACGAGGGTGCGGGACTCACTGTCACGGCACACGTGCGCGATCTCGGGCCCGGTGAGCAGGACGTTCACCGGCACACAAACCGCGCCGAGGGCGGCGAGCCCGAAGTACACCTCGACCCACTCCAGGCGGTTGCCCAACATCACGGCGACCTTGTCACCCGGACGGACACCGTGGGCGTAGAGGCCCGCCGCCACCTCGAGCGACGCGTCGCGCATCTGGCGGAAGGTGCGCACCTCGCCCTCGAAGCCGTAACCGGGTCGGTCGCCCGCATGTGACTCGGCAGTGCGGTCGAGCATTCCGAAGACGTTGCGTGACAGGCTCATGAGGTCCTTCCTCGGGGGCGTAGGGATCCGGGTGGCTTGGAGACCAGGCTCAGGATGGGGCTGCTCGTCCCTTCTCGCCTAGGCGAGTTCAGACAGGTGGGACAGATGCGCAGCGGCGCCGCTCGGCGCCGGCGTGGTGGCTGCCTCGAAACGACGAAGCTCGGTGCGGGCCAGCGCTCTGCGATGAACCTCGTCGGGACCGTCGGCGATCCGCACGATCCGGGTCTCCGCGTAGATGCGGGCCAGCGGCGTCTCCTGGCACAAGCCGGCCCCACCGAAGACCTGCATCGCGCGGTCGACCACGCGGCGTGCCATGTTGGGCACCGCCACCTTGATGCCGGAGATCTCGCTGGCCGCCTTCCGGTTTCCGACGGTGTCCATGAGGTGCGCCGTCTGCAGGGTGTAGAGCCGCGCCTGGTCGATCTCCATGCGGGAGTCCGCGATCCACTCTCGGACGACACCGCGCTCGACCAGCGGGCTGCCGAAGGTGGAGCGACGCCCCGCCCGGCTGATCATGAGCTCCAGAGCTCGTTCTGCCGCGCCCACCATCCGCATGCAGTGGTGGATGCGGCCGGGACCGAGCCGCGCCTGGGACATGGCGAAGCCCGCTCCCAGCTCACCGAGCAGGCTGGTCACCGGCACCCTGACGTCGGTGAAGCGCATCTCGACATGGGTCTCGAAAGGCTGGTAGCCGAGCACGTCCAGCTCTCGGACCAGCTCCACACCCGGCGTGTCCCGTGGGATCAGCACCATGCTGTGACGACGGTGCCTCGGGGCGTCCGGGTCGAGGTCGCTGATGCCCATCAGGATCAGCAGCCGGCAGTCCTCCCGAAGAGGCCCGGAGATCCACCACTTGCGCCCGTTGATCACCCACTCGTCCCCGTCGCGCACGATGGAGGTCTCGATGTTGCTGGCGTCGGAGGAGGCGACCTGCGGCTCGGTCATGACGTACGCCGAACGGATCTCGCCCGCCATCAGGGGCCGGAGCCACTCCTCCTTCTGCTCCGGCGTGCCGAACATCGAGAGCAGCTCCATGTTGCCGGTGTCGGGCGCGTTGCAGTTCATCGCCTCGGGCGCCAGCTCGAGGCTGCGTCCGCTCAGCTCGGCGATCGGTGCGTACTCGAGATTGGTGAGCGGGTCGTGGTCCTTCTCCGGGTGCGGGAGGAAGAGATTCCACAGACCCAGTCCTCGCGCCGTCTCCTTCAGCTCCTGGAGCACGGGCGGAGTCGGCCGAGGCACTCCGGCCTCGGCGACCTGGCGCTCGAAGACCGCCTCCGCCGGGTAGACGTGCTCCTCGAGGAACCCGTGGGTCTGCTGCACGAGGGCCTGGGACCGCGATCCGAAGTCGAACATCTTACACCTTCCTCATCCGGCGACGCCGAGGTAGGCCCGGCGCACCTCGTCGGAGGCCCGCACCTGGGCGGCAGGCCCCTCCATGGAGACCCGCCCGTGCTCGAGCACGTAGGCGCGGTCGGCCGCCTTGAGCGCCTGGTCCGCCATCTGCTCGACCAACAGGATTCCCGCACCGGTGGACTCGCGGATCATCTCGATGAGCCGGAACACCTCCAGGGTCTTCAGCGGGCTCAGTCCGAGCGACGGCTCGTCGAGCAGCAGGTAACGAGGTCGGGCAGCCACCGCCCGGGTCAGGGCGACCATCTGCTGCTCACCACCCGAGAGAAGGCTGGCCTGCTGGTTCCACCGGTCGGTGACGACCGGGAACGCGTCCAACAGCGCGGTGACGGGATCTTCGCCGCCGGTGCGACCACGGGCCGCACGGCGGCCGATCTCGATGTTCTCCCCGACGGAGAGCTGTGGGAAGAGCTTGCGACCCTCGGGAACCATCACGATCCCTTGCCGGGCGCGCTTGGCCGGCGAGGTCTTCGCGAACGACTCCCCGTCGACCCGCAGGTCTCCGGAACGGACCGTGAGCAGCCCGGCGATGGTGCGCACCAGGGTCGTCTTGCCGGCACCGTTGGAACCCACGACCGCGACCAGCTCGCCCGGGTCGAACCGGAGGCTGACCCGGTGCAGGATCGGTGCGCGGTCGTAGCCGCACTCCAGGTTGTCGACCTCGAGAGTCATCGGTGCTCCTCCATCGGCTTGCCGAGGTACGCCGCGACGACGGCCTCGTCGGAGAGAACCTGGTCGGGAGTGCCCCGGGAGAGCAGGCGACCCTGGTCCATGCAGGTGACCTCGTCGGCGATCCGGGCGACGAGGTCCATGTGGTGCTCGACCACGATCAAGGCGTAGCCGTGGGCGCGCAACGAGATCAGCAGGTCGCCCAGTCCCGCGGTCTCGGTGGCGAGCAGGCCCGCAGCCGGCTCGTCCAGCACGATCAGCTCCGGCTCTCCGGCCAGCGCCCGGGCGATCTCCAGCGCCCGCTGCTTGCCGTACGGCAGCTCCCCGGCCCGTAGCCCGGCGAACTGCTCCAGCCCGACCAGCCGCATCAGCCGCTCGGCCTCCGCCCGCATCTCCGCGTCCCGGCGGTAGCGCGAGGGCGGCTTGAGCGCCGCGGCCCACAGGGGGGTGCGCCCGGTGTCGACGAAACCGGCCAGCACGTTCTCCAGCACCGTGGCGTCACCGAAGAGCTGCGGGGTCTGGAAGGTCCGTCCGATCCCGGCGCGTGCCACGGCGTGCGGGGCCAGACCCGTGATGTCACGGCCCTCGAAGACCACGGTCCCCGCGCTCGGCCTGTAGACGCCGGTGAGCAGGTTGGCCAGGGTTGACTTCCCTGCTCCATTGGGACCGATCACCGCATGGATCTGGCCACGATCCACGCTGAGATCCATGTCGGCGACCGCCTGGAGGCCACCGAACTTCTTTCCCAGACCGGTCATCTCGAGCAGGTGCTTTCCGACCGTGTCCTCCTGGCCGGCGGCCACGGTCTCCGCGTGCGGCTCGGCATCGGGGACCGCGTCGGAGTCCGCGTCCAGCCCGGCAGTCTCCCCCAGCCCGGCACCGTCGTCCTCGCCGGCCTGGGCGTGTCGCCGCCTGCCGGTGACTGCCGCGCTCAGGGTGCCCACGATGCCCTTGGGCATCAGGAACAACGTCAGGATGAAGAGCACACCCACCAGGCCGGGGGTGGAGAGGTACCACGAGTCGGAGACGTGGTCCTGTTGCAGCTGGCTGACCTCGGCCAACACGTCGGACTGCTCCAGCCACACGATCCCCACCGCACCCACGACAGGGCCCAGGACCGTGCCGGAGCCGCCGAAGACGACCGCGAGCACGATGGTGATGGTCAGGAAGATGTCGAAGGTCTCCGGCTGGAGGTGCGCGAAGGTCAGGGTGGTGAAGACGCCTCCGAGGCCGCCCAGCACCGAGGCCAGCACGAAGACCGAGACCTTGCGACGGAACACGTGCACACCCAGGTGGGCGGCGAGCATCTCGGACTCGCCGATCGCGCTCAGCGAGCTTCCCCACGGCGAACGTGCGATGTTGCGCGAGATGATGACGACCAAGGCCGTGAGCACCACCACCGGCACCATCACGGTCGCGACCGTGTTGGCGATCATCGGTGGTTCCAGCGTGATCCCGAAGATCTGGATCGACGGCAGGCCGGTGGTGCCGTGCTGGGCATGGTTGGGGTAGCCGGCGAGCCGACCGAATGGCGCTGCCTCGTTGAGGATCCGCTCCACGAGGATGGCCAGCACGAGCGTGATGACCGAGAACTGGGGGCCACGCAGCTGCATGGACGCCACCGCGACGACCGCACCGACGGCCCCGCAGAGAGCGAGCGCACCCGCGATGGCCAGCAGTGGATGCCAGCCGGCGTCAAGGATGAACCAGGCTGAGGCGTAGGCGCCGATGGCGTAGAAGCCGCCCTGGCCCAGCGAGACCAGCTTGGCGTAGCCCATCAAGAGGTTCAGGCCCACCGCCGCGACGATCATTGCCGCCATCGAGCCCACCAGCTGCATGAGCGAGATGGAGGTGCCTGCGCCGTCACGGCCGGGCAGGATCGCCACGAGTGCGATGACGAGGGCCGCCACCGCGAACAACCCGTCCCGCAGCGGGGGAGAGAGCCGTCTGGCGGAACCGAGGGACGTCCTGTCCCCGTTGCGGGGCGTGGTGCGAGGCTCTTGGTCGAGGATGCTCACAGCTTGACCTCCGTGCGCCGACCGAGAAGTCCCTGGGGACGCCACACCAGGACCGCGATGACCAGCAGGAGTCCTGCGGTCTCACCCCAGATGGCGCCGAACTCGTAGCTCGCGAACTCGCTGAGCACCCCGTACAGGGCACCGCCGAGCAACGGACCCCAGAGCGACGAGAGCCCGCCGACGACCGCCACCGCGATGGAGGCCACCAGCAGCGGTGCACCCATCACCGGCGAGGCGCCGACCGTGGCGGCGTACAGCGTGCCGGTCAGGCCGGCGATGCCCATCGCGACCGCATAGGTGACCATGCCGACCAGGCGAGGGGACACACCCATCAGCGAGGTCGTCTCCGGGTCCTGGGAGACCGCCCTCATCACCAGCCCGGCGGGGGTCTTCTTGGAGGCCACCACGAGGAGCACCGTGACGACCACTGCGAGTACGGCGATGAGCAGCTGCTGCTTGCTCACCCCGGCCCCCAGCACGTCGACCGAGCCGCCCAGACGTGCGGTCTCCGAACGCTGCGGCGAGGGCCCCTCGACGTTGGTGATCAGGTTGAGCATCACGAAGGAGAGGGCGACGGTGGACAGGAGCCACCGGACGTCGTGCTCCCCCTCGGTCATGAAGGGGAGCACGAGGAACCGGTAGGCGAGGGCACCGATGAGTCCGGCGACCAGGAGCCCCACCACGACCTTGCCGATGTCGGGGAGCCAGCTCCAGCTCGCGACGGCGAGCACGACGAAGGCACCCAGGGCGACGAACTCGCCGACGGCGAAGTTCAGCGTCTTGGTGGTGATGAAGGTCAGCACGAAGGATTGGGCCAGGAGGGCGTAGAGCCCTCCCAGCACCAACCCGAGAACCAGGGCGTCCATGGTCTCCTCTTCTCCTGACGCGGCGCGTCAGCAGCCCTTCTCGAGGCACTCGGCGGCGGTCCCCTTGAGCACCAGGTCGAAGTTCTTGTCGAACCCGTAGGTCAGCCAGTTCGCCGGGTCGTCGTCGTAGAGGACGTGGTCCTCGGGCGTGAACGGGTTCTCGATCGTCAGGTCGCCGATGTGCACGGTCTCGATGTCCTCCATCGCCTGGCGCACTGCCTCGAAGTCGGTCGCGTCGCCGACCTCCTTCACCGCCTGGGCGTAGATGTCCAGGATGGCGTAGCTGGAGATGTTGTTGGTCGGGATCGCGGGCTCCTCACCCGTTTCCTCGCGAACCTGGTCGAGGACCCAGGCGTCACCGCCCTCGAGGAAGTTCCGCGGGTCGACGATCTGGATGTTCTCCCACTGCGAAGGCTCCGCCACGTCCTGGTAGTCGGTGAGGATCGTGCCGGTGGTCATGATGGTCTTGGGCTGATAGCTCGCCTGTTCCATCGCTCGCGTCACCGTCGCGGTGTCCGCCCCTTGCGTGATGCCCATGAAGACCGAGTCGACGCCGGAGTCCTTGAACCGCTTGATGATCGCGTTCGCGTCGCTGGCACCCGGCTGGATGGTTTCCTCGGCCGTCAGCTCATGACCGTTCTCCTCGGCCCACGACTTCAGGTGCTCGAGGTTGGACTGGCCGAAGCCGTCAGCCGAGTAGACGATGCCCACCTTCTGGCCGTCCGACCAGAGGCGCTCGCCCAGGATCGCCATGATCTGCTGGTTGGTGAAGTTGGTCATGAAGCCCCAGTTGGGCTGGACGTCGTAGTTGATGATCTCGTCCGCGTTGGGTCCGGGGAGCAGCCACGGCAGCTGGCTCTTCTGCACCACGTCGGCGACCTGGAGGGAGTTGCCGGAGAGCGGCGGTCCCATGAGGGCGTGGACGCCTTTCTCGTTGATCAACCGGCTGACGGCACGGGCCGTCTCCTCCGGGGCGGCTTGGTCGTCCTCGCTCACGATGTCGAAGCGGACGTCGTACTTCTCCTCGAAGTCGTCGGAGAACGTCTCGAACGTCTGGTCCATGTACTCGTAGTAGAGGGAGGCGGGACCCGACTTGGGGCCCACGACACCGAGCTTGACGGTGATGACGCCGTCCGCACCCGCAGTACCGCTTGCGTCGTCGTCGCCGCCGCCACCGCACGCCGAGAGTGCCAGGACGGCCACTGCGGCCGTCACGAGGCGCTTGTGGATCCGGGTGAAGCTGTTCATGCGACTCCTCCTCAGGGGTGTGACCCACGTCATGTGGCTCTGTGGGCGATGCTAGACCGATTAAGTCACATGACACAAACGATCGATCTAACGAATCAACGGCTGGCAACAATGCATTATCTTGCTAGGCTGCCGCCCATGACAGACGCCTCACTCCGCAAATCGGAGCGCACGGCATCGTCCCGACCGCGCGCCGCAGAGCGCCAACCGGGCGGCGATGCCAGGACGCAGATCCTGCGCGCGGCCGGCAGGCTCCTGGCGGACAAGGGACTCGAAGGCGTCTCACTTCGTGAGATCACCCGATCGGCTGGGCAGAGGAACACGACGGCTCTGCAGTACCACTTCGGTGACCGTGAGGGCCTCCTTCGCGCGCACATGGACCTCCACGTGCCCCGGGTCTCGGTCCGTCGTCACGTGCTGCTGGACCACCTGGTCTCTCGAGGCGACGTGACCCTTCGCGAGGCGGCCGGGATCCTCGTGACCCCGCTGGTCGCGGAGCTGCAGGACGAGGACGGGGCTGACTTCCTCCAGGTGGCCTCGCACCTGGTCAACCGGTCGGAGGCGCTCGTCGACCCCCACGACGCGTTGGGCGCGCTGGTCTACGACCCGGCGGGCAGCCTGGAGCGCTGGTCGGTCCTCGTGGAGCCGCTGATGCCTCCCGGGACCGCGGGACCGCCGCTCCACCGGCGGTTCGCCGCCATTCGATTCACCCACATCGAGCTCGGCAGGCGTGCTCGCATCGCGGCCGGCCAGCCGGCCGACCTCTTCGCCAGCCAGCTGGTCGACCTGGTCGCCTCGGTGCTGGGCGCGGACATCTCCCCCGAGACTGCGCGCCTGCTGGAGCAACGCAACGCCGAGCGGCACTGAGCACCGAACTCGCGCCGCTGCGTTACGTCGAGGCGGTCAGCGACTGCCGGACCGCCAGGTGCTCACCACGTCGGCCAGGGCGGCCTCGATCGGGGCCCCGGGCACGGGGTGGACGGCCTGCGCAGACCCGGTGAGGAAGCGCGGTGCCCGCTGGGCAACCACCGACCCTTCGCCCGCGTCTACCAACGACCTGCGGGCAGCCACGTGCCGGTGCTCGGGCGCCTCGGCGAACGTGAGCACCGGCGTGACGCACGCGTCGGTGTCCTCGAAGACCTCCACCCAGTGGTCTCGGTCGTGCTCGAGGAAGCGCTCGGCGACGATCTTCGACAGCTCTGGCCAATTGCGTCGGTCGTCGCGGTCCGGCAGTTCGGCGAGCTCCAGGCCGAGCCCCTGGACCAGCAGGGCGTAGAACTGGGGCTCGATCGCGCCGACGGCCATGAACCGGCCGTCCGCGCACTCGTAGGTGCGGTAGAAGGGTGCGCCGCCGTCGAGGAGGTTGTCGCCCCGGGTGTCGTTCCACATGCCGAGGTCTCGCAGTTCGAGCAGGGACTGCACCAGCAGCGAGGCTCCGTCGACCATGGCGGCGTCCACGACTTGGCCGCGACCGGTGCGCTCGCGCTCGAGGAGCGCTGCCAGCACTCCGACCACGAGCATCATCGATCCGCCACCGTAGTCCCCCACGGCGTTGAGCGGAGGGAAGGGCCGTTCGACCGGACCAACCGCGTGCAGCGCCCCGGTCAGCGAGATGTAGTTGATGTCGTGACCGGCGCGGGTGGCCAACGGCCCGTGCTGCCCCCATCCGGTCATCCGCGCGTAGACCAGCCGCGGGTTCTGCGCGTGGAGCACGTCGGGTCCCAGCCCGAGCCGTTCCATCACTCCTGGCCGATAGCCCTCGATCAGCACGTCAGCGGCCCCACCCAGGCCGAGCACCTGCGCTCGCTCCTCCGCGGACTTCAGGTCGGCGGTCACCACGGTCCTTCCCCGGATCGTGTGCCGGTCGGTGGCTGCCTCGCGATGGCCGGGACGCTCGACCCGGACCACCTCGGCACCGAGGTCTGCCAGCATCATGCAGGCGTGCGGGCCGGGGCCGATGCCGGCCATCTCCAGGACGCGGACGCCCTCCAGGGGTTTACTCATCTGGTCTTTCCTCTGCAGTCAGGGGCCGGTGATCTCACGGGCTCTGCGGAGCAGCTCGAGGCTGCCCTCGTGGAGCCGGTCGCCGACGTCCTTGCGGGCCAGCCCGGCACAGGCGCGGGCATGGGTTCCCTCCAGGACGATCGCGAGCTTGTAGCAGGCCAGGGCGACGTACCAGTCGATGGTCGAGAGATCGCGGGTGGAGTGCCGCGCGTACTCCTCGACCAGCTCGTCGCGCGTCACGGCGCCGGCAAGGTTGCGTACACCCTCGGGGAGGATCTCCACGCCTTCGTCGGGCATCTGGTCGAGCGGCCAGGTGGCGAGCAGCCAGCCGAGGTCCAGGAGGGGGTCGCCGATCGTGCTCATCTCCCAGTCCACCACCGCGACCACGGAGCCCGACTCGCGGCTGCAGAGGACGTTGGAGAGGTGGTAGTCCCCGTGGAGGATGCCAGGGCGCCACTGCGTGGGCTGGTGGAGGTCCAGCCACTCCCCCAGGGCCTCGACCCCGGGCAGGGTGTGCCCAGGATAGCCGTCGAGATCACGGTAGGAGTCGAGCTGAGAGCGCCAACGACCCACTTGCCGTTCCAGGAAGCCCTCGGGCTTGCCGAAGTCGGCCAGCCCGATGCTCTCGTGGTCGACCTCGCCCAGCTCGGCGGCGGCCGCCGCCGTCGACAGCGCGAGAGAGCGCTGCGCGTCGGGATCGGTGGCGGCGGGGCCGTCGAGCTCGATGGCCGGGTTGAAACCGTCCACTGCCTCCATGATGTAGAAGACGGCACCTCCGAGCACCTCCTCGCTGGGGCATGCCGCGACCAGCCGGGGGTGCGGCACGTCGGTCCCGCGAAGCGCCTCGAGCACCCGCATCTCGCGGCGCAGCATGTCGTTGGTGCGCGGCCTGAGGTGGCGTGGCCCCCGGCGGAGCACCAGGTCCCGGCCGTCGGCCCGAAGTCGCACCAGCACGTTCTGCGTGCCGCCGCCCAGGAAGCCGGTCAGCTCGACCGGCCCCCGGGCCACCCCCTGCTCGGCCATCCACCGTTGGAGGCGGGCCTGGTCGACCAGGCCGGCCAGCTCCTCCCTCACGGTCGGGACCATGCGACTCACACCCCGTCGAGGTAGAGCGCGCGCGCCTGCCGCTCCTGCTCGGGCTTGCTGTAGGAGGGGATGTCCCCGTCGGCGGGCTTGTGGTCACGCAGCACCTGGCGGGCGACCACCATCTTGTGCACCTCGGTGGGGCCGTCGGCAAGCCCCACGTGGAAGGAGTTGATGACCCACTCGGCGAAGGGCATGTCGTGGGAGAGGCCCAGGGAACCGTGCAGGTGCAGGGCCGTCGATGCGACGTCGTGGAGGACCTTCGGCATCACTGCCTTGACCGCCGAGACGTTCTTGCGCAGCGACTTCCAGTCGTGGCCCTGGTCGGCCAGCCACGCGGTCTCCAGCACGAGCAGGCGGAACTGGCGGATCTGGACCCACATGTCGGCGATCTTCTCCTGGACCATCTGCTTGTCGGCCAGCAGCTCACCCTTCGTGGTCCGCGACAGGACCCGCTGGCACGTCAGGTCGAACGCCCGGGTCGCCTGTGCCAGGGTCCGCATGGCGTGGTGCATCCGGCCACCACCGAGTCGGGTCTGCGCGACCGCGAATGCCTCACCGCGTGGTCCGAGCATCTGCGAGGCAGGGACGCGCACGTCGGTCAGTCGCAGGTGCGCGTGCGTGGGCTCGGGCTCACCGTAGAAGCCGTAGTTGCGCAGGTTCTCGATGCCCGGCGTGCCCTGGTCGATGATGAACATCGACGCCCGCTTGTAGGGGTTGGCCTGGTCGGGGTCGGTGACCACCATCATGATCAGGAAGGCCGCGGTGTCCGCCTCGGAGGCGAACCACTTCTCGCCGTTGATCACCCACTCGTCGCCGTCGAGCACCGCCCGCGTGGTCGTGGCGCTGGCGTCGG
>Ga0164243_10005750_pt1 | contig 18907 bp, 15 predicted proteins | sample OricompcompostOP_FD_108781 | JGI IMG/M metagenome (GOLD analysis project Ga0164243, IMG submission 108781) | Organic Plus compost microbial communities from Emeryville, California, USA - Original compost - Organic plus compost (OP) | ecosystem: Engineered > Solid waste > Mixed feedstock >... | reverse complement strand
TGGAGATCTTGAGCAGCGGCGCTGACATATACGTGAACGTACCCCCCGATACCCCGTTAGGGGATCCCCTCAATGGAACGGAGGGCTTAACCTGTTACGATAGATGAGCGAAAGAAACAGAAAACAACGCCCGATCGGACGAAAGCAATGAGAGTCGTAACAGATGACCTGATAGGCAGGACGCTCTTGTGCGCCGGGAATTGATAGGAGACGACTAAAATACGCCGCAATGACCGCGGCTTCAAGTCCTCTGCTAGAGGGGTCCCTGTACCGGGCATGAGGCGTGGAGATTTCCGTAAACCAGACGGGCAGGCTCCATCGTGAGGCATCAACAAAAAGGATACCAATTGACGGAGCTTTCTTCTCAAGCTACTCACGAACTCCAGACCTCATCTACCGAACTCACGAGACATGCCAGGGAAAAAATTACATTTCAAGAAAGGTAGAAAACGATACGGAAGTAGGGCACCTGCTTTCGAGCCGGTGTGGATGGTGCGAGGCTGTTAGATCGGGGACTGCCTGCTCCACCCTTGCAAGAATGCACGCGTCAGTCCCGGAAATTCAATCAGGAAGACGTATTCTGGGCTGGAGGTTCGAGTTGAGCCGCAAGTTCGACAAGCCCGCCTAGCAGTTGCGATGCACGCTGACACGCTTCATCGATATCGCGCATCGGCTGGATGAGACTTTCGTCCAAACCCATTGCTCGAGCCAACTCTAACAGAAGCTGCGCATTCCCTGAAATAATGGAGAGCGGATTGTTGATGTCGTGATTCACGCGCAGCAGCGCCGAGCGGATCTGCTGGGGATCGAGAGGTTCCGAAACAGAGGTGTGCATTCCGTTCGCGGCGCGTGCAGCGGAATGCGGTTCCACCACATCCTGAATCAGGCGTGAGAGCAACACAGGATGCTTTTCCTTCATAGCCGTGGCAATGAAAGCCACTGCGTGCTCTTCCTGAGCAGCTGCTTCGCATACGACAACAGGAATATCGTGCACCCATGCACGCATGCGTTCGACCAACTCTGACCCTTCTCCTGCGGCACAACTGGCCAGGATGACATCCACTGGCCCATTCTGAAGCACCCGTTCCACTTCTTCCCGGGAATGCACCCGGTGCACCTGTACGCCGGGGATCAGCCCGGGAAGCGATTCGTGTAGTTGCCGACCACGCAACTCGTGCTCATCGTATAAGACCAAGTGAGTGACAGCCGAAGATTGCGAAGGAAGGGAGATGTCTCTGGGCGTACGTTCCATGGGTACCCATCATCTGCTCCGGAAGGATCGCGGCAAGATACACCGTGACGACCCAAGTTTCCGGAGGGAAGAAGTTCATGGTTGCCGCTCCAAAGATCAAGCGCTGCAAGGCACCTGACGATGAGGATTCAATCTAGAATGTTACCTGTCAGTTGAAGGTAACTCATAGATCTTCCAGCGAGCGTTCGTCGGTGAGTGTGAATCCTCGCTCTGCTTCACATACTGATGCAATGTCGGTTACCGGATCGTGCTCGAAGAACAATGTCCACTGCTCTGCGGCAGCACGCCTGAGAAACTCCTTCTTTTCAGCAATGGAGACGAGCGGACGAATGTCGTACGCCATAACCCACACCGGGCGTACGTGGGCCGTGGTGGGAAGCAAATCCGCGACGAAGACGAGCGAGCCTTCCTCCCCCGTCACCTTTACAAGCTGCTGCGCCTCGGTGTGGCCGTCTACCGTGAGGACCGAAATACCCGGCAGGATCTCCTGCTCACCATCTACAAGGTAAAGCTGGCCCGACTCCCCTAACGGCAGCAGATTCTGCGGCAGAAAAGAAGCCCGTTCCCGTTCGTTGGGCTCCATAGCCCAATTCCAGTGAGCGCGCTGCACGTAGTGGCGCGCATTGGGAAACGTGAGTTCCAGGCGCTCCCCCCTCCGCTGCGTCGTACCGCCGCAGTGATCGAAGTGCAAGTGCGTGAGAATAACATCGGTCACATCCTCTGCCGAAAATCCAGCTTCTCCAAGGGAACGATGGAGTTCGGCCCGTGAATAATCAAGGGCATAGATCTCGGCGAATTTGGCGTCCTCTTTGTCACCGATCCCATTGTCAACCAGCACCAGACGATCGCTGCTTTCCAGCAGCAGACAACGCGTACTCAGGGGGATCCGGTTACGATCATCGGCCCGAATGTGGCGTTCCCACAGCGGTTTCGGTACAATACCGAACATGGCGCCCCCATCGAGCGCGAAGTAACCTGCATGGATCGAGTGAAGCGTGTAAGGACCGATTCGAGGCATCCGTAACCAGAAGGACGAAGTAAATGGAGGATGAGGGATGAAATATAGGGTACGAAAGGTCACGGAACCGCCTCGCCCAACGCGCTCCTGCTGAGACGGGCATGTGACCTGCTCATCCCGCCTTACCTCGGCCTCAGGCCGGAGGAAAATCGCGGATGTGGCCGTTTGATTGCACCTTTCGCCGGACCTCCTCGAACTGCTCGATACGCGGAATCAAGGCCTCGAAATGCCGGATGAGGTAAGCAATTCGCTCATCCTCGGAGATAAGCTCGAGTAGCTCCTGCTTCTGATCGGACGTGAGTCCGGAATTATGCGCAAGTATGAATGAGACATTATCGACTTGCTCATACACACTCGGCCGTAATGTGCGTCCGGCCAACTCGAGGAGCCGCATGTGCTGCGTAATGGCGCGCTCCTTCATGTCGTTATTGAGGACGATTTTCGGTTCGACCAGGGTCTCCACGTCTGCCGTCAGAAACGAGTGTTCCTGATATATTTCGTTGAGCCGAAACCGGCTCTCCCCGGTAACGAGGATGTCCATCCTGCCATCCTCGTACTCTTTCATGACCCGGTCTATTCTGGCGATACACCCGACATCCGCCAGTTTGCCCTCGTGAACGTAGATGATTCCGAATCGTCTATCGCCCTTCAGGCAGGAGCCGACCATTTCCTTGTAGCGCTCCTCGAAGATGTGAAGCGGCAGGCTCTCGGAGGGATAGAGTACGATTCCGAGTGGAAACAACGGGAGCTTCTCAATACTCGGCATGAGCTGAACATATGGTTACGTTCCCTTCCTATGACGATCCTTCCCCCCATGTTTCGTGTCAGATAGCCATCCGAACGGATACTCCATCGAAACGGCACTCTACGCGTTTGCCGCCTGATCCACGTACCCACGCCGCCGAAGCACGAAGAGCCATGCACCGCTCGCAATGGCAAGGACAATCATGGCCACCATCCAGCCCCATTGCTGGAGCAGTGCGCCGCCAACACCGAACATGAACGCATACAAAAGCAGGACGGCGGCAAGAATGCGCTTGAGATCCAGACCAAGATCCTGAGAGGCCTGAATACCAGTTCGCTCGCGCTGGCGGCGCCAGCCCGGTCCCCCCGGCCTTACTTTAGCATAGAAGCGGTCCAGCACCTCGTCGGATTCGGGCGGTGTAAGAAACAGGACGGTGATCCATACGGCAGACGTGATCGCCGTAATGACCATCAGCCGGACGCCAAAGTCGGCAATCTGAACCAGGGGAATGATCGATGTAAAGAGGCCGACGAAGAAGCCTGCCAGCATGGCCGAAAGCTCGGCCCAGGCGTTGATCCGCCACCAGAACCAGCGCAGGATGAGCACGATGCCCGGTCCGGTACCGATCGCAATGACGAGCTGGAATACCTTCCCGATGGACGTTGCATAAAACGCGGCAATCGCCCCTAAGGCCGTAATGAGGACCGATGCAATGCGGCCAACCAATACGAGCTGTTTCTCACTAGCTTCCGGGTTCACGAAGCGCAGATAGAGATCGTTCGTGAGGTAGGATGCTCCCCAGTTGATCAGCGTCGATACGGTGCTCATGAAGGCAGCCAGGAGCGACGCGACGACGAGCCCCAGTAGCCCTACGGGCAGAAACTCAATCATCATGATCGGATACCCGAGTTCCTTATCCTCCAGATCGGGATACAGAACCACCGCCGCCAGTGCCACAAGAATCCACGGCCACGTACGGACGACGTAATTAAAGACGTTAAAGAACCATGCCGCTCGCTCCGCCTCCCGTTCATCTTTTACGGAGATGAGGCGCTGAATGAATTCACCGCCGCCGTCACTACGCCGGAAGGCCCACCATTGCACGAAGATGTAGGCAAAAAACGTGGTAGCAGAGATTCCGGCAATGGTACTCCATGCGAATCCGAGAAAGCTCGGACCGGTTTGCTGCGCCGGATTTCGCGTTATGGGAATGAAGCTGAGGACGTCGAACTCCGTGAGTTCCTGCGCTTTCACGACCAGGCCGTCCAGACCTCCGACACGTGGATCCGCAACGGCGATGATTGCTACGATGATGGCCCCGAGCATGGCCAGGATAAACTGAAAGAAGTCCGTTATCACGACGCCCCATAACCCGGAAAATCCCGCGTAGATGAGCACGACTACGGAGATGGCGATTACGGACAACAGCTTTGGATCCATTCCTGCCACCTGCGCTCCCTCTTCCAGTCCGAGACTAGCCCAGATGCCAAGCCCATCCATGACTTTGACGGCAGCGAGCATCGCATACCCGATAGCGACCATGTTGATGAGCACCGCGAAGAGGAATGCTTTGGTGAGGCGTAAGATGGCGGCAGGACGTCCCCCGTACCGCATCTCATTAAGCTGAGCATCCGTGACAACCTCGCTTCTTCGCCACAAGCGGGCAAAGAGGTAAATCATGGCCACATGCCCGATGGCAAAACTCCACCATTCCCAATTCCCTACGATACCCCGCGTCCCAACGAGGCCGGCAATGTAGAGAGGCGTATCGATGGAAAACGTCGTGGCTGCCATCGACGCACCGGCCAGCCACCAGTTCAGCGATCGGCCTGACACAAAGAAGTCCTCCATGGACTTAGAGGCTCGCTTCGAGATGACGACGCCGAGAACAAGCGACGCGACCATATAGGCCAGTACAATCAGCCAATCAATCAGATGCATGCGGGTAAGGCGATATAAATCTGGGGAGGAGATTAGCTTCAGGAATAACGGATCTCCCGGCGCTATGATAAGATTATTCTGAGCGCCTACATTATGGTAAGCTCCAGCAGTGCAGTACGTGACACACCTCGTGGCGTACTGCCCAACTTAACGAACACACTCGGAACTACACAGCCTTGCCGAGCGCTGTTACCAGACGATTCCTACTTGCTGCAGCCTACTGGCTCTGCATGACGCTGCTTCCGGGAGCCCTCATGACCACTCCCGCGCTCGCGCAACCGGCTTCATTCGGATCATCCGATGATCCCAGAGAAGAGAGCCATGATGAGTGGTGGAACAGACAGAATCGGCTCGATCTCCAAGTCGGGCCGTCCCTCATAGGACCACAGTGGCGAGCGGCGAGTGGATTTGAACTAAACCTGGACACCCGCTCTCTTACTGCTAGGCTGAGCGGCCGCATCCGGGCAGGGATCTACGGCGAGTATGAGCCTGATATCAATGAGCCGTACGATATCCTGCGCCTCGTGGAGTTCGCCCGCTATAATCCTCCTCGAAACAGTCCATTTTATGTTCGAGCCGGCCCCATCAATCGACTCACACTAGGCACAGGGCACATCGTCAACTTCCATAATTCATGGGCGGCATGGGACGACAGAACCATTGGAGCCGAGACCCAATGGTATGGGCAGCACCTTCAGGTTTCAGCCTTCACGGATGATGTGCTGTTTGATGGTGTCGCCGGTGGACGCGCTGCCGTCACGCCGCTAGCCTTCGTACCCGACGCCCGCCTCCGTACGCTTACACTAGGATTTTCCTATGTGACCGACCTACAAACCCGTGGCGACACACATCCGGAGCTCGCAGCCTACAACGTGGATGCGAGTGTCAACCTGTTCGATGCAGGCGATATCGTACTCTCGCCCTTCGCCACTTTCGCCTGGTACTCGCAATACGGAAAAGGCATCGGTATCGGAGCGGACTTGTGGAGCATGAACTTCATCGACTTTGCTCGTTTCCGATTTCGCTTTGCCCTGTATTACAACGGAGATCAATTCATTCCTGGGTACATAGGCTCCTTTTATACGGTCCATAATACGCGGGATCGTATTGTCAACACGGTGAACTTCCTCGAAGAGCAGGAAAATGAACGCCTGGTAGGCCTGGCTCTGGGCGACGCGGTCGGCGGCAATGATCTCGTAACGGAGTTGCGACTTCTTCTGCTCCGCCGGTTCGAATTGTGGCATTACTTTCGCCGACACTACGGGAGCCAAGCTCTCAGCGAGTACCACTTACGTTTATTCGTACAGACCAGGGATCGATTGAATTTATCCGTAGGTTTAGACCGGGGCAACCTGCGCGGATTCTCCAGCCTGTTTGGCAAACTCGGCGACCAGACGACCCTCTTCTTCGACGCAGAGTACCGATTTGCTGGCCCTTTCTGGACGTATATTCGATCACGATATGCCTACGAACAAATCGGGGAGGCCCCTTCAGGCGGTGCCCGCTACCTGGTGCAACGGCGATTCGAGCCTATGGTAGGATTCCGTCTCCATCTCTGAACTACATCCACTGGATGTGTGCCAGGCAATCATGCAAGACATCGTACCGGATCACATTCCCCTCGTCTACAACCAGCCTAACAAGCGTCCTATGGAGAAACTGCTGATCATAGACGATCAGCCTCAGGTTCTTGAGATTGTTTCGTATCTGCTCGACGCTGAGGGATATGAAGTCATGACCGCCACGAATGGACGCGAGGGTCTCGAGGCGGCAAAACAGTTCCGGCCCGACCTCATCATCTGCGACATCATGATGCCGGGCATGAACGGTTATGACGTCCTGGAAGCGGCTCGGCGTGATCCCGACCTGGCTACCATCCCGTTCATTTTCCTGACAGCTAAAGCGACGCCAGGAGACCTGCGAACGGGTATGACGGCAGGAGCCGACGATTACCTGACGAAGCCTTTTACCGATGAGGAGCTTCTCGCCGCTGTACGGACGCAGCTTTCAAAGCGTGCCATTGTACAGGATCGATTTCAGCAGAAAATCGACCTCTTACGCCAGGGTATATCTACGATCCTTCCACACGAACTCCGCACCCCTCTTACGCTCATCCTTGCCCATACCTCCCTGCTCCTAGAGACAGGTCCTACGCTCGACAAGGACTCACTCATGGAGATGATACGCACGATCCACGAGTCAGGACTGCGCTTGCACCGGCTGCTCGAAAATCTGCTGGTTTACGTTTCGATGGAAGGCGATACCGGTCTTCCGGTAGAGGCTCCGCTGACTCCCCACGCGAAAGTCGCTATTCTCGACGCCGCTATCAAACGGGCGGAAGCGCACAACCGGCCGGAAGACCTGAGAACGAACGTGACCGACGGCGAAATTCGCATGCATGCATTTCACCTTCGCAAGATCATCGAGGAATTGGTCGACAACGCGTTCAAGTTCTCCTCACGCGGGAAACCTGTGCGCCTGGTCGTGACACGCGACGATGGGGACCTCTGTATCGAGGTCTCAGATGAGGGGCGCGGGATGTCTCAAGAGCAGATCGAGACCATCGACGCGTATGTTCAGTTCAAGCGCTATATCTTCGAGCAACAGGGAGCAGGGGTCGGCCTTACATTGACGAAGCGACTGGTCGAGCTATACGGCGGCACGTTTCAGATCGATAGTGCGTCCGGGGTTGGCACGACGGCTCGCATTCGAATCCCGCATGCCTGGGTAGAGCACGCCATCAGCTAGCGTCAACGCGCAAACTCCGCCTTTTCTTGCAGGCTGGCCAACTCTGCTCAAATCTCGCGAGTGCTTTCCGAAAGAGGGGCTACGATCCGGGCGCGTGCGTGCTTCGAAACCACACCAAGCAGTTCATCGGCACCGAAGGGCTTGCTGAGATAGGCGGAGAAACCAGCGGAGAGGAATTTCTCACGGTCGCCCGGCAGCGCATAGGCCGTGATAGCGATCACCGGAATATCAGCATACCCTTCCATTTCCCGTAGCGCCTGCATGACCTCAACCCCGCTTGGTCCTGAGCCGAGGTTAATATCCATAAGCACGAGATCGTAGGTATGCTGCCGGGCCATTTGCAAGGCTTCCTCTCCTTGTGTGGCATGCCAGATCTCACAGACACCCACCAACAATTGTTCGACCAGGTGTGCCGTATCAGGATTATCCTCAACGAGCAGAATCCTGAGCCGCGGCAGTTCTGCGGCACGATTCATCGCATGGTGTCCGTCTCCGGCTTCCAGCGGAGCGTCTTGCTCCGAAAGTGGGAAGGATACCGTGAAGGTACTTCCGCGTCCCTTCGTGCTTTGCACCTGGATTCGCCCGCCCAGCAACTCCGTCAATCGCTTCGTTATCGACAGACCGAGTCCATTCCCTTCATGAGAACGGCCAAGTCCGGTCGACTCCTGCCTGAACTCGTCGAAGATGTGGGGCAGGAACGATACATCCATACCCACACCAGTATCCGAGACATGCACAAACACACGTTCCCGGTTGCATTCCACACGTGCCTCTACCCCACCCTTTTCGGTAAACTTGATGGCATTGCCGATCAAGTTCTGCAAGATACTCGAGAACGCTCCGCGATCCAGCCTGGCCCGCATATCCTCGGCCCCGGGAGCAGCCGAGAAGCGAAGGTATAGTCCTTTGGATTCAGCAGAAGTATGGAGCATCTGGACGACCTCGCGAACTTCCTGGCAAACATCCGCTTCGGCCAGGTCGAGTTCGACTCGTCTGGCCTCCAATTGCGCGAGGGCAAGGACCGAGTTGAGGGTATCCATGAGACGGCGCCCACTCTGAATGATGAGCTCCGCAAACCGCCGCTGTTTCTCACTCACTTCGCGTGCGAGTAACGAAGCATATCCTAGCACGGAGGTGAGCGGCGTACGGATCTCGTGGCTCATATTCGCGAGGAATGCGGTTTTCAGCCGAGCCATCTCTTCCGCTTTCTCTTTGGCATCGCGCAACATGGCTTCGTAGGACTTACGCTCCGTGATGTCCTGCACGAAACCGGCAAACTTCCGCTCACCAAAAATATCGAAGGCGCTGACGGCCAACGACAGTGGCACTGAAGCCCCATCTTTCCGCCGGCCTGTGACTTCACGCACGCCTCCGGTTTGCTTCCATGGGCCTTGCGGCGGATAGGAGCGGCGATGGACGTACGCCCGTTCGGACTGTTGATCCAGCAGCAACTCACCGACGTCGCGGCCGAGCACCTCTGCGGCGGTAAAACCAAAAATCCGTTCTGCAGCCCGGTTGAACGTCTCAATTTTACCTCTGGCATCGGTCACGATGATGCCTTCCGCGGAGGTTTCGAGGATGATACGCTGGCGGTGTTCCTTCTCCTCCAGTTCCTGCATCTGCCGATTGATCTGCCCGGCCATTGTCTTAAACGTGCGCGCCAGTACCCCGATCTCGTCCGTACGCTGGATAGGAAGATCGCCATCCCACCCCGGCTCGCCGAATGAGGTCAACGCCTGAGTGATCCGACTGAGCGGGCGCGTCAGATAGCCCGCGAAGCCGAGTGTGAGGATCACTCCACCGAGACAAAAGAGCAGTGTGATGATGAAGCTGCGATCCCGGACATTATGCACACCGCCCAGAAAGCTGGCCGGTGGCGACGTGACGCCTACGATGAAGGCATCACGCTCTAAGCCCCGGTTGATGTATACCGGAGAGAAAAAGGAAAGGACTGTAGCTGTCTCCCCATACTCCCCCATGCTCTCCATCTCTTCCGGTGACCGGCCGATCATCTCTGCAGCTCCCGGAAATTCATCCTGCAGCAGGTACGGCTTAGCGCCCGTCGCACCAAACGTGCGGCTGGTATCCGGATGAACCAGCAGCTCTCCACCGATAGTGGCCATATACAGCGACCGTTCCTGCGTAACGAGATCGTTCAAGGATTTCAGCTCTCTGCTAAAATCCACGTTTGCTACGATGAACCCGAAGGTCTCCCCTTCCATGCCGGAGACAGGAAAAGCAGCCCTGAGCAGTGGGTAGCGCCCTCCCCCTCGTTCTTGATCGTGCCTGCGCCATTCAATAGGCGAGAGATAGAGCCCTCCGGCAGGCACCTGCTTTGCTTCGACGAAGAACGGCACATTCTCGAAGAGCAGGAGCGAGTCAGCCGGAACGGCGCGGGCGGAATCCCCGTGCTGATAGACCCGTACGAGTTCGGGATCTCCATTCCCCAACTCTACGAAACTGATGTCCTGGTAAGAGGCGCGGTTCGACAGAAAGGCCGAAAACAAAACGGCGAGTTGCTCACGCCATTCGTCATCCCGGATCGCGGTCTTGGGATCAAGCCGATACCCTCGCCGGCCCAGTGTCCGGGCTCGTATGATGCCCTCGACCTGCGGGGTTGATCCGAGAAAACGGAGGTCACGGCCAATGCCCTCGACGCTGGCCGTAAGGCGGATCTGAACCATCTCTGCCGTATGCTGCAACCGCTCCGCGGTTGCAGCCATGAGCGAGTCACGCGCCCCCCGATATACCATGTAACCCACGGTTGCCGTGGCTAACAGAACCAGGAGCGAAAAAATAACGGCGAACCTGCTTGCAATTCCCCAACGCATCGGGAGCGGGTGTCAGGTGAATGAGGAGCGGTGGTTCAGAGGACGGGAAGCAACGAGAACAGTGATCAAGGAAGCGGATTACCCACTACGAGATCACTTTACCTGATGCTCGCACTCATCTCCAACATCCGATCTATCGGCTTACGTGCCCGTAAAATAATACCTTCATCGAGAAGGATCTCCGGTTGCTCATACTTCAAACATAGATACAACTTCTCGAGCGTATTGAGGCGCATATGCGGGCACTGATTGCAGCTGCACCCACCTTCCGTAGGAGCCGGTATGAACGTCTTGTCCGGGTTGTCCCTACGCATCTGATGCAGAATGCCCTCCTCAGTCACCACAATAAACTCACGCCGGTCGCTTTCGCCTGCAAACCGGCGAATGGCCGTCGTGGAGCCGACAAAGTCGGCATGGCGCAAAATAACCTCTTCGCACTCCGGGTGAGCCAGTACGAGTGCATCCGGATGCCGCACCTTCAGCCGTACCAGCTTTTGCTCGCTAAACGTCTCGTGAACGATGCAAACGCCATCCCAGAGCAGCATCTGGCGTCCGGTTTTCCGGATCAGGTAGCGGCCTAGGTTCTTGTCCGGCGCAAAGATGATAGGCTGATCTTCAGGAATCTGTCGGATGATGTGCTCCGCATTGGAGGAGGTAACGATGATATCCGTCAGCGCCTTCACGGCCGCCGAGCAGTTGATATAAGAGACGACGATGTGATCCGGGTGCTGCCGGATGAATGTCTCGAACGGACCCGCCGGGCATGAATCCGCGAGAGAACAGCCCGCATTCAGGTCGGGCAGGAGCACCTTTTTATGCGGATTCAGGATTTTGGCCGTCTCCGCCATGAAATGGACACCGGCGAAAACAATGAGATCCGCATTCGTCTCGGCGGCTTTGCGCGAGAGCCCCAGGGAATCCTCGACAAAATCCGCGACATCCTGAATGTCCGGCTCCTGGTAATAGTGCGCGAGCAGGACCGCGTTCTTTTCCTTTTTCAGCCGTTCGATCTCCTCGATCAGATCGAGCGCGGGATCGATGTCCTCCTCGACAAATCCAATAGAGGGGTCCAGAATTTCAAGTTCCGTCATGAAAACAGGGCTGGAGTGCGTGGTGGATGGTAAAGAACGGGTGTTGGAAGATGAGGAACAACCCGGAAGTCTTTTCTACCCAATTATTTCAGCATCAATGACCTCTATCATCGGTATCCGGAATCTCTCCCGAATGTCCGGCAGGTTCTTGTTCTACGATTTGCCCGTGCTCTATCCGTAGTATGCGGTCCGCCATCCCGGCAAGCAAGGGGTTGTGCGTGACAATGATAAACGTCTGACCATACTCTCTGGATAGCCGCAAAATCTCGTTGTGAAGTGATTCTGCAGTGTTCAAATCGAGGTTGCCTGTTGGCTCATCCATGAGTACGAGATCCGGCTGATTCATCAGAGAGCGGGCCACGGCTACGCGTTGCTGTTCGCCTCCGGAGAGCGCGCTCGGACGATGATCCGCACGCTCTTCCAGACCCAGCGCCTGAAGCAGCTTCAGTGCCCTTCCCTGCGCCTCCGATATACGGCGATTCTGAATCAGGGCGGGCATCGCCACGTTTTCCAGGGCCGTAAACTCGGGTAGCAAGTGGTGAAACTGGAAGACGAACCCGATCGCGCGATTTCGGAAAGCCGCGAGTTCCTCGTCGTTCAGCCGGAAAATGTCCTCACCTCGAAAGAGAATCGAACCCGACGAAGGGCGATCCAGCGTGCCGAGCAGATGGAGCAGTGTACTCTTTCCGGCCCCGCTCTCTCCCACGATGGCGACTACCTCCCCGCTCTCAACGTTGAACGAAACCCCACGGAGCACCTCCAGGCTACCACCGGCACCTGTGGGATAGCTCTTCGATATGTTCCTGACTTCTACGAGGGGAGGCATGAATACGAAGGACATGGTGTGCAGGCCGAATGGTGAATGCAATACGTCCCGGCGGTGTCCCCTCCGTTTCCTCACATTCACCACTCGACCGTGGCCCGTACGGCTCACGCCGTATCGTCTCGCTCAATGGAGTACTTATTCATCTTGTTGTACAGATGAGAGCGCTGAATGCCGATGGCTTCGGCAGTGCGGCTGACATTCCAGTCATTCTCATCCAGCTTGCGTTCGATAAACAGCTTTTCCGCCATATCCCGGAAGTCACTGAACTGATCGTACTGATCGAGCAGGTTCAACACCGGGTTGTTGGCCGCCTGCGTACCACTCGGCTGGACATAGCGTTCAACGTCGCGTCCGGTGATCACATTTCCCTCGCTCAGGATGAGCAGCCTTTCGACAACGTTGTGCAATTCGCGAACGTTTCCTCGCCATTCGTGGCGTTTGAGCCGTTCAAGAGCATCTTCAGAGAACTGCTTCGTCGGCAGTCCATTGCGGCGAGACAACCGTTCGGCAAAGTGCCGGGCGATGACCGGAATATCCTCCCGGCGTTCCCGGAGCGGTGGCACGTGGATGAGGATGACACTCAACCGGTGGTAGAGATCTTCGCGAAACTCGTGTTTCTCGATCTGCGCCAGCAGATTCTTGTTCGTGGCGGCGATGACGCGGACATCCACAGGGATGCTGCGATCTCCACCCACGCGGCTGATCCGGTTTTCCTGTAACGCACGGAGCACCTTGGCCTGTGCAGAGAGACTCATGTCTCCGATCTCATCCAGGAAGAGCGTGCCACCGTTTGCCTGCTCGAACTTACCGACCCGCTGCTTCGTGGCCCCGGTAAAGGAGCCCTTTTCATGTCCGAAGAGCTCACTTTCGATGAGTTCACTCGGAATGGCGGCACAGTTCACCTCAACGAGCGGACCTTCCCGCCGGTTCGACAGGTAGTGGATCCAGTTGGCGACGAGTTCCTTGCCCGTACCGGGCTCCCCCGTTATGAGCACACGCGCTTCCGTAGGCGCGACGCGCTCGATGGTTTCCTTGATACGCGTTATGGCGGGGCTGTCACCGAGAATGGGCGTACGCTCGCCGTCCTGCCGCTCGACGATGGTCTGCCGCATGCGGCGATTTTCGATTTCCAGCTGTCCGCGATCCAGTGCGTTACGGACGGTTACCAGAAGCCGGTTCAAATCCGGCGGTTTCTCGATGAAATCGAAGGCGCCGAGCTTGGTCGCTTCGACAGCCGTTTCAATAGTGGCATGGCCTGAAATCATCAGAACAGGCAGTTCCGGTATTTCCTGGCGCACGGTAGCGAGCACGTCCATGCCGTCTCGCTTGGGCATCTTGATATCCAGAAGAACGAGGTCGTACCGGTTATCCCGCAGCCGAGCGAGAGCCGATTCCCCATCTTCAGCCTCCTCTACTTCATACCCCTCGTACTCAAGGATTTCGCGGAGTGTCCGCCGGATACTCCGTTCATCATCTACGACTAGGATAACTGAGTTTGACATACGATGTCTTCATAAAACGAGGAACGGGCGCAACATGGATTCACGTGCGCCCGTTCGTCCGCGAAATACACTGCGTCAGGACGGGTTGCTTTGTTCAGCCTGTACGCGAGCAATGAGCAGGTCCAGATCGGCCTGAGAAACTCGCTCCGGATAACGCTTCCCGATAGTTTCGTACACCTTGAGCGCATCGTCGTACCGCTTCGCCTGCTCGTAAGCACGAGCAGCACTAAACAGATACTGCGGTGACGTCAATTCGTTTTCTACATAGTTAGCCGCACGCTGATAGAGTTCTGCGGCGCGTTCGAACTCGCCCTTGTTTTCATAGACGGCGGCCTCTCCGGCAATGGCACTCGCACCGAGCAGGTTTTTATCCCTGTCGAACCTGCTAAAGAATTCCAGGGCCTGGTCGTACTCCCCGAGTTGATACAGGGCGTCGGCGGCGTAGAAACGGGCCAGATTACCGGCATCCGTGTTGCCATACTCTCTGGCAATGGCAATGAGGCCCACGCCGTTATTTATCCCATCGAGCGCCTCACGGAACTGCCCGGTTTCGTACAACTGAACTGGTTCAGCCAGAAGTTGCTGCGCCTGCTCCTCCTTCTGCTCCAGGTACATGACATACCCGATTATACCAACCACCGCAAGCGCAAGTGCCGCCAGGATGCCATATACAAGAGTCCTGTGCGTGTCAAAGTACGCCCATGCCTTCGCATAAGCCGTTACGATCTGATCCTCGCGCATGTGGTGGCGCTCAGCAGACTTGCTCGATTGGTGAAGCTTGATGTCCGACATGGATGCTACTCGACTTGGGTGGTTCTCCCTCGACCGGGGACAGAGACAATGCTATTGAAATGCTTAAAATAGGCTCTCAAAGCCGCAGCTACAACGAGCGATATCACTACGACAAAACCGCTCGGTAAAACCGCTGCTGATGCGGCGTCTTTTACGCGTATCTTTCGTAACGTTTCCACAAAATTGGACACATGTGACAGATCACCCCTTCTTTTGGGGTGTAAGCATGTTTTTCGATGGTATTTTCATGAAGCCGGGCACATCGCATTAAGATCCTCGTCTCTTCCCTTGTTACCTTCTCAGGTGACCTTCCTATCACCCGTCTTTAACAAACGGTCTAATAACAACAGGTATGGCTATCAAGCTTGGCATCAACGGATTCGGGCGTATCGGCCGGTTGGTCTTCCGCGCTATTCTCGAGCGCGGATCGAAGGATTTCGAGATCGTCGGTGTAAACGACCTTACGGACGCAGCCACCCTTGCACACCTTTTCAAGTACGACTCCGTGCACGGCGTCTATAACGGCTCGGTGCACGCCGAAGGCAATGATATCGTGATCGGCAACGACCGCTTCCGGGTATTCAGCGAGCGCGATCCGAAGAACCTTCCGTGGGGCGACCTCGGTTGCGACGTGGTGGTCGAATCGACGGGTATCTTCACGAGCCGCGATAAGGCCGCTATGCACCTCGAGGCCGGTGCCAAGAAGGTCATCATCTCGGCTCCGGCAAAGGGCGAAGTCGATGCTACGGTTGTGCTCGGCGTCAATGACGACCAGCTTACCGGCGATGAGCAGATCATCTCGAATGCATCCTGCACGACGAACTGCCTCGCACCGATGGTCAAGGTGCTGGACGACACGTTCGGCGTCCGCCGTGGCTTCATGACAACGGTTCACGCTTACACGGCAGACCAGAATCTCCAGGATGGTCCGCACAAGGATCTCCGCCGGGCCCGCGCTGCTGCGCTTTCGATCATCCCGACGACGACGGGTGCCGCCAAGGCGGTCGGCCTCGTGCTCCCGAAGCTCAAAGGAAAGCTAGACGGCTTTGCCCTCCGCGTCCCGGTACCGGACGGTTCCATTACCGACCTCGTTGCCGAGCTGGATCGCGATGTAACGGCAGATGAGATCAATGCGGCGTTCCGCGATGCTGCACAGAACGGCATGAAGGGCATCATAGAGTACACGCAGGCTCCGATCGTCTCTTCGGACATCGTGCACAATGCGCACTCCTGCATCTTCGATTCGCTCTCGACGATGGCCAACGGCAACCTGGTCAAGATCGTGGGCTGGTACGATAACGAGTGGGGCTACGCCAACCGCACCGTTGACATCGCCAAGAAGCTGATGAGCATCGCCCAGCCGGCTTGATCGGCATACTGGTAACTATGTAAGGAGGGAGAACGGGCGATCATGCCGTTCTCCCTCTTTTTTGAGGTGAGCGGCTGGGTGGCCTTGCTCGCAACCCGTCCTTCTAATTGATTTGTGAGGCAAGAGCCTCCGGGTCTATGGACCCGATCATTCAGCTGAATCTTCTGCCCGAAACGTGCCACCACTTCCGATAACGGACTCTTTTCCAACGGATCACCGACAAAACCATGGCAAAACTCACCCTTAGCGATCTCGACCTAAAAAACAAACGCGTTCTGGTGCGTGTGGATTTCAACGTTCCATTCGCAGAAGAGAACGGGAAACGGTCTATCTCGGATGACACGCGTATTCGTGCCGCCCTGCCCACCATCAAGGCCATCACCCACGCCGGCGGCAAAGCCATCCTGATGAGCCACCTGGGACGTCCGAAGGGAGGTCCCGATCCGAAATACAGCCTCGAACCCGTAGCACAGCATCTCGAAAACTTGCTCGGGCAGAAGGTCTACTTCTCGAAGGCCACTGTAGGCGATGAAGCGGCACAGGTCATCGCACAGGCCCCGTGGGGAAGCGTCATTCTCCTTGAAAACACCCGATTCCTGTCGGGCGAGGAAAAGAATGATGAAACCATAGCCTCCCAGCTTGCCGCGCTTGCCGATATTTATGTGAACGATGCGTTCGGCTCGGCACACCGTGCGCACAGCTCTACGGAAGGAGTCGCCCGTAAATCCCAACTGTCCGCTTGCGGGTTCCTCATGGAGAAGGAAGTGCAATACCTTTCCCGCTTGCTCGAGAACCCGGCCAAACCCTTCGTGGCCATCCTTGGAGGAGCCAAGGTGTCCGATAAAATCGGCGTGATCGAAAACCTGCTGCCCCGGGTGGATACCATCCTGATCGGCGGCGCGATGAGCTACACGTTCCTCAAGGCGCTCGGTCACAATGTAGGTGCTTCCCGCGTGGAAGAAGACAAACTGCAGGAAGCGCGCGACCTCTACGAGCGTGCGAATGGCAAGATCAAACTGCCGACGGACCACGTCGTAGCGAGGGAGTTCAAAAACGACGCCGAGCACTGGACGGCCGAAGGCGACATTCCCGAGGGTGCGATGGGCCTCGATATCGGGCCGAACACGATCCAGGCCTATCGCGAACACATCCTCCAGGCGAACACCGTCGTCTGGAATGGCCCCATGGGTGTATTCGAGATGGACAATTTCAACAAGGGCACGTTCGCCATTGCCGAAGCACTCGCTGAAGCAACCGACAAGGGCGCGCTGACGGTGGTGGGCGGCGGCGACTCGGTAGCGGCCATCACACAGGCCGGCTATGAGGATCGCGTCAGCCACGTCTCCACGGGAGGCGGCGCGATGCTGGAGTTTCTGGAAGGCATCACCCTCCCTGGTGTGGCTGCTATAACCGATAAAACAGTCACCCAGGACGCGTAATCGCTCGAACGGCGATTCCAAGGGGCATGGCTGCGCCATGCCCCTTTTTCTTTCCGTTGCGAACCAATTGCTCATGTCCTCCACCCACACGTGACTTTCAGCCCGCCCTCGAGAGCCCATCGATTCTCGCGTTCGGATCGCGGGTAAAAACCGCACTGGATGAACGATGAAGACCGGACTGCTCTCGTTTCCAGAGAATCACATCATCACTGCCTCTACGCCGTATCTTCCGTCTAAGGTGCCATGAGTAGGTTGTGCAGACCGCACCGAACGTAGTAGTGGAGGCTCAGAGCCCGGTTGCCGGTCATGCCCGTCTCCGCTGATTGAAACCCCGTTTCGAGTCTGCCGGATGGTGTATCGCAGCGTTTCCGAACTCGACTTCACGCTGGAGGACCTGCCGCCGCTCCCGCGCCCCACACGGGTTGTGATGACAACGCCCGGTCATTTCGACGTGCTATACGTCATCAACCCGCATATGGAAGGCTATATCGGCCGTGTTAACCGTCAGGAAGCCGTTGCGGAGTGGAATGCGATCCGGGAAACGTACGAGTCCATCGGCATCCCGGTGGCAACCGTCGAGGGCGTCGAAGGTCTGCCGGACATGGTGTTCTGCGCCAACCAGACTCTCCCCTACTACGATCCGCATACGCATAGCCGGGGCGTCGTCTTGAGCCAGATGCATGCAGCGCAACGCAAAGGCGAAGTGCCGTACTACGAAGTGTTCTTCCGGCAACAGGGCTACGAGGTGCAACGCCTCTCGGGAGAGGGCCCCTGTAGCTTCGAGGGTATGGGCGACGCGATCTGGCATCCGAGCCGCTTCCTACTATGGGGCGGTTACGGCTTCCGTACGGGGCTCGACGCGTACTACGAGCTTTCCGATGCCCTGAATCTGCATATCCTCGCGCTCTTGCTGGATGACCCGGATTTCTATCACCTCGATACCTGCTTCAGCGTACTGGACGATCAGCACGTTCTCATCTTTCCAGGGGCATTCCAGTCCGAAGGACTGGAGTTGATCCAGCATTTCTTCCCGAACGTTCTGGAAGCGCCAGAGCAAGAGGCTCGGCGCCTTTTTGCCTGCAACGCGCACTGCCCGGACGGCCAGCACGTCCTCATTCAACGTGGGTGCACCGTGACGAACGACCTGCTTCGAGAGGCTGGCTTCGTCCCGATGGAAGTCGACACCAGCGAGTTTCTCAAAGCGGGCGGCTCCGTGTTTTGCATGAAGCAGATGTTCTGGTAAGACTCGCCACGTTCAACTACCTTTTTTCTGTAGCGCGACTTTCTCCTTTTTCTACTGCATAGTCTCGCATCCATCACATCCGCACCTGTTAGCATCGGCTCGCAAAGCTG
>Ga0164243_10005748_pt1 | contig 18915 bp, 9 predicted proteins | sample OricompcompostOP_FD_108781 | JGI IMG/M metagenome (GOLD analysis project Ga0164243, IMG submission 108781) | Organic Plus compost microbial communities from Emeryville, California, USA - Original compost - Organic plus compost (OP) | ecosystem: Engineered > Solid waste > Mixed feedstock >... | reverse complement strand
CCTGAACGGAATGGAGATGAAGTGAATGAACCTACCGCAAGCACATGGCCTTAAAACAAATCATGCTTTATTTTTTACTGCACCGCTGAAAGGGTGGAGGGGTGACGTGGGTCTTCGGGTGGGGTGCGTTGGCAAAAAGCACGGCTACACTTTTGATAAAAAGTGCTATGGTGTTGGCTACTTAACATAATGTTCTTATGTGACAGCCTGTGCGGTTGGATGCTTGCATAAGCGATGGCAAAAGGCTGTGCGAAGCGAACACATAAGACCGCATTATGTTTAAGTATGCTTCCGCCAATTTTTATACTGGCATAAGCGGAACGGTGGTGGTGGTTGGAGTGAAGCGTCTTTTTGTTGCTATGCTTGTGTTGGCTTGGCTCTTTGGCTGTGTAGCGAAGCGTAACAGGCAATGTGCCAAAAGCGTGGGGAGCATAGCCACAAAAAGTATGACAGTTAAAAATGGCGGCAACACCATAGATGCAGTGGAAGGGCTGGCATTGTGGGTTAGCCACTGCATTAGCCGTGCTTGTGCGTTGGCCGGGTGGGTTCAATAAATTCGTGAGGAACGAACACCTTGCTTTTGTATTTCATCTATTAAAGCGACTGAAATCTGTCATATTCAAGGAATTTTTTAAATGCCCAATCGAATTGGGGTGAAACATCATGACATCTATGAATAAACGTCATAGTTTCCGGAGATGCTCCAGTTAGCAACTCAATTTGTTTGAAAGTTACAATCAATGTCCCCTTTTTAGCCCGGCTCGTTGCAACGTTAAAAAGGTTAGCATCCAAATCAAAGGATGGATTATTCAATGGTAAATACAGAATGGTTACATCCGTTGTAAGACCTTGAATTTTATGGATCGTATTTAAAGTTACCCTGCTGTAATCAGAAGACAAACGGCTATACTGTTCGTATAAGCCTGATTCGACTTTTATATAGGGCGATAAAAGAGCAATCTCAATATTGCTATTGCTGCTGAGTATTTCATGACCAATTTGGCAAATAAAACGGATTACATCCTTTTCGGTGAAACCTTGCATAGAAGCTGGCAACTTAGCAATTGAATTACCACCATTTGAGTGAAACATATCAAAATACCGGGAAGTGAATTTTGTATTTCCTTCGTCTTTTGAAATACTTTTCAAAGTATTTTGATAATAAACAGCAGTAAGATTTGCAGCCTCTGATGTCAACCTACGTGTAAAAGTCAAGCGATTAGAAATGTCATTGTTATTAAAAGCAAATGTTTCAAGGCCATTGATTACGCCATCTATCTCAGGGTGTATTTTATAAGCCTGTTCCTTTTGCTTTACAACTGGGGTAAGCTGTTTATGGTCGCCAATAATCAATAACTTTTTTGCGATAGAACTAAACATTGCAATGGTAGCCAAATAAGCTTGCGAAGCCTCCTCAATAATCAATAAGTCAAATCGCTTTTTACCAGCTACTAATTCGGCTTGCTTTTGAGATAACTTATAATAGGTAGATAGTAAAAGTTCACCTTGTATCGGGGCTAAATCATCGACCGGTTTTAATTTGGGTATAAGCTTAAATTCATCTGATGACAAATTCGTTTTGGACACTTTTCCCTGGTCAAGCGGTGCGTTTAATCCATCTTTATCTGCTATTTCCATCAAAGCCTTATTGGTTAAGGCAGTTACGCAAATTGATAACCTTTTTGAAAGGAACTGTTCGCAGATTTCCGCTGCTAAATGAGATTTACCAGTACCTGGAGGCCCTTGAATCAAAATGGTTTTGTGCCCATCCAATAAATCAATGACTGTTGTAGTTACTGAATTACTATTATCTAATGAATTGGGTGACCATTCGGCTTCATTGACTGTTACATCTAAATTGAGAATAGCATCAAAAGGATTTTTTACAACAAAGTCTTTCAGATTAATCAAATAGTCAATAGGCGGGTCAGACTCGGCCACTACTACAAGAGGATGATGGCCCTTGCTCAAATAATTATCTTTAATCTGGCTGAGTAATTTCTGCTCAAATCCATTCACCAAAACATAGGACCATTTTGGATCATCGGATTTGAGGTAGTTTATCGTCTTTATTTCAGTATTGAAGCCACTAAGTCTTGGATTGTCAGAAATTCTGAATTGTAAGTAAGTGACATCCCAATCAGAAGAATTGGCAGGAGCCCCAGCTCCTACCATGCAGAGAATGTAGGGTTGTTTCATTCTTGGAACTAAACCAGCTTTAAAGCGTAGTACAACATTACCCTGTGCTTCCTGCAGCCCCCAGATGCGGCCAACAAACAGACGCTTTTCCTGAATCAGCAACTTCATAGAAGTATTGGCGTATCTCTCCCATTCTTCTTCAATGACATTTATCTGCCATTCGTAAAACTCAATATGCTGCTGATTGGGTATTTGCATATTTTAATCTTCAGATTCGTTACCAATATTGACATTCCAGATCGTATCACTGGATTCACTGTTTCTAATTTTCTCAAAAATTGCTTTATACTCCTTTTTGTCTGACATACGAATAATCAACCAAAGATTTTCAGGATCAAACTTGCCTTCAATAATATCATCAATATCTGATACCCCATTCCCTGCCTCGATTCTTAAAACCCTGTAATCAGCTTTAGAATCTCGTATGACCTCTTCTCTGGTAGTACATAATCGGCAATCAGTATTATCATTGCCTGTAAGTATATACAAATAGGTGTTTGAGTTCTCCAATTCCTGCCAACTTGATGCACGGAGGTATAGCAAACCAGACTTAGCTGACCTACATTTAATTTTAAGAGCATTTGCAATTTCTCTATCAACACCTGCCTTATAAACCGGATATAATTGTGAATATTCGTGTGTATTCTTCAATTTCTCCTCAGCTTCGGTTACGTCATAACCGTTGCATGACAAATAAATCAAACCTTTGATTAGGGAAGCAAGATTCAGGTCTTTATGAAAACCACGAGGTATTTCATCACCAAATAGTCGTTTAAGTGCATTCGCTTCTTCATCTGAATAACTTACTTCATATTGCTCCTTGTGTTTTTTATTCTGATACTCATCCTTTACTCTAATTAAATCAGTATAAATATCATTTGGAAGAATCCCTTTCAACGGATAAGGCAGTTCATCTGCTGTATCAGATGTAACGAAATAATTGTTACTCACAACGGAAACCTTACCTTGAAAAATGCACTTTGTGAATATCTTGCTATACGATAGTTTATTAGGTAATAACTCACCGTTATAGATATAAATAGGATATTGAACACTATGCTGCCATTTTGTATAATACGGCTCTGAAAAGAGAGTACTGTTGCTTAAAATTTTTTCACTATCCGTTGCTATAAGTGCTTTCTCATTAGTTGATGTCAATACCTTATGTAGTCTTTCAGGTAATACATCATTTATAACATGACCACCCGATTCAATAATTGAAGCAAATATCTCTGCCGAATAATCCCCCCATCCAGCATTTAAAGTATGGAAAATGCTATTCTCAGACTTAACTACCAATTTATACGATTCAGGATTTAACTGAACCATCACCGCCAAAGGAGTATCGACACCCAGTAGTTTCTTTTCTTCGATTTTGGCATATAAATCCTTCAGAAATAATTTATCGAAGCTGGCCTCTTTTTCATTCTGTAATTTCAATAACCACAGCATAGTATTACTCAACAGAATGGAATTATCCAAATTCACCAAGCCCTTTTGGAAAACCTCCCTGTTTTTCTCAGCAAGCCCTTTACGTAGCAAGATAATAGGACTATCTGCTTTATTTAAACCTGCGAGATGGAGAAATGCCACTTTCGGTTCCTTTTCCTGATCGTTCATCCATTTCTGAAGCCATGCAGGAGCAAACTCTTTATCTATGGCATAGTCATTATCCAAGATTGTATTTTGAAGTGTCAGGTCTTTAAACTCAAACCTTCCTTTAAAGTATGGATACTTTAGTGCAAAAAGTAGAGAAATAAAATCGTTACAATGAGCTTCGTATTTAGACTTATCGGTTTCAAAATAATACTCACTGAAATCAGGCTTACCCTTTCTGAAATCCAATGTTGGCTTGTCTTCCTGGTACAATAACAAGAACATTACTTGTTGAGGCGATAAGCAATCAAGCTGTATTGAATGAAGCTCATTGAAAATATCCTCTGTTCTCTTCTGAGATGTTTTAAAAACCTTTCTTAATGTCCCGGTATTTTTTATATCTACAAAGTTTCCAATAACCTTAGTTAATGCAGCGGTTTCATCCTTGTAAGAAGGTAGAATTTCCGATAACTTCAAGACGTAACGTCTCTCAGCTATTGTATCTGTTGCAGGAAACCGAAATATTACTTCATCTGAAATATTCTTTTTTGATAGGCCGTGTCCATCGATGGTAATTTTAGAGATTAACGAATCAAAATACTTGTCATCCTCCTTTCCCAAATCAATTATCAACTCAAACAATAAATGTTCAGCACTCTCCTTGCTGTAAACGATTTCAGAAGATAAATCTATACTCGCTAACTTCTCAACAAAAAGCCTGCCTGTTTCCTCATTCTTAACTTTGCGAACATGCGTTACAAACGATAAGGTTGCAAATCCAATTTCCAGTAAGTGGTTAATTAGCTGTTCACCTTCTATTAAACCTATCTTTGACCTGGTATTATCGTATACTTCAGATGGCAACAAGTTGAGGGTGCTTTTTCCAATGGGGCTACCATCAATTAAAGCAATTAATTCTTTGTCATTTGTGTAGTATGTCTTACAGTTGGCAACATGATTCAACGTCAATAGATCATCGCCTTTCTGAAATTGTATTACCTCCAAAAGAGAATTATCTCCGTTTGTGGAAGCCCAATCAAGAAAATCATTTGACTGTTCGATAGAATGTTTCGATGATTTTGTAATGAGCTTGGCAATTGACCCTTTCTTACATCCTAAAGAAAACTTCTCAATAAGGGGTAAAGAGAGTGAATGAGCCGTGCATTCGTTTGTTAAGCCTTCAATTACAGGGCAAATGGCCTGATATTTTTCCGTTGTCAACTTCAATAAGCTATCCGGACAATATACAGCTGATGGCAATTGGAATAACTGTAAAGCAGGTACGTACAACCAAGGTATTCCTGTGTATGAAAGTTCTTTATCTGCCGGAAGTACGCTATGAAGTTTGAGAACATAGTCATAAAATGATTCAATATCAGTTGAGCTCAAACCATTGGTTATTTCTTCAAACAATACTGAATTACAAAAAAGCAGTTCAAGAATATTAGATTCATCAATCAGGTAATTTCTAAATTCCTGAGATAATGCATTTTCTTCCTCCTCATTTATTACAAATTTCAATAGCCATTTCGGAAGCCCTTCACACTTATTGGTAATAAGACTTGCAAGAGGCTTTAAACCAACTTGTTCAGCCTGGGTATTGAATAGAGGTAAGGTATTGGCAAACTTAACTTCTCCAATGCCTTTTAAAGATTCAATAAATGAGATGAGACTTGCCTTTTCTGTTGGACTAAGTAGTGAAAGGTTAGCATTTGATGCTAATCGTTCGTACAACTTAATATCCTTGTGTAAATAAGAGTCTATATGCCAACTCTTCTCGAACAAATATTTGTAGTCATCAATGTAAAAAGATGATAACTTAAAACCCAACTTAGCTAATAAATTTTCAATCGGTCTGGTACGATAAGAACGGATAAAAATATCGTCCACTGTGAGTATGTCATTGAATGATAAACATATATCATCAACTACAATAAAAGGGAAGGATAATACCCATTCGGAATCCTCAACATACAGTTGGCAAAATTCATTTAACCACTTTACAAAGCTTAAATACCTTTTGCTTTCTAAAGCTAATAACTCCTGCTTTAGTACTTCCAAATTGTCTTCTTCACATAAATCAGCAATAAGATTGATGGACGAATATTTATCAATTTGCAGATAAGCATAATTCAAATATTTTGCATTGATTGAAGGATGGGGAAGATGCTTTTCCGTTGCGGCAATCTGATAAAATAAATTGCTTCCGAGTACATCAGAGATGCCAGTAACATCAAGAATTACCTCCGAAATTGTAATTAGGGTTTCTTTATCTGATATTACAAAGGGGACGACCTGTAAAGACTGAGCATATACGTCATTATACTTCCCAATGAGTAATTGTATAGAGGAATCATCTTCTAACAATTTACTCAAAAGCAGGGAAAGGTACTCAGGCTCAAAACGACCAGATTCGATTGATTGATTTGCTATTTGACGAAGAAAGCGAATATGGTTAAATGCAATTTTAGAAATAACATACTCATTCCATTGATTATCCCCTTGAAGTTCTTCTCTGTTTGAGGATGGCACAAAGTCAGCATTGACTAAGAACGGCAGCTGAATCCGTGTTTCCTTCATGGGAAGGTAAGTATAGAAACTTGAAAAAGCTTTGCCCGTTAGATATGCCGGTTCACATGAAATATTTCCATTTATAATGGGAGCAGCGAAAGAAATTGATGTCATTTCAAATGCAGCTAATTTCGGAGGTATAGATTCAATTACCTGTTTACCTTCTTCATCCGAACTGAAGTAGTGTGATACTTCCCCATATTCATTCACTTTTTCCTTTTTGTAAATGGCGATTCCTTCTTCTGAAAGGGCATTGTCGTTTACAGGAATATCATCAATTAAATGCTTGTAATAAATTAATTTAAGATTTTCGCCATTGAGTGTAATCTTTTCAATTGTCACAATTTCTTCGCCTGACTTACGAACTGTAACCGCATTCTTAAAAGATTTGAAGAGATTTACATGCCTGAGAAAAAGCATGAAATGAGGTTTTTCCACAAAGTAGTTAACCGCTTCCAAGTAATCCTGAACTTTCTCTCTTCCAAACTTAATGGCAAACCCAACATTGTTATTATACTTTGCAAGTCTTGATTCGTTGAGTTCACGTGGCAGTTCCTCTAACCATATTGGTATTAACTGCCAGGGTATGTCAGTATTACCATTAAAGGTTCTACGCTGCTTTGCATATTTCAATTTGTCTTCTTCTAACAAAGCAGGATATTCCTGATACCGTTTCTTGCCAAAGTAGAATGTGTCAAAATTATTGTAAGCGGTATGATTCCTTTTAAAAGTGAAAAGAAAACCTCCAGATTTAATAATTACTTCTTCACTATCCGTAAATACAGATTTAAAGCCAATCCCTTTATAGCCTGTCTTCTTTTTGTCGTTCCGCTTTGTACTTTCTGCTGCACTTGTAATTGCCTCAACATCATCCTGATTAAACGGAACTCCGTTATGCATCACTAAAAAGTAATCGTTATATGCATCTATATGAAAACTTACTATATCACCTGCAGGAGTATCATCAGCATTTTGAAGTAATTCAAATATCATTCGTTGTTTTGACGAATAGAGGCCCTTCCCGATTTCACGCATCAAATGTGCAATCATTCGATTTGCTTCTGGATTATCTAACCTTTCATATCTTAACCGGGTTATTTCTTTGTATGGATTAATATCTAACTTAACGGGGGGATTTTCGTTCATTTCTATTGAAATAATCTCGTCCCTATTAACTCCCTTATGAAATACTCTTATTGAGAACTCGTAATATCGGTCAGCTTCAAAATCGAAATCTATATTGCTAATGTAAATTGATAACCTATCTCCATCATCCCGCAACAATAAATTACCCTCATTTTTTGATATTATATCATTTAGCATTTTTTGCCCACTTTCTGACTGAACACATCTGCCATAAAAGCGATTATTTGACACATTGCTTCTCAATAAAAAATCCGCAAGAGAAAGCTTGCTTTGTGACTCCCTTTTTGCTTTTATAATAATATCCTTTGAATTGATGTCAGACTCTGATGGTAAGTTAAATTGAAGATCAAGCACCACAATACTTTTTCCATTGGCATTAGGTGCAGGTATATAAACGCTGAACTCGTAAAACTTACCTTCTAAAAACTCAAATGTGGAATTAGTTGCATTAATGGTAATTCTATCACCATTTGCTTTAAGAAGTTGTACGCGACCATCTTTGGATATTATATCGCCAAGGATGAGATTACCCCTTTCTGTTAATATGCAGCGACCTATAAATCGGTTGCCCTTTATATTGTTTTCCTTTAAGAAGGCTTCTATTCTCTGCTTAGCATTCATTTCAAATTCAGCTTTAGATTTTACTAATTACAAAAACCAAAGATTATCCTTGCCGTACTGTGGTATTTCATCGCCATCAAAATGGGGGGCTATCTGGGCCACCATTTCGGGGTATTTGATGGTTACCGGAAGGTTTTGCTGCCGCACTGATTTCCAGTACATGCGGCTGAACTGATATACCTGGTCTATGAGTTCTTTTACCACTTTGGTTTCTGTTAATTGTGTTTTGTCGGTGCAATCAATTTTTAACTTGATCGGGAAGGGGAAGCCGTCATTCTTGTTGAATCCGGCAGCTGAATAACGGGTATTGTTGCAAAGCAAATACCTGTTCTCTCCTATATGCACATACGTGCCACTCATGGGCATTAACTCCGGCCAGTTCCGGTCAAACAAAACGATGTCTTCGGATTCTGTTTTGTTAATGGTGACTACAAACACCGGTATATCCAGCCCTAAATCGGCCAATGCCGTTTCAATGGGTTCAAGCTCCTTCTCATTCATGGTTTTGTAGAAATGAATGATTAGCCTGTCGGGGCTGTTGTTGACTGTTGCGTAATCCCTGATGGCTCTGGAAATAGAACCAGCCAACACATCCACTTCATGCTTCATGAAGTACTCAAAGCGATTGAACCCTCCTGTATTGTTGAAACTGAAGGCTGAGCCTATGTATTGAACATCTGTTGCTATGTGCTTGAATGCACCCACTCCTACAATCAACTCATTCCTGATAGGGGTATTCAAACGCCAGGGAATGCCGTCTAACTTGGCCAATATTGCCACAGCAATGTTTGGCAGGCTGTACACATAGTTTTCGCCTTGCTCAATTACCTTATTTGCCTCTATGCATTGGGAAGTAATTCTCCGCTTCAGTAACAGTTCTTTCACTTTGTAGTAAATCTCTCTCTTCTGCAGGTCGGCTTCGTACTTGTTGTAGGGGGTAATGTAAATAGCAATGTATTTTACATCTGGGTCGATGGTACGCTGCGATAGCTTCTGCTCAATTTCGGCTATGGGATTCTCCTTGTCAGTAAAGGCTATGCTGAATCCTTCACTGGTGTGAAACAGCACTTTGGAGAAGTCGAATAAGCCTTTGAAAAATTTAAGACCTGTCTGGAAATAGGTTTTCAATCTTTTGGCTGTTTCTATATCATCCCGATGGACAATAAAAAACAAATGCACCTTATTGTAAGGGGCTTTTTTAAATGGGCCATAGGTTTTCACTCCATTGAACGGCACAATATCCTGACCGGTGCCAAATGCCAACTTGTTGCTATCGGGTGAAGTGTAGTTTAACCTTGTAGTGTTTACGGGCAAAAAGCCTGTGGTGTGCAGTGGTATCAACTCCCGGAATGCATCGGTATCTAAATTGTCTTTGTAAAATTTCTCGATGTTCCTGAGGTATTCGGTGTACCTGTTATGACGGGGCGGAGCTTCCGCAGGAAAGCCCATCGCTGTTTTTAATCTTCTGCCTAAAACAGGGTATGCTTTTTTGTAATCAATATCTTCTTTCTTGTCGAGGGTATCATACTTCCAAAGCTGGTTCTCGTACAGCACCCAATTAAAGTTTTCGGGGGCAATGTCTTGTATCAGCACGGCAATGCTTTTTTTGCTCACTCTTGATTTGCCATCATAAGACAAATGAATCTCCGGAAAGCCTGATACGGTGCAAAGCTGGACCTTGAGGGTATATTTATCATACACGCTGTATTGTGCGTTTGATTCCTTTGGTGCAGGCAACCAAATTTGATTTTCTTTGATGAAACCGACCTTTACAATCTTCTCCCTGACTTTACGGAAGTAATAGCCAATCTGCTTGTTGTAAAACCGCTTGATGAGGTCGGGATTGTCCGTTTTAAAATCTATATCCAACGGTGTGAAGCCCTCGGCTTCACCTGTGAAGGCACATGAGATAAACTCCTTGGCCGGAGTTGTAGCGACCTGCGGGAAAATGTTGGCTATTTGCTTAGGGAATAATGACCTGTGAATACGTGGAAACTTATCCTGTTCTTCTTCATGAAAATAAAACGTAACCGGCTGATTTGGCCAGTCAAAAGTGAGTATATTGAAGAATAGGTTTTGTTCTTGCATATTCGACCGTTTTCATTATTGTTTTATAGATTGTTTAATCAAGCTCATGATATACTCCAGGTCTTTATCTGTATCCACCTGAATTTGATAATCTCCATTGCCCCAATGCCCCTTCTCTGAAACATCTTCTGCCAACTTCTTGGGGTCATCTAATTTTCCCTTCTTTAGGTTAATGCATATTTTCAGGGAGTTTTTCAGAATACAGATATCTGCAAACACTTTGCTGTCTTTTCTGAAACCAATTTCCATCTTCTTGGGCTTGATCTCAATTTCATCAGCCAACTGCAATATTCCCTGCCTGAATTTCTCATACAATTCGGCAATGGCTTCGCTGGTTTTTGACAGATGTTCTTCTTCTGTGTACACTTTAATTTCTTCGGTTACCTTTTTCAGGGCTTCCTTATTCTGGGTTAATGGCTTGATACTTTCAGCCGCATTTGATTTCTTGATGGGATTGATCATGATGGTATCATTCTCAAATTGCTTCACCTCCCATAATTCAATGGCAATGTCTTTGAAGTTTGTTGCCTGCACCTGGTTGTCGGTAAAATTGGTAGATACAAAAGCTACCCTTGTTTGACTCCAATCCACATCCTCCCGTTTCAGGTTGCGTTTCAGACTTTCGTTATACTCTACAATAAAATCAGCTTTGTTTTCCAGCATCAGACTCAGGTAGGTAAAACCCTGGTCCACCACACTGATATTCTTGTCCCGCTTGTACTCAATAATAATGAAGGCGGAAGCCTGCGTATCATAAGCCAACGTATCTATACGCTTGTTTTTGATGGTAAACTCACTCTTCACCAATTCCAAGCCCATAATATCATACAGATTGGCTTCAAACACTTTCTGTATGTCTTTTTCCAATTTGAAGGGCTTTTCTTTTACCTCCTTTAGTTTGCCGGTGTGATTTATGTATAGAGCCATAGCTATGTCATGTTTGGTTATTACAAAAATGATTACTGAAGAACCTCATCAATTATCTGCCTGATTTTTTTGTTATTTAATTGGGTTTGAAACTCCACTTTATACCCATCAATAGTTAATTGGGTAAAGAACACCTTTGCACAATCTATTTTCGCCTGTTCAATACCTCTGAGAGAGGTTTGATTCTCTACATCTTTTGTTTCAACAATTACGTTCAGAATCTTTTCGCCATTATCCTTTTTGATTACATACATAAAATCCGGGCTGTATGACTGACCTGTGATAGTAGGTATAGCAATGCTGCTTTTTGGAATTTTACCGTACACAATAATTTCCTGAATACCATCTACCAGCAAATTGTCTTTTTCTAAAGGAGAATCGAAAGCATATACATCATACAGATATTTTTCAGATGGAGTGCCTTCAATGAATTTTGTTCCTATTACCCCTTGTGTAATTTCGGATTTGGGCGTACCATCTGAAAAAGTGAGTGCAGTTGCCTTCACGGGAAGGTTTGCTTTTGAATAACTGAACCTGCCACTCAATTTCTCTACCTTCCAATCATGAAACAGTTTTACAAAGTTGGCAGCACTTTGCTCATTGATTCTATCGGGCAAAATGTTGTTTTCATTTGCATACTCCGTTAAAACAGTATGAAGCAGTTGAATAGACAGATTTGTTTGGCGGCAGATACGCTTTAAGAACTCATTATACGGCAGTGGCTTGCTTATCTTAAACTGTACCCCTGAGTCTTCATTCACTGTAGCCCGTGAGCCGGTTGTATTCAATTCTTCCCGCCTGCTGGTTATATAAGTATCTGAGAATACACCGTTTTTGAGTAACCCCAATAACTCATTAAAGAGGAAATTATTCTGTTCAACTCTCTCGTAGTGCAAAATATACTTGCTGTTTATTTCTTCCCACAAGGTTTTTAATTCATCGTAAACCGCTTTTCTGATTTTAATTTTCCGTTCCTTCTTTTTGTTGCGGTCTTCAACTTTGCCTTGCTGTAAGCCTACGGTAAACTCAGGGTATGCTTCAAAGAATGAATCAATATTCTCGGCTTTAATGTTCTTATTGCGGTCAATAAATTCCTTGCTGAGTAACTCAACAAACAAATCATCAACATCCATATTCCGTTTGGCAGCTACCTCAGCTAACTTTTCATCAGTGATTGTAAAGCCCTGTGGTAAATCACCATTAATTTCTTTTACTAATTCCTCTGCAAAGTCTGCTTCCGTGAAATCAATGACATAATTCAACTTAAATTCTTCATTAGAAATACGGTTGCCATACTCATCTACCGGCAAACGCAAACCTCTTCCTACTTCCTGTATTTTGCTGTTTTCGCTGCCGCTGCTTCTTAGTTTGGCAATGGTGAATACATTTGGATTATCCCATCCTTCTTTTAATGTCCACTTGGAAAAAAGGAACCTGCGTGTATTAAACTTACCTTGTTCATCTTTAATAGCAAGCAGTTTCTTCTTCTCATACAATATTTCCTGAACCTCCTGGGCTATAGCCTCATCAGAACTGCTGTTGTCCTGCGAAAAATATCCTGCATGCGTAGCATTCAAATCTGCTTTTGATGCTTGTAAGTAGTCTTTGTATTCCTGTTCCTGCTCATTCAGCGTAGGTAGTACGGCATTAATTTTCTCTAACAGCAAACGCTCAAAGGTTTCCTTCAGATAAGGCTGCTTATCCTGACCTTCATTTACCCTGTACGAATAAATATCATCTATAAAAAACAGGGCTAAAGTTTTTATTTTATTGTTCCTGGTAAAGTTGATTCGTTCTGTTTCAAAATGGCGTTCCAGTGCCAGCCGAATCATGCTTTCCTGATAGGAGGTTGAATAAATATCTGTACTAAATTCTTCACCGGTAGACTTTACCTGTCCGTTAGACAACTCAACTGTACTGGTAGAAATACCTTCAATAATAATCCCTTCTAATTCAGTAGCTATCAAGCCCAGAGAATCGCCCTTTTTTAACTCAAATGATTTGGTTGGGCCGCCTTGTTGGATCAAATTAAACTTAACTGCTGTTTTGCTTTGAATACTCATGATCTTAACCTTATCCTGCCTTTGGCTTACCGGCTCGAAGTGCTCTTTGGCAATGCCCTTAATCAGGTTTTGGTTAAATGCCTGAAATGAGTTCAAATCATACAACAGGTTGTGATAATCTTTCCTTTTTATCTTATTTCTTCCCCTTCCGGTTTCTATTTCAGGGAAGGTTGCTCCGAAACGAATGATGGCCTGCGGACAAATATTTTTCTCAATAAATTCGTGTGCCTTTTGAGTTTTACTGAAACGATGTGGTTCGTCAATAATCACAAATGGCTTGGTAGCTTTAATCCCTTCAATGGGTTTATAAAAACCTTCTACACCGTAATCGTAACTATCTGTAAGCAATTTGGAAGTGCCGCCCAACAAACTCATATTGGTGAGCAATACGTAGATTTTATTGGTATTCTGGCTACTGCCAGCAACAAACTCTCTCACCACTCCGGGGAAGTAATTTTTGCCCTTTTTCTTTTTGGTAGCTTCAAGCACCAATACATCTAATTCTGTACCGTAGCCACATTGGTCTTTGAAATGCCGCTTGGTATAGCCATCCTGCATAAACTGTTTAGCCCCTGCTTTAATGGCCAGTGTTGGTACTACTACAATAAATTTATTGATGCCATAGCGTTTGTGCAGCTCAAACATGGCAGCCGTGTACACATAGGTTTTACCTGTGCCGGTTTCCATTTTAATATCCAGATTGAGGTAGCTGCCAATTTCATTGAATGCTTTGTACTCAGCCGGTATGTTATTGTCTTTTTGAACTATGGCCAAATTGGTCATCAATGCCTGCCTGTCTAACAACAGTGTAGGGTTTTGATAATACAGACTGTTCTTTTGTATTAAATCGTTACTGAGCACATTGGCTATGGCCGTGTATGCTTTTACCTGGTGGGGCAAATCATTTTTTAATATCAGTTCCATAGCTGTTAATACCTTACGGTGAAGTTGATTTTTAAATTCTTCTCTCCATCGTTGAGGATGCGAAGGTTTTTCTCTATCATTTCATTGATGCTCCAATCCGGGAAGCTATAGCCAAACAATACCATGTTTTCCGGATTGAAATGCCCTTCCGCATCGTATTTACTTAATAGGGCTTTCATGCTTTCCAGTGTAAAGCCCGGGTCAATTAAATACAAATGCTTTTGACAATAGTAAGCCGTGTACCCAGCCAAATCAATGGCTTCTGCCTGTACCGTAAGGCCATAACCATCGGCATTGAGCCAGGTAGCCAAAATGGTGGGCTTACCAAATTCTTCCATGATGGTGGTATCTGCCAGCAAACTTGCCTTATCAAAACTATCCAACTTGTCTAAAGTGTTTTGGTTAGGCTCTTGCAGGATGTAATGTTTGAAGCCCAAATCCATTTCCTTATCCGGGTGTTCTTCCTTTATTTTTGCGGCTGCCCGTTTAATGCGTTCAATGCCGATGTAATCTAAGCTTGTGGGCAGGTTGTTTTCTTTGAGAAATTCATAGGCAATTTTCTGTGAATCCACATCAGGACTTAATACTTCGGGCAATTGAACAGATATGTATTTTCTATTTCCGCCATCATCTGCATTTAGTTTCATAACCGCATGGGCAGTTGTTCCAGAACCTGAGAAAAAATCTAACACAGTATCACTATCAGAAGCTACCAGAGTAACAATTTTTTCCAACAAACTAACAGGCTTAGAATAATCAAAAACCTTTACATCGAAAAGCTTTGATAAGTCTTTTCTTGAATTATCGTTAGAGTATTTATTATCCAAAAACTCTAATGTTGAAGTTGCTTTATTTCTTTCAAAGTTTTCAACAAAATACCCTTTTGCATTTTTTCTTATGGTAGCGTTTAAGTATGTTTTTGTATAAATCCGTTTTCCATTTTTTCCCTCTTTTACAACTACAAAACCATTTTGATTGCCGAAGTCGAATAAATCTCTTGACCAACGCCAACATGAATCACTTTTGGGATTTCTTTTCTGTCTTTCAAGCATTTGCTCTTTCGTTACATTTCCTGGGCGAAAAATCTCACCATTTAACTCTATTTCATAATCAAGAGAGGCGGAATATTGAATCGAATCGTAATCAAGCGTCTGACTTAATTTGTAAGGACCTCTTTCTTCGACAAATTCATCTTCAAGAACATACCCTTGACCCTCTAATGAATTTTTGTTTAATTCTACATCATCGGTTCTTCTATAACAGAGCAGGTAGTCATTATTATCTGCAATTAGCTCGGTAGTTTTTCCTGCCTTTTTGGTAATTCTTGCAAACTCTGCCACAAAATTTTCTTCCCCAAAAACATCATCACAAAGCAGTTTCAGGTTTGCCTGCTCATTGTCGTCAATAGAAATAAAAATTACGCCATCATCTTTCAATAAATCTTTTGCCAACAGCAAGCGGCTGTACATAAACATGAGCCATGCACTGTGAGAGGCAGAACCCCGCTTGGTAAGGTCTAGTATTCGTTCTGCTTCTTCTTCACTCACACTCAGCTTTTCCTGTAGGGTATCTTTGGTGTAGTTAAAGTTATCGGCATATACAAAGCCATCGCTGCCTGTATTGTAAGGCGGGTCAATATAAATGCATTTAATGGCCCCGTTGTATGATTTAAGCAAATGCTTCAATCCATCCAGGTTATCGCCACTGATGTATATGTTTTCGCTATTAGCGTTTTCGGGCAAGCTGTTATGGGCTTCGTTGGGCTGTATAACAGTGGTCGTTTCGGTACTGGCCAGCAACTTGGCATAACTCTTACCCAAAAACTTCAGTTCATAGCCTTCCTGTACCACATTGGTTGTACCGGCTATTTCGGCTTTTAAACGCTCCACATCAAAACTGCCATCCGATTTAAAGCAGGCAGGAAAATGTTCTTTTAATACTGCCAGTTGCTTGCTGTTTGGTGTGGTGTTTTCGTTTTGTTGTATGCTGTCCTTTATCATTTGCTTTGGTATTTTCTATTTGTTGTTAACTTTTTTCAATGCTTAGGGTTTTGAACCATCCATTTTCTCCAGCAACTCCGTTCGCACTAATTCAAAAGCGGTTGCCTGGTCGTATTTTTCTGCTGGCCGTATGAGGGCTGCTATATCTCCAATAAATTCATCGTCCTGCATTTTGGCTTCCATGTTTTGCAGATAAATCTTTTGCGTAGGTGGTTCATCTACCACAAAAGCCATATAGGCATGATAGCATTGTAACAGGGCTTCTTTATCCATACCGGGCACTTGCACCAGTGCCTTGTACATATCGTATAAATCACGGCCTTTTCTGCGTTGGTATAAGGCCCTGAGTTTTGTACCCAGCAGTTCTTCCAATTGGTAGGTAGTGATGTTGCAGGCACCGGTAAACCAAGAGGAATTTACCTGAAAGGGAAATTGTTGGTAGCCCAGTACGGTGAAATGTTCCCGGCAATTGGTTTCTACTTTGAGGCGGAGGTTTTGCACCGGAGGGAACTCAGATTCAAAACGGTAATGCAGGGTAAAATTGTTTTCTTTCTGCTTGCGGGCAGGGTCACCTAAAAAGGCCAGCCTCTCTCGTAAACGGTCCACCACAGGGCCGAATGGCTCTGCTGTGATTTGCACTAAATCAATATCCTCGGAGTAGCGGGGTTGTGGGTTTAAATACAACTTGTGTAAGGCCGTGCCACCCCTGAAAGCAAGGCTTTTTGCCAGAAACTCATCGGAGAATATTTCTACCAAGGCACGGCAAATCACCAGGTCTTGCTCCACCTGCTCGTTGGTTTGCCAGGGCACCTGATTGGCCCATTCTGTTATGTATGCCTGTGGTATCATTCGTCAAGTTCTATTGTAGTGTTTACGATTACTTTCCATCTTTCGTCTGATGCAAAACCTTTGGCCGGAGCTGAGGCTTTCAAGGGTATCCGAAACAAAGGGGCATTGTTATATTGCAAGGCCATGTATAAGGCGTTGGCCAGCGGCTGATTGTCAAATATTTTATCCAGTAGATAGCCCAACCGCTGCAAGGCAGTTACCGGAACATGCTGCAGCAGATTTGTATCAAATGCATTGGGTTGAATACTCTCTGCCAATTCAGCCAAAACAGTGGCCACCCTATTGATGCCCCCTATCCGTTTGGAGTATTGTATCAGATCGGTTGCGGTTAGGGCAGGATTTGAAATTTTCAAGTACCCGGCCTCGGTTTTCCGGGTGTCTAACAGTGTTGCCGGTATTTCCTTTTTGCTGATGTAGTTCAGTTTCAGCCCTTTTTTCTGCATAGGCCGCAGTACAGGAAAGCCGGTAACCACAAAAAACTCCTGTGGCTGCTGGTGCGATGCTCCATGATAGGCGGCTGCGTTTAACAATGCCAGGTAATAAGGCCGGTCTAATTCCTTCATAAACGCATCTAAAAACAAGGTGGGGGGAAGGATTCCCTTTGACCTGTATTGGGGTGGTATGATGAGGTAATACCCTTTGTGGATGGAAATGATCTGCTCTTTATCAACCAGCCTTTTCAAGGCGAACTTATTAGCCGTATCTGACTGCCCGGGAAAATCGGCACGGAACTGATGCAGAGCAAAAGCATATTTACCCTTAGCCAGCAGGTGGTTTACCCAATCTTCTGCACTCTTATATTGCCTTGAATCTTCCAAGAGAGTAATTTTTTGCGAAAGGTAGTGGAATTCGCTACCTTTTGCAAATGTTTTCTCTTTTTTTCCTTTGTTTCATTCTGGCGGGATTTTGGGTTTTCAGGAAATTAAGGAAACGGAGGAAGCTAAGGGCTACGAGCCCTTAAATTGGGCAGCATGTAGGCAGTTTCAACAGGTCTGCCCGAATCTGCGAAAGGGCAAACATTAGCTTACCCTTTCTTGATTTCCCTTAAATCCTGAGTTTCCTTAGCATTGGGATTCAGGTAATGGTCTTACTTTTCCCTATGAATCAGCCCCCGCTTGCAGAAGTCTGTAATGTAGCCTTCGGCTGTTTTATCGGGTATGGACATAGAGGCGGCAATTCTCAGGTACTCCTGCCTGTTGAAGCTGGCAGGAAGGGCATCCAGATACCGTTCCTTTTGGTTTTTACGCTTGGGCATTGGTGCATCTTGGGGTAGTTCAGAAAATACCTTACTGGCATGTTTCACCAATACCCGGACCATTTCCAACGTAGTTTGAAAGTCTCTTTCCTCACAAATGATGCGTTCCGGCAAATCACCATGTTCCATAATCCGCAAAGCGGATAGGATCATGGCAATACGGAAAGCAATCAAACCCAAACGCCTGATTGTTGCCATGTAGTCAAGCCCCTGCAAGCTGAGGTAGGTGTTTTGAATTTGCTCAAAGAAGGTGTTGAACTGCTCCTGCTGCTCTGTCGTAAGGCAGAACTGTATTTCAGGGTTTGCCATCAGGGTTTGGTACAAACCAAAGAAGTCATTGCCTAACTGGTCAAAGTAATCATCTAAGCCATTATCAGACGAATTGGCGAATACATTTTTCCATACCGGCTGAATGTTCATGAAATAGAAAATGAAACGGCTGAATAAGCCGTTTTCAGCATTTGGGATAAGTGCAGAAACCTGCTTTGGTGTTCCGGTGAACATACCTGAAAGACATGGACTTTCAATATCAACATACTCCCGGTCTGTTCTGCGGTAGTAGGATATTGTTTCGTGGTGAAATGCCTTGCGGAAACCATCGCTGTAATTGCCGTAATCGGTTTTAAATGCTTGTGCCAGGGTGTCGCCTTCCGTTTCAAACATTAAGCCTCTGCCT
>Ga0164243_10005746_pt1 | contig 18919 bp, 17 predicted proteins | sample OricompcompostOP_FD_108781 | JGI IMG/M metagenome (GOLD analysis project Ga0164243, IMG submission 108781) | Organic Plus compost microbial communities from Emeryville, California, USA - Original compost - Organic plus compost (OP) | ecosystem: Engineered > Solid waste > Mixed feedstock >... | reverse complement strand
GCCTCGTCGTCGACGAGATCGGCGAACAGGGCGGCGGTGTTCTGGTCGCTGTGGTCGATGACGAGTGGGACCGAACGGATGGCGTTGCGCGGCACGGTGTCCGGGAGATCGCGCACCAGGTCGCGAGCGGCGGCGACGACGAGCTCCTGCTCGGTGATCGGTATCGCGGTGAAGGTAGCGTGCTCCGCGGAGGAATCCATGACGCCGATCTCGGCGTCGCCGGCGCGCAGGGCCGAGAGGACCCCGGCGGGTCCGTCGGCGGCCAGGACGCGCACGGCGAGACGCGGAAACCGCTCGCGGAAGAGGCGGACGACGTCGACGAGCGGATCGATGCTGAAGGCGGAGTAGGTGACCACGTCGACCCGGCCCGCCTTCAGCTCCCGCACCGCGTCGACCTTCTGCTTGGCGCGGTCGACGTCGGCGAGGATGCGCCGGGCGGCATCGTCGAACCTGCGTCCCGCCTCGGTGAGTTCGAGACGACGCCCGGCGCGATCGAACAGGGTGACACCCAGCCGCTTCTCCAGGGTGCGGATGGCCTGGGACAGCGACGGCTGGGAGATGTAGAGCGACTGTGCCGCCTTCGTGATCCCGCCATGGTCGACGACCGCGACGAAGTAGGTCACCAGGTGCAGGTCCACACCGGTCACTCTAGTGAGTCACCCACACGGGGAGGAGCGACCCCGCCGCCGGCCTGTCGGGCGGCGGGGGCGGTGTTGCTCAGCGGCCCTTCCACTGGGGCGCGCGCTTCTCGGCGAAGGCGCGGGCGCCTTCCTGCGCGTCTTCCGAGGCGAAGACCGGTGTCAGGTACTCCCACTGCTTCTTGATCAGGTCCTTGTCGGTGTAGTTGATCGCCATCGACGTCACCTGCTTGGTGGCCTTGACCGCGAGCGGGCCGTTGGCGGCAATGGTGGCCGCGAGCTCGCGGGCGCCGTCGAGGGCCTTGCCCGGCTCGGTGACCCGGTTGACCAGTCCGAACTGGTGTGCGCGCTCGGCGGTCAGCGGATCGCCGGTGAGGGCGAGTTCCATCGCGAGCTGGTAGGGGAGGATCTTCGGCAGCCGCAGCAGGCCTCCGGCCGCGGCGGCCAGGCCGCGCTTGACCTCCGGGATGCCGAACTTCGAGTTCTCGGCCGCCACGACGAGGTCGGCGGACAGCGCGAGCTCGCAGCCGCCGGCGAGCGCCCAGCCCTCGACCGCGGCGATCAGCGGCTTGCTCGGCGGGGCCTCGGTGAGACCGCCGAATCCGCGGTCGGGCAGCGACACCTGCTCGCCGCGTGCGAAGGCCTTGAGATCCATGCCGGCGCAGAAGGTGCCGCCCGCCCCGGTGAGGATGCCGATCGTCAGGTCGTCGCGGCTCTCGAGTTCGTCGATCGCCGCGGCGATGCCCTCGGACACCTCCAGGTTGACCGCGTTCTTGGCCTCGGGGCGGTTGATGGTGATGACGGCGACGCCGTCGGCGAACTCGGTGAGCACAGCGCTCATGGATCACTCTCCTGTTGTTGCGGGTTGTTTGTTGCGGGGTCGTCGATCCGCAGATCACCGCGGACCGTCGGCGAATGGTCTCGCGGGTCAGGTCGAAAGGGCAGGACCGCCTGCGGCCGGGCGTTCGGCGGCACGGTGTTCGGGCACCGGGGCCGGATACCAGCGCCCCGGCTCGGTCGCCTCGTCGGACAGGCGGCCGGGTTCGGTCGCGGTGAGGACGCCGCGCTCGCGGAGCACCAGGAGATGAGCGTCGGTCTCGCGCAGGGCGAGACGCTTCATGGTGAGGTTCAGGTCGGCGAACGGGCGCGACCAGGTGACGGCCTGGGTGATCTCCCACGCCGTCGACCCGGGCCGGGCGACGACGGCCTCGGTGATCTCGGCGAACCGATCCTCATGGTGGGCGAGCATGCCCGTCACGCGTGCGCCGAGTCCGCGAAACCGATACTCGTGCGACGGCAGGGCCTCGTGGTCGCGCATCTTCTCGGTGTTCGCCAGCGAGATCAGGTAGTCGGCGAGCGGAGAGTCGTTCTGCATCGGATTGGTGCCCACGTTCGGGCTGATGCGCGGCAGGAGGTGGTCGCCGGTGAAGATCACGCCCGCGTCGTCGTCGACGAAGCACAGATGACCAGGCGTGTGGCCGGGTGTCCAGATCGCGCGCAGGTTCCAGCCGTCGACCTCCAGCGGGGCGTCGCCGGTCAGTTCGCGGTCGATGGTGCGACCGTCCGGCAGCCGCACGAAGTCGATGAAGCCGAGGTCGGCGACATCGGGCGGGGCTCCGAGGTCGCGGAGTTCGGCACGCGCCGCGTCGAGCTGCCGCTCGATCTCGTCGTCGGAGTGGTACCGCAGATGGCGGGCGTCGTCGCGGTGCATCCACAGCTCGGCGTCGGTGTGCTCCAGAAGGCGCGGGACGAGCCCGAAGTGGTCGGGGTGCAGGTGGGTGACGGCGACGGTGTGTACGTCGGTGATGTCGTGGTCGGTGCCGCGGATGCCCGCGACGAGGGCATCCCACGACTCGTCCGACGGCCAGCCGACGTCGATGAGCGCGAGACCGCCGTCGGGCGTCGCGAGCGCATAGACGAGGACGTAGCGCAGCGGATTGGGACCCATCGGGACCGGGATGGACCACAGGCCGGGCCGGACCTCCTCCACCGGCGGGAGGACCTTGTCGGCCCAGGCCTGCTGCTGACGTCGACCGGTCACCTCGATCGCGGTCATCAGACCTCCTGCGTCCGGCGCTGCACGCGCCCTTCATGTGTTGCGCAACAACTCATCCGACCACGGATGAGGCGGCGAGCTCAATGGGGCCGCGGCTCAGGGGCCGTGAGGGACAACCTATGGATCGCCAGGTTGCGGGCCGGACCTGCCGGCCGGGGAGAACCGGAGGTTCTTCACCGGGCTCGCTCCTGCCGCGTGAGCACGACCCGCCGTTCGATCCCGATCCGCGCCAGGAACCCCGCGTCGTGGGACACGACCACCAGGGCGCCCCGCCAACTCTCCAATGCCCCGACCAGCTGCGTGGCCGTGTCGAGGTCGAGGTTGTTGGTCGGCTCGTCGAGGATCAGCAGCTTCGGGGTCGGGTCACCGAGGAGCGCGTCGGCGAGCGCGACCCGCAGCTTCTCGCCCCCGGACAGCTCGCCCAGCGTGCGTTCGGCGCGGTTGCCGCGGAACAGGAATCGCGCCAGGTGCGCCCGCACCTCCTGGGTGGAGATGTCGGGATGGCGTGCCGCGACATGCCCGGCGATCGACGCCGACGGGTCGTCGAAGACGATCTGCTGCGGCACGAACGCGTAGGGCACGACGATCCGCTCGCGGTCGATCAGGTCGGCGATCAGCGTGGACTTGCCCGCCCCGTTCGGGCCGGTGAGCGCGATCCGCTCGGGCCCGTCGACGCGCAGCCGGTCGTCGACGACGACCTGCGCGCGCGGGGCGACCTCGACCTCGGGGACGACGATCCGCGCGGTGCGGTCGTCGCGGACCTCCTCGCGCGCGGCGTCGAGGCGTGTGGCCGCCTCGTCGACGTCGGTCCGGTGCATGTTCCGAAGCTTGCCCGCCGACACCTGGGCCTCGCTGCGGCGCTTGTGCGCGATGATCCTCGGCACCCGTTTCTCGCGTTCCGCGGTGGCTGCGGTTCGAGCGCGGCGATCGAGCTTGATCTGCGCCTCGACGAGCTCGCGCCGCTGTTTGCGCAGGTCGCCGGCGGCGTTGGCGACCGCTGCCGCCGCGGCCTGCTGCTCGGCGTCGACGACCTCGCGGTAATGCGAGTAGGGGCCGCCGAACACCCGCACCTCGCCCCGGTACAGCTCCAGGGTGGCATCCACGCGTTCGAGGAGCTCGAGGTCGTGACTGACCACGACGACCGTGCCGGCGAAGTGTTCGATGGCGTCGAAAAGCCGTGCACGCGAGTCGGTGTCGAGATTGTTCGTCGGCTCGTCGAGCAGGAGCAGCGACGGGCGCCGCATGAGGGCCGCCACGATGGACAGCAGCGTCGCCTCGCCGCCGGACATCGAGCCGACGGCGCGGTCGAGGTCGGGCGGCAGGCCCATCTGTGCCAGCAGGGCAAGGGCCCGTTCTTCGACGTCCCACTCGTCGCCGACGATCTCGAAGTCGTCGGGGTCGACCGATCCGTTCTCGATGCGGCGAAGCGCCGACCGGACGTCTGCGATGCCCAGTGCGGCGTCGACCGTCGCGCGCGGATCGGACTGCGGGTCCTGCGTCACCAGGCCCACCTCGGCGTCGGCACCGGCGGACAGGGTGATGCTGCCCGACGCCGGTTCGAGGCGACCCGCGAGCAGCGCCAGCAACGTCGACTTGCCTGCGCCGTTGGCGCCGATGAGCGAGTACGTCCCCGCGTTCAGCGTGAGGTCGAGGTGGTCGAAGACGGCGGTGCCGTCCGGCCAGGCGAACGAGACATCGGACAACAAGACCGACGATGCGGTCGACGGGTTGCGGAAAGGGGAGGTGGAAGCAGACACACGGACTCCTGAAGTGGTCGGGATTCACCGGCGAGATCACGCCGGCCGGGGCCACTTCAGCTGTTCATCGTGTGAGATCACTCCTCGCATGTCGGGAAGCCGCCGAAGGCGACGACAACTCCACGGTAGCGCGGCACGCGTGGCCCGCCAACGGGTTTTCTCGACGGGGTACTTCCCGGCCGGGTTCTTCCCGACCCGCGCTCCCACCGCCGGTTTTCCCCACCGCGTCGCCTCCACCGGTGACATCGCTACGGTTGAGGGCATGTCCTTCATCCGCACCTCGGTGAGCAACGGCGTCGGTGAGATCGTCCTCGATCGGCCGAAGGCCCTGAACGCGCTGGACCAGACCATGATCGACGAGATGTACCGGACTCTCGGCGAGTGGGGCGACGACGACTCGATCGAGACGGTCCTCGTCACCTCGGTGAGCGACCGCGCCTTCTGCGCGGGCGGCGATATCAAGTCGATCCGCGAGTACGCGCTGAACGGGGACTCCGCCGCCATCAGCCGGTACTTCCGGAGTGAGTACCGGCTCGACCAGCTGATCGCCGAATACCCCAAGCCCTACGTCGCCCTCATCGACGGCGCGGCGATGGGCGGAGGCCTCGGCATCAGCGTCCACGGAGAGATCCGCGTGGTCACCGAGAAGGCGATGATCGCGATGCCCGAGACCGCGATCGGCTTCTTCCCGGACATCGGCTCCACCTACTTCCTGCCCCGGCTGCCCGAGGGCGTCGGCATGTGGCTCGGTCTCACCGGTGCCCGCATCCACGGCATCGACGCCGTGGCCATCGGTCTCGCAACGCATTTCGTGTCCTCGGCCGATCTGCCCGCGGTCGCCGGATCGATCCGCGCCGGCGAGGACCTCGTCGACGCGCTGGCGAAGTCGGGGACGTCGGAAACCAGCGACGTGCCGCTGCGCAAGATCGGGGAGTACTTCGCCGACGACAACGTCGCCGCGATCATCGGCGGCCTCCGCGGCGCGGTCGGCGACGAGTGGGCGCAGGAGATGGTCGGACTGCTCGAGAAGGCCTCGCCGACGAGCCTCTGGGTCACCGCCGCGATGCTCGACGCGGGCGCCCACTCGGGTCTCGACGAGTGCTTCGACCGCGAACTGCATGCGGCAGAACAGATCACGAAGACGCACGACTTCGCCGAAGGCGTGCGGGCGGTGTTGGTCGACAAAGATCGCAACCCCAGGTTCGATCCGGCCTCCGTCGACGACGTCGACCCGAAGCTGGTGGCGCGCATCGTCGGCGAGTCGGTGTAGTCCGCTCGCTACGGCCTGAGCTCGAACCAGCCGCCGAGGAGCACGGTGTCGGCCGTCGCCCCCGGATCCGGCTGCGGCGCCGCCGACGACTCGTCCGCGTCGAAGGGCACGTCGTCGTCGGGAGCGAACGGATTCGCGTCGACCCGCGTCGCCGCCGGACACGTGAACGAGCCGGCCGCGAGCTTGCCCGACATCGCGGTCAGCGCGAGCTGACAGGCGGGCGAGTGGTGGTAGACGCCGTCGACCGACACACCGATCTGCGCGTTGATCGGCCGCAGCAGCGGGCCGGCCGTCGGACGGGGACCGCCGCCCGCGGGCGGGACGATCCCTCCGGTGAGTTCGCTGATGACGAACTCGATCTGGGCGCCGTCGGTCCCGGCGCCCTTGAACACGAACAGGAGTGAGTCCGGAGGGACGTCGGGCTGCTGCGGGCCCCAGCGCTCGAACTCGTAGCAGCGCGACTCGGGTTCGGCATCTGGTCCCGGCGCGCCGGATTCCGTCGCCTTGGGTGTCGCCGAGGTGGTGGCCCCGGGCGGCGATCCAGGCGGTGGGGGAGCCTGCGAGATCGCGATTCGGATGCTCCCGGTCGAGAACTTCAGGTTCTGGCCGCTGCGGTCGACCGAACCCTGGGGCGGGGTCTGTGCGCACGCCTCCGGATCGACGGGGCGCGAGGCCGGGGTCGTGGTCGTCGCCGACGACCCGGCGCTCGGGGTCTCGTCTGCGCCGCACCCTCCGACGAGGACGGCCACCGCCGAGACCGAGGCCAGCACGCCGAGGGCGCGGCTGCACACGCTGGGAAGCCTCATCGGTGCAACGGTCAGTCCGCCGCCGCGACGAGCGGCTCGAGCGTCAGGTCGGGATGTTCTTTCTCGATGTACTGCAGGCGCCACTTGTCGCTGAACAGCGCCAGGATCGCGCCATCGGTGCGGGTGAACACCTCGACGCCCCGCTGACGGTCGAGTTCGGGTGCGCTCTCCGCGTCGGTCCGGCGGGCGATCGTGTACCCGAGCGGCTCGATGATGGTGTCGACGTTGAACTCCGCCTTCATGCGCGCGGTCACGACCTCGAACTGCATCGGGCCGACGGCTGCGAGCACCGGCGACATCTCGCCGCGCGTGTCGTTGCGCAGCACCTGCACGACGCCCTCGCTGTCGAGCTGATCCATCGCCTTGCGGAACTGCTTGTACTTGTCGGCCGTCGTCGCGCGCAGCGCCGAGAAGTGCTCGGGCGCGAAGGACGGGATCGGCGGGAACTGGACCTTCGGGCCGTCGTACAGGGTGTCGCCGGGGGCGAGTGCGGTCGCGTTGACCAGGCCGACGACGTCGCCGGGGTAGGCGGTGTCGACGGTCGAGCGGTCACGCCCGAACACGGCCTGGGCGTACTTGGTGGCGAACGGCTTTCCGGTCTGGGCGTGGGTGACGACCATGCCGCGCTCGAACTCGCCGGAGACGATCCGCATGTACGCCAGGCGATCCCGGTGGCTGGCGTCCATACCGGCCTGCACCTTGAAGACGACGGCCGAGAACGGGTCGGTCACCTGCCGCTCGCCGCCCTCGACGTCGGTGCGCGGGCCGGGCGGCGGCGCCAGTTCGACGAGGGTCTCGAGCAGTTGGCGCACACCGAAGTTCAGCATCGCCGAGGCGAAGATCATCGGCGAGGTCTGCCCGGCGAGGAACAGCTCCTGGTCGTGGTCCTGGCCCATCTCGGAGAGCAGTTCGCTCTCCTCCACGGCCGCGGTCCACGCGTCGCCCTCGCGCTCGGTCGCGGCGTCGGCGCTCATGATCTCCTCGGGCGCGATCTTGGCGCCGCCCGCGGTGCGGGTGAAGTGGACGTACTCGCCGGTCCGCCGGTCGAGCAGGCCGCGGAAGTCGCCGGCGATGCCCACCGGGAAGAACAGCGGCGTCGGCACCAGGCCGATGCGTTCGGTGATCTCGTCGATCAGCTCGAGCGGCGTCTGGCCGGGCCGGTCCCACTTGTTGATGACGGTGATGACCGGGATGCCGCGGTGGCGACACACCTGGAACAGTTTCAGCGTCTGCGGCTCGAGGCCCTTCGCCGCGTCGATGAGCATGACCGCGGCGTCGACCGCGGTCAGCACGCGGTAGGTGTCCTCGGAGAAGTCGGCGTGGCCGGGGGTGTCGACGAGGTTGATGACGCTCGGGACACCCGGCTCGCTGTGCTCGGCGAGGTAGTTGAACTGCAGGGCGGTCGAGCTGACGGAGATGCCGCGGGCCTTCTCCATCTCCATCCAGTCGGAGACGGTGGACTTGCGTCCGGCCTTGCCGTGGATCGCGCCCGCCTCGCTGATCATGCGCGCATGCAACGCCAACGCCTCGGTCATCGTCGACTTACCGGCGTCCGGATGGGAGATGATCGCGAAGGTACGTCGACGCTTGACCTCGGATGCGACGTCAGAACTCACGAGATCCGAGGCTACTCGGCTGGTCGGGGGCCTCCAAACCGGCGGCCACACGGCAGGTGCGGCAACTGGTGCCGGATGGCGAGACCAGATGCCGCAATCTCAGATGCCGGAACCGGCCAGGGCTCGGCGGCGTCCAATCCGCGTGCAGACGCCACCGGGCCTTCGACGCCACGCACTCGGCCGTGACGGAGTGTTCACCATCAGCGACGCCGCCGAACATGGACTCACCAGGTCAGGAGTCCACCGGCGCTTGAAGGCCGGACTCTGGACGGCGCATTCGCGCGGGGTCTACACGCTCGCCGACCATCCCGTCACCGCACGGACCCGAGCACGCCTGGCCGTGGCCGCGGCCGGCAAGAACGCCGTCTTGTCCGGGCTGGGGGCCGCCTGGTGGCACAAGATCGTCGACGATCCGCCGAAGAGGTTCACCGTCACGGCGCCTCGCAGCCGTCACGGCACTCGGATCGAAGACGTCCGGGTGCGCTACCGGACACTCGACGACGCGGAGACGGTCACGAGGGATCATCTGCCGGTCACATGTTTGCCGCTGACGGTGTTGGAGGCGTCGGTGGAGGGAGACAGCCAGATCCTCGACAACGCGCTGCTCCTGCGCCGTGTCTCGATCGAGCAGCTGCGCAAGGCCGCGCGCCGTCGTCGAAACAAGGAAGACGCGGCGGAGATCGCAGTGTTGGTCGCGCGCGTCGGCGAGGGTGCTCGGTCGGAGGCGGAGCGTCGGGCGGTTACGGTCTTGCGCCAGGCCGGACTCAGCGGCTTCGTCTGTAACCACCCCGTCGGCGGGTACTTCGTGGATGTGGCCTACCTCGACGCGCTGCTGGCCGTCGAGATCGACGGCATGGCCTTCCATCGCGACGCCGACACGTTCCAGCGCGACCGTCGGCGCCGAAACGAACTCATCGCGCTCGGGTGGACCGTCCTCAATTTCACCTGGGCAGATCTGCAGGAGCGGCCCGAGTACGTCGTCGAGTGCGTCCGCACGGCGCTCGACGTCTGACGACAGATGCGGCAATTGGTTCCGCTCTCCGAAACCAACTGCCGCATCTGTGAAAAGTTGTCGGCGACGCTGATGTCCTACTCGAACGGCACGGGCGGCAGCTTGACCACCTGCGAGGCGTACGAGAGCCCGGCACCGAAGCCGAGCAGCAGGGCGGTCTGGCCGGGCTGGGCCTTGCCGGTGGAGAGCAGGTCCTCTATGGCGAGCGGGATCGACGCTGCGGAGGTGTTGCCGGTGTACTCGATGTCGTTGGCGACGACGGCGTCCTCGCGCAGCTTCAGGCTCCGGGCGAGGAGCTCGTTGATGCGGGCGTTGGCCTGGTGCGGGACGAAGACGTCGAGATCCTCGGCGCCGATCTTGGCGGCCTCGAGGGCGCGGTGGGCGACCTTGCCCATCTCGAAGGCGGCCCAGCGGAAGACCGCGGTGCCCTCGAGGCGCAGGTACGGGCGCTGCTTGCGGTCGCTGTCGAGGAAGGTCACCCAGTCGAGGTCCTGGCGGATGGCGTTGAACTGCGAGCCGTCCGAGCCCCAGACGACCGGGCCGAGCTCCTGCTCCTCGGTGGGCCCGACGACCACGGCGCCGGCGCCGTCGCCGAAGATGAAGCAGTTGGTGCGGTCGGTCATGTCGAGCGTGACCGAGAGCTGCTCGGCACCGATGACCAGCACGTGGGTGGCGCTGCCGCCGCGGATCATGTCCGACGCCAGGGCCATGCCGTAGCCGAAGCCGGCGCAACCGACGGTGACGTCGAAGGCGGGGACGCCGTTGGCGCCGAGTTCGGTGGCGACCTTGGTCGCACCCGCCGGGGTCAGGAGCAGGTGCGTGTTGGTCGCGAGGATCACCGCGTCGATGTCCGAACCGTGAAGCAGGGCGTTCGCGATCGCCTTGCGTCCGGCGTTGACGGCCATCTCCATGACGCTCTCGTCGCGTCGGGCGAAGCGGCGGGTCTTGATGCCGGTGCGGGTGTAGATCCACTCATCGGAGGAATCGATGTGCTGGCAGATCTCCTCGTTGGTGACCACGCGCTCGGGCCGGTAGGCGCCGATGCCGAGCATGCCGATGTTCTTGATCCCTGTGGTGTCCGCGATGACTGCCATGGTCTTCCTTCCGATATGTGACCCGGCATATGACGGTACTCACCCGGCCACCTACTAGGAAGTACCGCACCCCGACCCGTCATCGTTACCGATGGGGGCGGTCCGGCGGACAGGTGTTCGTGAGGGGGAGGGCGCCGTCGGTGCGGGCGGAACCCGCAGACGGCCGGGGACGAACAGATGAGGGTGGGTTCGCGCTACCAGGCGTGAACGGTGTTCTGAGCGGCTTCGAGACCCTGCGTGACGAGCAGTTCGACGGCGTCGCAACCGTTTCGGACCAGGAGCTCGACCTCGGCCCGGTCGGCGGCCGGAAACGGTTTGAGCACGAAGTCGGCGGGGTCCTGCCGCCCGGGCGGCCGTCCGATGCCCATGCGCACCCGCAGGTAGTCCTTGGTGCCCATGACCTGGCTGATCGAACGCAGCCCGTTGTGGCCGCCCTCGCCGCCGCCCTTCTTCAGGCGCACGAGTCCGAAGTCGATGTCGAGTTCGTCGTGCACGACGATGAGGTCGGCGGGGTCGACGGAATAGAACTTGGCCAGTGGGCCGATCTGCCGGCCCGACTCGTTCATGTAGACGCGGGCCTTGGCCAGGAGAACAGGCAGGCCGCCGAGGCGGACCTCGGCGACCTCTGCGCCGGACTTCTTGTGAACCTTCCAGCGCTCGCCTGCCGAGGAGGCGAGGCCGTCGACGACCATCGCGCCGACGTTGTGCCTCGTCTTCTCGTACTTGGGCCCGGGGTTGCCGAGCCCGACAATCAGTTTCACCACTCGGGTCGAGTAGTTCGGGTCCGGACTACTCCGAAGCCTCGGCAGCCTCACCCTCGGCTTCCTCTGCACCCTCGTCCTCGACGGCGACGCGCTGCGCCTCGGTGACCGAGACGACCGGGAGCTCCGCATCGGAGACCAGGGTGACGCCCTCGGGCAGCTGCACGTCGGAGGCATGGATGATGGTGCCGGCCTCGAGGCCCTCGACGCTGACGGTGACGTTCTCGGGGATCTCGAGCGCGTCGGCCTCGATCTCGATGTTGGTGGCGTCCTGGACGACCAGGGTGCCCGGGGCGGCGTCACCCTCGACGACGACCGGGACCTCGACGGTGACCTTCTCGCCGCGGCGGACGATGAGGAGGTCGGCGTGCTGGATGAAGTTGCGGATCGGGTGGACGTCGACCTGCTTGGTCAGCGCGAGCTGGCTGGTGCCCTCGATGTCGAGGTCGATCAGGGCGTTGGCGCCGTGCGAGCGCAGGATCGCGGCGAACTCGCGGGCCGGGAGGTTCAGGTGCTGCGGGTCGGTGCCGTGGCCGTAGAGCACGGCGGGAACGTTGCCCTCGCGACGGGCACGACGGGCGGCGCCCTTGCCCTTCTCGGTGCGGGCGGTGACAGACAGCTTCTCGGCCTTGGTGGCCATGGTGATCTCCTCTGATCGGTGTTGCGGTCGTTTGTCCGTCGCGACGAGCAACGGGCACGGAGTCCGACCGCGAGACACCCGCGGGGCCGCGCAGAAGGGCGCCCGGAGGAGCAGCGGTGGTCGCGCCGATCACGGTGACAACGTCACCCTCGCCGAGACAACTGGGCCAGGATAGTCGATGACCTGCCCAGATGTCACATCAGGTACCTCCAGAGAGTGGCAGCCGCCATACTCGGGACATGACCTCACACACCCCGATCCGGATCGTGACCGACTTCCTGGATGCGTTCGCACGCGGCGACACCGCCGCCGCGATGGAGAACGTCGACGACGACATCGCCTACACCAACGTGTCCCTGCCGACCATCCACGGGAAGCGCAAGGTCGCGGGCGTCCTCGGCGGGGTCGGCAGCAAGCCCTGGATCGGCTTCAACTATCGGATGATCAACGTGAGCTCGGACGACGCCGGGGTCGTGCTGACCGAGCGCGTCGACGAACTGCGGTTCGGCAGGTTGCACCTGCAGTTCTGGGTGTGCGGGCGCTTCGAGGTCCGCGAGGGCCGCATCGCGGTGTGGCGGGACTACTTCGACTACTTCGACATGACGAAGGCGCTCGTCCGCGCGATCGCGGCGCTGGCCGTGCCGTCGTTGCAGAAGCCGCTGCCGGCTCCCGCACCGGCGGTCGTCGGCAGGGGTTGAGCCTTCGGCGATGAGCTCTGGCGGGCGGTGAGGGCCTGGCGGTGAGCTCTGGCGGCGGTGAGCGTTCGCCGGTGAGCTCCGGCGGGGTTGAGCGCTCGCGGGTGAGCTCTGATCGGCGGTGCGAACGAGTGCAGCGACCCCATGATCATCCCGCCGCCGTGGTACCAGACCAGGGCCGGTGCGCTGGTGGCCGGCGCCTGCACGGGACGGTAGATAGCGCTCGCGGATGAACTCCGGGCCGGCGTCGATCGCCGGCTGTGGGCGCGGCCGACCCCGAACCCGTAGCGGTGGTCGTCGTCGTGCGGACAGCCCATAGCGCGATCGGCCGGCCGGCGAGCGTGCTGCAGCGTGGTCGTCGGCCATGTGGTGAGCGGGTATCGGCCGCCGTCCTGCGTCGAGTCCCAAAAAAGTGCTCGGCCGCCTCGGCGAGGCGGCCGGCGTCGGGCGAATCGTCGCTCTGGCCGCTCGACACCGCCGCCACGACGTCGGTCGGCGCGAAAGTGCCCCCGTCGACCCCGTTCTGCGGGTTCAGCAGGGGGTGCGGTTTCAGTAGAAGACCGGCCCCGGGATCCCGCCGCCGGCCGCGACCGCGTCGCCGTTGATGGCGATGCTGCGCGGCGAGGCGAGGAAGGTGACCACGTCGGCGACCTCGCTCGCGTCGATGATCCGCCGCAGCGAGTTGGTGGCCAGTTCGGCCTCGAGTTCCTCCACCGGTACCCCGGTCTCGGCGGACTTCTTCGCGAGACGGTCGGTGAGCCGTTCGGTGCGGGTGCGGCCGGGATGGACGACGGTCACGTTGATGCCGTGTGGCCCGAGTTCGTCGGCCAGGTTCTTCGTCAGGGCGGAGACACTGACGTTGCGGATGGTCTGGGCGATCGAGTTCGCTTGTCGCGCACCGAGTCCGCTGATGTTGATGATGCGGCCCCAGCCCTGGGAGATCATGTGCGGGGCGACGGCCCGGGCGGCGCGCAGGTAACCGAGGACCTTGATCTCGACCTCGCGGCGGACCAGGTCGTCGGAGGTGGCGGCCCAGTCGGCGGGCTTGCCGGCGCTCCACGGGGTGGCCGCCGAGTTGACCAGGATGTCGATGCCGCCGAGTTCGTCGACGGCGCGGTCGACGAGCGCGCGGACCTGCTCGTCGACGCCGGTGTCGGTGGGGACCGGGATCACCCGGCCACCGGTTTCGGCCGCCACCGCCCGTGCGGCGGCCTCGAGAGGCTCGGCCGAACGGGCGGCGATGACCACGTCCACGCCCTCCGCGGACAGCCCGCGTGCCACCGCGAGTCCGATGCCCTTGCTGCCGCCGGTCACGATGGCCCGTTTACCTGTCAGCTGTAGATCCACGTCGTCACGGTAGCGCCGCACACGCGGCGGGTGCCCAGCGGAGGGACGTGATGTTCGTCAGCGCTTCAGCGGGCTGTAGAAGACGAGGCCGTTGCCCTCGTTGTCGTAGACCACGGCACGGCGCTCGTGGGCGTCGTCGTAAGGGCCCTTGATGATCGCGCCGCCGTTGTCCTCGATGGCCTTGGCAGCGGCGTCGACGTCGGCGGTCTTGATGCCGAGGACGATCTTGCCCGGGATCGGGTGGTCGACGGGGGTGGCCAGGGCGATGGTGACCGCGCCGCCGTCCAGTGCGGCGAAGTGCGCGCCGTCGCGGAACTTCAGCGAGAATCCGAGGGTCTCGGTGTAGAACTTGATCGACTCGTCCAGGTTCTCGGTGGACAGGATGATCATCTTGGGCTCGTACCCGCTCATGAAACCTCCATGACTCGAAGGGGATGGGTGGCGCCTCGACCGAGGCCGGGCGCCGCCGGGATGTTAACGCCGTCTCCCCGGGGCGGGGAAGAAGGCGCCCCGGTTGGGGTCAGCGTGGTCTCAAAGGATCTCGTCGAGCTTCTCGAACGGACGCGGGATGCGGGTTCCCTTGTCCGTCACCACGATCGGACGTTCGACGAGGATGGGATGGGCGACCATCGCGTCGAGGATCTCGTCGTCGGTGGCGGAGGCCAGGTCCAGTTGCTTGTAGAGCGCCTCGCGCTTGCGGACCGCCTGGGAAGGGGTCAGGCCGGCATCGGCGAAGAGCTTCACCAGCTGCTCGCGGGTGTAGGGCTCGTCGAGGTACTTGACGACGGTGGGTTCGATCCCGGCGTCGCGGAGGGCCTGCAGCGCCTTGCGGGAGGTCGAGCACTTCGGGTTGTGATAGATCGTCGCGTCCACGTCGTCAACGGTACCCAGCGAACGGCGAATCGGGCGGCGGAGGGGCCGGGGCGGACCGGCGTTTTCGTGCCCGGTTCGGGGCGGGCGCCGCAGCGTCGCCGCGGGTTGGGTGGAAACGACCGCGCCCGGAGGCTCGTGTGAGCATCCGGGCGCGGCGTGTGAGAGAACGGAGGGCCTACGCGCTGCCGTCGAAGAGGCTTGTGACCGAGCCGTTCTCGAAGACCTCGCGGATCGTCTGGGCGAGCAGCGGGGCGATCGAGAGCACGGTGAGGTTCTCGAAGCGCTTCTCCGGCGGGATCGGCAGGGTGTCGGTCGCGATGACCTCCTTGGCGCCGCAGTTCGCGAGACGCTCGGCGGCCGGGTCGGAGAACACGCCGTGGGTGGTGGCGATGATGACGTCGCCGGCACCGGCGTCCTTGAGGACGCGGACCGCGCCGGCGATGGTGCCGCCGGTGTCGATCATGTCGTCGATGAGCACACAGGTGCGGCCCTCGACCTCACCGACCACGCGGTTCGACTTGACCTGGTTGGGCACCAGCGGGTCGCGGGTCTTGTGGATGAACGCCAGGGGAGCGCCGTTGAGGGCGTCGGCCCACTTCTCGGCGACGCGGACGCGGCCGGAGTCCGGGGAGACGACGGTGACGTTGTCGGTGCCGTAGTTGTCGCAGACGTACTGAGCGAGCTGGCCGAGGGCGTGCATGTGGTCGACCGGGCCGTCGAAGAAGCCCTGGATCTGGTCGGTGTGCAGATCGACGGTGATGATGCGGTCGGCGCCGGCGGTCTTGAGCAGGTCGGCGATCAGGCGAGCGGAGATGGGCTCACGGCCGCGGTGCTTCTTGTCCTGACGCGCGTAGGGGTAGAACGGCAGGATCACGCTGATGCGCTTGGCCGATCCGCGCTTGAGCGCGTCGATCATGATGAGCGCCTCCATGACCCACTGGTTCATCGGGTAGGGGCAGCTCTGCAGCACGAAGGCGTCCGAGCCGCGGACGGACTCCTCGAAACGGACGAACAGCTCGCCGTTGGCGAAGTCGCGTGCCGTCTGGGGTGTCACCTTGATGCCCAGTTCTTCGGCGACGGCTTCAGCCAGTTCGGGGTGGGCACGACCAGAGAACAGCATCAGGTTCTTCTGGTTGTCGGTGGTCCAGGTCATGAAAACTCTTCTGTCCGTTTCGATGTCGATCTTCTGCTGGGTGATGCCCGACGGGGGACGGGCACCGTCTGCGGGTTCGCTAGGCGGACCCGGAGTCCTTGTCGCGTGCCTCGGACACATTGTCGCGTGCCTCGAGTGCCGCCCGTGCCGACGCGGTGTCGGGCCGCTTGTTCACGACCCAGTCCTCGATGACACGCTGTGCTCCCGCCGAGACCGCAAGGGCTCCCGGCGGTACATTTTGCCGTACGACGGTTCCGGCGCCGGTGTACGCCCCGTCCCCGACGGTCACGGGGGCGACGAACATGTTGTCCGAACCGGTCCGGCAGTGGCTGCCGATCACCGTGCGGTGCTTGTTGACGCCGTCGTAGTTCACGAAGACGCTCGACGCCCCGATGTTGGAGTGTTCGCCGATGGTCGCGTCGCCGACGTAGGTGAGATGGGGGACCTTCGAGCCGTCGCCGATGGTGGCGTTCTTGGTCTCCACGAAGGTGCCGATCTTGCCGCCGACGCCCAGGACCGTGCCGGGGCGCAGGTAGGCGAACGGCCCGACGCTCGCGTTGCCGCCGATGACGGCGTCGCTGCCATGGGTGCGGATCACCTGGGCGCCCTCGCCGACGGTGACGTCGGTCAGCGTGGTGTCGGGGCCGATCACGGCGTCGGTGGAGATGTGGGTGCGGCCCTTGAGCTGGGTTCCGGGCTCGATCCGCACGTCGGGCTCGATCGTCACGTCGACGTCGATCCAGGTGGTGGCCGGGTCGACGACGGTCACGCCGTCGAGCTGGTGGCGGCGCACGATGCGCCGGTTGAGTTCGGCGGCGAGGTCGGCGAGCTGGGCGCGGTCGTTGCAGCCGGCGACGAGGACCGGGTCGTCGACGGTGAATCCGCGGACGGTCTGGCCGGCCTCGCGCGCGATCTCGACGATGTCGGTCAGGTAGTACTCGCCCTGGACGTTGTCGGTCGACAGCTTCGACAGGCCGTCGCGCAGGACCCCCGCGTCGACGGCGTAGACACCGGCGTTCACCTCGTCGATCGCGCGCTGCTCGGCGGTGGCGTCCTTGTGCTCGACGATGGCCCGGACCGCGCCGTCGTCGGTGCGGATGATGCGTCCGTACCCGGTCGGGTCGTCGGCGATGAAGCTGGTGAGCGTGACCGCGGCGCCGTCGCCGGCGGTGTGGGTCTCGATGAGGGCGCGCAGGGTGTCGGCGTCGAGGAGCGGGACGTCGGCCGCGGTGACGACGACGGTGCCGTCGAAGCCCTCGGGGAGGGCGGTGAGTCCGGCGCGGGCCGCGTCGCCGGTGCCGCGGGGTTCGTCCTGCTCGGCGATGCCGATCTCGCGGCCGAGCTCGGTCGCGATGTCCTCGACGGCGGCGACGACCCGCTCCCGCTGATGGCTGACCACGACGACCAGATGGTCGGGGTCGAGCCCGGCGGCGCCGTGGAGGGCGTGTCCGACGAGGCTTCGGCCGGCGATGGTGTGGAGGATCTTCGGGGTCTTGGACTTCATCCGGGTACCGGCGCCCGCGGCCAACACGATCACGGCCACCGACGACGACGTTCCCGACATCGAATGTCCACCCTCTTCCTGATCGGTGTTCACGTCGGGTGCGATCCTACGCACCGGTAGTCGGTGGTGGACACGCGCCGCGCCTTTTGGGACGAATGCGCCCGCGGGTTGCACTTTTCATCCCCTGTTGTTCGACGGTCGCAGCTGATAGAACACAAGAGATCTGCTTCCCCGAGCGTTCGATCGGTGAGTCGTGCCGTTCGACCGCGGGCGGGGAGGCGGGCCGCACGTGTGCCGGGGTGTCTCCCGGTGCCCATCGACCAACGGAGGTATGCAATGAGCACGCAGAAGACCGCCATCGTCACCGGCGCCGCCCGGGGTATCGGCGCGGCGATCGCCAAGCGCCTGTCCGACGACGGTCTGGCCGTGGCCGTCCTGGACCTCGACGCCGACGCCTGCGCCGACACCGTGAAGGCGATCACCGACAAGGGCGGCAAGGCCATCGCCGTGGGCGCCAACGTCGCCGACGCCGACTCGGTCAACGCCGCGGTGGAGAAGGTGGCCGCCGAGCTGGGTGCTCCGACCGTCGTGGTGAACAACGCCGGCATCACCCGCGACAACCTGCTCTTCAAGATGACCGTGGAGGACTGGGACGCGGTCATGGCCGTCCACCTGCGCGGTGCCTTCAACGTCACCAAGGCCGCCCAGAAGTACATGGTCGACGCCAACTGGGGCCGCATCGTCAACCTCTCGTCGACCTCGGCGCTCGGCAACCGCGGCCAGGTCAACTACTCGGCCGCCAAGGCCGGCATGCAGGGCTTCACCAAGACCCTCGCGATCGAGCTCGGCAAGTTCGGCGTCACCGCCAACGCCATCGCCCCCGGCTTCATCGAGACCGAGATGACCGCCGCCACCGCAGAGCGCATCGGCGTGCCGTTCGAGGACTTCAAGAAGGCCGCCGCCGCCCAGATCCCGGTCAACCGCGTCGGCGTCCCCGAGGACATCGCCCATACCGCGTCGTTCCTCATCAGCGAGGGCGCCGGCTTCGTCTCCGGCCAGGTCATCTACGTCGCCGGCGGCCCGAAGGACTGACGACTGCCAGACCTCGTTTCGGCGGTGCGACTTCGATCGACGTCGCACCGCCGAAACGAGGTCGCGCCGGCGAGTGCCCGGGCGAGGCGTTCCTGCGCCTGTGGCACAATCGTCTGCGCGTTGATCCCCCATGGTGTAATCGGCAACACTCCTGATTTTGGTTCAGGCATTCCAGGTTCGAGTCCTGGTGGGGGAGCCAGGCGCGAGTGTCCGTGTAGCACTCCCAGCACTTCACTGAAGGTCTGCGAACCCCCGCCATCACCGGGAAATCCTTGTTGGCTGTCCTTGACATTGAGAGCGGCGGTCGCCGTACATATCAGGTTTGTTCGGTCGGCGCCCGCGCTGCGGAGTACTCGTACAACGTCGTCGGCCACTGGACGTCCGCCCTTCGGCGCGGCAATGCCGAGGGGGTCTCGCCGAGGTCGCTGACAGCGTCGACCACGGCCCCGGCGTTTATCAGCTTCTCTGCAACCTCTACGTGCGTCTGTTGCGCGGCGAAGTGCAGGGGCGTCCACCCACGCGCCTCGCGTGCATTCACGTCCGCACCATCCGCGGCATCGCCACTCGGCCGGTTCATCCGTCTGTTGTTCGAGTGTCCCACTGCT
>Ga0164243_10005745_pt1 | contig 18920 bp, 15 predicted proteins | sample OricompcompostOP_FD_108781 | JGI IMG/M metagenome (GOLD analysis project Ga0164243, IMG submission 108781) | Organic Plus compost microbial communities from Emeryville, California, USA - Original compost - Organic plus compost (OP) | ecosystem: Engineered > Solid waste > Mixed feedstock >... | reverse complement strand
TCTCGTCCGGGAGGACGTCGGTGACCGTCACGTCGTAGAGCGAGACGTCGGCCGGTATCGACACGAGCAGCTCGTAGGTGACGTGCTGGCCGACCGTGGCGCTCGTCGGGCCGACCGACTTGGTGACGGTCGCGCCCTGGATCCGCACGGTGTCGCTCGCGGTCGCGCTGTAGCCGGTGCCGGTCGTCCGTCTGCCGGCCTGCGCGTCGGGGAGGCTCTGCGTTCTGGCGAGCACGGTGTTGGTCAGCTCCGAGCCGCCGACCGCCGGGTCGTCGACCGCGACGCGGTAGGTCAGCTCATGTCTGGCGCCGGGCGCGAGCGACGTCACCGTGTCGGTGATCGTGCGCGCCGTTCTGTCCCAGACGGCGGTCGTGCCGGGGACCGTCGCGCCGTCGTCGAGCGGGGCGTTGCCGGGCGCGTCGCCGATCGGCGTCAGGCCGACCGGGACGGTGTCGGTGACGACCACGTCGTGCGCGGTCGAGACGCGAGTGGCGCTGCTGTTGGTCGTCGTCAGCGTGTACGTGACGACCTGGCCCGGGATCACCCGCTCAGGGTGTCTGTCGTCTCTCTTGGCCTGCGACAGGAGCGGCTCGACCAGCTGCGTCCTGACCGTCGCCGAGCTTCTCGTGCGCGCCCCGTCGTCGGGGTCGGTCCAGGCGAGCCTGGCGACGTTCGTCAGGTCGCTCGCGGTGCGGTCGTTGGCCCCCACGTCGGCGACCAGCGTGCTGAAGCTCAGCACGAGCACCGCGTCGGCGTCGGTCGGGGCGACCGCGAAGCCGGCCGGGAAGGTGATGGTCGGGGCGGCGCCGCTGTCGTCGAGCGTGAAGCCGGCCGGCAGCGCGCCGCCGTTGAGCGTCGCTCTGGCGGAGTTGCTGACGTACGGCTGGCGGGTCGCGCTGTCGAGCAGGTCGGTGAGGACCGCGGTGCCGCCGAGCGTCGTGCCCGCCGGGACGGTGACCGTCACCGTGTAGTCGACCCGCTCGCCGATCGTCGCCTGACCGGCGGTGTTGCCGCCCTCGGTGACGGTCGTCGTGCCGACCTTCGCGATCGTCGCGTCGTTGGTGTAGACGTCGCTTCTGTCGTCGGCGGCCGGCGCGTTGGCCGTCGTCAGCGACGAGTCGACGTTGTTGGCCGGCACGTACGGGTATCTCGTGCCGAGGTTGGTCATGCCGGCATAGCCGCGCACGCCGGCTCTGTTGAGGAGCTGGTGGGCGGGGCCGACGTCGCCCGGGACGACGGCGGTGTAGGTGAGCGTCTTCGTCTCACCCGCTCTCAGCGCCGGGAGCGTCCACACGACCCGGTCGGGCTGCAGGCCGCCGTCGACGCAGCTGCCGCCGTCGGAGATCGCCGAGACCCCCGGCAGCACGCAGTCGTAGTCTCTGACCGGCAGCAGGTCCCAGACCTCGACGTCGACGGCGTCCTGGCCGCCGTCGTTGGTCACGTCGACCCGGTAGGTGACCTGGTCGAGCGCCCGCACGACTCTGTGGTCGACGTTCGGGCCGAACGGGCCGGCGACGGGGCCGCTGCCGGGCCGGTCGACCCTCGCGACGCCCTTGACCAGTCTCACGACCGGCGTCTCGAGTCTGACGTCGCGCGCGTCGCGCAGCGGCTCGGAGACCTGCGCCGTGTTGGTCGAGGAGAACTTCATCAGGTTGCCGAGCACCTCGCCGTTGACGGCGTTCGCGCCGGCCGGCTCGACGATCGTCGAGAAGACGCGCTCGAAGACGCGGTTCCCTCTCGGGACGGTGCCGCCGTCGACCGTCCAGGCGAGCACGCCGCCGGCGGCGCCGCTGCCGTCGAAGGTCGAGGTGACGTTGTTGGCGCCGTCAGGCGCGTTGAGCGGTCTGTCGGTGTTGCTCTCGTAGGTGGCGCCCGGCGGCAGGAAGTCGCGGATCGCCTGCGGCGAGGTGTCGACGCCGAACGGGAAGGTGACGTTCAGCTTCCAGCAGACGCGGTCGCCGGGGTGGTAGGTCGGGACGGTCGTCACGTAGGCCGCCGTCAGGCAGTTGGTGCCCGACTCGGCGACGCGCTTCTCGATCGTCGGGCGCGCCGCGACCTGCCCGTCCTCGCTGGCGTCCGGCAGCGTCGTCCCGGTGCCGTAGCCGCCGTCGTGGACGATCTCGGCGCCGGGGGTCGTGCAGTCGGGCGTCGTGTCGCAGCGGACGACCGCCGTGCCCTCGGTCGTCACTCTGTTGACGACCTCGTCGCGGGTGAGGATCGGCGTCGTCGACTCGTAGTCGCTCTGCCAGTGGGTGCGGGCGCGCGTCGGGTATCTGAGCGTGAAGCGGTCGCTCACGTCGGTCTGCGCCAGCTCCGCGAAGACGCTCGCGTCCCAGGTGACGGTGAAGGTGCCGTCGGGGTTCTCGGTGACGTCCTTGTACGGCGCGCTCGGCAGCTCGCCGGCGACCGGGTCGCACTCGTCGTGGTCTTCGCTGGTCGGGTCTCTCGTGTAGTTGACGGGGCCGATCGGACAGAGGCCGTTGGGCACGACGTCGGTGACGGTCGCGTCTCTGACCGAGCGGTACTCGGAGGTCTCGAAGGTGAGCGTCCAGGTCGTCAGCCCGCCCTGCTCGAGCTCGTCGGTCGACGCCTCCTTGTGGATCGCCCAGTCCTCGGCGGTGCGGGTGAGGTGGAAGTCGTCGCTGACCGCGACGCGGCCGTCGTAGCTGCCGCCGGCCGTCGCGTAGTTGGTCAGCTCCTGCTCGTCGCGCGTCTCGCGGCCGGAGTTGTTGTCGAGGTTGGCGGCCTGCGCGCCGGTCGTCGCCGGCGTCGCGCCGGTCCACGTCATCGTGTTCTCGCGGATCGGGATCGCGGCGCGGTAGAGGAATCTGCGCGCGCCTCTGGCCGCGAGCGTGCCGACGTTCCAGGTGACCTTCGTGTAGACGGCTCTCGGCAGCGGACCGGCGCCGTCGGGGTCGACGTCGACCGTCTCGACGGCCGCCGGCGGCGTGCAGTCGGCCAGCGTGTCGACGACGATCGCCGGCGCCTCCGGGTACTCCAGCGGGCTGCCCAGGTTGGTCGGCGCGTTGGTCGTGTGGTCGGCGCCCGGCCCGCCGCAGCCGAGGAACTCGAGGCCGGCCGGCAGGTAGTCGACCAGGTCGACGCCGCTGGTCGCTCTGATGTCGTTGTTGCGGACGGTGACCGTGTAGACGGTCTGGTGGTCGTGGACGCCGCGGAGGATCTCGCCCTCCCACGAGGGCTCGTCCTTCTCGACCTCGATCGCGTTGATCGTCGTCGTGCCTCTCAGCGCGCCGGTCCAGCCGGTGTAGCTGTCGGCGCGCGGGCCGTCCGGCAGGCCGGCGCCGTCGAATCTGGGGACGTTTCGCGGGTCGCTGTTGACGAACGCCTCGGCGCTGACCTGGAATCTGTCGCCGACGTCGTAGACGGCCGGGTCGTAGGTGAGGTCGAAGGCGAGCTGGGCTGTCGCGTTGGGCGACAGGTCCGAGACGTTGCGGAAGACGAGCGTCGTCTCGCCGGTCCCCGGTCCGGCGATCTGCCGCGGCGCCGGCTGCACCGAGCCGGCGTAGGTGACGCCTGGTGGCAGGACGACCCGGTAGCTGAGGTTGTAGCCGTACGCCCCGCCGCTCGGATTGGTCACCGTGAAGCGGAAGGGGACGGTCTCACCATGGAGGACGGTCGGCGAGTCGACCGTCGCCGACAGGTCCGGCGTGCCGGCCGCGCGCGCGGCGGAGCCGACTGCGAGCAGCCCGGCGAGGCCGAGCAGGAAGGTGAGCGTCAGGGTCAGCGCGCGGGAGCGCAGACGGGCGTGCATCGGGTCGAGCACCTCATGTGGGGAACAGGAGCGACTGCCGACCACCGTCGCGGGGCGAGCCCTTCCTCCCCCCTCCCACTGTTCTCAGCGGCCGGTTCGGGGTTCGGGAGAGCGACGCGGGGGCCGGGCGCCGTCAGCCGCTGGACTGGACCATGACGCCGATGCGCCAGCAATCCCGATCGGCCGGCGGGTATTTCAAATGTGGAATGGCTCGCCTCCGCCGTTGCGGGCCGCGTCGCGCAGCAGCCGGGCGAACCGCTCCGCGGCCGGCTCCAGCGGACGGCCAGGAACCCACACCAGCGACAGCGTCGTCGCGCCGCGCGCACCGGCGAGCGGGATCGCCTCGAACGCGAACCGCTCCCCGGCCAGCTCCTCGAAGGCGCCGCCGTCGCCGTCGCCCATCGCGGTCGTGACGACGTCGACGGCGCCGGCGATCAGCGCGCGCAGCGCGTCGGCGGAGCTGGCGTGGTCGACCAGCTCGACGGCGATCTCCGGCCGCGCGCGCCGCAGCCGCTCGGCCGCCGCGACGACCTCCGCCAGCGCCGCGATCGCCGGGCCGCAGCCGACCCGCAGTCGTCTGCCGGCGTCGCCGGCGAGCGCGCGCAGCCGCGCCCAGTCGCGCTCGGCGTCGGCGAGCACGCGCGTGCACGGGTCGACGATCCGCCGGCCGGCGGCGGTCAGCTCCAGCGGCCGGCCGTCGCGACGGGCGAACAGCTCGGCGCCGATCTCCGCCTCCAGCCGCTGCACGTGGCGGGAGACGCTCGCCTGGGACAGGTGCAGCTCGCCGGCGGCGAGGTTGACGCTGCCGGTGCGCGCGACCGTCACGAAGACACGCAGCAGCGCAAGGTCCATCAGCTCGGTCATGTCGGCTCTCCGTGCGCCGCGCTCAGCGCAGCTCGAACTCTTCCGCGCCGTCGCGCACCGGCTCCTGCGGCTCCGGCTCGGGCTGCGTTTGCGGCTGCGCCGCCGGTGGCGGCGAGGGCGGCGGCGCCTGGACCGGCGGCGGCGCCGAGACGACCGGGGGCGCGGCGTTGCGGGCGGCCTGCCGCGCTCTGCGGGCCGCCGCGGCTCTGCGCGCGGCCGCCGCTCTGCGCCGGGCCGCGGCCGCTCTGCGCCGTTGCTGCGCGCGCGCCGCCGCGCGGGCGCTCGCCTGCCGCGCCGCACGCGCGCGGGCCTCAGCCGCCGCCTGCTGGCGCTCGGCGGCGTTCGGCCGCGGTGTGCCGGCCGCGGTGTCGGGGCGCTCGTCGCCGCCGCCGAGTGCCAGCACCAGCACGATCAGCGCGACGATCGCGACCGCCGCGCCGGCCGCGAGCTTCGTTCTCGGCTCGCGCAGGAAGCCGCCGTGGGCGCCGCCCGGTCTCGACGCGGCGGCGATCGGCGTGCCGTCGGCGGCGCCGTGGCCGCCGGCGCCGGCCGCGCCGGCCCCCGCCGCCCCGACCGCCGCGAGCGCGGCGAGCGCCAACGGCACCGGCGGCGCGACCGCGGCGATCCCGCGCACGCGCAGGACGCTGCGGCGGCAGGAGGAGCAGCCGTCGAGGTGGTCGCGCGCGATCGCGTAGCGCTCGCCGTCCTCGTCGAGCAGGCCGAGCGCGTACGCCTTCACGAGCGAATCGTGCTGCTCGCACCAGTCGCCGGCTCTGATCTCCCCGATCACCGGCGCCAGCTTGCGCGAGACGGCGTCCATGATCTTCTCCATCCGCTTCGGCGCGACGCCGATCAGACGGGCGGCCTCCGGCCGCGAGTACTCGTAGACGTAGCAGAGCGCCGCCGCCTGCAGCTCGCGCCGGTCGAGGCGCTCACGCAGCCCGGCGATGAACTGCCGCAGCCGTGTCTCGTCGTCGAGCCGGCCGTCGACGTCGTGCTCGCGCGCGACCGTCTCCAGCTGCTCGGGGTCGGCGCGGCGGCTGGGATGGAGCGCGCGGTGCTCGTCGAGCGCGCGACGGTGGGCGATCGAGACGAGCAGGCCCTTGTGGTTGTCGACCGCCTCGCCGTCGGCGAGCTTGGTGTGGAGCGCGTGCCACGCCTGGTTGTAGGCGGCGTCGAGGTCGGCGTCGTCGAGCCGCACGCCGGCCGCGGCGAGCTTGCCGGCGACGGTCGCGACGATCTCCGGCTTCAGCTCGTCGTACTCGCGCGCCAGCAGCGCGTCGGCTGCGGCCCGGCGGCCGCGCAGCGCGAAGGCGGTCACCGCGCCTCGCTCCTGTCCAGCAGCGAGACGGCGAGCGCGTAGAGCGCCACGACGTAGCCGAGCGAGGCGGTCAGGTGGACCGGCACCATCACCGCGTCGGAGCGCTCCGCGTCGAGCGCGCGGAACAGCTCGGAGGCGGCCGCGCGGGCGATCGAGACCGGCGGGCGGGCCGGCAGCGCGAGCGCCTCGAGGCGACGGTCGCCGAGCGCCGCGCGAGCGACCCGCACCGCCCCGCAGCGCTCCCCGTCGAGCGCGTAGGCGCCGCGCGGCCGGGCCTCCAGCGCGAGCCACAGCAGCCGCGCCGAGGCGCCGCTGGTGTCGCGCAGCAGCTCCAGCGACTCGGCCAGGTGAGGATGACCGGGGTCACGCAGCCGGGGCGCCTGGCTCTGGAGCGCCTGCGCCAGCAGCGCGACCTCGAGCAGCAGCTCGGCCGCCGCGCACATCAACGCGCCGCAGCCGCGCCGGCGCTCCTCAGCGGCCTCCTGACCGGTCACCGACGCACCGTGCGCGACGGCGGCATGGAGCGTGCGGGCGAGCGCCGCCTCGTCGCGCGCCTCGATCTCGTCGAACAGGTTGGTTGCGGTCAGCATCGGTGTGTCTCCAGGCGTCTCGTGCGGGTGCTCGCCCCCACGTCGCGCCCGGCATCGCCCTTCCCCCCGGTCAATCCGCCGCGTCGACCCGGACGGTGAGCCGCTTGCTGCGCAGCTCCCGCCACGGCCAGCCGGGCGTGCTGCGCACGACCGAGCGGAAGCTGAAGATCGTGTCGCGCGTGACGCTCACGAAGCGGTAGCGCCAGGCGTAGCGGCCGCGCGCGTCGGCGCGGACGGTGCCGACCGTCCGCCATCTGCCGCTGACGATCGCCTGCAGCTCGACGACCGCGCCCTTGGCGGCGGCGCCCGTCCCGCGAAGGGCCCCGCGCAGCACGACCTGCTGGCCTCTGCGCAGCCGCGCTCTGGAGCGGGCGACGGTGAGCGAGGCCGGCTGGCGCACGGTCGCGTTCACGGTGACGGTGTCGGCGGCGCCGACGGCCGGCGCGAAGGCGAACGTGACGCGCTCGGCGCCGCGGCTCTTGACGCGCAGCGCGAAGCGGCCCTTGGCGTCGGTCGTCACGACCGGCAGCGCGCGCGCCCGCGGCGTGACCGCGCCCAGCGTCTGGGCGGTGACGGTCAGCCGGGCGCCGGCGATCGGCCGGCCGGCGGCGGTGCGCAGCGTGCCGGTGAGCCGGGCGGCGTGGCTGCCGCGGCGCACGACGGCGGTGCGGTCGAGCGTCAGGCGCGGCCTTCTGACCGCCGGCTGCCCGTTGCCGGCCGGCGGCTCGGGCGTCGTCGGCGTGGTGGGCGTCGTCGGGGTTCTCGGCTCCTCGGGCTGGTCTCTTCTCTCGACCGGCTGGCTGACCTCGAAGGCGACCGGGCCCCAGGCGGTCACGTTGCCGGCGGCGTCGACGACCGTGCCGGCGACGGTGTGCGGGCCGTCGGCCAGTCTCGTCGTGTCGAGCGTGAAGACGCGGGCGACCTCGGCGGGGCAGGGCTGCAGGACGGTGTAGGGCGCGCGGCAGGTCCCGGCCGGGCCGGCCGGCGCGCTCGTCTGCTCGACGACGCCGTCGTCGACCGAGACGGTCGTCGCCGCGACCCCGCCGCCGAGGTCGGCGGCCTCGACGACGAGCGAGGCGGTGCCGGAGACGCGCTCCTGCTCGACGAGCGAGCCCGACAGCCGCGGGGCCTGGGGCGCGGCCAGGTCGTGGACCTCGACGCGCGAGCGGTAGAGGCGCACGCGCGCCGGCGGCCCGATCGGCGGGGCGTCGCAGACGGCCGCGACGCAGCCGACCCACAGCTCCAGCGCGTCGTGGACCGGCGCGCCGGCCCGCTCGGTTCTGTTGGCGGGGTCGGCCGGGTCGGTCGGGCTGCCGGCGGTGAGGCAGGCGAGCGGCGCGGTCAGCGACGAGGAGCAGCCCTGGACGAGGTCGCCGCCGCCCGCTTTGCGCTCGGTCAGCGCGGCGGCGTAGTCGTACGGCGGCGCGATGTTCTCGGGCGCGACCTCGAAACTGCGCATCACCTCCCAGCTGTCGAGGTGGGTGCCGGGCGGCGCGAAGAAGGTGAGGCTGCCGCGGGTCGCGGGCGCGAACGGGCGGCCGGAGTCGAGTGACAGGTCGAGCGCCCCGCCGCTCGCGCAGCTGTCGGCGACGACGACGTCGCCGCTGGCGGCGTTCGCCGTGCTGGCGCGCCAGGCGCTCGTGCCGACCGGCTCGTCGAGCGGCCCTCGGCACGACCAGACGTCGTATCTGTTCGCGCCGGCGGCGCCGGCGGGGGCCGCGCCCGTCGCGAGCCCGAGCAGGGTCGTCGCGGTCAGCAGGACGGCCGCCATCGTCCGCCTGCCACTCCATCGCTGCATTGCAAACACCGTCGCGCCTCTTCGTCCCGTTGTGGTACCCCCGCTCGGCTGAGCACGATAGCGCCGGCTCTGTGTCGCGCGCTGGCACGCCGGCGATGCTCAGACCAGCTGGACGGCCTCCGGCAGCCGCCGCAGCGCACGGTCAGATCTGCGCCGGTGACGGTCGAGGAACGCGACGACCCACGCCCGTCTTTGTCCGATCTCTGACGATTGACCATCGGTCAGGACCAGAGTCGGACCGGTCGGGGCGGACGCATCGCGGCCCCGTCCCGCCCGGCTAGTCGGGCAGGCCGTAGCGGGCGAGCAGCCGCTCGTAGTTCAGCCTCAGCAGCTCGACCACCTCGCGCTCGTCGTCAGGGCCGGCGATCGGGCGGGCGCCCAGGCCCGGCGAGTCGGTGATCGGGTGGGCGACGACGCGGCCCTCCTCGCGCAGCCTCGCGCCCAGCTCGCGCTGGAAGGAGAAGTGGGCGACGCGGCTGCCGTGCAGGTGGCCGATCTCGCGTCTGCCGAGCAGGAACGAGAACTCGCCTCGCTCGCCCGGACCGGCCGCGTGGACGCCGGGCCAGGTCGTCACCTCGGCGGTGATCCGCGCTCTCGCGTCGCGCTCGGTCGTGGTCGTCATCAGCTGTCGCCTCCGCTGCGTTCGTCGGGTCGTCTCCACCATCGTGCATCTTCAAGCGGACTTGAAGTCAAGTGCCACACGTGTCGTGCCGCCGGGCGCGCGGAGATACTGCTCACCATGAGCGAGCGCAACGTGCTGGGCGGCGAGCTGGAGCCCTGCGGCATGGACCCGGTCACCGGCTTCTTCCGGGACGGCTGCTGTCACACCGGGCCGGCCGACCGCGGCAGTCACACGATCTGCGCGGTCGTCACCGCCGAGTTCCTCGCCCACCAGCGCGGGATCGGCAACGACCTGACGACGCCGGCGCCCGAGTACGACTTCCCCGGGCTCGTCCCCGGCGACCGCTGGTGCGTCACCGCCGCCAACTGGCTGCGCGCCCACGCCGACGGCGCCGCCGCCTTCGTCGTGCTCGCCTCCACCCACGAGAAGGCGCTCGAGGTCGTGCCGCTGGAGGCGCTGCGCGAGCATGCCGTCGACGTGCCGGCCGACCCCAGCTCGCTGCTGGACTGAGCGGACCGCCGAGCGCCGCCAACGCCGTCGTCGTGTCGTCCGGGATCGGAGTCCTCCGCGAGGGGCCGCTGCACGCGGCGCTGAAGGCCGCGCTGGCGCAGCCCGGCGACCGCGTCGAGGTGCCCCTCGGCCGCTTCGTGATCGACCTCGTGCGCGCCGACGGCGAGCTGGTCGAGGTGCAGACCGGCGGCTTCGGCCCGCTCGCGCCGAAGCTCGACGCGCTGCTCGACGACCACCGCATGCGGATCGTCCACCCGATCGCGGCCGAGCGGCGGATCGTCCGCGTCGACGGCGACGGAGAGGTCGTGAGCGCGCGCCGCTCGCCGAAGCGGGCGACGGCGCTGGAGCTGTTCGAGAAGCTCGTCACCTTCCCCTCCCTGCTCGCCCACCCGAACCTGACGCTCGAGGTCGCCCTGACGCGCGAGGACCACGTCCGCGGCCCGGCGCCGGTGCGCGTCCGCCGCCGCACGAAGGACCCCGGCGAGCGCCGGCTGACCGGCCTGCTCGAGCGGGTCGAGCTGCGCGAGCCGGCCGACCTGCTGACGCTCCTGCCCCCGCTCCCCGGCGAGCCGTTCACGACCAGGGAGCTGAGGGCGCTCGCCGGCTGCCCGACGGTGCTCGCGCAGCGGATCGTCTACTGCCTGCGGCTCGCCGAGCTGGTCGAGCCGGCCGGCAAGCGCGGCCGCGCGCCGCTGCACCGGCTCGTCGTGCGCCGCTGAGCGCGGCTGAGCGCGGACCTCCACCCCCTCCGCGGGGGCGAGGTCCGCGCTCAGGCGGCGTCAGGCGCGAGCTGCTGCTGAGCCGGACGGGGGCGCACGCGACCGGGGATCGCCAGCGCGGCCAGGCCCGCGGCGAGGCCGCCCGCGGCGCCCATCAGGAAGGCGAGCTTGAAGCCCTGGTCCTCCGGCAGCCCGCTCGCGAGCACGTGGCCGGCGACGATCGAGGCGGCGACCTGCGAGCCGATCGAGGCGCCGATGTTGCGCATGATCGTGTTGACGCCGGTCGCCTCGCCGGTCTCATGGCTGTCGACCGCCTGCACGATCAGGTTCGGCAGCGCGGCGAAGGCGGCGCCGACGCCCGCGTTCATGACGCAGATCCAGACGACGACGAGCAGCTCGCTGCCGTGCGCCAGCGCCAGCCCGACGAGGCCGCCGGCGGCGACGAGACAGCCGACGACGAGCGGCAGCTTCGACCCGCGCCGCTCGCCGACGCGGCCGACGATCGGCGCGACGAGCAGCATCATCAGGCCGCCCGGCGCCATCAGCAGGCCGGCGACGGTCGCGTTGAGGCCGAAGCCGTAGCCGGTCGACTCGGGCAGCTCGGCCAGCTGCGGCACGAGCACGAAGGTGCCGAACAGGCCGAAGCCGACCAGCAGCGTCGCGAGGTTGGTGGTCAGCACCGGACGGCGCGAGAGCGTCGTCATGTTGATCAGCGGCGCCGGGTGGCGGCGCTCGAACAGGACGAACAGGACCAGCACGACGAGCCCGGCGGCGGCGAGGCCGAGCGTCTTCGACGAGGTCCAGCCCCAGTCGTTGCCGCGCGAGATCGCGATCAGCACGCCGGAGAGGCCGACGGCGAGGATGCCGGCGCCGACGAGGTCGAGCTTGCCGGGGGTGCGGATCGGCGACTCCGGGACGGACGTGACGACCGCGACGGTCGCGCCGGCGCCCATCACGACCGACAGCCAGAAGATCCAGTGGAAGCCGACCTGGTCGGCGAGCAGGCCGCCGAGCGGCAGGCCGATCGCGCCGCCGATGCCGGCGACCGCGCCGAGCAGCGCGATCCCGCTGGGGATCTTCTCGCGCGGGAACTCGTCGCGGACGATCCCGAACGAGAGCGGGAAGACGCCGCCGCCGAGGCCCTGCAGCCCACGGCCGACGATCATCAGCACGAGCGAGTCGCCGACGGCGCAGACGGCCGAGCCGAGCGCGAACAGGCCCATCGAGACGGCGAGGTAGCGCTCCTTGCCGAACATGTCGCCGAGGCGGCCGAGGATCGGCGTCGCGATCGAGGCGACGAGGAAGTAGGCGGTCACCAGCCACGCGATGTCGCTGGAGCTGGCGCCCAGCTCGTGCTGCATCTCCCCGAGCGCGGGGATCACGGTCGTCTGGGCGAGCGAGAAGGCGAGCGCGCCGATCGCGAGGATCGCCAGCGTCGCCTGGTGGTGCTGGCGATGAGAGGAGTCGGTCATGCGGAGCGGAGGGGTGGTCGCGGGCCTGAACCGGAGGAATCCCTCCGGTAACGAACGGCGGCCCAGGTTAGCAGCAAAGCGGAGGCATGCCTCCGGTATCGTCTGAGGCATGGCCGCCACGCCCCGCGCACCCCGTCGCGACGCGCTGCGCAACCGCGCCCACCTGATCGCGACCGCCGCCGACGCCTTCCGCGAACAGGGCCTCCAGGTCGGCGTCGACGAGATCGCGCGTCGCGCCGGCGTCGGGATCGCGACCCTCTACCGCCACTTCCCCGCCAAAGGCGACCTCGTCGTCGCCGTCAGCGCCGAGCTGCTCGACCAGCTGGTCGAGGCCCGCGACGCGGTGCTCGCCGACGGCGACGACGCGCTCGCGCTGGAGCGCTTCCTGCGCGCGGCGCTCGCACAGCTGATCGAGAACCGCGGCCTCGTCGAGGCGCTCGCCCAGCACCCGCCCGACCCGGAGATCCGCGACCGCATGCGCGAGCGGATGCTGAGCGTGCTGGAGCCGCTGGTCGACCGCGCGCACGCCGCCGGGACGCTCGACGCCGAGCTCGACGCGGAAGACCTGCTGATCGCGATCCGGATGATCGGCGCCGCCTCCGCCCCGGGCACCCCCCGCGAGCCGGAGCGCTACCTGCGCCTGCTGCTCGCGGGGCTGCGCGAAGGGGCGTAGGCGCCGGCGCGCGCCCGCGCCGGGTGCGCTACCGCACGCCCGCCTCGGCCAGCCACGCCCACGCCTGCGCCTGGTCGACGACCTCGACGCCCAGTCTGGCCGCCTTGTCGGTCTTGGAGGCGCCGACGTCGGCGCCGGCGATCAGGTACGTCGTCGATCTGCTGACCGAGGAAGCGGAGGTCGCACCGGCCTGCTCCAGCAGGCGGATCACCGCGGGGCGGGCGACCTTCGCGCCCGAGTCGGGGTCGGAGAAGGCGCCGGTGACGACGACCGTCGCGCCCTTCAGCGGCGTCTCGGCGGCGTCGGCGACCTCGATCGGGCGGTCCTCGTCGCGCACGTCGAGGTCGACGCCGGCCGCCCGCAGCGCCGCGATCTCCTCGCGCACCTCCGGACGGGCGAAGTAGGCGACCAGCGACGCGGCGACCTTCGGGCCGATGTCGCGGATCGCCTCCAGCTGCTCGGCGCTCGCCTCCATGATCTGCTCGATCCGCTCGAAGCCGGCGAGGCAGAGCCGCTTGGCGACGCCCTCGGAGGCCATCGGGATCGCGAGGCCGATCAGCGCCCGCCGCAGCCCGAGCCCGCGCGAGCGGTCGACCGAGGCGACCATCGCCGCTGAGGAGGTCTCGCCCATCCGCTCATAGGCGATCAGCCGCTCGACCGTCAGCGCGTAGAAGTCGGAGGGCCGCTCGAGCACGCCGTCGTCGGCGAGCTTCTCGATCCAGGTCGTGCCGACGCCCTCCATGTCGGCGGCGTGGCGCGAGGACCAGTGGATCAGCCGCCGGACCGCCTGCGCCGGGCACTGGAGGTTCTCGCACCACAGCTCCTCGCCGGTGCCGCGCGTCACCAGCTCGGTCCCGCACGAGGGGCAGTGGGTCGGCAGCACGATCTCGCGCTCCTCCCCCGTCCGTCGCTCCGGCACCGAGCCGGAGATGAACGGGATCACGTCGCCGCGGCGCATGATCCGCACGGTGTCGCCGATGCGGATGTCGCGCTCGCGCACCAGCCGCGGGTTGTGCAGCGAGGCGAACGTGACGGTCGTGCCGCCGACGAAGACCGGCTCGACCTCCGCGCGCGGGACGACGCGGCCGATCTTGCCGACCGGCCAGGTGACGTCGAGCAGTCTCGTCATCCGCTCCTCGGCCGGGTACTTCCACGCGAGCGCGCCGCGCGGCGCGGCGGCGGTCGCGCCGGCCGCCTCGAAGGCGCGGCGGGAGGCGAGCCGCACGACGGCGCCGTCGATGTCGAAGTCGTAGCCGGCGCGACGGGTCCCTATCTCCTCGATCGCTCTGGCGACCTCGTCGGCGTCGGCGGCCGGGAAGACGTCGGGGACGTCGAAGCCGAGCGCCCGCAGCCGCTCGGCGGGGTCGTCGGGGACGGCGCTGGCGCCGGAGCCGCCGCCCGCGCCGCCGGCCGCGCCATCGCCGTCGTCGGCGAACAGGTCGAAGGCGAAGAAGCGCAGCGTCCGCCCTCTCGCGACGCACTCCTCCGGCGACTTGTGCACGAGCGTGCCGGCGGCGGCGTTGCGTGGGTTGACCAGCGGTCTGTCGGGGTGGGTGTCGTTGTAGGCGTCGAAGACCGAGCGCAGCATGACCGCCTCGCCGCGCACCTCCAGCCGGCCGCCGACCCCCTCCAGCTTCAGCGGCAGCCCCAGCACGACCAGCTGCGCCTTCTCGGTGACGCGCTCGCCGTCACGGCCGTCGCCGCGCGTGGCGACGTACTCGACGTCGCCGTCGCGATAGGCGATCGCGAGGCTGATCCCGTCGAGCTTCGGCGTGACGCGGAAGGCCTGGCCGGGGAAGCGGTTGACGAACGCCTCCAGCTGCTCCTGCGTCGTCGCCTTCTCCAGCGACAGCATCGGCCGGCTGTGGCGGATCGTCTGGCCGGCGACCAGCTCCGGCGACCACGGCCGCGCGAGCGGGTTCTCCTCCAGCACGAGGTCGGGGTTGTCGGCCAGCAGCTGCCGCAGCCGCTCCTCCAGCGCGTCGTAGTCGGCGTCGACCAGCTCGGGGACGCCTTGCGCATACAGCTTGCGGTGGTGCTCGATCTGGGCGGCGAGCGCGCTCGCCTGCTGCTGGAGGTCCTCGGTCACAGGCGGACGATAGGACAGCGGGCGGCCGGAGCGCCGCCCGCGTCGTCCCCGGTCGGCGGGCCGCCGCTCAGGCGAGGGCGGGCGGGTTCACCTGGTCGACGAACAGGTCGACGGCCAGCTCCGCGTCCGCGCCGGCGTGGGCGTATCTGGTCAGGTCGGTGACGCCGGCCTCGACGAGCACGTCCTCGCACAGCAGCGCCTGGCCGGTGTACTCGCGGCTCGGGCGCGTCAGCACGTGGTAGGCGGCGTCGGCGTAGACCTCGGGGGTGCGGGCGCGGCGCATCGCCTCCTCGCCGCCGAGCAGGTTCTGCACCGCCGCGGTCGCGACGAGCGTCCGCGGCCACAGCGCGTTGGAGGCGACGCCGGCCTCGCGCAGCTCCTGCGCCAGCCCCAGCGCGCAGAGCGTCATGCCGTACTTGGCGATCGTGTAGGCGGTGTGCGGCGCCAGCCATCTCGGGCTCAGGTCGACCGGCGGCGAGAGCGTGAGGATGTGCGGGTTGGTCCCGTTCTTGAGGTGCGGGACGCACGCCTTCGAGACCGCGTAGGTGCCGCGCACGTTGACGTCCTGCATCAGGTCGTAGCGCTTCATGTCGAGCTGCTCGACGCCGGCCAGGTTGATCGCGCTGGCGTTGTTGACGCAGACGTCGATCCCGCCGAACCGCTCGACCGCCTGCGCGACCGCCGCCTCGACCTGCTGCTCGTCGCGGACGTCGCCGACGATCGGGAGCGCGCTGCCGCCGGCCGCCTCGATCTGCTCGGCGGCGGTGTAGATCGTCCCCTCCAGCTTCGGGTGAGGCTCGGCCGTCTTCGCGACCAGCGCGACGTTCGCGCCGTCGCGGGCGGCGCGCAGCGCGATCGCCAGGCCGATCCCGCGGCTCGCGCCGGAGATGAAGACCGTCCGTCCTGCCAGGTTCAGCTCGCTCATGGCGCGAACGGTAGTGCGCGCCGCGAGCGGTGGGCGCCGGTCGCCGACGGCGCCCGCGCGGGGGCGAACCGGCGCCGTTTGCCCCCTCCGCGCGCGGGTAACCGTCAGCGGCATGGCAGCCGCGTCGCGCACCTCCGCCGCCCCGTCCGCGCCGGTCCCCGACCGTCCCACGCTGCCGAAGCTGCGCGACGCCGTGCAGGAGTGCCGCGCCTGCGACCTGTGGGCCGGGGCGACCCAGGCGGTCTTCGGCGAAGGGCCGGCCAGCGCGCGGGTCGTGTTCGTCGGCGAGCAGCCCGGCGACAGAGAGGACCTGCAGGGCGCCGTCTTCGTCGGCCCCGCCGGCCATCTGCTGGACCGCGCGCTCGCCGACGCCGGGATCGCGCGCGAGCAGGTCTACCTGACCAACGCCGTCAAGCACTTCCGCTACCGCCAGCGCGGCAAGCGGCGGATCCACCAGCGCCCCGACGCCGTCCAGGTCAGCGCCTGCCGGCCGTGGCTGGCGGCCGAGCTGGAGGTCGTCAGACCGCGGGCGCTCGTCTGCATGGGCGCCGTCGCCGCGCAGGCGCTGCTGGGGTCGAAGGTGCGCGTCACGAGAGACCGCGGGCAGCCGCTCGACTCCGACCTCGCCGACGACGTCAGCGTCACCGTCCACCCCTCCTCGATCCTCCGGGCGCCCGACGACGCCGCGCGCAGGAAGGCCTACGACGACTTCGTCGCCGACCTCGCGCGGGTCGCGCGCCTGAAGTGAAGCGGGGCGTTTCCCCCCGGGAGCGCCGGGCAACTACCGGTCAGCTCAAGCCCCTGCCGACCCAGGAGGGACACGCACGATGCAGCTGAAGATGCCGATCGAGGTCCGCCGCCGCGACGACAGCGCGGTCCCGAGACCGGAGCCCCGCAGCGTCGCCGCCGAGGCCGTCCGCCTGATCGCCGCCGCGATGGCGGGCGCGGCGCTCGCCCACTTCCTCGACCCCGAGCGCGGCCGACGCCGCCGCCACACCGCGCGCGATCGTGCGCTCGCGACCGGCCGTCGCAGCGCGCGCAACGCCGTCCGCCGCGCCGGGCATGCCGCCGGGCCGGTCCGCGGCGTCGCCCATCGCGCCGGCGGCGCCGTCCACCACCCCGAGCGCGACTACGACGAGGTCACGCTGGCGCGCAAGGTCGAGAGCGAGATCTTCCGCCCGGTCGACGCGCCGAAGGGGACGGTCAACGTCAACGTCCACGAGCACGTCGTCGAGCTGCGCGGAGTCGTCGAGAGACCGGAGCTGATCGCCGCGCTCGGTGACGCGGCGGCCGCGGTCGACGGCGTCGAGCGGGTCGAGAACCTGCTCCACACGCCCGGCACGCCGGCCCGTCACGCACCGCCGAGCGACCCGGCCGAGGTGCGGGCGCGCGCGAACGCCCATCACGGCGGCTAGACCGGGTCTGGCTCGGGCTCGACCTCCGGCGCGGCCGGCGGCTCGGGCTGCTCGGGCTCGGGCACCGGGTCGCTCGGGACCGACGGCTCCTCGGGCACGGCCGGCGTCGTCGGCTCGCCGGGGTCCGGGATCGCCGGCGGGTCCGGGACGACCGGCTGCGCCGGCTCGGCCGGCGCCGGGACTTCCATCTGCGAAAACGGTGTCATGAGACGACACCTGCCCGCGAAGGTGGTGGGGAAACGGGCGCTCACCAGCCGTCGTCGACCAGCTCCGTCACGTCGACCGTGAAGACGGTGGTGGTGCGGGCGCGGCCCGGCTCGCCGCAGAACGGCTGTCTTCCCTCGATCAGCTGCGTGCCGCCGCGCTCGGGCAGCGTGACGATCCAGGCCATCTCGAACGGCCGCTCGACCGCGGTGAAGGCGACCGTGATCGTGCCGTCGTCGTTGCGCTGCGCCCCGACCGCCGCCTCCCCGGCGAAGTCGCGCGTTCTCAGCATGTCGTGCGCGCAGCTGTTGACCACCGTCCCGTCCCACTCGACGCCCTGGTATCTGCCGGTGCCGTCGACCGTCTGGCCGACCGTCGTCTCGTCGCCGAGCAGCACCTCGCCGGTGCCGCTCATGTGCGTCTCGGCGATCCCCGGCCCCATCGTGCGCGTGTGTCTGACGGTGATCGCGAGCTTCAGCCGCCGGCGCGGCTCCGGCGCGATCGCGTGGCTGAACGGCTCAGGGCGGCCGGCGGTCGTCGTCAGCTCGGCGCGGGCGCAGGCGCCGTTGCCGGTGTCGACCCCCCATCTGCGGTCGCTGTCGACGACCCCGAGGTGGATCTTCGGGCCGCTCGTGCCGGACGCGGTCAGCGCGCCGCAGGCGCTCGTCGGCGTCCAGCGGGCGTCGGCGACGATCGCGCCGTCGGCGCCGTAGGCGGTCACGTCCCAGTCGGCGTGGCCGCCCTTGACGACCCGCTCCGGCGTCGAGGTGTGGTCGACGCGCGCGCAGCGGCGCTCGTCGTACCAGCGGCGGTCGCCCTTCTCCAGCTCGCTGTCGGCGTCGCCGACGACGTCGAGCGTCATGCTCAGCAGCGCCGTCGCGGGCTTGACGTCGTCGGCGGTGTAGCGGGTCCCCTTCGGGCCGCGCAGCGTGACCTCCCGCGCGAGCGAGACCGGGTCGGTCCCCATCGCGATGCCGCGCTTGCGCAGGACCGAGCGGTAGGTGCGGGTCGGCTCGCGGCGCAGCAGCTTGCCGGTGGCGGCGATCTCGACGCCGCCGCGCAGCTCGCTGACGCCGCGGACGTCGACGTCGAACCGCTCGGCTCTCGCGCCGACGCCGACGTAGCCGTGCCAGCTGCCCTCGGTGCGCAGGTCGGCGCGGAACCAGGTGCGCTTGCCGTGCAGGACCGTCGCACGGCCTATCGCGTAGCTCGTCCTGTAGGCGGTCGGCACGTCGCCGGCGGCGGTCGGGCAGCTCGGCGCAGCCGGCGTCGTGCTCGTGCCGATCGTCCAGCCGGCGCCGTTTCTGTCGCGCGTCTCGGCCTCCCACCGGCCGCCCTCGACGCCTCTCAGGGTCACCTCGACGCCGCTGTCGTGCTGGAAGCGGATCCGCTCCTCGCCGCTCGGCGCCCGCTCGTAGTCGGTCACCTCGCCGATCCCGCTGACGACGACGCCGACGTTCTCGCCCGCGGCGGCGCGGGCGCGGGCCCGGGCGCTGCGCTGCGGCCGTCTGCCGGCGTCGAGCAGCGCTCTGCCGGCCTGCGCCTGGGCGACGGCGAGCGTGACGGCCCGCTGCGCGATCCGCTTCGACGCCGCGCTGGGCAGCTTGGCGCGCTTGGCCGGCTTCGGCAGCAGGCGCTCGAGCGCGGTCAGCGGGCTCACCGCTCTGCGCGGGACGCAGGTCAGCTGGCCGCTTCTCGCTCTCGCCGCGACGGTGTGCTTGGGGCACCGTCTGGCGCTCGCGCCGTCGGCGACCGACGTGGCGACGGTGAGCAGGAGCAGGGCGAGCGCGGCGGCGGCGAGCGCGCGAGCGGCGGTGCGCGCGATGGGCGGACGGCCGGGCTGGGCGGGGCTGAGCGAGCGGGTGCGCATGACGCCTGTGACCGTAGGCGCGCACCCCGCTCGCGCGCGATCACCGTTCGGAGGACGGCCCTCTGCCGTTCGGGGG
>Ga0164243_10005744_pt1 | contig 18924 bp, 14 predicted proteins | sample OricompcompostOP_FD_108781 | JGI IMG/M metagenome (GOLD analysis project Ga0164243, IMG submission 108781) | Organic Plus compost microbial communities from Emeryville, California, USA - Original compost - Organic plus compost (OP) | ecosystem: Engineered > Solid waste > Mixed feedstock >... | reverse complement strand
GTCGGCGGCGACAAGTTCGACGAGGCCATCGTCAACTACATCCGCCGCAACTACGGCATGCTGATCGGCGAGCCCACCGCCGAGCTCATCAAGAAGGAAATCGGCTCGGCCTTCCCCGGCTCCGAGGTCCGCGAGATCGAGGTCAAGGGCCGCAACCTGGCCGAAGGCGTGCCGCGCAGCTTCACGGTCTCGTCCAACGAGATCCTCGAATCGCTCACCGACCCGCTCAACCAGATCGTCTCGGCCGTCAAGATCGCGCTGGAGAACACCCCGCCGGAACTGGGCGCCGACATCACCGACAAGGGCATCGCGCTGACCGGCGGCGGCGCGCTGCTGCGCGACCTGGACCGCCTGCTCCAGGAAGAGACCGGCCTGCCCGTGGTGGTGGCCGAGGACCCCCTGACCTGCGTGGTGCGCGGCTGCGGCGACGCGCTGGAACACCTGGAAAAGCTGGGCGCCATCTTCATCAATGACTAGCGGGCCGGCCGGCCGCCTGCGCGGCGCCGGCCGCCACAGGGCAGGGACGGGCCGGGCGGCGCAGCAGGCAACCAGCGTTAACGGGCCCTAACCGCCAATGCAACAACACGCGACCCCCCGGCTGTTCAAGCGCGGACCTTCCGCCGAGATCCGGCTGTTCGTCCTGGTCGTGCTGGCGATGGTGCTGCTGGTGCTGGATACGCAGATGCGGGTGCTGGAGCCCCTGCGCCAGGCCGTGGCGGTGGTGCTGTATCCCTTCCAGCGGGCGGTGCTGCTGCCGCGCGACGCCGTGGTGCAGGTCAACGACTGGCTCAACGCCGCGCGCCTGGTGCGCAGCGAGAACGAGGCCCTGCAGCGCCAGCGCATCGAGCTGGCCCAGGTGTCCACCCACGCCGCCCAGATGGCCGCCGAGAACGCCCAGCTGCGCCGCCTGCTGGGGGTGACCGACACCGTGTCGCAGTCGGCCGTGGTGGTGGAAGTCCTCTACGAGCCGCCCAACGCCTTCAACCGCCGGCTGGTGTTCAACAAGGGCAGCGCCAGCGGCATCGCCCCGGGCATGCCGGTCATCGACGAGGGCGGGGTGGTCGGGCAGATCGTGCGCGTCACCCCCATGACCTCCGAGGCCGCGCTGCTGACCGACGAGCAGGTGTCCATCCCGGTGCAATTGCTGCGCAACGGCTTGCGCCTGATCGCATTCGGGGGCAATGTACCGGGCAAGGTGGAAGTGCGCTATTTCGCGGCCGACGCGGACATCCGCGAAGGCGACACGCTGATCACCAGCGGGGTCGGCAAGCTGTTCCCCGCCGGGCTGCCGGTGGCGCGGGTCGAGCGGGTGGACCGCGACTCGGCCTCGGGCTTCGCCCGGGCGATCGCCGAGCCGCTGTCGCACCCCGAGCGCTACCGGCACTTCCTGGTCCTGCAGATATCCGAGGACGACGCCGAACCTGCCGAGCCGCAGGCGGTCCAAGCGCCAGTCCCGGGAGAGGAGCCGGCTGCCGCGCCGCCAGCGGCCGAGCCGGCGCCCGACCCGGCCCCGCCCATGGAGAGCCCAGCCGTTGTCCCGCAGCCCTCTCGCTAATCTCCGTCCCGGCCGCGAGCCGGCGGCCACCCCGCCGGTGCCGCGGCCCAAGTCGGTCGCGCCCGAGCACCTGACCGTGCCGGCGCGGCCCTGGTTCGTCTGGATATCGCTGCTGGTCGTCTGGCTGCTGTCGCTGCTGCCCTGGCGCCTGTGGCCCTCGGCGCCCGACCTGCTGCTGCTGGTCCTGGCCTTCTGGAGCGTGCACGAGCCCCGCCGCGTGGGCATGGCCACCGCCTTCGGCTTCGGCCTGCTGATGGACGTGCACGACGCCGGCATCCTGGGCGAGCACGCCCTGCAGTACACCCTGGTGGCCTACGGGGCCATCGTGCTGCACCGGCGGCTGCAGCACTTCGACCTGTGGAGCCAGGCCATGCACATGCTGCCGGTGTTCTTCCTGGCGCAACTGCTGGTGCGGGCCATGCATTCCTGGCTGGCCGGCGCCTGGCCGGGCTGGCAGTGGGCCGCGGGCTGCGCGCTGACGGCCGCCCTGTGGCCGCTGGCCGGCTGGCTGCTGCAATTGCCCCAGCGCCGGCCTGAAGATTCCGAGTCGACGGCCGTATAAGGCCCAGGGAGCGGGCCATGTTCGACTTCAAGCAGACCGGGCAGCACCAGAGACAGCGCTTCCGCCTGCGCGCGTGGGTGGCGGGCGCCTTCGTGCTCGCCTGCTTCGGCCTGCTGGGCATGCGCTTCTGGCAGCTGCAGGTCGAGCGCCACGAGGGCCTGGCCGCCCGGGCCGACCGCAACCGCATCGCCGTCGTGCCGGTGCCGCCGCGGCGCGGCGAGATCGTCGACCGCAACGGCGAGGTGCTGGCCCGCAACTACCGCACCTATACGCTGGAAGTGGTGCCGGCCCACGTCGATAGCATCGACGCCATGCTGGACTCCCTGAGCAGCATCGTCTACCTGAGCCCGGCCGACCAGCGCCGCTTCAAGCGCCGGGTATCCGAATCGGGCCGCTACGCCAGCGTGCTGCTGCGCAACAACCTCAACGACACCGAGGCCGCCTGGTTCGCCGCCCACGCCTTCCGCTTCCCCGGGGTCGAGCTCAAGGCCCGCTGGGTCAGGGAATACCCGCAGGGCGCCTCGGCCGCCCACGTGCTGGGCTACATCGGCCGCATCTCCGAGTCCGACCTGCAGGCGCTCGACCAGGACGGCGTGCTGGGCAACTACCGCGGCACCGACGTGATCGGCAAGAAGGGCCTGGAAAAGACCTGGGAGCAGGTGCTGCACGGCCGCACCGGGCTGGAGGAGGTCGAGGTCACCGCCACCGGCCGGCCGGTGCGCACCCTGCGCCGCATCGACCCGGTGCCGGGCTCCAGCCTGACGCTGTCGCTGGACATGGGCCTGCAGCGCGTGGCCGAGGCCGCCTTCGAGGGCCGGCGCGGCGCCCTGGTGGCCATCGAGCCGGCCAGCGGCGACGTGCTGGCCTTCGTCTCCAACCCGTCCTTCGACCCCAACCTGTTCGTCGACGGCATCGACACCGAAAGCTGGCGCCTGCTCAACGAATCGCCCGACCATCCGCTGATCAACCGGCCGCTGTACGGCACCTACCCCATCGGCTCGACCTACAAGCCCTTCGTGGCGCTTGCCGCGCTGGAGCTCGGCAAGCGCTCCGCCAGCGAAAGGCTGTACGACCCGGGCTATTTCGAGTTCGCCGGCCAGCGCTTCCGCAACGCCGGCTCGGCCGCCTACGGCATGACCGACATGCACAAGGCGCTGGTGGTCTCTTCCGACACCTATTTCTACTCGCTGGGGCCGGAGATCGGCGTCAACGCCCTGCACGATTTCATGAAGCCCTTCGGCTTCGGCCAGCTGACCGGCATCGACCTGGAAGGCGAGCGCACCGGCGTGCTGCCGTCCACCGACTGGAAGCGCAAGACCTACAAGACGCGCGAGCAGCAGCGCTGGTACACCGGCGAGACCATCTCGGTGGCCGTGGGCCAGGGCTACAACGCCTTCACCCTGCTGCAGGTGGCGCAGGCCACCGCCGTGCTGGCCAACAACGGCACCTACATGAAGCCGCACCTGGTGCGCGCGGTCAACGACCCGCAGACCGGCGAGGGCCGCCTGACGGTGTCGGAGCCCTCCTACCGCATCCCGCTGCGCCAGCAGAACGTGGACGCGGTCAAGGATGCGCTGGTCGACGTGATCCGCAAGGGCACGGCGCGCCAGGCTTTCGCCGGCGCGGCCTACCAGGCCGCGGGCAAGACCGGCACGGCCCAGGTGTTCAGCCTGCGCGGGGCCAAGTACCGCTCCGCCGAGCTGGACGAGCGCCTGCGCGACCACGCGCTGTTCATGGCCTTCGCGCCTGCCGAGCAGCCGCGCATCGCCCTGGCGCTGATCGTCGAGAACGGCGGCTGGGGCGCGACGGTGGCCGCACCGATCGCGCGCAAGGTGTTCGACTACTGGCTGGCGCGCGACGAGCCGGCCCCGCTGCCCCCGCCTGCGCTGTCCGCCGCGGCGGGCGCGCCGGCCCCCGCCGCGCCCGCTGCCCTGCCGGCCCCGGTGGCCAGCGCCGCGCCGCCCGCCCGGGCGGGAGACGGGGTGCAATGAGGCGGCTGCTGTACTACGCGGCCCGGGTGCTCACCGCCTTCGACTGGCCGCTGCTGCTGATCCTGCTGCTGCTGGCCGGCCTGGGCCTGACCGTCATGCATTCGGCGGTGGGCGGCACCGACTGGCGCTTCGCCGACCAGGCGCGCAACTTCCTGATCGCCTTCGCGGTCATGTGGGCGGTCGCCCTCATCCCCCCGCCCACGCTGCGCCGGCTGGCGCTGCCCTTCTACGTCGTCGGGGTGGTGCTGCTGCTGGGCGTGGAGTTCTTCGGCGAGACCAGCAAGGGCGCCACGCGCTGGCTGAACCTGGGCGTGACCCGCATCCAGCCGTCGGAAATGATGAAGATCGCCCTGCCCATGATGCTGGCCTGGTACTTCCAGCGCCACGAGGGCAACGTGCGGGTGCGCGACTTCCTGTTCGCCGCGCTGCTGCTGGCGCTGCCCTTCGGGCTGATCGTGCTGCAGCCCGACCTGGGCACGGCGCTGCTGGTGTTCGGCGCGGGCTTCTGCGTCATCTATTTCGCCGGCCTGTCCTTCAAGCTGCTGGTGCCGGCGACGCTGGCGCTGGTGATAGGCGTGGGCGCGCTGGTGTCCTACGAGGACGCGCTGTGCGCGCCCGAGACCGACTGGGTGGTGCTGCACGACTACCAGAAACACCGGGTGTGCACCCTGCTCGACCCCAATTCCGACCCGCTCGGGCGGGGTTTCCACACCATCCAGTCCATGATCGCCGTGGGTTCGGGCGGGCTGTACGGCAAGGGCTACATGCAGGGCACGCAGACCCACCTGGACTTCATCCCCGAGCGCACCACCGACTTCGTCTTCGCCGTCTACGCCGAGGAATTCGGCCTGTACGGCGGGGTGCTGCTGCTGGTGCTGTACGCCCTGCTGCTGGCGCGCGGCCTGGCCATTGCGGCCATGGCCCGCACGCAGTTCGGGCGCCTGCTGGCCGGGGCGCTGACGATGGTGTTCTTCGTCTACGTGTTCGTCAACATCGGCATGGTGACGGGGATACTGCCGGTGGTGGGCGTGCCGCTGCCCTTCATGAGCTACGGCGGCACGGCGCTGCTGACGCTGGGCATGGCCTGCGGCATCCTGATGAGCATCAGCCGCTACCGGCCGCCGAAGATATAGCCGTCGCTCAAAGCGGCAGAGGCCGGTTGCCGCCTTCCCCTTCCAGCCCGTACAGCCCTTCCAGCAGCTTGCGCACCGGCGCCGGCATGGCCGTGCCGGGCAGGGCGGCCAGGGGTGTCCAGGCGTGGCCCGGGCTGGGCTCGGACAGCGCCGGGACGGCGGCGCGGGCCAGGTAGGGGCGCACGTGCAGCCGGTAGTGGGTGAAAGCATGCGCGAAAGGGGCCAGGGCGCTCGCCTCGGCGGCCCGGGCGCCCAGGGCCAGGCTGGCCGACAGGGGATCGCCGTCGGCGTCGAACTCGGGCAGGCTCCACAGGCCGCCCCAGATGCCGGGCTCGGGCCGGCGGTGCAGCAGGACGCTGTCGCCGCTCTGCAGGATGAGCATGGCGGTGGCGCGCTCCGGCACGGCCTTGCGCGCCTTGGGCGTGGGCAGCTCCTGCTGGCGGCCGTCGCGGCGCGCGATGCAGGTCTGCTGCATGGGACAGGCGGCACAGGCGGGCCGCCCACGGGTGCAGACGGTGGCGCCCAGGTCCATCAGGCCCTGGGTGTAGGCGGGCATGCCGGGGTCGGTATCGCCCGCGCCGGGCAGCAGCGAGCCGGCCAGCTCCCACAGGCGGCGCTCCACCTCCCGCCGGGCCGGGTCGCCGGCGATGCCGAAGTGGCGGCACAGCACGCGCTTGACGTTGCCGTCCAGGATGGCGGCGCGCCGGTCGTGGGCGAAGGCGGCGATGGCCGCCGCCGTGGACGGCCCGATGCCGGGCAGCGCGGCGATGTCCGCCGGGTCCTCGGGAAAGCGCCCGCCCCATTGCGACGCGACGGCCTGCGCGCAGCGGTGCAGGTTGCGGGCGCGCGCGTAGTAGCCCAGCCCGGCCCAATAGGGCATGACGTCCGCCTGCCCGGCCGCGGCCAGCGCGGCCACGTCGGGAAAGCGCTGCAGGAAGCGCTCGTAGTAGGGGATGACGGTGGCGACCTGGGTCTGCTGCAGCATGATTTCCGACAGCCAGATGCGGTAGGGGTCGCGCGTGTCCTGCCAGGGCAGGCCATGGCGGCCGTGCGCGCGCTGCCAGGCGATCAGGCGGGGGGCGAATTCCATGGGGGCGATTATGGCACTGCGGGGCGAGGCCGGCCTTCCGTCCCCGGAGGGCCGGTGGCGGCCGGGCCGGGTCCTGGCGCGCCGGGACGGGCTGCGCCAAGGGTAGCCCCGTCTTGCGGCCCCGCCGCCGCGCGCAGTAAAACGGACCCATAACAAAGCTGGCGCAGTCGGCGCCGGACGCGTTCCGCGGGTGCTCCACAAGAGCACGGCCCGCCGGGCGCGCCGGCATTCCAATACCCACGGAGTCGAGACGACATGAATGCCCCCCTCACGCCCGCGCAGCGCGCGGCGCTGGCGTCCGTCCACCTGGACGACAAATACACCCTGGAAACCGGCCGCGCCTGGATGAGCGGCATCCACGCCCTGGTGCGCCTGCCCATCGCCCAGCGCCTGCGCGACCTGCGCGCTGGCCTGAACACCGCAGGCTTCGTGTCCGGCTACCGCGGCTCGCCCCTGGGCGGCGTGGACCAGAACATGTGGAAGGCCGCCGAGCACCTGAAGCGCCGCCACGTCGTCTTCCAGCCCGGCATCAACGAGGACCTGGCCGCCACCGCCGTGTGGGGCTCCCAGCAGGTCAACCTGTTCCCCGGCGCGCGCTACGACGGCGTGTTCGGCATGTGGTACGGCAAGGGCCCCGGCGTGGACCGCAGCGGCGACGTGTTCAAGCACGCCAACGCGGCCGGCACCTCGCCGCACGGCGGCGTGCTGGTGGTGGCCGGCGACGACCACCCGGCCAAGTCGTCCACCCTGCCGCACCAGAGCGACCACGTGCTCAAGGCCTGCATGATCCCGGTGCTGTTCCCCTCCAGCGTGCAGGAGATCCTGGACTACGGCCTGCACGGCTGGGCCATGAGCCGCTACGCCGGCGTGTGGGTGGGCATCAAGTGCATCACCGACATCGTCGAGGTCTCGGCCTCGGTCGACGTGGACGTGGAGCGCGTGCGCGTGCGGCTGCCCGAAGACTTCGCGCTGCCGCCCGGCGGGCTGAACATCCGCCTGCCCGACACCCCGCTGGAGCAGGAGGCCAGGCTGCTCGACTACAAGCTGTACGCGGCGCTGGCCTACGCCCGCGCCAACGGCCTGAACCGCCAGCCGTGGCACGTGCCGGCCGGGCAGGCGCGGCTGGGCATCATCACGTCCGGCAAGGCCTATCTGGACACCCGCCAGGCGCTGGCCGACCTGGGGCTGTCCGAGGACGCCTGCCGGCGCATCGGCCTGCGCCTCTTCAAGATCGGCATGGTCTGGCCGCTGGAGGCCGCCGGCCTGCAGGAATTCGCCGACGGGCTGGACGAGATCCTGGTGGTCGAGGAAAAGCGCCAGATCCTGGAATACCAGGTCAAGGAAGAACTGTTCGGCTGGATAGGCTCGGGGCGCAAGATCCCGCGCGTGGTCGGCAAGTTCGACGACAAGGACGGCGGCGAATGGGCGGTGCCGCAGGGCAACTGGCTGCTGCCGGCGCACTACGAGTTCTCGCCCGCCATGGTGGCCAAGGCGGTGGGCGCGCGCCTGCTGCGCATGGAATTGCCCGAGGACGTGCGCGCCGGCATCCGGGCGCGCCTGGACTTCGTCGCCGAGCGCGAGCGCGAGCTGGCCCGCCCGCGCGTGGTGGCCGAGCGCAAGCCCTGGTTCTGTTCGGGCTGTCCGCACAACACCTCCACCCGCGTGCCGGAAGGCTCGCGCGGCATGGCCGGCATCGGCTGCCACTACATGGTGCTGTGGATGGGGCGCGACACGCAGGTCTACACCCAGATGGGCGGCGAGGGCGTGCCGTGGCTGGGCCAGGCCCCCTTCACCGACGAGAAGCACGTGTTCGCCAACCTGGGCGACGGCACCTACTACCACTCCGGCCTGCTGGCCGTGCGCGCGGCGGTCGCGGCCAAGGCGCCCATCACCTACAAGATCCTGTTCAACGATGCGGTGGCCATGACCGGTGGCCAGCCGGTGGACGGGCCGCTGACCGTGCCCATGATCGTGCGCCAGGTGGCGGCCGAAGGGGTGGAGAAGATCGTCGTGGTCACCGACGAGCCGGACAAGTACCGCGGCGCGCGGGCGCTGCCCGGCGGCGTGCCGGTGCGCCACCGCGACGACCTGGACGCCGTGCAGCGCGAGCTGCGCGGCCATGCCGGCGTGTCGGTGCTGGTCTACGACCAGACCTGCGCCACCGAGAAGCGCCGCCGCCGCAAGCGCGGCGCCTACCCGGACCCGGCCCGCCGCGTGCTGATCAACGAGCGCGTGTGCGAAGGCTGCGGCGACTGCTCGGAGCAGTCCAACTGCCTGTCCATCGAGCCGCTGGAGACCGACTACGGCCGCAAGCGCACGATCAACCAGTCCAGCTGCAACAAGGATTTCTCCTGCCTGAAGGGCTTCTGCCCCAGCTTCGTCACCGTCGAGGGCGGCCGGCTGCGCAGGCCGCAGGGGCCGGCCGGCGGCGCGCCCGAGGGCATGCCCGAGCCCGGGCAGGCGGCGCTGGACCATCCCTACGGCATCTTCGTCGCCGGGGTGGGGGGCACCGGCGTGGTCACCATCGGCCAGCTGCTGGGCATGGCCGCCCACCTGGAAGGCAAGGGCGGATCGGTGCTGGACATGGCCGGCCTGGCGCAGAAGGGCGGCGCGGTGTTCTCGCACGTGGTGCTGGCCGGGCGCCCCGACGCCTTGCAGAACACCCGCGTGGCCATGGGCGAGGCCGACCTGATGCTGTGCGCCGACCTGGTCGTGGGCAGCGGCCCGGAAGCCGTGGCGCGCCTGCGCCCGGGCCGCACCCGGGTGCTGCTCAACGCCGGCGTCGCGCCCACCGCCGCCTTCATCGGCAACCCCGACTGGCGCCTGCCTGCCGGCCTGGCGCGCGAGCTGGACGCGGCCGGCCGGATCGAGCGCCTGGACGCCGCCGAGCTGGCCGTGGCCGTGCTGGGCGACGCCATCTACGCCAACGCCATCCTGCTGGGCTACGCCTGCCAGAAGGGCTGGCTGCCGCTGCGGCGCGAATCGCTGGAGCGCGCCATCGAGCTGAACGGCGCCCAGGTGGAAGGCAACCTGGCCGCCTTCGCCTGGGGCCGCCAGGCGGCGCACAGCCCGCGGGCGGTGCGCGCCGTGCTGGAGCGCGCGCGCGGGCTGGCTGCGCCGGAGCCGGCAGGGACCCAGGCAGGAACCCAGCCGGGGGCCCAGGCCGGGGTTGCATCCAGCGCCGATGCCGGGGCCCGGTTCGGCGCCGATGCCAGGGCACGCACCGCAGCCGGGCCCCGAGCCGATGCCGCAGCCAGGCCCGCATCCGGCGCCGCCGACGTGCTGACGCTGCGCCGCCCCGCCAGCGAATTCGAGCGCCTGCGCGACCGGCGCGCCGCCGAACTGCGCCTGTACCAGGACGAGGCCTACGCGCGCCGCTACCTGGACCTGGTCGACCGCGTCGCCCAGGCCGAAGGCCAGGCCTGCGGCAGCGAGCGGCTGGCCGAGGCGGTCGCCCGCCACTACTACAAGCTGCTGGCCGCCAAGGACGAATACGAGGTCGCGCGGCTCTACAGCGACGGCGCCTTCCTGCGCCGGGTGGCCGAGCAGTTCGAGGGCGACTGGAAGCTGCGCTTCCACCTGGCCCCGCCGCTATGGGCGCGCCGCGACGCCCAGGGCCATCCGGTCAAGCGCAGCTACGGCCCCTGGATGCTGCGCGCCTTCGGGCTGCTGGCGCGCCTGCGCCGCCTGCGCGGCACGCCGCTGGACGTCTTCGGCTACAGCGCCGAGCGGCGGGCCGAGCGGGCGCTGGCGGCCGAATACCGCGACACCCTGCTGGCCCTGCTGCCCGGCCTGGACCGCGGCAACCTGGACAGGATGGTGGAGCTGGCCGAGCTGCCCGAGCAGATCCGCGGCTACGGCCACGTCAGGCAGGCCGCCATGGCGCGCGCCGCGCAGCGCCGCGAGGAGTTGCTGCGCGCGCTGCACGCGCCGGGCAGGCCGGCGGGCGAGCGGGCGGCTTGACTCAGTTCGGCAGCGAGGCCTGCCGGCGCGGCGCGAAGCGCTCGACCCGGGTGCGCGTGGTGGTGGTGGTCTGCGTCAGGGACTTGACCACTTCCACCTCGCGCTTGGCGATCAGTTCCTCGCCGCGGCGGTGCGAGGCCATCTTGCGCACCAGCACCTTGCCCGAGCGCGGGAAATAGTGGATGCGCCGCGCGTGCTCGTCGCCCAGGTCCTGGGCCAGCACGGGGATGCCTTCCATCTTCAGGTAGCTCAGCACGAAGCGGGCGTTGCGCTCGCCGATGTTCATCTGCTGCATGGCGCTGAGTACCGCGCCGCCGCCGAACACCTTGGCTTCCAGGCGCTCGCGCGCGGCGCCGGCCTTGAGCACCTCGTTGATCAGCACTTCCATCGCGAAGGCGCCGTAGCGCATGGTGGCCGAAGCGGGCGAGGACGCGTCGCCCTCGGGCAGCATGAAGTGGTTCATGCCGCCCACACAGGTGACCGGGTCGCGCACGCAGGCCGCCACGCAGGAGCCCAGCACCGTCGTGATCATGATGTCCTCCGCCGACACGTAGTACTCGTTGGGCAGGACTTTGACGGCCGCGGTGCCGAAGGTGCTGTCGTGATACAGGCGGGTGGCGCGAGCTTCGTGGGCGGGCATGTCAGCGGCAGGCTCGGAAAAGTTCGGTCACATTTGGACAAGATGTGCAAGCATGCCACATTTTCCCTACTTTCGCTCGGGCGGCGGTGGGCTCGGACTGCCAATTTAGCCTGCGCCGGCCGCCGTCTTGGCGGCATTTAGCGGCATAAAAACGGCCTAAAAGCGGGTATTGCGCGTGACCGACCAGCGCGCCGACAGGGCCCCCAGGGCCGCCACCGCCACCACCGACAGGACCAGCACCCCCGCGCCGGGCAGGTGCAGCAGGAATTCCGCCCCGTAGCTGTGCGCCAGGTCGGTCAGGGCCCGGTTCAGCGGCCCCAGGGCCAGGGCGGCCAGGGCGATGGCCGCCAGCGACGCCACGGCGCAGGTCAGGGCGCCCAGGTACAGGAAGGGCCGGCGCACGAAGGATTCGGTGGCGCCCACCAGCCGCGCCACGGCGATTTCCTCTCGCTGGGACAGGGCCTGCATGCGCACGGTGTTGAAGACGGCGGCCAGCACGACCACCGCCACGCTGGCCGCCAGCAGGCCCAGGCCGATGCGCGCGAAGCGCAGCAGGGCTTCCAGGCGCTGCACCCAGGCGCTGTCGAGCTGGACCTGGTCGACCTCGCCCCATTGGCGCCAGTCGCGCGCCAGCCGGTCGGCGCGCGCGGCCAGGTCGGGCCCGGGCGCGAGCGTGGCGACCACGGCGTCGGGCAGGGGATTGCCCGGCAGCACGGCCAGCGCCTCTTCCCAGGCGGGGTTGCGGCGCAGCTCGGCCAGCGCGCGGTCGCGCTCGACCACGCGCACCGGGTCGACCTCGCCGGCGTATTCGTCGCGGATGCGCGCGGCCACGGCCGCGGCGGCGCCCGAGGGCGCGTCCGTCTTCAGGAAGACGGTCAGCTCGGGCGTGACGGACACCTGGCGCGCCAGCGGCTGCACCGACACCAGGATGGCGCTGCCCAGCAGCGGCAGGGCCAGGGCCAGGGCGATCACCGCCAGGTTGGCCAGGGACGAGTAGGGCTGGGCCGCCAGGCGGCGCAGGGTGATTTCCAGGGCGTAGCGGTGCTGCCGCAGCCAGCTTTTCATCGCGGCCTCTCCGGGCTGGCGGGGCGGGCCGGGGCGCCGCCCAGGGTGGGTTCGGCGCGGCCCCGCGGTTGCGCGGTGGGGGCGGGCGCGGCGGCACCCGCCCCGGCCTGCGGCGGCAGGGACCGCCCCGGCTGCACGCCTTCCCAGTCGCCGAAGCGCCCGGGCTCGACCCGCAGGGTGCGCGCGGCGTGGCCGGCCATCAGGGCTTCGTCATGGGAAGCGATCAGCAAGGTGACGCCGACCCGGTTGAAGTCGCGGAACACGCTCATGATGCGCTGCGCGGTATCGCGGTCCAGGTTGGCGGTGGGCTCGTCGGCGATCAGGATGGCGGGCCGGTTGACGATGGCGCGCGCGATCGCCAGGCGCTGCTGCTCGCCGCCGGACAGCTCCACCGGGTTGAGGTCTTCCTTGCCGGACAGGCCGACTTTTTCCATGGCGGCGCGGGCCCGCGCCGCGGCCGCGCCCGGCTCCAGCCCCAGCACGGCCAGCGGCAGCAGCACGTTGGCGAAGGCGCTGCGGTCGTAGAGCAGGTGGGTGTCCTGCAGGATCACGCCGACGGCGCGGCGCAGGTAGGGGCGCGCGCGCGCCGGCAGTTTGTCCAGGCGCTGGCCGTTGACCAGGATGGAGCCGCGGGTGGGAGGCTCCAGGCCGCCGATCAGCTTGAGCAGGGTGGACTTGCCCGCGCCCGACGGCCCCGAGACCAGGACGAACTCGCCCGGCTCGATGCGAAAGCTGATGTCGGCCAGGATATTGCGGCCGCGTCCGTACGATTTGAAGACGTGCTGGAACTCGATCATGGCGTCTCGGGATCAAGCCGCAATAGTAAAGTAAATAGAGGGGGCGCCGCCCGCCGGGGCGGCCGCCCGTTGCTGTGGCGCACGATCACTGGCAAAGCCAGGCGGGGCAAGGCCGCACGCTGTGTCCCTGATTCGGTTTGCATACCGGAATTGTGCACCACAACAAGGGATTTCCCCCATGTCAACGCTTGTATCCGGGCGCTACCATGCCCGGCAGGCCGGCCCACCAGGCTGGCACGACTTGTTGTGATACGGAGATCAACAATGCAAGCTATCAAACTCGCTGCCGTCGGTGCTGCGCTCTTCGCGGCCAGCGCCGCCGCCCATGCCGGCGCAAACTTCGACGCGGTCAAGAAAAAAGGCTTTGTGCAGTGCGGGGTATCCACCGGCATCCCCGGCTTCTCGATCGCCGACAGCAAGGGCCAGTGGCAGGGCATCGACGTCGACCTGTGCCGCGCCATCGCCGCCACCGTATTCAACGACGCGACCAAGTTCAAGGTCACCCCGCTCAACACCCAGCAGCGCTTCACCGCCCTGCAGTCGGGCGAGGTCGACGTGCTGACCCGCAACACCACGCAGACGCTCACGCGCGACACCACCCTGGGCCTGATCGGCGCCGGCGTCAACTACTACGACAGCCAGGGCGTCATGGTCTCCAAGGAGCTCGGCGTCAAGAGCGCCAAGGAGCTCGACGGCGCCACCGTCTGCGTGCAGCCCGGCACCACCACCGAACTGAACCTGGCCGACTGGTTCCGCGCCAACAAGCTGCAGTTCAAGCCGGTCGTGATCGAGAAGTACGACGAGATCGTGCGCGCCTTCTCGGCCGGCCGCTGCGACGCCTTCACCACCGACAAGTCGCAGCTCGCCTCGACCCGCACCACGCTGGAAAACCCCGACAACTACGTCATCCTGCCGGAGAACTTCTCCAAGGAGCCGCTCGGCCCCATGGTCCGCCAGGGCGACGAGCAGTGGCTCAACATCGTGCGCTGGACGCTCAACGCCATGCTGGAAGCCGAGGAATACGGCATCACCTCCAAGAACGTCGACGACATGCTCAAGAGCGACAACCCCAACATCCAGCGCATCCTGGGCGTGACCCCGGGCATGGGCAAGAACCTGGGGGTCGACGACAAGTGGGCCTACAACATCGTCAAGCAGGTGGGCAACTACGGCGAAAGCTTCGAAGCCACCCTGGGCATGAGCGGCCCCATGAAGCTCGAGCGCGGCATCAACGAGCAATGGACCAAGGGCGGCCTGATGTACGGCTGGCCGGTTCGCTGATCCGGCTGCAACGCGAGGCGGGGTCCACGTGGCCAGCGTGATCCGCCTCGACCCCCGGCCGGCCCGGCTCGCGGGCGCCTCCGGGCCCCGGCCGGCGCGCCGGCACCGGGGCCCGGCCTTCCTCCCTTCCTTCCACTTCGGCCGGCATCGGGCGTGGCGCTTCCTTGCCCGTCGCCCGGGTGCCTTACCAGCATGACGCCGCAGAACAAACCCGTCCCGTCGCCGCCCGCCCGGCGGCTATCCTGGAACGATCCGGGCGTGCGCGCCCTGGTCTACCAGGCCGCGGCGCTGGGCGCCGTGGGCCTGGTGGTGTGGTTCCTGGTATCGAACACGCTGGCCAACCTGGCCGCGCGCAACATCGCCACCGGCTTCGGCTTCCTGTCCCGGGAGGCCGGCTTCGCCATCGGCGAGAACCTGATCGACTACAGCCCGTCCAGCTCCTACGGCCGCGCCATATTGGTGGGCCTGGTCAATACCCTGCGCGTGGCCGCGCTGGGCATCGTCGTGGCCACCATCCTGGGCACCCTGATCGGCATCGCCCGCCTGTCCAAGAACTGGCTGGTCGGCAAGCTCGCCGCGATCTACGTCGAGGTCATGCGCAACGTGCCGCTGCTGCTGCAGCTGTTCTTCTGGTATGCGCTGATCACCGAGAACATGCCCGGCCCGCGCCAGGCGGCCAATCCCATGCCCGGCGTGTTCATCTCCAACCGCGGCCTGAAGCTGCCCGGCCTGGAAGGCGACGCGCTGGACTGGATGCTGGCCGGCCTGGCCGTGGCCATCGTCGCCATCGTGGCGCTGGGGCATTGGGCGGGCCGGCGCCAGGAGGCCACCGGCAAGGTGTTCCCGCTGGGCCGGGCGGCGCTCGCGCTGATCGTCGCCTGCCCGCTGCTGGGCTGGCTGGCGAGCGGCGGCTCGCTGGCGCTGGACATGCCCGAGCTGCGCGGCTTCAACTTCGTCGGTGGCATCACGCTCACGCCGGAGTTCGCGGCGCTGCTGGCCGGGCTGGTGATCTACACCTCGGCCTTCATCGCCGAGGTCGTGCGCTCGGGCATCCAGGCCGTCAACCTGGGCCAGTGGGAGGCCGCCGGCTCGCTGGGCCTGCGCCGCGGGCTGGTGCTGCGCCTGGTGGTGCTGCCGCAGGCCCTGCGCGTGATCGTCCCGCCCATGACCAGCCAGTACCTGAACCTGACCAAGAACAGCTCGCTGGCCGTGGCCATCGGCTACCCGGACATCGTCTCGGTGGTCAACACCACGCTGAACCAGACCGGCCAGGCCATCGAGGGCATCCTCATCATCATGGCCGCCTACCTGACCGTGAGCCTGTCGATTTCGCTCTTCATGAACTGGTACAACAAGCGCATCGCGCTGGTGGAGCGGTAGCATGACGTCTTCCGATACCGCCGTGCCGGCCGGATCGCCGCCGCCTTCCGGCCACGTGGGCGCCTGGGCCTGGGCGCGCAGCCAGCTGTTCTCCTCGCCGCTGAACGCGCTGCTGACCATCCTGTCGGTCTGGCTGGTGCTGATGGCCGTGCCGGCCGTGGTCGACTGGGCCCTGCTCAGCGCCAACTTCACCGCCCAGAACGCGCAGGAATGCCGGCAGTCGGCCGGCGCCTGCTGGGCCTTCATCGCCGAGAAGCACCGCCTGATCCTGTTCGGCACCTATCCCTACGAGGAGCAGTGGCGGCCGCTGCTGGCCTCGCTGGTGCTGATCGCCGTGATCGTCGCCAGCGGCATGCGCCGCTTCTGGAACCTCCGCCTGCTGTGGGTCTGGCTGGCCGGCCTGGCCATCGTGGCGGTGCTGATGTGGGGCGGCGTGCTGGGCCTGACCTACGTCGAGAACAGCCGCTGGGGCGGCCTGCCGGTCACGCTCATCCTGTCCACCTTCGGCATCGCCTTCGCCTTTCCCTTCGGCGTGCTGCTGGCCCTGGGCCGGCGCTCGCGCATGCCGGCGATCAAGGCGCTGTGCGTGATCTACATCGAGCTGATCCGCGGCGTGCCCCTGATCAGCCTGCTGTTCATGTCCTCGGTGATGCTCCCGCTCTTCCTGCCGGTGGGCTTTTCCATCGACAAGCTGCTGCGCGCGCAGATCGCCATCATCCTGTTCGCGGCGGCCTACATCGCCGAGACGGTGCGCGGCGGGCTGCAGTCCATCCCCAAGGGCCAGTACGAGGGCGGCGAATCGCTCGGCCTGAGCTACTGGCAGCAGATGCGCATCATCGTGCTGCCGCAGGCGCTCAAGGTGGTGATCCCCCCGCTGGTGGGCATCTTCATCGTGCTGTTCAAGGACACCTCGCTGGTGGTGATCATCGGCATCTTCGACCTGACGCTGGCGGCCAAGGCGGCGCTGTCGGATGCGGCCTGGCGCGGCTTCGGCGTCGAGGCCTACGTGTTCATCTCGCTGATCTATTTCGTGTTCTGCTTTTCGATGTCCAGATACAGCCAGGCCCTGGAACGGCGCCTGGAAAGAGGTCACAAGCGATGAACGCCGCGGCGCCGCGCATATGCATACGGGAGTACGGGCATGTCTGATGCCATCATTCGCATGAAGGACGTCAACAAGTGGTACGGCGAGTTCCACGTGTTGCGCAACATCAACCTGGACGTCGCGCGCGGCGAGCGCATCGTCGTGTGCGGGCCGTCCGGCTCGGGCAAGTCCACCATGATCCGCTGCATCAACCGGCTGGAGGAGCACCAGCAGGGCACGATAGAAGTGGACGGCACCGAGCTCACCAACGATCTCAAGAACATCGAGGCGATCCGCCGCGACGTGGGCATGGTGTTCCAGCACTTCAACCTGTTCCCGCACCTGACGGTGCTGGAGAACCTGACGCTGGGCCCGGTCTGGGTGCTCAAGCAGCCGCGCGCCGAGGCCGAGGCCACGGCCATGAAGTACCTGGAGCGCGTGCGCATCCCCGAGCAGGCAGGCAAGTACCCCGGCCAGCTGTCCGGCGGCCAGCAGCAGCGCGTGGCCATCGCCCGGTCGCTGTGCATGAACCCCAAGGTCATGCTGTTCGACGAGCCGACCTCGGCGCTGGACCCGGAAATGGTCAAGGAAGTGCTGGACGTGATGGTCAGCCTGGCCGAGGAAAGCGGCATGACCATGTTGTGCGTGACCCACGAGATGGGCTTCGCGCGCAAGGTGGCTGACCGCGTGATCTTCATGGACCGCGGCGAGATCATCGAGCAGAACAGCCCGGACGCATTCTTCGACAACCCGCAGAGCGACCGCACCAAGCTGTTCCTGAGCCAGATCCTGCACTGAGATCCTGCACTGGAGCGGCGCCAGGGAAGGCCGGCGCCGCTTTGCCCGCTGCCTGCGCAAGGGCGGGCGCGCCGGGAAGGAGTGGCTGCAACGGCGGCCGGGAAAACGAAGACGGCTGACGGCCGCAGCCCGCGCTGCGCTATGCTACGCCGCGCCCAAGAACATCCACCCAGGAGACTCCCGATGATTCCGGCTCTTTCTTCCGCGCGGCGCGCGGCCCTGCGCGCGCTGCTGGCAGGCGCCGCCTGCGCGGCCGCCTTCGCCTTGCCCGCCCAGGCCCAGCAGGCCGGCTTCCCCGCCAAGCCGCTGCGCTTCGTCGTGCCCTATCCGCCCGGCGGCCCGCTCGATTCCATGGCCCGCCTGCTGGCCGAGAAGGTGCGCGCCTCGCTGGGCCAGCCCGTGATCGTCGAGAACAAGGCCGGCGCGGGCGGCAACATCGGCGCCGACCTGATCGCCAAGGCCGCGCCCGACGGCTATACCCTGGGCATGGGCGCGGTGGCCACGCACGCCATCAACCCCTGGCTGTTCGCCAACCTGCCCTACGACCCGATCAAGGACTTCGCGCCCGTCACCCTGGTGGCCTCGGTGCCCAACGTGCTGGTGGTGAACCTGGATTTCGCCGCCAGGAACGGCATCGGCTCGCTGGCCGACCTGATCGCCTACGCCAGGCGCAACCCGGGCAAGCTCAACTACGGTTCGGGCGGCAACGGCAGCGCCGGCCACCTGTCGGGCGAGCTGCTCAAGGCGCGCGCGGGCATCCAGGCCGAGCACATCCCCTACCAGGGCGCCGCGCCCGCCCAGCTGGCGCTGCTGTCGGGCCAATCGGACTTCATGTTCGACAACCTGGCGGCCTCGGCCCCGCTGATCCGCGACGGCAAGGTCAAGGCGCTGGCGGTCACTACGGCGCGGCGCTCCTCGCTGCTGGCGGACGTGCCCACGGTGCAGGAGGCGGGCGTGCAGGGCTTCGACCTGGGCACCTGGTTCGGCGTGATGACCACCGGCGGCACGCCGCCCGCGGTGGTGGACAAGCTGAACAAGGCCTATTCCGAGGCCCTGCAGCAGCCCGACGTGCGCGAGCGCCTGCTGACCATGGGCTCGGAGGCCGTGCCGATGTCGGCGCAGCAGTTCGCCGACTTCGTGCGCGCCGAGAAGGACAAGTACCAGGAAATCGTCAAGCTCTCGGGCGCCAGCCTGAACTGAGCCGATCGGCTTTCCGGCCCGGGCCGCCCGCGCGTCGGCAGCCCGCCGGCGCGAGTGGCCGATAGGGCGCGTCCTCGTCCGCATGTCCGGCGAGCCTCGCGGATGCCGCGTGGCTCGCCGGCGTCAAGCCGTGGGCGCGGCCCAGCCCTTGGCCAGCTCCACCGTCTGCCGCCAGCGCGCCAGCCGGGCTTCCCGCCGGCCGGCGTCCCAGGCGGGCTCGAAGCGGCGTTCCGCGCGCCACTGGGCGGCGAACTCGTCCACCCCGGACCAGAAGCCCACCGCCAGGCCGGCCAGCCCCGCCGCCCCCAGGGCGGTCGATTCCAGCACGCGCGGGCGCACCACGGCGATGCCCAGCAGGTCGGCCTGCATCTGCATCAGCAGGTCG
>Ga0164243_10005743_pt1 | contig 18924 bp, 15 predicted proteins | sample OricompcompostOP_FD_108781 | JGI IMG/M metagenome (GOLD analysis project Ga0164243, IMG submission 108781) | Organic Plus compost microbial communities from Emeryville, California, USA - Original compost - Organic plus compost (OP) | ecosystem: Engineered > Solid waste > Mixed feedstock >... | reverse complement strand
TGCTGACGTTGACCTCAACGCGCGTCTTCGAATTGCTGGTGCCGGTGCTGCTCGGCTTTGCCACCATCCTGTTCGCCTATGGTGACCGCATCAGCGCCGCGATCCGCGCGCGCTCGCTGGCGCGCCATGGCCGCGAGCCGCAGATCAAGGTCACATCGATCCCGATGTTGCTGCCGGTCTCCGTCTATGGCGGTTATTTCGGCGCCGGGGTTGGCGTATTGCTGCTGGCGGTGTTGTCGCTGGCGACCGGCGGCGATTACCGGCCGGCCAATGCTGTGAAAAACCTGGTCGCCGCCTTCAATGGCGTCGTGTCGATCGGCGTGTTTGTCATTCAGGACGTCATCAACTGGCCGGCGACGCTGGCGATGATGGTCGGCGTCATGGTCGGCGCGCAGATCGGAACGCGGATCGCGCGTCACACGCCGCGCGATGTGATGCGCTGGGTTGTGACGGTGATCGGCGCGCTGCTGACGATCAGCTATACGTGGCGCTACTGGTTTTAGAGCGTTTTCAAGCGAAGTGGATACCGGTTCGCGTAAAGAAAACGCGATAAAGCCTGTAAGCGACCTCGTTGAGGTCAGCGTGACTTGACCTGCTGAGACAATTCAACCAGTCGATCCACCATCGCGCTTTGCGGATCGGCGAGATCGGCAATGACGTTGAAATGGTGCTTGCCGGGCACGGCTTCATAGCGCGTGGTGACGCCTTCCTTGCCCCAGGTCTCTGCCATCACTTTCGATTGCCGCACGAATTCCGGCAATTCCGCCGCACCGACGACGACATCGAGTGTCTTGCCCTTCGGCGCCAGCCAGAACAAAGGCGATGACAGCCGCGCGCTGGCGTCATCCAGCTTGTAATCGGCATTCATGTCGGTGTGGACGAGCGGCGTCAGATCGAACACGCCGGAAATCGCATAGCCGACCGGTACGACATCGTTCGGCGCGCTGGAATCGAGCGATGACCAGTTGGTCGCCATCATGCAGGCGGCGAGATGGCCGCCGGCCGAATGGCCATAGATCATCATGCGCTGGCCGTACCGCTTCCACAGAAACAGCGTCGCCGCACGCATCTGCTCGATGATCTCGGCGATCGACGCCTGCGGGCTGAGATCGTAGCCGGCCATCGCCACGTTGATGCCGCGCTCGGTCAGCCCGCGGGCCAGGTGGCTGTGTTCCTTGGGGCTCAGCGCACGCCAGTAACCGCCATGGATGAAGATCGCCCAGGGTGCATCCTTGTCGCCATGGAACAGGTCGACGATCTGCCGCTCGGTGGCGCCATACCGCACATTGAGTTCGGACCGGCCCTGCTTCGCCATCTCGTCGCGATAGGCCGCGCCATCCTTTTCCCATTGCGCCACGATCTTCGGAAAATCCGGCACATGGTCGCGGTTGTTATAGGCGGCGTTGTTATCGATCGTCATTTCAAGCTCTTTGGTATCGGGCGGCGCGGGACATTGCGTCAATGACCCGAGCGGATCAAGAGGCATGTGCTCAAGGGTCTTGGCCCTGCCATGGAAGCGGTTTATGGGTCGGGGCATGAAGATCAACGGCAAGGCAACCCGCAGCATCTGGGTCGAGGCGGACGGCTGGTCGGTCGGCATTTTCGATCAGACGCTGCTGCCGCATCGCGTCAGCGCGCTGCGGCTTACCAATGCCGCCGAGGCGGCCCATGCGATCTCGAAGATGCAGACGCGCGGCGCGCCGTTGATCGGCGCGGTCGCGGCCTATGGCCTTGCGCTGGCGATGCGCGATGATGCGTCCGACGATAATCTCGAACGGACCTATGCGTTGCTATTGGCGACGCGGCCGACCGCCATCAATCTGAAATGGGCGCTCGATGAGATGATGGCGGCTTTGCGCAATCAGCCGCGCGAGCAGCGCGTGGCTGCCGCCTATCAGCGTGCGAAAGAGATTTGCGACGAGGATGTTGCGATCAACGAAGCGATCGGTCGCAACGGTCTTGCCATCATCGAAGAGATCGCCGCGCGCAAGAAGCCGGGCGAACGCGTCAATGTGCTGACGCATTGCAATGCCGGCTGGCTGGCAACGGTGGATTGGGGCACGGCGACGGCACCCATCTATATGGCGCATGACAAGGGCATCGCCGTGCATGTCTGGGTCGACGAGACGCGGCCACGCAATCAGGGCGCCGCGCTCACGGCGTTCGAACTTGGCCAGCATGGCGTGCCGCATACCGTGATCCCGGACAATACCGGCGGCCATCTCATGCAGCATGGCCTGGTCGATATGGCGATTGTCGGCACTGATCGTGTCACCGCGCAAGGCGATGTCTGCAACAAGATCGGTACTTATTTGAAAGCGCTGGCGGCGAAGGACAATGACGTGCCGTTTTACGTCGCGTTGCCATCGCCGACGATCGATTTCAATGTCGGTGACGGCGTTGCTGAAATTCCAATCGAGCAGCGCAACGCCGATGAGGTCGCGACCATGACCGGCCGCACCAGCGATGGCCGGATCGAAACCGTCACCATCGTGCCGGAGGGCACGAATATCGCCAATTACGGTTTCGATGTCACGCCGGCGCGCCTCGTGACTGGACTGATTACCGAACGCGGCGTCGTCGAAGCAAAGCGCGATGCGCTGAAACGTGCCTTTCCCGATCACGCCTCGAGGCGCGCGAAGGGGCAAGCCAAATGAGCGCGCTGCTGCAGCGGATCACGCAGATGCCGGTCGATGGCCGGCAATCGGAAACGGCGTTGATCGTCGCGCGCGGCACGATGCGGCTGTTGCTCGCGCATGGCTTCACCTGCGTCAGCGAGTTGCCGCTGCCGTCGGGACGCAGAGCCGACCTCGTCGGGCTTGGCCGCAATGGCGAAATCTGGATCGTCGAGATCAAGTCGTCCGTTGCCGATTTTCGCGCCGACCAGAAATGGATGGACTACCGGATGCATTGCGACCGGCTGTTCGTTGCAACGACATTGGACGTGCCGTGTGAGATCTTCCCGCAGGATACCGGGTTGATCGTCGCCGATGGCTTCGGTGGTGAGATTGTCTGTCCCGCGCCTGAACACAAATTGCCGGCGCCGACGCGCAAGGTGATGACGCTGCGCGTCGCCCAATGCGCGTCGATGCGGCTGCAATCGCTGATCGATCCGGCCGGTCCTTATGGCAATGAGATGGGGTAGCAAGCCGCGAGCGCGCCGCGCATGATTGAGCCCTCTCCCACAAGGGAAGAGGGCTCAAAAACTGTCACCGACTTCGCGGATAGAAATTAGCGCGGCGCCCGCTTGGCCAGAATACGCTGCAGCGTGCGCCGATGCATGTTGAGCTGACGCGCGGTCTCCGAAACATTGCGGCCGCACAATTCGTAGATGCGCTGGATATGCTCCCAGCGCACGCGATCGGCCGACATCGGATTTTCCGGCGGCTCCGGCTTCTGGCCTTCGATCGAGAGCAGTGCGTTGACGACGTCGTCGGCATCGGCGGGCTTGGCGAGATAATCAACCGCGCCCATCTTCACCGCATTCACGGCGGTAGCGATGTTGCCATAACCGGTCAGCACGATCGCACGGGCATCCGGGCGGCGGCGTTTCAGCGCCGAGATCACGTCGAGGCCATTGCCGTCACCGAGGCGCATGTCGACTACGGCATAAGCCGGTGCGGACCTTTCCACCTGCAATAAACCTTCAGACACGGTATCGCAGGCGGTAACTGTGAAGCCGCGGCCTTCCATGGCACGGGCCAAGCGTTGCAGGAACGACTTGTCGTCCTCAACGATCAGGAGCGAGCGTTCGACCGAAGCGGCCAAAGCAGGGAGCGTGGCGGTGTCAACGGTTTCCATGAATGAATATTTAGGCGGTCTCGGGCTTCGGCTCAAGTTCGCTGGGTGCGGCAAAATCGAACGATTCACGCGGCCAACGCACTGAAATTACTGCGCCGCTCTCGGGAAAGTTCCGGTTGACGAAGGTTAATTTGGCGCCGCTGCGTTCCAAGAGCGTCTTGGCGATGAAGAAGCCAAGCCCCATGCCGGTATCGCCGGTCGCATACATGCGTCTGAGCTTGCGGCTGCGCACATAAGGCTCGCCAATTCGGCCAATGATTTCAGGTGCAAAGCCCGGTCCATCATCGGCAATCACAACCGTGACGGCATCCTCCGTCCAGTCGGCATTGATATCGACCCGTTCGCGCGCGTAATCGACCGCATTCTCAACAAGGTTGCCAAGGCCATAAAGAATTGCGGGATTGCGCGCCGCAACCGGCGATGGTTCGGCCGACGGCATGGTCACGTTGACGTGAATACCGAAATGCCGGTGCGGCTCGGCGACCTCCTGCAGCAGCGTGCGCAACGGCAGCCGATCGAAGGGCTCACCCTCGGCCTGCAATTCATTGAGCTTGGAGAGGATGCCACGGCAGCGTTGCGCCTGCTCGCGCAACAGCTTGACGTCGTCGGCATGCGGCGAATCCGGGCCGAGTTCCCGCTCCAGTTCGCGGGCGATCAGCGTGATGGTGGAGAGCGGCGTGCCGAGCGCATGCGCAGCAGCGGCGGCGAGGCCATCAAGCTGGGTGATATGCTGCTCGCGCGCCAGCACCAGTTCGGTCGCCGCCAATGCATTGACGAGCTGGCGTGACTCCTCGCTGATCTGCCACGCATAGATACTGATGAAGAAGATCGCGAGCACGATCGAGAACCAGACGCCAAGCATGTAGGTGTCGGGCAGGACCGGCATTGGCCCATACTCTTCCGACCAGGGCAGCGGCTCGTGGAAGAAGATCAGCGCCGTCAGACAGGCGATCGCGAACAGGCCGAGGGCCAGCGTCAGGCGCGGCGGCAAGGCGGTGGCAGAGAGCAGCACCGGTCCGAGGAAGAAAAACGAGAACGGATTGTCGAGGCCGCCGGTCAGATACATCAGAGCCGCGAGCTGGGCGATATCGAAGGCCAGCAGCCAGGCAGCGCGGGTCGGCTCCAGGCGGCGGGCCTGCTGGAAGCGGATGCGCAGCGCGATATTGAGCCAGGCGGACAAGGCGATAATGGCCAGACACGGCCAGATCGGCAGATCGAATTCCAGCCCCAGATAGACGACCAGTACCGCCGTGGTCTGGCCGATGACGGACAGCCAGCGCAGCCGCACAAGGGTATCGAGCCGCACATTGCGCAGGGGCAGTGGCAGCCGGTCGAGGTCGATTGTGGGGATTGTTGACATAATACCTATCCTAACGGGCGGCGCGCGCGCCACAAACTGCGCCTTTCCGCGCAGCGCCTCCCGCAGCAGAGCCAGGCGCCCGCCATCAGCATTAACCCTTGCGCGGCCCGCGCGGGACGGGCACATCAGCCGTCCAATCGACCCCGACCGGGCCTGCCCGACAACGCGAAAGATCGCCGGACCGTTCATGCCGCCCGCTGACGCTGCCATTTCGCTGGACCACGTCGTCAAGAATTATGCGGGCGGGATGGCGGTTAAAGGCGTGTCCTTCGCGGTCGCCAAGGGTTCGGTGACGGCTTTGCTCGGCGGCAATGGCGCCGGCAAGACCACCACCATCGCCATGATCATGGGGCTGGTGACGCCGACCTCCGGCAAGGTGCATGTGCTCGGCGAACACATCCCGCGGCATCGCCATCGGGTGCTGCACCGGATGAATTTCGAAAGCCCCTATGTCGATATGCCGATGCGGCTGACGGTGCGGCAGAACCTCACCGTGTTCGGCAAGCTCTATGGCGTGCCGGATGTGAAGCAGCGGATCGCCGATCTCGGCGCGCAATTCAATCTCAACGATTTTCTCGATCGGCCGACCGGCAAGCTGTCGGCCGGTCAAAAGACCCGCGTGTCGCTCGCCAAGGCGCTGCTCAATCATCCGGAGATTTTGCTGCTCGATGAACCGACCGCTTCGCTCGATCCCGATACGGCCGACTGGGTGCGCGGCGAGCTTGAACGCTATCGCACCGAGCGCGGCGCCACGATCCTTCTGGCGTCGCATAATATGGGCGAGGTCGAGCGGCTCTGCGATCGCGTGATCATGATGAAGCGCGGCGAGATCGTCGATGACGGGTCGCCGGAAACGCTGCTGGCGCGCTACGATCGCGAGACGCTGGAAGAAGTATTTCTTGATATCGCGCGTGACCGCCGCCAGGCGCAGGATGTGACGTCATGAGCATGCCGCAGCAAACGCCGGTGTCGCCACCCTTCATTGCCTTCTCGCCGTCGCGGATCTCCGCGATGGTGCTGCGCTATTGGTATCTGTTGCGTTCGTCCTGGCCGCGTCTGCTTGAACTGATCTATTGGCCGGCGGTGCAGATGCTGATGTGGGGCTTTCTGCAGCTCTATATTTCCGAGAATGCGGGTTTCTTCGCCAAGGCCGGCGGCACCTTCATCGGTGCGGTGCTGCTCTGGGATATCCTGTTTCGCGGCCAGCTTGGCTTCTCGATCTCTTTTCTCGAAGAGATGTGGGCGCGCAACATGGGCAACCTGATGATGAGCCCGTTGCGCCCGGCCGAATTTCTCGGCGCGCTGATGGTGATGAGCATCATCCGTCTTGCCATCGGCATGGTGCCGGTGACGCTGCTGGCGATGGGTTTTTTCAACTTCAATCTCTATGGCCTCGGCTTCGCGTTGGCGGTGTTCTTTCTCAATCTGATTTTGACCAGTTGGGCGGTCGGCATCCTTGTCTCCGGCATCGTGCTGCGGAACGGCATGGGCGCCGAGAGCATGGCCTGGACCATCATGTTCCTGCTGCTGCCCTTGACTTGCGTTTACTATCCCGTGGCGATTCTGCCGGTCTGGCTGCAATGGGTCGCCTGGCTGCTGCCACCGACCTATGTGTTCGAGGGCATGCGAGCCCTGCTGATTGAGCACACCTTCCGCGCCGACCTGATGCTGTGGGCCTTCGGGCTCAATGTCCTCTACTTCATCGCTGCAATCATTGCGTTTTTGGCACTGCTGCGGAGCGCTCGCACGGTCGGATCGCTGATGCAGGTCGGCGAATAAAAGGGTTACTGCCGGCGGCGCTATTGACCGGGCGAACAAAAGCCGGGATGCTGCGTTGCAACACCACGTTGCGGGACCTAAGTATAGCGTCATGTCGGAACCCGAAAAAATGGCCATTGGCGAGTTTGGCGGCGCCCCCGCGCTGTCGGCAGGGCCGGCTTTATCCAATGGGATGTACTGGTTCTATGAAATGAACCACGCCGCGCTCAATCCGGCGCGGGCCATGGCCGATGTGGCGCGGCTCTATCTGAAAAATCCGCTCAATCCCTGGTCACATACGGCCTTCGGCAAGACGATGGCCGCCAGCGCCGAAATGTTCGAGCGTTTCACCCGCCGCTACGGCCAGCCGGAATGGGGCATCGACTCCACTTCGGTGAACGGCGAGCAGGTGCCGGTTCACATCACGCCGGTCTGGGAGCGACCGTTTTGCCGGTTGCTGCATTTCGAGCGCGTCTTCCGTCATCCGCCGCGCCGTCCGCAGCCGAAGATGGTGATCGTTGCGCCGATGTCGGGGCATTACGCGACGCTGCTGCGCGGTACTGTCGAAGCCTTTTTGCCGAACCACGATGTCTACATCACCGACTGGATCGATGCGCGTCTCGTGCCGGTGACTGAGGGCAGCTTCAATCTCGACGATTATATCGATTACATCATCTCGATCCTGCATGCGTTGCACGGCGATTGTCACCTCGTCGCCGTGTGCCAGCCATCGGTGCCGGTGCTGGCCGCGGTGGCGCGCATGGAAGCGACCGGCGATCCCTATGTGCCGCATTCCATGACGCTGATGGGCGGGCCGATCGACACGCGCATCAATCCGACCGCCGTCAACAAACTGGCGGAAGATCGCGGCACCGAATGGTTTGCCCGCAATGTCATCACCAAGGTGCCGTTTCCGCATCCGGGCGTGATGCGTGATGTCTATCCGGGATTCCTGCAGCTGCACGGCTTTGTCAGCATGAATCTCGATCGCCATCTCGATGCGCACAAACAGCTGTTCTTCAATCTCGTGAAGGGCGACGGCGAGCCGGCGCAGAAGCACCGCGAGTTCTATGACGAATATCTCGCGGTCATGGATCTTACGGCCGAGTTCTATCTGCAGACCGTCGATACCGTGTTCGTCAAGCATCTGTTGCCGAAAGGCGAGATGACCCATCGTGGCCTGCCGGTCGATCCCGCCGCCATTCGCAAGACCGCTTTGCTGACGGTTGAAGGCGAGAAGGACGATATTTCAGGTCTCGGCCAGACGCAGGCGGCGCACGCGCTGTGCGTCAACATTCCGGATGATCGCAAGGCGCATTACGTGCAGCAGGGCGTCGGCCATTACGGTGTGTTCAATGGCTCGCGCTTCCGCTCGGAGATCGCGCCGCGCATTTCCGACTTCGCGCTGAGCAGCCAGCAAAATTTGAACAGGCCCCGCGTCGTTCACGCGCGCTGACGCTGCGTCGTCGTCTCCCTCTCCGTTCGTGCCGGCGAAAGCCCGGGCCCAGGACTATTTCCGCGAAGGCCGCTGACCGCAGCCTTTCATGTCCGCATTGGCGACAGAACGGCACGGGTGACGGGCGATTCCGTCTCTGGTTAACCCGTTGTTATCCTAACCGAATTTCTAATGAATCCGGGTCAGAGCCGCTGCCGTTCGAACGCTCGCTCGGTCGGAAAGAAATGAATCGAAATTCCCGTCTTATGCTACAAAAGGCTGCGTTCGGCGCAACGGAACCCGCTAGATATGGGCATCAGACTTTATTTTCGTGAAGAGCTTCTCGCACGGCTCGGCTATGGCAGTATCGATGCCGGAGGCAGCGAGGATCCCATGTCGCTCCGTGCTCTTTTGTACCGCCGCCCGGCAGAACCAAAGGCGATCCAGGTCGTCCATGACAAGCACATCTATCTTGTGCGGGTCAGGCGCCATCGTCAGGCGCGCCGTTACACCTTGCGCATTCAGGCTGCGACGCGGGAAGTGGTGCTGACCATGCCGCCGCGCGGCTGCCTGAAGGAAGCCAAGGACTTCGCGCAGAAACACGGCGGCTGGATCGCATCGCGTCTCGATCATTTGCCGAAGGCGGAACCCTTCGCGCATGGCATCATCGTTCCGCTGCGGGGCCAACCGCATCGTATCGTTCATCGCAAGGGCATGCGCGGCACGGTGTGGATCGAAGTCGCCGAAGACGGCGAGCGCAAGTTGTGCGTGGCCGGCGACGCGCCGCATGTTGATCGCCGCGTCGGCGATTTTCTTCGCCGCGAGGCCAAGGCCGATCTCGAACAGGCGAGCCATCGCTTTGCCGAACAGATCGGCGCGAGCTTTACCCGCATTTCAGTGCGCGATCCGTCGAGCCGCTGGGGTTCGTGTTCGACGACCGGCGTTCTGTCCTATTCATGGCGGCTCATTCTCGCGCCGCCTTATGTGCTCGATTATCTTGCCGCCCATGAAGTCGCGCATCTCGTCGAGATGAATCACTCGGCGCGGTTCTGGCGTTTGGTCGACAAGATGTGCCCCAACGTGCGGCGCGCCAAGAACTGGCTCGATAGCCATGGCACCGAGCTGCATCGCTATGGCACGCCGAGTGCACGGCCGGTAGCCGATGCGCCGGTGAATGGGCGGCCGCGGCCACGTCATTAGCGGTGACGCCAAACATCGCGTGGCGACATTGCTTGACGCCACGCCATCGCCGGGCCTTGATGCGTTGACAGCGAAGGCCACCAGAGCGCGACGAATTCATGTTCAAGCCTAATACGTTTGCGTTCACGGCCGTGCTGGCGGCACTGACGGCGCTGGGGCCTTTATCGACCGATCTCTATCTGCCGGTTTTGCCCGATATCGGTCGCGCGCTGAACGTGCCGGCCGCGCAGGTGCAATTGACGCTGTCGTCCTATCTGATCGGCTTCGCCATCGGCCAGATCGCCTATGGCCCGATCTCGGATTGGTATGGCCGCCGCTCGGGATTGCTGATCGCGCTCGTTTGCTATTGCGCCGGGGCGTTGATCTGCTTCGCTGCGCCATCGATCGATATTCTGATCGGCGCGCGCGTGCTGCAGGCCTTCGGCGCATCGGGTGCCACCGTGCTGGCCCGTGCGGTGGTGCGCGATCTTTACAGCGGTGCGCGCGCCGGCAAGGAATTGTCGCTGATGAGCCTGGTCATGGCGGCGGGGCCGGTATCGGCGCCGTTGATCGGCGCCATCCTGCACCACTTTTTCGGCTGGCGTTCGGCCTTTGCGGCGTTGGCCTTTATCGGCATCGTCGTGCTGGCAACGGTCTGGCGCAAACTGCCGGAGACGCTCGGCGCGCGCGTCACCGAGCAACTGTCGATCGGCACGCTGTTATCCGGTTATCGGCAGATGCTGCGCCATCGCGTATTTGTTCTTTATCTGTTGCTCGGTGCGGCGGCTTACACTTGTCTCCTCGTCTGGCTGACGACCGGGCCGTTCATCCTGCAAGGCCGGCTGGGACTGACGCCGCTGCAATTCGCCGTTGCCTTCACGCTCGGTGCTTGCGGCTACCTGACGGGTAACCTGATCGCGACACGCAAGGTGCTCAAGCTAGGGATCGTGCGGATGACCGGCTATGGCGCGGCCATCATGGCGAGCGGCGGCGTGATGATGGCGCTGCTGATGCTGCTCGATCTTGCCAGTGTCGTCACGCTGATGGGAACGATGACCTACACGCTCGCCGGCTTCGGCATGGTGTTTCCGCTGGCGCTGGCCGGTGGATTGTCCTGCTTTGCCGATCGCGCCGGGACGGCGTCATCGCTGCTGGGCTTCAGCCCGCAATTCATGGCGTCGATCGTCTGCACGCTGGTGGCGCTGGCCATGCATCATTCGGTGGTGGTTGCCGGCATTGCGCTCGCCATCACCACGCTGACCGTGCTGGCGCTGTGGCTGATGCTGCGCCAGGCGATGAAGCCAGCCTAACGACGCGGACCCAATAGCCGATCCAGCAGCCAGCTATCCATGCCGTCATTGCGCGTCGGCGAGGCGACCGCCGCCGAGCGGCCGCCATTGGGGATCGAGCCGGGCGGCACCGGCCGGTCCTGATAGACCATGCCCGGCGATTCATTGGATTGCAGCGGCGTCGGGAAGGGGTTCGGCCCTTGCTGCTGCGGCTGGCCGTAAGGCTGTTGTCCTTGCGGCGGCTGGCCATACCCCTGCTGCGACGGCACCGATGAGGTGTAGCCGCCATAAAGGCCCGGCAAACCGGCGACCGGAATGTTGCGGTGGGCATTCTTCATGAACCGGCCCCAGATCTCCGCCGGCAGGCCGCCGCCCGTCATCTTTTTGGTCGGCGAGGAATCGTCATTGCCGAGCCACACGCCGGTGACCAGTTGCGCTGTGTAGCCGACGAACCAGCCATCGCGGAAATCCTGGCTGGTGCCGGTCTTGCCCGCTGCCGGGCGTCCGCTCAGCTCGGCCTTGCGGCCGGTGCCCATCAGCAGCGTTTCCTGCATCATCGCATTCATCATGCCGACGTAACGCATATCGACGACCTGGCCGAGCACCTGCGGGCGGCGGCGGTAGCGCACCTTGCCATCCTTGCCGCGAACGCTTTCGACGACATGCGGCGTTGCCGCGAGACCATTATTGGCAAAGGGCGCGAAAGCGGCCGTCAGTTCCAGCGGCGACACTTCGGATGTGCCAAGCGCGATCGATGCATTCGGTTCGAGCTTGGAGGCAATGCCGAGCCGATGCGCGGTGCGCGTCACGACGCTCGGGCCCACCTCCATCGTCAGCCGCACCGACACGGTGTTGAGCGACATCGCCAGCGCCTGTGTCAGCGATACCTGGCCGTAATATTCGCGCGTATAGTTTTCCGGCTTCCAGCCCTTGATCGAGATCGGCTTGTCCTCGCGGATCGTGTCCGGCGTCAGGCCGCGTTCGAGGGCGGCTAGATAGACGAACGGCTTGAAGGCCGAGCCCGGCTGCCGCTTGGCGGCGACCGCGCGGTTGAACTGGCTTTCGGCATAGCTCTTGCCGCCGATCATCGCCCGCACCGCACCATCGGGCGTCATGGCGATCAGCGCGCCCTGTTCGACGCCGAATTTTGCGCCTTTGGCCGCCAGTTCCTCATTGATCGTCTGTTCGGCAAAAAGTTGCATCGCCGGATCGATCGAGGTTTCCACGACGATGTCGTCGTCGACGCGGCCAACGAGATCGTCGAGCACGTCCATGATCCAGTCGGCGACATAATTGATCGAACCATTGCTGGTCTGTTTCAACGCATGGGCCGGCTGCGCCATCGCTGTCGCTGCGGCCTTGTCGGTAATGAAGCCGGCATCGGCCATTGCCGCCAGCACCACCTGCGCTCGCCGCTGTGCGCCATTGGGATTGCGGGTCGGCGCCAGCCGCGACGGCGAGCGCACGAGGCCCGCCACCATCGCCGCTTCCGACAGCGACATGTCGCGCGCATGTTTGCCGAAATAGCGTTGCGCGGCGGCTTCCACGCCATAGGCGCCGGCGCCGAAATAAACGCGGTTGAGATAGAGATCGAGAATTTCGTTCTTGGTGAATTTCTGTTCCAGCCACAAAGCCAGCACCACCTCCTGCAGCTTGCGGCTGAAGGTGCGCTCCTGCGTCAGGAACAGGTTCTTGGCGAGCTGCTGCGTCAGCGTCGATCCGCCTTGCGAGACGCCGCGCCGCATCACATTGGCGACGGCGGCTCTGGCGATACCGATCGGATCGACGCCGAAATGCGAGTTGAACCTGCGATCCTCGATGGCGATGAAAGCCTGCGGCACATATTTCGGCAGGTCTTTGACCTTGGCCGACACGCCGCTATCGCCGCGCACGGCGAGGATGCGTCCGTCAGTACCGGCGATCTGGATCGAGGGCGGGCGCTTGGGCACTTCCAGCGACTGGATCGGCGGCAGATGCGCGGCCACGAAGACGAACAGGCCGATGACGCCGATTGCGCCCCACAGGCACAGCACGAGGCTCCAATAGGCGAGGCGAGCGGGCAGCGAGCGACGGCGGCCGCGCGCAGCCTTGCGTGGCGGCCGGGCGGGCGCCGCCTCGGCCTTCTCGCTGGCAGCTGGTTTCTTGCGCGCGCGCGTCTTGGTCCGAGCCATATCCTCGTCGGTGCCTGGAAGGCGGTCTCGCGGGTCGATCCGCAGATCCTTCTTGGGACCCTCGACATCGAATTTCGGCTCGCGGCGCGCAGGTTTCTCTCGCCGTCCCAAAACCCGTCCCCCGCAGCGTCGGTTGTCCGGCCGCGCCGAGCGCACCGGGCCAAAACGGGACGCTACGGGAGGGAATTTAAACAGCGGTTAAGGTTGGCGGCCGCGGCCTGTGGCTTGGCTGCGACCGTTTGACCGAAACGAGCAAAAACGCAGGCAACAGCAGCGTTTTTGCATTTGCACGGCGGCTAATTCGTGCTTGATCGCAGCGCCGGACAATACCGGCAGTTAGAAATCTGGGGGACCTCCATGCGTAAAACCGCACTCGTTTTTGCACTTGCTCTCGTCGTTGCGCCGACCGCCGCTTTCGCCAAGAAGCCCGCTGCGGCTCCGGCTGATCCGAATGCCAATGGCAAGAAGTTCGTGCAGGCCGCTTTCATGCAGCCTTACCTCGCCTTCCAGTCGGCCATGACCCCGAAGGCTGCGCCGACCCAGGCGAAGGCCGTGAAGGCTACCAAGTCCAAGAAGATGGTGAAGGCCAAGAAGATGAAGAAGGGCAAGATGGCCAAGGCGAAGCGCGCCTAAGCCACTTCTCTTTTCGATCTGAAGAAGCGCCGGAGCATCCGCTTCGGCGCTTTTTCTTTTTTGCGTTAGGCGCTTCGTTTCACGCGCTCGCCGCGAGCTTGGCGTCCTGACTGCGGCGCGCGAACAAAGCCAGCAAGGCGCGCTTGATCGCCGCCTGACGGGTCGGCGAGGAAATCTTCGCCCCGAGCAGATCGGTGACATAGAACACGTCAACCACGCGCTCCCCGAAGGTGGCGACATGCGCCGAAGTAATATTCAGCGACAGTTTCGAGATCGTCGCCGTCAATTCGTAAAGCAGGCCCGGCCGGTCGAGGCCCGTCACTTCGATGACGGTGAAGCGGTTCGACCATTCGTTGTTGACGTTCACCTCGGGCTCGAGCGCAAAGGCTTTCAGCCGTGCCTTCGGCGCCGCCTTGCGGGCGACGATATCGGGCAGTTTGATTTCACCCTTCAGCGCCTGTTCGATCGTTTCGGCGATGCGGGCCGCGCGGCGTTCTTCGTCTTCCTCGCGTTCGAATTCGCGAGTCAGTGAAATGCTGTCGAGCGCCAGGCCATCGGTGGTGGTATAGATCTGCGCATCGACGATATTGGCGCCGGATGCCGCGCACGCGCCGGCGATGATCGACAGCAATCGTGGATGATCGGGCGTCAGCACCGTCAATTCGGTGATGCTGCGGGCGGCCTCGAAATTCACCTGCGTCGCCAGCGTGCGTCCGGCGCCCCAGCTCTGCCGCAGGAAATTGGCATGCGTGACCTTCTTCGGCAGATCGACCTTGAGCCAATAGGGCGGGTAATGGCGGGCAATATAGCTTTCCAGTTCGTCTTCCGGCCAGTCCTTCATCTCCTGGCGGAATTCAGCCTGCGCCATCGCGACCCTGCGCTCGCGATTGACCTCCGAGAAGCCGCCCGTCAAGACCGGCTCGGTCTCGTAATAGAGCGTGCGCAGCAATTGCGCCTTCCAGCCATTCCAGACGCCGGGACCGACCGCGCGAATATCCGCCGTGGTCAGGATCACCATCAGTTTCAGCCGGTCGAGCGATTGCATGATGCCAGCAAAATTCTCGATGGTCTTGCGATCCGACAGGTCGCGCGATTGCGCGATCGTCGACATGACGAGATGATTTTCGATCAGCCAGGCGACCGTTTCGGTCTCGGCGGCATTGAGGCCAAGGCGCGGGCAGAAGCGGCGCGCTACCCGCGCGCCGGCGATCGAGTGATCCTCGATACGGCCCTTGGCGATGTCGTGCAGAAATAGCGTGATGCGCAGAATGTCGCGCTGACGCGGCTGCAGCTTTGCCACCAGCTCGTTGGCGAGGCCGTATTGCTCGTCGGTGCCGGCTTCGATCTCGGAGATCACGCCCATGCAGCGGATCAGATGCTCATCGACCGTGTAGTGATGATACATGTTGAACTGCATCATCGCGACGACGCGCCCGAATGGCCGAACGAACGCGCCGAGCACGCCGGCCTCGTTCATCCGCCGCAATACCGGCTCGACATCATCCTTTGACGTCAGGATCTCGAAGAACAGTTTATTGGCTTCGGGGTTTTCGCGCAGCTCGCGGTTGATCAGATTGAGCGAGCGCGTCGCCTTGTGCATCGCATCGGGATGAAAGGCGAGATCGTGCTTTTGCGCGAGCCGGAAGATGCGGATCAGATTGACCGGATCGCGCTCGAACACATTCGGCCGGGTGATGTTGATGCGGTTGTTATCGACGACGAAATCGCCGGCATCCCCGAGCGGCCGTCGGCCAGCGCGCGGCCGTAGCTTCGCAATCATGCGCCCCAAAGCCGGCGCACTCTTGGTGTGGTCCGCTTCCAGCGCCGCGCAGAGAATGGCGGTGAGGTCGCCGACATTCTTGGCGGTCAGGAAGTAATGTTTCATGAAACGTTCGACATCGCGCATGCCGGGATGCTCGGTATAGCCAAGCCGCACCGCGATTTCGCGCTGGATGTCGAAGGAGAGACGCTCTTCCGAACGGCCAGTGACAAAATGCATGTGGCATCGCACCGACCAGAGGAAATCCTCGCAGCGCACGAACATGCGCAGTTCGTCGCGATCGAACACGCCGTGATCGACGAGTTCCTCGACCGTGCGCACGCGATAGACATACTTGCCGATCCAGAACAGCGTATGCAGATCGCGCAACCCGCCTTTGCCGTCCTTGACGTTCGGCTCGACGATGTAGCGTGACTGGCCATTGCGGCGCAGTCGCTCCTCGCGTTCGGCGAGCTTGGCGGCGACGAATTCGGCGGCGGTGCCTTGCACGACGTCGCGATCGAAGCGGGTAACGAGTTCATCGAACAACGCCTGATCGCCATACAGAAAGCGCGACTCCAGAATGGCGGTGCGGATGGTCATGTCGGCCTTGGCCTGGCGGATACATTCATCCACCGATCGCGTTGCGTGGCCGACCTTCAGCCCCATGTCCCAAAGGCAATACAGAATGGCCTCGGCGATCGATTCACCCCAGGCGGTCTGCTTGTAGGGCAGCACGAAAAGAAGATCGATGTCGGAGCCGGGCGCCAGCAAGCCGCGGCCATAACCGCCGGTGGCGACGACCGCCATGCGCTCGCCTTCGGACGGATTGAGCGAGGGATAAAGCTTCTCGCTGGCGAAATCGAACAGGACGCGGATGATCGTATCCTGCATGTCGCACAGCCGCTCGGCGCAGCGGCGGCCATTGCGATCCTGCAGCAGCAATTGCTCGGCGCGTTCGCGCCCTTTGTTGAGTTCGCCTTTCAGATATTGCGCGACCGCGGTCCGCAATTCGATTTCGCGACCGCGATAGGCCCCCGCCAGCTTGTCCAGTTCGCGCGAAGCGGCGTCGAAAATATCGTTGGCGGAAGGCAGCGTCTGTTCGGAAGAAGGCATGAAACTGGATAGCCGAGGTTGCAGTCACGGTCGATGGCGAAGCGCCGTGGCAGGTTATTTCATAAAAGCATGGCGATGCGGAATGGCCAGCCTAACAAGGGCATTAAATTTGCCATTCCATTTCATTGACCGTCGGAAATAATCCTTTAATTTCAAAGCATAGCGCCGATTTGAGCGACAGCTTGCGGGCGCTCAACAAATGCAGCTAAAGCGGTCGGGGCTCGCCCCGTCCCCTCAGCCGCGGGCGGGCGTTTTTCTAAGAACCCCCGCTTTTCATCAATCCGTCCTGCCACGCTGTGTGCGTGATCGCGGGACCGTGCGTGGAGGTGTGTGTCTTGGTGCGTTTCTCGGCTTTGTCCCGTCGTTTTTTTGTCACCCGTTCGATTTTTGCATCCGCCTTGCTGGTCGGCCTGGCGCCCAGCGCTGCGTTGTTCGCGCAGGAAAAGCCGAAGGAAATCCGGATCGATTGGGCGACCTATAATCCGGTGTCGCTTGTGCTGAAGGACAAGGGCCTGCTGGAAAAGGAATTCGCCAAGGACGGCATTTCCGTGCGCTGGGTGCAGAGCGCCGGCTCCAACAAGGCGCTGGAATTTCTCAATGCCGGCTCGATCGATTTCGGCTCGACCGCCGGCTCCGCCGCGCTGGTTGCCAAGATCAACGGCAATCCGATCAAGTCGATCTATGTCTATTCGCGTCCGGAATGGACGGCTCTGGTCACCGCCAAGGATTCAAAGATCAACGCCATTGCCGACCTGAAAGGCAAGCGCGTCGCTGTCACCCGCGGCACCGACCCGCATATCTTCCTCGTGCGCGCGCTGCACAGCGCCAAGCTGACGGAAAAGGATATCACGCCGGTGCTGCTGCAACATGCTGACGGCAAGGCAGCGCTGACGCGCGGCGATGTCGATGCCTGGGCCGGCCTCGATCCGATGATGGCGGCGGCCGAAGTCGAAGACGGTGCGCGCCTGTTCTATCGCAACAAGGACGCCAACACCTGGGGCATCCTCAATGTGCGCGAAGACTTCCTGAAGAAATATCCCGATCTCGCCCAGCGCGTGCTCAAGGTCTACGAGAACGCGCGGCAATATTCGCTTGATCATCCGGATGAGGTGAAGAAGACGCTTGTCACCGTCACCAAGCTGCCGGAGGCGGTGATCGCCCGCCAACTCGACGAGCGCACCGAGCTGACGCATTCCAAGATTGGCGCGCCGCAAAAAGACTCCATCCTCGCGGCAGGCCTCGCTCTGCAGCAGGCTGGCGTTATTCCCGCCACTGTCGATGTCAAAACCCAGGTCGATGCGCTGGTCGATGACAGCATCGCGCTGACTAACTAAGGCACGTCTCAACCCAGCCGTCCCATGACCATCGCCGACATGACCTTCGCAAAGACCCGGCAGACCGAACGCGGCGTCAGCGTCCCGGCCGAGCAGCCGGCAGCGTCGCCGTGGCGGATGCCGCTGCTCGGTCTCGCCTTGCCGCTCGGCATTGCGGTGATCTGGGAATTGGCGGTGTGGTCCGGCTTCTCGGATGGCAGGCTGGTGCCGCCGCCATCGGTGATTGGCGCCACCCTGTGGGAGCTGGCGCAAACCGGTGAACTCTGGCGCCACGCACAGGCTACCATCCTGCGCGTTGCCGCCGGCTTTGCTCTTGGCGTCATCGCCGGCACCTTGCTCGGCGCCATCGCCGGTTATTCGGCGCTGACGCGCAGCGTCATCGATCCGACCCTGCAGGCGCTCCGCGCCATTCCCTCGATCGCCTGGGTGCCGCTGTTCATTCTCTGGCTCGGCATTTTCGAAGCCTCCAAGGTGACGCTGATCGCGGTCGGCGTGTTCTTTCCGGTCTATCTCGGCGTGATGGGTGCGATCCTGTCGGTCGATCGCAAGCTTGTTGAAGTCGGCCGCAGCTTCCGGCTGTCCGGCCCGGCATTGGTGCGGCGCATCCTGCTGCCGGCGGTGTTTCCGTCCTACGTGGTGGCGCTACGGTCGGGCCTTGGCCTTGGCTGGATGTTCGTGGTCGCCGCTGAGTTTATGGGCGCCTCCGAGGGGCTCGGCTATCTGCTCACCGATGGCCAGCAGCTCGGCAAGCCGGCGCAGATCCTCGCCGCCATCATCGTCTTTGCCATCCTCGGCAAGGTGACGGACTGGATGCTGACCGCCGGCACCGCGCCCTTGCTGCGCTGGGAAGACCGCTTCCATTCAAGGCAGGAGGGCTGATCGTGCTGTCGCTCGCCCGTGTCGCCAAGACCTATCCCAACAATGTCCGCGCGCTTGAGGATTTCACCCTCGATATCGCGCCGGGCGAAATCGTCGCCATTGTCGGTGGCTCCGGCTGCGGCAAATCCACCTTGCTGCGCGCGATCGCGGGCCTCGATCGGCCGACGCGCGGCCTCGTGCATCTCGACGACGAGGTGATCACCAGGCCGC
>Ga0164243_10005741_pt1 | contig 18926 bp, 17 predicted proteins | sample OricompcompostOP_FD_108781 | JGI IMG/M metagenome (GOLD analysis project Ga0164243, IMG submission 108781) | Organic Plus compost microbial communities from Emeryville, California, USA - Original compost - Organic plus compost (OP) | ecosystem: Engineered > Solid waste > Mixed feedstock >... | reverse complement strand
CGAGCGCGAACTTGCGGCCATGGCGGACGTGTCCCGGGTGACCGTTCGCAGGGCTGTGCAGGATCTCGTGGCGACCGGCCTTCTGGTGCAACGGCACGGTTCCGGCACCTTCGTGGCACCGCACATCGAGCGCGTGGAACAGCCATTGTCAGTGCTAACATCGTTCACGGAGGATATGGCCCGGCGCGGCATGGCCGTGGATTCCTTATGGCTCGATCGGGGCATCTACGCTCCTTCACCGGACGAGATGGTGGTGCTCGGCCTGTCGGCGGAAGAATCGGTTTCGCGTGTCAGCCGCGTGCGCCTCGCCAACGGCACGCCACTCGCCATCGAGCGGGCAACCCTGTCGGCGCAGATCCTGCCGGAACCGGCCAAGGTGGGCGATTCGCTCTATGCCGCGCTCGCCAAGGTCGGCAACCGGCCGGTACGTGCCATCCAGAGGATTTCTGCCGCGCTTCTCGACGACGGAGATGCCGCGCTTCTCGGCGTGCCGCCGGGTTCGCCAAGCCTCAATATCGAGCGCATTTCCTATCTCTCCTCGGGGCGCGTGGTGGAATATACACGTTCGCGCTACCGGGCGGACGCCTATGACTTCGTCGCAGAATTGCGGCTTCGGGAACCTGAATCGACAGGAAGGACGTCTTGACCACCGAACCGACATTCATGCGCCGTGAGATCGAGGCGATACCCGATGCGGTCACCGGATTCCTGCAGGGATCGGAACGGCTTGCGGAAGGCTGGGGCATCCGCCTTCGCCAAAAGGATCCGGCATTCGTGGTCACCGTGGCGCGCGGCTCGTCGGATCATGCCGCTTCCTATCTCAAATATGCCTTCGAGATTGCGGCCGGCATACCGGTTGCCTCCATCGGGCCTTCTGTGGCCTCGATCTACAATGTACGGCTGAAGCTCAAAGGTGCTGCCTGCCTTGCCATATCGCAGTCGGGCCAGAGCCCTGACATCCTGCGCATGGCGCAGTCGGCGCGCGAGGGCGGCGCCCTGACCTTCGCGCTCACCAACACGCCAGCTTCGCCGCTGGCCGAAGTCTGCGACGAACTGGTCGATATAGCTGCCGGGCCCGAGCGTAGCGTGGCGGCGACGAAGACCTTCGTGAACTCCGCAGTGGCCGGCCTCATGATACTCGCCGCCTGGGCAAGGGACGATGGCCTTCGCAACGCGGTGCATGCCTTGCCCGAGAAATTGCGCGACGCCCTTGCCTGTGACTGGTCGGAACTTTGCGAGGCGCTCGACGGGCGGCAATCACTCTTCATCCTTGGGCGCGGACCGGCCTTTGCCATCGCTAACGAGGCGGCGCTCAAGTTCAAGGAGACCTGCGCCATCCAGGCCGAAGCCTATAGCGCTGCCGAGGTCATGCACGGGCCGGTGTCGATCGTGGGCAAAAATTTTCCCGTCCTGGCGCTCGCGGCCCGTGACGCCGCCGAGCGTTCCACCGGCGAGACCGCTGACCGGCTGGCCGGGAAGGGAGCGGCGGTGTTCATCACCGGGGATGGAGCGAAAGCGGCAAGTCGGCTCCCCTTCGCCTCGACGGGACATCCGCTGACCGGCCCGCTCGCGCTGATTGTTTCCTTCTATTCTTTCATCGAAACGCTGGCGCGACGGCGCGGGCTTGATCCCGACCGGCCAGCCAATCTGAAAAAGGTGACGGAGACGGAATGAGCGCGCGCTTCGCCCTTTCGGGAGCTAGAATATTCGACGGCGAGGAGTGGCACGAGGACAAGGCGCTGCTCGTTGGGCCTGACGGCGTGGAGGCGATCAAGCCGGTGGAGGAACTTGCCGGCCCGGTTGAAATCCACAAGCTCGACGGCGGTATGCTTGTTCCCGGTTTCATCGATCTGCAGGTCAATGGCGGCGGCGGGCTGCTTCTGAACAGCGATCCGTCGGTCGAAACCATTCGAACCATCTGCGCGGCGCATATCCCCTTCGGCACGACGGCGCTTCTGCCGACGCTCATTACCGACACACCGGAAGTCGTGGAAGCGGCTATCGCCGCAGGAAAGGAAGCGCAGAGGCGGAAGATGCCCGGCTTCCTCGGCCTGCATCTGGAGGGCCCGCATCTGTCGTTGGCGAAGAAAGGAGCGCATGATCCGGCGCTCATCCGGCCTATGGAGGATCGCGACCTTGAAAGGCTCATTGCGGCCAGACGCGATCTGACGGTGCTGACAATTACCGTCGCGCCGGAAACCGTGACACCTGAACAGATCGCGGCATTGGCCGGCGCGGGCGTGGTGGTGAGCATCGGCCATTCCAATGCGGAATATGACACGGTCTTCGCCGCGATCGCCGCCGGCGCGCGACAGGTCACGCACCTGTTCAACGCCATGAGCCCTCTCCAGCATCGCGATCCCGGCGTCGTCGGGGCGGCGCTTGATTCCGGCGAGGTTTATGCTGGACTTATCGCTGACGGCTACCATGTGAACCCTCATGCGATGGCAATCGCGCTGCGCGCCAAGCGCAGGCCTGGCCGCATCTTCCTCGTCACCGACGCCATGGCCACGATTGGAACGGACATGCGCGAATTCACTCTCAAAGGCAGGCTGATCAGGCGCGAGGGCGGGCGGCTAACGCTCGAGGACGGCACGCTGGCCGGCGCCGATCTCGACATGATCTCTGCCGTGCGTTTCATCCACAGGCAGATCGGGCTGGAACTCGGCGAGGCGCTGCGCATGGCATCGCTCTATCCGGCCGAGGCCGTAGGGCAGGACAAGCGCCTCGGCCGTCTGAGAGAAGGTACGGCGGCATCTTTCGTGCACCTGTCGAAAGATCTCGACGTGCGCTCGGTGTGGATCGACGGCACAAAAGCCTACGCTTCACCGTCTGCGCCAGGCTAAACGCGATGTGGTCCCAACGGCAGCAGGGGGCCGTCTCTTTGACTGGTAGAATGCTCCTTCGACGTAACGTGTGGCGAACATCGATATCGGGATCGCAAGGGCGAACGTACCAATCCCGAGGAACACGACATAGATCCCCTGAGACAGGTCCAGCAAATTGAGTCCATACATCACGCCGTAGAGCGGGATCATGTGAAGCAGATAGAGGGAATAGGATATCTTCCCCAGGAAGAGCATGGGCTTGAGCTTCAGTGCCGCGGAGAGGGCATCCTCTTTGCCCGCCCGGTCCCGCACGTAGAGGGCAGACCCGAAGATGAAAATCCATATACCGATCGCGATGCTGACGGTGCCGATTGCCAGTGCCGCGACAGTGATTGTCCATTTGTTGAGATAGGCCTGATCGCTCCATGATCGGTTCCAAAGGTAATAGCTGATGATCCCGGTCAGGAAGTAGATCGCGAAATAGCTGAGCGCGGCGCCGTTCGGCCATCTCATTCCGACATACCAGGCAGCCGCAATCCCGGCGATAAACAGAACTTTCATGAATGGCCGGGCGTCATGGAGAATCCAGAACAGGATGGGGGCAATCAGGTAGAACTGGAACTCGGTGGAGATATTCCAGGCTTGCCCGAGAAAGGCAAAAGCGCCGAAGGGAAGCCATTGATCCGGAACGATGCCATGGAGCAGGGTCAGATGGCTCAGCACATGTTCCGGCCATTGCGCGAAACTCGCTTCATATATGGCAATGCGTCCAGCATTCTTCGGGCCGGTAAAATCCGCCGACTGCAATGCTTCGTAAGCTATGCCTGACATGGCCATGGACAGGGCGAAAGCGAACAGATAGACGGGGTAGATCCGTAAGAAACGCCTGGAGATATAAGGCAGATAGGGTTCACGCCTGCGCGACATCATCATAAAGATCACGAAGCCGCTCATAACGCAGAATATCTGCACGCGGATGAGTTCCCCAAACAGGGGCTCCCATACGCCAAGATTGCTTGCTTCTATTCCGGATGCCGGGAGGAGATGGACAAAGACCACCCAAACCGCCAAAAGACCGCGCAGGCCTTCAAGTTCTTCGATCCGAGCCAATTCGGGGCCTCTTTCGAGTTCGCGTTGGCCCGCCGCGCCGGTGCAGAAGCCTAGAATGCTGCAATGCACAAACACAAGCCGAGAGCGGAATGAATCCGGCAGACATGGATCACTTTGTGCAGCAGATGTCGTGACAATTTGATGTGCCTGATCAAAATCTGGCCATAGAACGGCTACCAGGACACCCAAAGCGATTTCTGTCGATGCGAGCTATTCGGGCAAGCCGTTCTCGCGGACGATGTCCTCAATGCAGACGGGCGATTTCGCCCTGGACGGAGCGAATTCTCAATCGATATCTTCAGGAAGTTTTGACGATGAGCAGTTCGAAGGTCACGCAGACAGGGTTTGCTCCGCGCTGCAGCCGTCCTTCGGATATCACACCGTCCATGCCGACTATGGCGATGTCGAGGGTGCAGACCGGCTTGCCGTCCTTCGAGGCGACAGTTCCTTCGGTCACCAGCACTTCCGTGGCATATGAGTCCACGAACCGGCCATCATCGAATTCCACACCGATCAGGCTGCCTATGCCGTGGATGCTCGCCTCGCCGATTCCATGCAGGCGGCAGATTTGCTCGATCGCCAGCGATATGTCCTGATTGGGCTTGACGGTGCAAAGCACCGCATTGGGGGTGGCACCTGCCGAAACCGTCGTTTCGCGCGGCGAGAAGAGGCGGAAATTTGTTTCGTCGTCCTGCGAGACGTCGAGGATCGCGCCGGCGATTCCCCAGGCTTCGACTTCAGTGCTTTCCGCGATCCGGGATTCCAGCGGCAGGAGGTGGCCCATATTGCGGGCGCCCTCTTCCGTCCCCCAGATGCCGTGGCAATGAAGGAAGGGCTCGCCGTCACGCAACCCGATGCCCATTCCGGCCAGCTCGATCATCATGGTTCCCGGCGGCGAGCGGGTGTCGCTATACCAAGCTGCATGTTCCGCATCGGGAGAGGCTGCGGGGATCACATAGTGAAGCGGCGACAGCTGGACATTTCGGAGCGTCATGTAGCCACCTTGAAGGCCGGCCTCGACGAGCGCGCGGGCGGCTGCTTCGTTGACGCTCAGATCGGGCTGCAGCCTCGCTGTGAAGCGCCGGGCCTGACAGGGCACCGCGCGGAAACGCTCGGGCGAGGGCGAACCGGGGTGAACTATGCTGCGCATCGGAACCGGTCAGGCCGCCAGGCCGGCATTGATGAAGCCGCCGTCGACAGCAAGAATCTGGCCGTTGATGTAGCTTGCCTCATCGGAAAGCAGGAAGGCGACCGCCTTTGCAATCTCCTGCGGCGTGCCGTAACGGCCCTGTGGCACCCGCTCGCCCCATTGGCGGCGGACGTCTTCGGTGTGCACTGCCCGCGCCAGCGGTGTGTCGATCGGGCCTGGCGCGACGGCGTTCACGCGGATGCCGCTGCGGCCAAGCTCCGTCGCCATGACAAGGGTCAGAAGGTTCAGCCCGCCCTTGGAAGAGCCATAGGCGCTGCGGCCCTTGTTGCCGCAAAGGCCGGAGACGGAACTGATATTGACGATGCTGCCGGGCCGTTTCTCGGCCAGCCAGCGTCTTGCGGCGGCACGCGCGGCGATGAAGCTGCCGGTGAGATTGACATCGACGATCCTGCGGAAGTCCTCGACGCTGGTTTCCACCGCCGGCCGGTCCATGGCTATGCCGGCGGAATTGACGATGCCGGAGAGACCCGCAATGGCGGCGACCGCTTTCTCCACCTCCGCCTCGTCGGTGATGCTGCAGGCTATGCCGTTTTCGGCGGGAATGTTCAGATCGTCGCAGGCTCTTGCAAGGGCGTCCTGAGTGAGGTCGATGAGGAAGACCTGCCAGCCGCGTTCAAGCAGAAGCCGTGCGGTTTCGAGCCCGATGCCGGACGCGCCTCCGGTCACCAGCACGGCTCCCGTGGTTTTCCCGGTCATTCTGTCCTCCCTCCCGCGCCCGGCACCTGGCCGCGCCTTTCGAGTTCCTCACGGATCATCTTCTTGGCGATCTTGCCATAGGCGGATTTCGGCATCTCGTCCCAGAAGACGAAAAGCTTGGGCAGCTTGTAGCGGGCGATCTTGCTTTCAAGCCATGCCCGCAGATCGGCCGGATCGAGAACCGCGCTCGGTCTGAGCACGCAAACGGCCACGCCGACCTCTCCCCAAACCGGATCCGGCATGCCGAGCACAGCCGTCTCGCTCACATCGGGATGGAGGAGGATCTTTTCCTCGATCTCGCGTGGATAGATGTTCGAGCCGCCGGAGATGTACATGTCAGAGGCGCGGCCGGTAATATAGACGAAGCCGTTCTCGTCCATGTGGCCGAGATCGCCAGTGCGGAACCAGCCGTTGCGGAAGGCCTTCCGGTTGGCTTCCGGATTGTCGTAATAGCCCGCGAAGACCGCCGGGCCGATGACGCAAATCTCGCCCGTCTCGCCGGGTGCAACCTCCTCGCCGGCGTCATTCTGAATGGAGACCTGCATGCCGGTGCGCTCGAAGCCGCAGGTGCCGATTCGGGCATTCGGGCCGTCCTCCGGATCGTGATAGGCCGGCGGCAGAACGGTGATGTTGCCGGTGACTTCGCCAAGGCCAAAATATTGCACGATGACCGGTCCGAGTTTCTCCAGCGCCCGCTTCTGGTCGGCCCGGTACATGGGCGCGCCAGCATAGATGACATAGCGCAGCGAGGAATGGTCGAAGCGATCTACCGAGGGATCCTCGACCAGCATCTTCAATATTGTCGGCACGGTGAAGGTATTGGTGACGCGCCATTTCTCGACCAACTGCCAGATGGTCGGCACGTCGAGCTTCTCGCCGGGCGGCAGGATGGTCTTTACACCATGCGCCACCTGCGCAAGCTGATGGACGCCCGCCCCATGCGACAGCGGCGCGACCACGATCGAGGCATCGTCGCGGCCGGTGCCCGGCATCAGGTCGCACAGGTGATTGGTGATGACGAAGGCCATCTGGCCATGCGTCAGGACCGCTGCCTTTGGGCGACCGGTCGTGCCTGACGTGAAGAAGAACCAGCAAGGATCGTCGCGCTCGACGGCGGTGCTCGGCACGCTGCGGCCCGCATGGCGCTCGACAATGCGATCATAGTCCTCGCCGAATCCGGTTTCGCCGATTGCAATGACGAATTCGAGATCCGGACATTGCTTCCGGCATGCCTCGGCATGGGCAGGAAAGGCGGCGCCGCAGATCATGCCGCGCGCGCCGCTCGCCTTGGCGAGATAGGCAACTTCATCCGGCGACTGACGGTAGTTCGCAGGCACCCAGACGGCGCCGAGGCGGAAGCATGCGAACATGGATTCGAACATCTGGTTGCAGTTGGCCGACTGCACCAGCACGCGGTCTCCCTTGACGACGCCAAATTCCTCCGCGAGTGCGGTGGCCATGGCGGCGACCCGAGCCTCCATTTCAGCCCAGGTCCATTGCCGGTCGCGCCAGACGAAGCCGATGCCTTCCGGATCGCGGCGAGCCGATTGGGTCAGGAAATGGGCGAGGTTCATGACCCGCGTCGAGGTGGGCGTCAGCCCGCCCTTCGGTACTTTGCTCAAAGTGATGTCCTCCTCGTCTGGTGCCGGATCGCAATCGGCTCGCGTAACGGGCCCTTGGACGCAAACATCCTTGCGAGCTTCTCTTCCACCTGCCTGACTTCGTGGAACAGATGACCGGCCAGCTCGCGCTGGCGCGGTTCCTGCATGCGGCTGTCGATGGCGGCGATGCTGAGCGCCCCGACCGGGCGCCCATCGGGGGAGCATATGGCCACGCCGATGCCCCAGGAATTGGCCACGATCAGGCCGGGATTGAGCGAATAACCCCTGGCTCGAGCCGCTTCGACATCCTGGCGGATGCGCTCCGGCGGCAGCATGGGATAGCTTTCGCGCAGCACCTGATCGTTTTCGGCCAGAACGGCTTCGACCTCCTCGTCGGGCAGGGCGGCGAGCATGGCGAGCGAACCGGCCCCGACGCCGAGCGGATGCTCGAAACCGGCCTGCAGGGCGTGGGTGCGCACGGGGTAGGTGCCTTCCTCGCGATAGAGGCAGACGGAGAAGGAGCCCCGGCGGACGGAAAGGAAGCTCGTATCCTGCGTTCTCTTGGAGAGCCGGATCAGGCTTTCCATGGAAAGCTGCAGCAGTCCGAAGCGGCGCGAGGCAAGGCTGCCGAGCACATAGGCTTCCTCGCCGAGGAAATAGCGGCGGCTTTCCTCGTCCTGCTCGACCAGTCCGGCACGCATCAGCGCCAGAAGCAGCCTGCGGGCGGTCGGCTTGTTGAGGCCGCTTTCCTCGACCAGCGTAGAAAGCGCGGCGCCGCGATCGGCATGCCTGCCGACCATTGCCAGCAGGCCGAGCGCGCGATCAACGCTTTGCGATCCATTCAATTCGGCAATCATTCCTGGCCAGAATATTGATCCACAATATGGACCTTATATGAATTGGTTATTCGAGGCAGAATAAAGCAGCCTCGATTTTCCATTGCAACAACCTTCTTTTTGCGTATTTTCTCCTTTCCCTGAGAAGGTCATTGATCCATCATGTGGACCGGCTTTCGAGGTTGCGGGCGTTGGGCGTGTTCAATCCCGCTAAGAGGAAACGGAGGAGCAAATATGAAATTCGCAAAGCTCGGCGCGACGGCGCTGACCTCGATGCTGGCCGGCATGGCCATGCTTGGAACGGTTTCGGCAGAGACATTCCGTCTTTCGCACAACACCGGCGACACCACCACCTGGCACAAGGGCGCGGAGAAGTTCAACGAACTGCTCAAGGAAGCCACGGGCGGCGAGATGGAGGTTCGCGTTTTCCCCAACGCGCAGCTTTCGGGCGGCGACCAGATGAAGCAGGCGGAGATGGTGAGCCGTGGGGCGCTCGATTTCGTCGCCACCTCGGCCATCAATGTGACGCCGCTGGTCCCCGAAATGGCGGTCTTCTCGCTGCCTTATCTTTATTCCTCCTATGACGAAGTGGACGCCACCACGGAGGGAGCGGCCGGCGACCGCATGGAAGAGATCATGCTGGAACACAATATCGTCGTGCTGGCATGGGGCGAGAACGGTTTCCGCGAGGTGACCAACAATGCGCGCCCGATAAAGACGCCGGAGGACATGAAGGGCCTCAAGATGCGCGTGGCAGGCCCGATGTATATCGACGTCATGAATGCGCTTGGCGCCAACCCGCAGCAGATGCAATGGACGGAAACCTTCACGGCGCTGCAGCAGGGCGTGGTCGACGGGCAGGAAAATCCGATCGGCGCGGTCATCATCCCGCAGCGCGTCTACGAGGTGCAGAAATATCTGACCACCTGGCACTATTCCTATGACCCGATCTTCCTCGGCGTGAGCAAGAAGCTGTGGGATTCCTGGGACGAGGACACCCGGGCCAAGGTCCAGAAGGCAGCAACGGAGGCCATGGACTACCAGAAGCAGATCACCCGCGAGGACACCGAGAAGGGCATAGCCTTCCTCAGGGAGAAAGGCATGGAAATTTACGAGCCTTCCGCGGAAGAAATCGGTGCCTTCCGCGAAGCCACCAAGCCTGCTTTCGACACCTGGGCGGCGAAGGTCGGAGACGAACTGGTCAAGACCTTCCAGGATTCTATCTCAGGGTCCAACTGACGCCCCTGCTTGACAAGGAGAGGGTGGCGGGCGTCATCCTCTTCGGCATCCATCAGGAGGGGCAACCTCATGGCATTTCTGCTGCGTGATGCAGAGAAGATCATCTGCGCCGTCATTTTCTTCGGCATGACTGTGCTTGGTTTCGTGAATGTGGTGGTACGTTACGTCACCAATTATTCGCTCGCCGCGTCCGAGGAGCTTCTGACCAACGGTTTCCTGTTGCTGACGATCTTCGGTGCCGCCATCGCGGCAAGGACCGGCGACCATCTTGCCGTGACGATTGTCTACGATCTTGTTCCAGCCTTCATGCGCAAGGTCATTCTCGCTTTTGCCGCCATGCTCGCGGTCCTGCTGCTCACGCTTTCGGCATGGTTCTGCTGGGAGCTTATCGAAAACCAGCTTTCAAGCGGCATCCGCTCCTATGCTCTTGACGTACCGGCCTGGTACTACAGCGCCGGCCTGCCATTCGGTTTCGCTCTGATCGTCGTCAGATACATCCAGTATGCGCTCGAAAACTGGCGTGAGCTGGATCGGGAGCAGCAAGATGCCTGATATCGGCGCCGGCACGCAGATGGTTGTCGTCTTCTTCGTGCTTCTGTTCCTGCGCGTGCCGGTCGCCTTCGCCCTCGGGCTTTCGGCCATCTATGCCATGTGGGTTCTGGGCTTCGGCCTTGATCTCGCAGGCGACCTGATCGCCACCGGCATTGCCAAGTTTTCCCTTCTCGCCATTCCCTTCTTCATCCTGGCAGGCGAGTTGATGGGATCGCTCGGCATCGCCGAGCGTATGATCCGCTTTTTCCGTGTCCTGATCGGCAATCTGCCCGGCGGCATGGGCGTTGTGGGAACGGTGGTCTGCCTGTTTTGGGGCGCGGTCAGCGGCTCCGGACCGGCGTCAGTCGCCGCCATCGGGCCGCTGATCATCAAGGGCATGACCGATGACGGCTTTTCGAGGACCTATGCAGCAGGCCTTGTCTGCACGGGCGCCGCGCTTTCGATCGTCATTCCTCCCTCGATCGGCCTCGTCATCTATGGTGTGATCGCGGAAACCTCGATCTCCGATCTGTTCATCGCCGCGATCATACCGGGCCTGTTTCTTGGCGCCTTGATGCTCCTGACGCTTCCTTTCGCGAAAACCGTCAGTGATCCTTCGATCTCCCCGAGCCTCGAAAGGCTTTCGCCGCAGCCGCATAGCGATCTGCCATACGGGCACAGATTGTGGCGTTCCTTCCTCGACTCCTTCTGGGGTTTGATGACTCCCGTCGTCATCCTGGGCGGCATCTATTCCGGCGCTTTCACGCCGACGGAAGCAGCCATCGTCGCCACCGTCTATGCGCTGCTGGTTGGCGGCCTGATTTATCGCACTCTGAGCCTGCGCGGGCTTTACCAATCGCTGGTCGATGCCAGCGCCTCATCGGCGGTGGTCATGCTGGTCGTCGCCTATGCCAGCCTGTTCGGCTGGGTGGTCACAGTCGATGATCTGATCGGTCAGTATTCGTCTGTTCTCTTGGGCCTCAGCGACAATCAATGGGTGATCCTCGCCGTAATCATGCTGGTGCTCCTGATCGCCGGCATGTTCATGGATGCGATCACCATCATGTTCATCTCGCTGCCGATCTTCCTGCCTGTCGCGCGTGAGCTCGGCTGGGACCCCGTATGGTTCGGCGTCCTGGTGATGATCAACCTTGCGATTGGCCTCTTCACTCCGCCGGTCGGCATCAACCTCTATGTGGCGGCGAACATCACCCGATTGCCGCTGGAGCGGATTGCTCAGGGAGCCATACCATTCCTGATTACCAGCATCATTGGTCTGGCAATCGTGGCCATGTTCCCGGAGATGTCTCAATTCCTCGTCAACGCATTGCGGTGAGGGCGGAATGAGCACCAGCCCCGAACTCATCAAACAGTCCGCCTGTGCGGTCGTCGATCTTCTCAAGGCAGGGGAAGTCACACCGCTGGATCTCCTCGATGCACTGGAGGCGCGGATCGGTGAGGTAGACGGCAAGGTCAATGCGCTGCCGACACTCTGCTTCGATCGCGCGCGGGCAAACGCGAAGGCGCTGATGGGAAAACCGGTTGCCGAGCGCGGACGGCTGGCCGGGCTGCCTGTGCCGATAAAGGATCTGACGGAAGTCGAGGGCGTCCGTACGACCTATGGTTCGCCCATCTTCGCTGAATATATCCCGGAACAGTCGGATATTTTGGTCGAAAATCTCGAGCGGGAAGGAGGACTGGTCTACGCCAAGTCAGCCACGCCCGAATTCGGCGCCGGCGCCAACACCTTCAACGAGGTGTTCGGGAAGACGCTCAACCCGTGGAACACCAGCCGCTCCTGCGCGGGGTCGAGTGGAGGCGCGGCCGTATCGCTCGCCACCGGCATGGCCTGGGTCGCGCATGGGTCCGATCTCGGCGGCTCCTTGCGCAATCCGGCAAGCTTCTGCGGCATTGTCGGCTTGAGGCCAAGCCCGGGGCGCGTGGCAAAGACGCCCGGGACCGTGGTCGACAATATACTTTCGGTCGAAGGTCCGATGGCACGCACGGTAGAGGATGTGGCGCTCCTGCTGGACGCAATGACGGGCGAGCACCCGGCCGATCCTGTTTCCCTGCCACGCGACGGCACCTCCTATCTCGAAGCTGCACGACAGCCCGCAAGGCTGAACAAGGTCGTCTTCAGTGCCGATCTCGGAATAACGCCCGTCGATCCGGAAGTGGCCGATATCTGCCGCCGCGCTGCCCTGCGTTTCGAGGAACTTGGGGTTGCGGTGGTGGAAACTCATCCCGACCTGTCGGAAGCCCGCGAGACCTTCCAGACATTGCGGGCCGCCGGATTCGCCGCCGCCCATGCGGCGAAGCTGAGGGAAACGCCCGAGCTTCTGAAACCGGAAATGATCTGGAACATCGAAAAGGGCCTCAAGCTTGGCATGGCGGACATCATCGAGGCGGAGACGCGGCGCGGCGAACTGATCCGCCGCATGAATGCGTTTTTCGATGAATACGATCTATTGATGACGCCGGCCACGATCGTCTCGCCCTATCCGGTCGAGCAGCGCTATGTCGAGGAATGTGCCGGGGTCAGGTTCGACAACTATATCGATTGGCTGGCGATCGCCTTCGCCGTCACGCTGACCACCGCGCCGGCTCTTTCGCTCCCATGCGGCTTCAGCAGGGAAGGTCTGCCGGTCGGGCTGCAGATCGTCGCACGCCCGCGCGGCGAGGCGCGGCTGCTTTCAGGCGCCCGGCAACTGGAGGAAGCGCTCGATCTCGGCACCGTCAATCCGATCGATCCGCGGCCCGGCAAATAGGCTGTCCTAAGTTTTTCGTATCTTCGCTTTGAGCTTTTCGGCATCCGTCGGGGCGGCGCTCTTGACGTCATTGTCGAAGAAGCACCAGACGTCGCGACGCTGGCGCTTCCATTTACGCATTTCACGCGCCCAGTCGGCAATTGCCCTGGCGGAATAGCTGCCGTGATAGCGGCCCGAAGGTCCGTGATTACGGATATATACCCAACCGGCCGTGACCTCGCATGGCGCGGGGGCGTCGGCATGATCGGAAATGCAAAGCGCCATGTCGTGATCGGCGAGCAGGTCGAAGATGGATTTGTCGTACCAGCTCTCGTGCCGGAACTCGAAAGTATATTGCCGTGATTTCCTGAGGAGCTTCAGGAAGGCCGCCAGTCGCTCGCGGTCGATCTGCATGTTTGGCGGCAACTGGAAAAGGACCGGGCCGGCTTTGTGTTTCAGGAGCTTCAGTCGCTCCTCCAGAAAGTCAATGGAATCCTTCTCCACCAGAAGCCGCTTCATATGCGTTATGTAGCGTGAACCCTTCCAGGCAAAGCGGAACTCGTCCGGCGTGGTCTCGAACCAGTTCTGCACCGCCTTCGGCGTCGGCATGCGATAAAAGGGCGCATTCAGCTCCGCCGAATTGAAGCGCGTGGCGTAATAGACGAGGGCATCCTTTTTCCTGATCTCTTGCGGATAAAAGGGACCCCACCAGCCGGCATAGTGCCAGCCGGAGGTTCCGATGCGGAGCTCTGGCTGGCTCTTCCGGCTATGAACGGTCTCTCTCGGCGGCACGGTCTTTACGTCCGGCAAGGATGGGCAATCAGCCCTCCATTATCCTTCGCAGCACTTTGTGAACCGGTCTTTGCCCTTGGCCAGAATAAAGGTTTTGCCAAGCGTTGTGTTCCAATTCTTTCGGTGATTAGACTCGACACGTTCCCATCTTCCTGACGGGTTGTCTCCACCATGATAGTGAACGAAGGAAACCTTTCGGCACATGCTGATGTCTGCATCGTGGGGGCGGGACCGGTAGGATTGGCGCTTGCGTTCAAATGTGCAAGCAAGGGACTTTCGGTCGTGATGATCGAGGCCGGGATGGATAACCGGCGCGGTTGGCAGGCCGGACCTGGCTTGCTGGACATCGTCAACAAGCATCATGCTGATCCCGGCCTGATTTCCGCCCGTGGCGTGGGAGGCACCTCCCGCCTCTGGGGAGGCCGGTGCGTTCAACTTGACGACATTGATTTCGAAAAGAGAGCCCATGTTCCCTTTTCGGGTTGGCCCATATCCCATCACGAAATCTCCAAATATTACGATGAAGCGCTGGTGTTTCTGGGATGCCGGGTCGAGGAAGGTTCTTCCACCTCGCCCTCCGATCCTGAGGCCCGGGGGGAAATCACCACCACTGTCATCGAAAGGTGGAGCGCCAGACCCCGCCTCAGAGAGCTTCATGGCAGGCGGTTGCGCGCATCGGAGCGCATAAAGGTCTTCACCCGGAGCGTCGCCCGGGAGATCAAGTTCGATTCAAGCGGCGAACATGTCCGATCAATCTTCGTGGAGCGGAACGGCGAAGGCGTCGAAGTTAGGGCCAGTATGTTTGTTCTGGCCTGCGGCGGCCTGGAGAATGTGCGGTTGCTGATGGCTACTCAGCGTCGACGGCCACAGAAATTCGGCGGAACGGATGGAGCGCTCGGGCGCTTCTATACGGGACACCTGACCGGCTATGTCGCTCGAATCTGCTTCGAGCACCGGGATTTTGCCGAGCAATTCCAATTCCAGAAGGAAGGCAAAGGCTCTCACTTCCGCCGTCGCCTGTCGCTATCGTTTGAAGCCCAGGTCGCGGGAGAATATCTGAACACGGCCTTCTGGCCGGAAAGCCATTCGATAGCGGATCCTGCTCACGGCAGCGGAGCGCTGTCGATAGCATATCTTGGTCTCTCCTCTTTGAAGATTTACGGGCCCCTCAGGCGTGGCCTGGCTCCCCATTCCAGCGGTGCCAATACCGATATCGTCCGGCGGCATTGGTCCAATGTCAGAAGCGACCGGAACCTGTTTCGCAATGGTTTCGCCATTTCTGGGCATTTCCTCAGGAACCGCTTCGGGACAAGGATGTATTCACTCGTCAATCCGCAGAACCGCTATCTTTTGCGCTACCATGCCGAGCAGATTCCCGACCCGTCCAACAGGGTGAGGCTGACGGACGAGCCGGCCAGCTCACCGGATATTCCTATCAGGGTAGACTACAGTTTCATGCCACAGGATGCGGATTCGGTCGTGAGGTCCCACGATCTGCTGGATCGCTGGCTGCGCCAGAATAAGCTCGGCTATCTTGAATATCTTGCGCCGCCGGAAGATCGGTCCGCCCTCGTCCTCAATCAGGCGGTCGACGGGTATCATCAAATCGGCCTTACCCGCATGTCCAACCAAAGGCGTGAGGGCGTGGTGGACGCTGATTGCCGCGTGCATGATGCGGACAATCTTTTTGTAGCGGGGAGTTCGGTATTCCCTACGGCCGGCCAGGCCAACCCGACCTTGCCGGCTGTCGCTCTGGCGATGCGTCTAGGCGATCATCTGGCGCGGCAGATATCGCACGGCTGCACGGCTGTAGGCCGGATGTTACCCGGAAAAGCCCACCATCCGGTGGGCTGATTCAAAAGGCCATGACGAGAGTGGCACCGATCGCCATGAGGGTCGCCACGACGACGAAGCCGGCGTAGAGATGGGGCCGATCGAAGAGCAGGGCATGGCCGGCGATCCAGGCCGCAGTGGCGGATCCGAGGGCAAAAAAGAAACCATCGCGCTCGCCGAAGCCGATGGTGGCGCCCATCAGCCCGCCGACGATAAGCGCCCCGAACACGATGATGACGGCAACAGCATATTGTTCGAAATTGTCGTTCATTCTCATTCCTTTTGCCGGAAAGAGCGTAGGTGCCCGGCTATTTCCTTCCCATGCGTCGTGCAAATCGAAGCGGCCTAATTTGCCTTGCAAATTGCAATTGCGCCAGAGGCTTGACTTCCGTGTCCTGTTAGGCCCTCATTGAGGCATGACTATTGGTCTTGAACCTTTTTCGCACATTTATCTTCGGGTGTGTCCCATCGCGGGATACTAGCCCCCGGCTCGGTGCGTCGCGTGCCCCGAGTCGCGGGGCATCCATCAGACCTTCCATCATTTCACTGAATCAATCCGTGGGCGGTCGGCGCGCATCAACAGCTTTCAGCACACAAGGCAGCCGTGAGCACTCTGATCGCCGCGGCGCCACATTAATCAGGTCGCCTAAATGGAACTGAAGAACAAAACGACCCGCAAGCCCAAGATCGTCGTGGCGCAATCGGATTACCAGCGGCTGTCAAGCCTTGCGGAAGCAGCTTCGGGGCACAATCCCGAGGTTTCGGAGCAACTGCTGTCGGAACTCGACCGGGCAACGATCAGGCCCGACGAGCAGGTCGGAACGGATGTTATCCGCATGGGGTCGACGGCGGAATACAGCACCGAAACCGGGGAAGCCAGAAAGGTGACGCTCGTTTTTCCCGGCAGTGCCGATATTTCGGAAGGCAAGATATCGATCCTTACGCCCATCGGCGTGGCCCTTCTCGGCCTGACGCCGGGTCAATCCATCGACTGGACAGCGCGTGACGGCCGGAGGCATCGCCTCATGGTCACGCGCGTCGAACAGGGAGAATCGGCGCAGACTGCCTGAAGCCGTACGGACAGACCGATGCAATCACATCGTCTCCTCGACCGCCTTGCCGTAAGCGGAGGCTGCCTCATCGCAGGATCATAGCCCCTGCGCCGCTGCGCGCGGCCAGGGGTCTCTCCAATCACGAAATCATTTGATCGTGCCTGGTCCCGGAGGATCACGGACGGAGGTCTGCGATGTCTGAAACTGCCTGCATACTTACAACCAAGGATTTCACCATCCTCGAGGTGATGCTTGACCGCTGCAGGGACACGGCCCTGGCCGCATTGCTGCGGCAGAAGCTGGACAAGGCTCAGGTCGTGTTTAGGGAAGATATTCCGGAGCACACCGCAACCTTGAATAGCCGCCTGATCTACAGGATGAACGACGGCCCGGCGAACACCCGCATCATTTCCCATGCTTTGATAGGTTCTCCGGTCGGGCTCTTCCTGCCGATTACCAATCCGAGGGGGCTTGCGCTGCTCGGTCTTTCGGAAGGGCAGGTATTCGAACTGGCAATCCCGGAAGGCCGCGTGGAGAGAATCCTACTCGAAAAAGTCCTGTATCAGCCCGAAGCCGAACGGCGCCGGAAGAATCATGCAATTCCCGGCGGAACCCGTCCGAAGGGTCGGCCGATGCTGAGCCTCGTTCATTCATCGGACGGTGTGCCGACCGTGGGGGCCTCGGTTGCTCCAATCGGGGACCCCGAGGATCCCGGACCATCGGCCGCCTGACGGTGCGGCCCGGTACCCTTAGCATCAGCATTGCGGAGAGAGAAACCGGTCGTTGCCTTTGCAGTTTCGGACAAATGGCGCTTGCCATTTGTCCGTTTTCGTTTTTCCCTGCATGGAAAGAAAACGAAAATCCGAAAGAGTAAAGGGATGTATCTGTCGCCACGGCATGCCGAGATCATGGAAATGGCGAAGAAGCACGGTCGTGTGCTCGTCGACGATCTCGCCCTGTATTTCAATGTCACGCCGCAAACGATCCGAAAGGATCTGAATGATCTGTGCGATCAGCGTCAACTCACCCGTATCCATGGCGGGGCATTGCTGCCTTCCGGCATCGAGAACATGGAATATGAGGAACGGCGCAAGATCGCTTCGGAACAGAAGGAGGCGATCGGCAAGGCGGCTGCGGGCCTGATCCCCGACAATGCCTCTCTCTTCATCAATATCGGCACCACGACCGAAGCGGTTTCGAACGCGCTTCTCGGCCATCGCGGATTGATGGTGATCACCAATAATATCAATGTTGCCAACAGGATGCGCGTCTATCCTTCGATAGAAGTGGTTATAGCCGGTGGTGTGGTGCGCGGCTCTGACGGAGGTATTGTGGGGGAGGCGGCCGTCGACTTCATCCGGCAGTTCAAGGTCGATTATGCCGTCATCGGCGTGTCGGCGATCGACCATGACGGGGCCTTGCTCGATTTCGATTTTCGCGAGGTGAAGGTCGCCCAGGCGATCATCGCAAATGCCCGTCACGTCATTCTTGTGTCCGACAGCACCAAATTCGAGCGGACAGCACCGGTTCGCATAGGGCACCTGTCGCAGATCAACACTTTCATCACTGAGAGATGCGGCATCGAATCCATCCGGCGGATTTGCGAGGAGGCGGAGGTCCGACTGATCGAGACAGCCGAGCACGGGGACCGGTAGGTGCGGCTTGTTTTCGTTTGACATTCATCTTGCTTTCGAAATAATTCAGTTCTGCTTTCGACAGCATGATTGTGCTGCGATGCGAAAGCATTGGAGGATTATTTGGCCGGCGACGGAAATTACGACATCCTGGTCATCGGGGGTGGCATCAATGGCTGCGGCATAGCGCGTGACGCTGCCGGCCGCGGCTTCTCCGTCTTTCTCGCCGAAATGAACGATCTCGGCTCTGGCACCTCCTCCGTTTCCACCAAGCTCATCCATGGCGGTCTTCGCTATCTTGAACACTACGAGTTCCGGCTGGTGCGGGAATCGCTGATGGAACGCGAAGTCCTTTGGAAGAATGCGCCGCATATCATCTGGCCGATGCGTTTCGTGCTGCCGCATCACAGCGGCCTCCGGCCGGCATGGCTGCTCAGGCTCGGCCTTTTCCTTTATGATCATATCGGCGGCCGCAAGCTGCTGCCGGCGACGAAAACGCTCGACATGCGCAGCGATCCGGCCGGAAAACCTCTCAAGCCGATGTTCCGCCGCGCTTTCGAATATTCGGACTGCTGGGTGAATGACGCGCGCTTGGTGGTGCTCAATGCGCGCGATGCTGCCGACCGTGGCGCGGTCATCCGCACGCGGACAAAAGTCACCGCAGCGCGGCGTGAACGTGGAGTCTGGCGGGTCTCGCTCGAAGACCGGCAAACGGGGGCTCTCGATACAGTGACGGCAAGGTTGATCGTCAATGCAGCCGGCCCCTGGGTCGATCAGGTGCTTTCAATGACGATCGGCAGGAACGATGCCCACAATG
>Ga0164243_10005740_pt1 | contig 18927 bp, 18 predicted proteins | sample OricompcompostOP_FD_108781 | JGI IMG/M metagenome (GOLD analysis project Ga0164243, IMG submission 108781) | Organic Plus compost microbial communities from Emeryville, California, USA - Original compost - Organic plus compost (OP) | ecosystem: Engineered > Solid waste > Mixed feedstock >... | reverse complement strand
CTGGTGCAGGTAGCCGTCGTTGCTCGCGACCTCGACGACGAAGTCGGGGGCCAGCCGGTCGAGCGCCTCGTCGGCGAAGCGCCGCGCGTGCTCGACCCAGGAGGTGGAGTACGACGAGAAGTAGGCGTACTCGGTGAAGGTGTCCTCGGGCGTGATCAGCGGCGGGATCTGCGCGAGCCAGCAGTCGGTGCAGACCCGCAGGTGCAGCGGGTAGGTGACTTCGGGCTCGGCCAGCTGGTCCGCGGTGAGAAAGCGCTCACACGGCGGCGTCGCGCCCAGATCGACGACGCTCTCCATACTGGTCGAACCGCAGAGTCGGCAAGTGGTCATGGGCTGGGCTCCAAGGCTTCGCGAACACGGCGGGCGTACACACGTGATTCGGGGTGCACCGGAGTGTTGTTACAAAGCCCGGCACGGGCGCCTACCACCGATTCTGAACTGCAACATGGCGCGCCAGACCTTACCGGGACAGGCAAGCAAGCGGTCGAGGATTTGCAGGTTTCCCATCGATCCAAGCTGCCGCATACTCGACGTATGCAGACAAGTATGCGCGTGCACCAGGAGCACCGCGACAGGCTCGCCCGGATCGCCGAGGCCGAGCTGGGGGGCGCCACCCTGGACGATGCCCTCGGTGTGCTGCTCTTCGAGCACGAGTCGCGCCGCGCGCTCGCCCGGTTGGCGGCCGATCCGGAGATGGCGGACGACTACCTGCGCGAGAGCAAGGAACTGGCCGAGGTCGACACCGAGGTCGCCGAGTGAGAACCGGCTGGCCGTGGCAGATCTGGTGGACCGATTTCGATCCCCAGGTCGGCCGCGAGCGGGCGGGGCAACGGCCCGGGATCGTTGTGGGGTCGGCGTTCGCGTGCGAACTACCGAATGACTTGGTGCTCGTCGTGCCGTGCACGACGAAAGACCGCGGCCTGCCGTTTCATCCTCGGCTGGAATCGCTCGGGAAACCCACGTTCGCGATGTGCGATCAGCTGAAGTCGATCAGCCGCGAGCGGCTGGTGAGGCAGCACCGCGGGCGCCTCGACAAGGCCGAGATCGAAAACATCAAGTTCGTCCTCCGCCGCATGATCGACGTCTGACCTACTTCCGGATCTCCAGGGTGCAGCACTTCGGGCCGCCACCGGCCTTGCGTAGCTCCGAGATGTCGACCAGCACCGGCTCGTACCCCCGATCAGCGAGCCGCGACGCGAGCGAAGTCGCCTCCACGGGCAGCACCACGTTGCGCCCGTCCGACACGCCGTTGAGCCCGAAGCACTCCGCGTCCGCCGCGCCGGCGAGCACCGCGTCGGGGAACAGCCGTGCCAGCACGCGCCGCGAACCCGCCGAGAACGCCTCCGGGTAGTACGCGATCTGCGCGGGCGCGCTCTCCGTCGCCTCGCTCAGCACGAACAACGCCGTGTCGAGGTGGTAGTAGCGCGGATCGACCAGCCGCAGCGACAGCACCGGCACACCGAGCACCTCCTGCGCCTCGGCGTGCGCCTCCGGGTCGGTGCGGAAACCGGTGCCCGCGAGCAGCAGCCGCCCGGTCCACGCGAAGTCGCCCTCGGCCTCGTTGATCCGCGACGGCATCACCACGTCGCGGTACCCGTGCTCGACGAACCAGCGCCGGAAATGCTCCGCCTCCGCCGCGCGCTCGGGCGCACGGAACCGGGAGCCCAGCACCCGCCCGTCGATCACCGTGCCGGAGTTCGCCGCGAACACCATGTCCGGCAGTCCCGGCTGCGGCTCGATCTCCTCGACCGTGTGCCCGAGCCGCCGGTAGGTGTCCCGCAGCTCGGTCCACTGCGCCATCGCGCGCCCGGCGTCGACCGGCTGGGCGGGATCCATCCACGGGTTGATCGAGTACTCGACGGCGAAGTAGCGCGGCGGGCACATGAGGTAACGGCGTGTCAGCGGCACCCGTGAGGTCATATCCTTACGATATTGCTTATCTCGTTGCCGAATCAGTGCTAAACATTGCGCGTGAACCCCATAGATCAGCGAATCGTTTCGTGCCTGGTGGCGAACGCGCGCGCCAGCTACGCAGATATCGGCAAAGTCGTCGGGCTGTCCGCGCCCGCGGTGAAACGCCGCGTGGACCGGCTGCTCGAAACCGGGGTGCTGCGCGGGTTCACCGCGGTCGCCGATCCGGAGGCGCTCGGCCGCGGCACGGAGGCGTTCGTCGAGGTGCACTGCCGCGGCAACGTCGCGCCCGCCCGCATCCGCGCCCGGCTCGAACCGTTGCCCGAGGTCGTCGCGGCCTACACGGTCACCGGCGCGGCCGACGCGATCGTGCACCTGCGGGCCGCCGACATCCACCAGCTGGAGATGGCGCTGGAGCGGTTGCGCGGACTCGACATCATCGATCGAACGGTTTCGACGGTCGTGCTGTCGAGGCTGCTGGAACGCCCGCCCACGCCGGAGACATGATGGTCGGCATGACCGAACGGATTCTGGCCGAACGCGTGGGCAAGGTCGCCGTCATCACCGTCGACGCCCCGGACCGGCGAAACTCGCTGACCCTTCCGTTGTCCACCGACCTCAGGCAGGCCGTCGCCGACGCCGAGGCGGACCAGGACGTGCACGCCGTCGTCGTCACCGGCACACCGCCCGCGTTCTGCGCCGGCGCGGACCTGACGGCACTCGGCGAGGCGCAGGAGGAGGGACTACGCGCGGTCTACTCCGGCTTTCTCGCCGTAGCGCAATGCACGCTGCCGACGATCGCCGCGGTGGGCGGGGCCGCGGTCGGCGCCGGGCTGAACCTCGCGCTCGCCGCCGACGTCCGGCTCGCCGGCCCGCGCGCCAAGTTCATCCCGCGCTTCCTGGAACTCGGCCTCCATCCGGGCGGCGGATTCACCTGGATGTTGCAGCGCGCGATCGGCCCGCAACGCGCGCGGGCGATGACCCTGTTCGGCCAGTCGCTGGACGCGTCCGCAGCGTTGGAAGCCGGTCTCACCATGCGGACGGTCGATGGAACTCACGAAGAGTTACTGGCGGCCGCACTCGAACTGGCCAGGCCCGCCGCCGACGCGCCACGGGAAGTGGTGCTCGCGACCAAGCGGTCGATGCGGCTGACCATGCCTCTGTCCGAACATCTTGACGCGGTGGACACTGAAATCGTGCCCCAGCTCGCGTCACTGAACTCGGCCGAGTTCGAGCGGCGGCTCGCCGCCATGCAGGCCGCGATCAAGAGCAGAAAGTAACCATTACCTGCAGTAACGGGTAAGCCGGATCACACCGCAATCCGCCGGCTGCAAAGGCGAAGTAAGGTGGAGCTATCGGCGGAAGTGCGCCCGGCGCAGCAGGTGTCGATGGGGACACAATCCAGTCGGGAGAGAGGGATTCCCTGACCTATGAGCACGAGTGCCAACGGCAACGGAGCGTTGTCGGCCACCCGGGCCACCGAGATCTCGAAGCTTGACCGGGTGGTCATCCGGTTCGCGGGCGACTCCGGTGACGGTATGCAGCTGACCGGTGACAGGTTCACGTCGGAAGCCGCGGCCTTCGGTAACGACCTGGCGACCTTGCCGAACTATCCGGCCGAGATCCGCGCCCCGCAGGGCACCATCCCCGGTGTTTCCTCGTTCCAGGTGCATTTCGCCGACTACGACATCCTGACGCCCGGCGACCGGCCCGACGTGCTGGTCGCGATGAACCCCGCGGCATTGAAGGCCAACATCGCCGATCTGCCGCCGCACGGCACGCTGATCGTCAACACCGACGAGTTCACGAAGCGAAACCTGACCAAGGTCGGCTACGAGTCCAACCCGCTGGAGGACGACTCGCTGTCGGCGTTCCAGGTGCACGAGGTGGCGATGTCGACGCTGACGCAGGGCGCGCTGGCGGAGACCTCGCTGGGCAAGAAGGACGCCGAGCGCTGTAAGAACATGTTCGCGCTAGGCCTGCTGTCGTGGATGTACCACCGGCCGACCGAGGGCACCGAGCAGTTCCTGAACGAGAAGTTCGCGAAGAAGCCGGACATCGCCGAGGCGAACATCCTGGCTTTCCGCGCGGGCTGGAACTACGGCGAGACCACCGAGTCGTTCGTGACGACGTTCGAGGTCGCCCCGGCGAAGCTGGCACCCGGCACCTACCGGCAGATCACCGGCAACACGGCGCTGGCGTACGGGATCGTGGCGGCCGGGCAGCAGGCCCAGCTGCCGGTGCTGCTTGGCACCTATCCGATCACCCCGGCCTCGGACATCCTGCACGAGCTGTCCAAGCACAAGAACTTCGGCGTGCTCACCTTCCAGGCCGAGGACGAGATCGCCGGTATCGGCGCCGCGCTGGGTGCCTCCTACGGTGGCGCGCTGGGCGTCACGTCGACGTCGGGCCCGGGTATCGCGCTCAAGTCCGAGACGATCGGGCTGGGTGTGATGCTGGAGCTGCCGTTGATCGTGATCGACGTGCAGCGCGGTGGTCCCTCGACGGGTCTGCCGACCAAGACCGAGCAGGCCGATCTGCTGCAGGCGATGTACGGCCGCAACAGCGAGTCCCCGATCCCGATCATCGCGCCGCAGTCCCCGGCGGACTGCTTCGCCGCGGCGATCGAGGCCACCGAGATCGCGCTGACCTACCGCACCCCGGTGATGATCCTGTCCGACGGGGCGAACGCCAACGGCTCGGAGCCGTGGCTGATCCCGGACGTGGAGAAGCTGCCGGACCTGCGCGTCACGTTCGCCACGGAGCCCAACGCCGCGGACGGTTCGGGCGAGTTCTGGCCGTACATGCGTGACCCCGAGACCCTCGCGCGTGAATGGGCGCTGCCCGGCACCCCGGGTCTGATGCACCGCATCGGCGGCCTGGAGAAGGCCGACGGCAAGGGCAACATCTCCTACGACCCCGACAACCACGACCACATGGTGCGGCTGCGGCAACGCAAGATCGACAACATCGCGGTGCCCGACCTGGTGGTGGACGACCCCTCCGGCGGCAAGGCCCGCGTCCTGGCACTCGGGTGGGGTTCGTCCTTCGGCCCGATTGGGGCGGCCTGCCGGCGGGTACGCAAGGACGGGATGCCGATCGCGCAGGCGCATCTGCGCAACCTCAACCCGCTGCCGAAGAACCTGGGCGACATCCTGCGTTCCTACGACAAGGTCGTGGTGCCGGAGATGAACCTCGGGCAGCTGGCGTGGCTGCTGCGCGCGAAGTACCTCGTCGATGTCCGCTCCTACACGAAGGTCGCCGGCCTGCCGTTCAAGGCCGAAGAACTCCAGCACGTCTTCACCGACATCATCGAGAAGGAGGTCGTCTCGCGATGACCGCCACTGACCTCGGCCTGCCCACCCTGCAGGGCGGACTGGACCTCGTCCCGCACACGGACGAGCCGCAGAAGGCCAAGGAGTACAAGTCCGACCAGGAAGTCCGCTGGTGCCCCGGCTGCGGTGACTACGTCGTGCTCAACACGGTGCAGTCGTTCCTGCCGACGCTCGGGCTCAAGCGCGAGAACATCGTGTTCGTCTCCGGTATCGGCTGCTCGTCGCGGTTCCCGTACTACCTCAACACCTACGGGATGCACTCGATCCACGGGCGCGCCCCGGCGATCGCAACCGGCCTGGCCACCACCCGCCCGGATCTGAGCGTGTGGGTGGTCACCGGTGACGGCGACGCGCTGTCCATCGGCGGTAACCATCTGATCCACGCACTGCGCCGCAACATCAACATCAAGATCCTGCTGTTCAACAACCGGATCTACGGGCTGACCAAGGGCCAGTACTCGCCAACCAGCGAGCCGGGCAAGGTCACCAAGTCCACCCCGATGGGCTCGGTGGACACCCCGTTCAACCCGGTCTCGCTGGCGCTGGGCGCGGAGGCCACCTTCGTCGCGCGTGCGCTGGACTCCGACAAGGCGGGTCTCACCGAGGTGCTCACCGCCGCGGCGCAGCACCGCGGTTCGGCGATCGTGGAGATCTACCAGAACTGCCCGATCTTCAACGACGGCGCTTTCGATGTGCTGAAGGACAAGGACGAAGCCGCGCAGCGCATCATCCCGCTGCGGGCCGGCGAACCGATCCGCTTCGGCCGCGAGGGTGAGTACGGCGTCACCACCACCGGCTGGGGCGGTTTCGAGGTCGGCAAGGTGTCGGAAATCGGCGAGGACAACCTCGTCGTGCACGACCCGTCCATTCCCGACACGGCGTACGCGTTCGCGCTGTCCCGCATCGGCGACCAGCACCTGAACCACACGCCGACCGGCATCTTCCGCCAGGTGCAGCGCCCCACCTACGACGACCAGGCCCGCGCACAGGTGGAGGACGCCCGCACCGCGAAGGGCCCCAACCTGCAGAGCCTGCTCACCGGCAAGGACACCTGGACGGTCGTCGGCTGAGTCCGTTCAACACAAAGGAGCCTCCTTCCCTCGCGGCGGAAGGAGGCTCCTTTGTGTACGTCCCTTGTGGACTAATGCAGCGGTCGGAATCCGACCCGCTCCGCGTCGGCCGCCGAGCGGAACCACACCTCGGCCACCATGCGCGGGAACTGCGGCGAATCCTCTGTGCAGTAACGCAGAGCCGTCACGCTCGCCTTGACGGTGAAGTCCTCCGAGGGGCTCGCACCACCTGGCAACGGCATCGCTGATCCCGGGCCGAACGGTCCCGGCGCGACCGGGCTGTCCGCGGCGTGTGAACGCGCGGGTGGCGGCTCCGGCGCGGCATGAGCCCCACCGGAATTGGGCCGGACCACCGGTTCGAACAACGACCCGCTGCGGCCACCCTCGTCGGCCTGCAACGGTTCGCGCCGCTCCATCGGCCGCATCGACGGCTGAATCGGTTGCGGCGGCTCGAAACCACCGGGCGGCGAGTGCCGCGGCTGCCGCCGGGGAAGGGTACGGGTCGTCTCGGCGGCGGATTCGTCGTTCTCGGGCGGCTCGGCGTCGCTGAACGCGAACGCGGGCGGCTCCTCCGCGGCAGACTCGGGCGTGTAGGACGGATCGAACAGCGAACCGCGCTGCGGCTCCCGCGTCTCCTCCTGCACCTGAGCGAGCGACGTGTCGGCTGGTTGTGGCTCGGGCTCCGGCTCCGTGAAGACGGAGGTCCCGTAGGCCACCGGCTCCTGCGGCGTGAAGATGGATGTCTGCTCGCTCGCCAGTTCGGGCTCCAGCACCGAACTCACGGGCTGGGACGAACCGGCGAAGCTGTCGCGCTCGGCCCAGGTGGGGGGCTGCTCACGCACCGGCTCCTCTTCCGCGACAGCCTCGGGGGCGGGAGTGGCCACTCTCGCTGGCTCCGGCTGACGCTCCTCCGGCTCCACCGGCTCGGGCTCGAAGGTGCGCGTGGCCGCCGGCGCCGCGGGCGCGGACCGCTCCTGACGCGCGGCGAGCAGCCTCCGCTCGAGGACACGGTTTCTCGCCTGCGCGGGCCGGACAAGGAAAACCCAGGTCAGCAGCACTCCAATAAGGAACGCCGCCGCACTCCACAGCCAGACCTGTCCGAAAATGGACATCCGCGCTGTCCTTCCTTCCCTACCGCGACCAGTGACACTCTGAGTGACACGGTCGCGGCCTGTTCATGACGCGGCGTCAGCGGGTCCGCGCCACGAGATAGTCGGCGACCGACTCGCACGCGTCCCGTGCGGCCGACGCGGGCAGAGCCGTCAGCTCAGCCCTCGCGCGACGAGCGTAGTCCGACAACGTCGACATGGCGCGGTCTATCCCGGAAGACGCCCGCAGGAGGTCCAATGCCTCCTCGACCAGCGCATCGTCTGTGATCGGCCCCTGTAGCAGGGCGGCCAGCCGCGGATCGGTGTCCGGATCGGCCAACGCGAAGTGCATCGGCAGCGTACGCACGCCTTCCCGCAGGTCGGTGCCGGGTGTCTTGCCCGACTCGTGCGAGGGCGAGGCGATGTCGATGATGTCGTCGGAGATCTGGAACGCGGTGCCGACGATGTCCCCGAACCTCGTCAGCGCCTCGATGTGCGCCTGCTCGGCGCCGGAGACCATGCCACCGAACCGGCCGGCGGTCGCGATGAGCGAACCGGTCTTCTGCGCGATCACGCTGAGGTAGTGCTCGATCGGGTCCTCGCCGTCGACCGGCCCGACGGTCTCGCGCATCTGCCCGGTGACCAGCTCGCCGAACGTCTCGGCGATGATCCGCGCCGCGTCGGTGCCGAGGTAGGAGACCAGCCGGGACGCGTGCGCGAAGAGGAAGTCACCGGTGAGGATCGCGACCGTGTTGCCCCAGCGCGCGTTCACGCTCGAAGCGCCGCGCCGCATGGTGGCCTCGTCCATCACGTCGTCGTGGTACAGCGTCGCCAGGTGCACCAACTCGACGGCGGCGGCCGCGGTCACCACGTCCTCGTGGTGCCCTTCGCCGAATTCGGCCGCGAGCAGCGTGAACATGGGGCGAAAACGTTTGCCACCGGCCTCGACCAGGTGCGACGCGGCCTCGTGCACGGCCTTGACGTCGCTGCGGGCGGTCTCGCGCAACAGGTTCTCGACGTCGGCGAGCCCGCCGGCGAGCGTGCGCAGCAGTTGCTCATCGGCGATCCGAAGACCCACGCTCGCGCGCAGGTCCTCGATGGTGCCACTCTGAACCGACACGTTCCCCTGCCCTCTCGCGCTGCTGTTACACGTCCTCATCAGCGTAATGGCAAGGCCTGGTCACACGATCGCCCGCACGGCACGGGCATGGGTGACGAACACGACAGATGCCCGTTCCACCTTCGGGTGAGGATCGGCACGGACACTGCCTGTCGCCGTTAGCCTTCGGCCTGTGACCAGCAAGAAGACGCAGAACACCATCGTCGCGGCGATCATGCTCGGGATGTTGCTGGCGGCGCTCGACCAGACCATCGTCTCGACCGCGCTGCCGACGATCGTCGCCGACCTCGGTGGCGCGAACCATCTGTCGTGGGTGGTCACGTCCTACCTGCTCGCCGAGACGATCATGACGGTGCTGATCGGGAAGTTCGGCGATCTGTTCGGCAGGAAGAAGGCGTTCCTGGCCAGCGTCGTGCTGTTCCTTGTCGGCTCGTTCTTCTCCGGCTGGGCCGATTCGATGATGTGGCTGATCGCGTTCCGCGCCGTGCAGGGGCTGGGCGCCGGCGGTCTGATGGTGACGTCCTCCGCGGTCATCGCGGACGTGGTTCCGTTGCGGGAACGCGGGAAGTACCAGGGCGCGATCGGCGCGATGTTCGGCGTCTCGACCGTGGCCGGGCCGCTGCTGGGCGGGCTGTTCGTCGACCACCTGAGCTGGCGGTGGGCGTTCTACGTCAACATTCCGCTGGGCGTGATCGTCATCGTGATCGCGGCCGCGACGCTGCCCTCGGTGCGGTCCGCGCTTAAGCCGCGCATCGACTACCTGGGCATTCTGCTCATCGCACTGGCCTCGACGGGGCTGACGCTGGTCACGAGCTGGGGCGGCACCGAGTACCCGTGGGGTTCGCCGACGATCATCGGCATGGCGATCGGCTCGGTCGTGCTGCTCGCGTTGTTCGTGCTGGTGGAGTCGCGTGCGCAGGAGCCGATGCTGCCGATGCGCCTGTTCCGCGGCCGCGTGTTCACGGTCGCGAGTGCGCTGAGCTTCATCGTCGGCTTCGCGATGCTGGGTGGTATCACGTACCTGCCCACGTATCTGCAGCGTGTGCAGGGTGTCAGCGCGACCGAATCGGGACTGCGGATGTTGCCGCTCGTGGTCGGGTTGCTTGCGACGGCGATGCTGAGCGGCATGGTGATCAGCAAAACGGGCCGCTACAAGATCTTCCCGGTGGCCGGTTCGCTGGTCATGGCGCTCGGCTTGTTCCTGCTGTCCAATTTGGATCAGCACACGGGTTTCCTGGTGACGTCCGGGTACATGATCGTGCTCGGGCTCGGCCTCGGTTGCTGCATGCAGGTGCCGACGATCGTCGTGCAGAACACCAGCGACTACGAGGATCTGGGCGTCGCCACGTCCGGCGTGAGTTTCCTGCGGACGCTCGGAAGTTCCTTCGGGGTGGCGGTTTTCGGCACGATCTACAGCAACCAGCTGCCCGCGCAGCCGACCGTAGAGTCCTATGTGGACGCTATTCAGACGATGTTCCTCATCGCGGCGCCGATCGGCATCCTGTCGTTCCTGGTCGCGTTGTTCCTCAAGGAAATCCCGCTCCGCGACAGCACGAAGGCCGTGGCGTCGAACAGCAGCGGCTTCTCCGAGCCCAGCACCGGCGATTCGAGGCAGGAGCTGGAGCGCGTCGTGGCGGCGTTGTGGCGCAAGCAGTCGAACGATCCGGGCCCGGCGATTCTCGCACGCTCCGGGGTTCCGCTGACGCATGCACAGGCCTGGCTGCTGGTGCAGATCTACCGCAACAGCGTCGACGACGGCGACGCCACACTGCACGAACTCGCCGAGCAAACCGCAGTGCCCGCGGGGATTTTCGAGCCCACGGCGCGTCAACTGGTGGACACGGGATACCTCGACGAGGCCGATGGGCACTATCGGTTCAGCGCCCTCGGCACGGAGACCTGGACCCGGCTGGTCGGCGCCTGGCGGGTGTGGCTGCTGGCGGAGATCGCGGAACGGGAGGGCACCGAGGAACACGGGTTCGCGGCCTCCATCGACGAGATCGCGGAACAGCTCATCAGCAACGGCCACGACCTCTCAACCGCCAGGCACGCAGTGCCGGTGTAGGCGCCATGACGCATCAGACGATCTGGAGGTGCCGTTCCGTCACGGCGAACGGATTATCCCTCAGCCCCCGTGCCAGGCGTTCCACGGTTTCCCCGTCCGGCCTCCGTTGGTCGTTCTCATAGCGCGACAACGCCGCCTGGGTAACTCCCGCACGGGCGCAGAGCTCCTCCTGAGTCAAGCCCTCGGCTCGGCGAAGTATCTCCAGCACTTCGCCGATGCTGTTCACGACGTTCCCTCACCTTCCTCCGGGGCCGACGATTTTTGTCATCGTCGCGTCGCAGGTGGGCGGCCGCACTCCGTCCCTAGTGGCACTTCAATCTGGCCACCACCCGGAGACTCATCCCCAGCAACGCACCTCGCCACAGAGCACCCCGACGCGCCCTTACCGCAATCACTCAGCCGTCCACAAAGCCCTGCCCACTGGACAACCGCGTTCTATCCACAGCACCCCACTTATCCACAGCTCCCCAAATTCCCCGCCCCACCCCGGGCCTGCCCAAGGCAGGCTTACTACCAAAGCCACCCAACCCGAAGGGAACAAGGCCGATGGTCTCCACCACCCAGCCCCGCCGTTCGCGTAACAACGCCCCGCGCGAGGAGTTCGCGGCAGCCCGCGCCCACGGCATCGCGCGCCGACACCTCGCGAAGCTGCACCACCTTGCCGTGGCGCGTCAAAACGCCGAACCGCACGCGGACGGCGCTCAGAACGCGAAGGCTCCAGCCCCGGCCCAGTCGAGCGCGAACGACGGCGCCACACCGAGCAGCAGCGTCACGATCACCCCGAGCGTGATCGCGGCGGTGGTGAACGCCCCGGGCACGGTCACCGTCGGACCTTCCGGAGCAGGCTGAGAGAAATACATCAGCACCACCACGCGCAGGTAGAAGAACGCGGCCACGGCGCTGAACACGAGCGCGATCACCACCAGCGGCGCCATGCCGTCCTCCAGCGCCGCCGAGAACACCGCGAACTTACCCACGAACCCGCTGGTCAGCGGAATGCCGGCCAGTGCGAGCAGAAGGAAGGTGAACACCCCGGCCAGTACGGGCGAGCGTTTGGCCAGCCCGGCCCAGGCGGACAAATGCGTCGCCTCGCCCGAGGAATCCCGCACGAGCGACACGACACCGAACGCGGCCAGCGTCGTGAAGCCGTAGGCCAGCAGGTAGAACAGCGTGCCCGACAGGCCATGGTCCGTCATCGCGATCGTGCCCACGAGCAGGAAGCCGGCGTGCGCGATCGACGAGTAGGCGATCATGCGCTTCACATCGGTCTGGGTCAGGCCGAGGATCGCGCCGATCACCATCGAGATGATCGCGACCGCCCAGAGCACGCCGCGCCACTCCCAGCTGGTCGACTCGAAGCCGACGGTGAGCACACGCAGGATCCCGCCGAACGCGGCCACCTTGGTGCAGGCGGCCATGAAGGCGGTCACCGGGGTCGGTGCGCCCTGGTAGACGTCCGGCGTCCAGGTGTGGAACGGGCCGACCGAGCCCTTGAACAGAAGACCCACGATAAGGAGGCCCATACCGGCGAACAGCAACAGGTCCGAACGGTCCGAGCCGGCGGTGGCCTTCGCGATGTCGGCGAGCTTCACCGAGTTCGCGTAGCCGTAGAGCAGCGCGAGCCCGTACAGGAAGAACGCCGACGAGAAGGCGCCGAGCAGGAAGTACTTCACGGCCGATTCCTGCGACAGCAGCCGGCGGCGGCGGGCGAGGCCGCACATCAGGTACAGCGGGAGGCTCAGGACCTCCAGCGCGATGAACATGGTGAGGAGGTCATTCGCGGCGCAGAAGGTCATCATGCCGCCGAGCGCGAACAGCGTCAGCGGGAACACCTCGGTCTGCATGCCGGTCGAGCCGACCTGGGCACGGTCCTGGAACGTGCCCGGCCGGATGGACGCCTGCGCGACGAAGGCGCCACCGGGCTCCACCGAACGGTCCGCGATCAGCAGGACGGCACCGAGAGCGAGCGCGAGCAGCGTGCCCCACAGGAACAGCGACGGCTTGTCCACGGAAATCGCACCGGAGAACGTGGTCAGCCCCGCCCTGGGCGAGTCGCTCACGTACACCGCGAGCGCGATACCCGCGGCGGCGATACCCATGAGGCTCAGCACGACCTGACCCGGCCAGCGCATGTGGCGTGGCAGGAAGGCTTCGAACAGCACGCTCACGCAGGCGGCCGCGAGCACGATCAGCACCGGCAGGACGGCCGCGTACTCGATCTGCGGCGTCGCGATCTGCCCTTGCTGGGCCAGCACACCGATCACTTTCAGTGCCCTCCTTGCACGGCCGAAAGCGTGGCCTCAACAGACGGTCCCACCGTGTCGAGCACGGGTTTCGGATAGAACCCGAGGCCGATGATCAGCACGACCAGCGGCACCAGGATCGTGATCTCCTTGCCGGTGAGATCACGGATGGTCTTGCGGGCGCCGAGTTCGGGCGCGATGGCGGTGCCCGGTCCCCCGCCGGCGCCGACGAGTGCGTCACCACGGACGGGGCCGGTCATGATCCGCTGGTAGAGCCACAGCACGTAAGCCGCGGCAAGCACCATGCCGACGGTCGCGAGGATCGCGTACACCGGCTGGGTGTCGAAAGCGCCCAGCAGCACCAGGAACTCGCTGACGAACGAGTTGGTACCAGGAAGGGACAAAGTGGACAGACCAGCGATGAGCAGCATGCCACCCAGCAGCGGGGTCACCTTGTACATCCCGCCGTAGTCGGAGATCCGCGTCGAACCGCCGCGCGCGATCACCAGGCCCAGTACCACGATCAGCATTCCGGTCGCGAGGCTGTGGTTGAGCATGTAGGTCACGGAGCCGACCGTCGCCTGCTGGGTGAAGGCGAAGATGCCCAGTGCGATGAAACCGAAGTGCGCGATGGACACGTAGGCGACGAAACGCTTCATGTCCTGCTGTCCCGCGGCCAGGATTGAGCCGTAGAGCACGCCGATCACGGCCAGCACGAGCACCAGTGGCGCGAGTGTCTTGCTGGCGTCGGGGAACATCGGCAGGCAGTACCGCAGGAAGCCGAACGTGCCGACCTTGTCGAGCACGCCCACGATCAGCACGGCCACCCCGATCGGTGCCTCACCTGCCGCATCGGGCAGCCAGGTGTGGAACGGCACGAGTGGTGCCTTGATCGCGAAGGCGAGGAAGAAGCCGAGGAACAGCCAGATCTGCGTACTCAGTGGCGCGTCGCGCACGACCGTCACGAGCGTGGCCCAGTCGAACGTGCCCTTGCCTGGTACCAGCGCGTAGGCGCCGATCGCCGAGGCCAGCATGATCAGACCGCCGAGGAAGGAGTACAGGAAGAACTTCACCGCCGCGTACTGCCGGTTCGCGCCGCCGTAGCCGCCGATGAGGAAGTACATGGGGATCAGCATGATCTCGAAGAGCACGTAGAACAGAAACACGTCGGTCGCGGCGAACACCGCGATAGTCAGCGCCTCCTGCACCAGGATGAGCGCAAGGTAGCCGCCGGCGCTGCGCCCCTCGGGCAGCTTGTCCGCCCTGCCCAGCATGCCCATCACGATCGGCACCAGGAACGTGATCACCGCGATCATGATGAGCGCGATGCCGTCGACTCCGAAGGAGAGGTGAATACCGAACGCCGGAATCCAGTCCATCGTGGACGCGTGCTGCAGGCGCGCACCGCTGGGGTGATAGGTCGCCCACATCGGGATCATCAGGAAGAACTCGAGCACCGCGAACGCGAGCCCGACGTGCAACGCCGTGTTGTCGTTCTTTCGGAGTCCACAAAGGACGACCGCGCCGACCAGCGGCAGCAGGATGAGGGCCAGTACCCAAGTCATGAGAACCTCACCAGAAGCAGAGCCGCGACCAGGACGAACGAACCGGCCAGCATGGACAGCGCATACGACCGGACGAAGCCGGTCTGAAGCCTTCGTAGTCGCCCAGAGCCGCCGCCGAGCGCGGCCGCGAGGCCGTTGACCGCGCCGTCCACACCGCGGTTGTCCAGGTAGACCGAGAACCGGGTGAGCCACATGCCCGGGGTGGCGACGAGTGCCTCGTTGAGCGCGTTGCCGTAGAGGTCCTTGCGCGCGGCGCGCACCACCGGGGAGACGTTCTCCGGCCGTTCCACCGGAGTGTCCCTGCGCCCGACGACGAGCCACGCGACCAACACACCCAAAGCGGAAAGGAGGATGGTCAGCCACGGGATCAACGCGTGCGGCAGCACGCCGTGCTCGGCTTCGGCCAGTTCACCCAGCGACGGGGTGAGCCAGTCCGCGAGCCGGTCGCCGAGAGAAAAGAACGCGCCGGCACCGACCGAGCCGATCGCCAGGATGATCATCGGAATGGTCATCACGCGAGGCGACTCGTGCGGATGGAACTCCTTGCCCTCGGCCGTGCGCAGATCCTTCCAGCGCTCCTTGCCGAAGAACGTCATCAGCACCAGGCGCGTCATGTAGAACGCGGTCAGCGCCGCACCGAGCAGAGCCGCGAGGCCGAACACCCAGCCGCGCCAGCCCTCCTGGCCGAACGCGGCCTCGATGATGGCGTCCTTGGAGAAGTAACCCGACAGGAAGGGGAACCCGATGAGTGCCAGGTAACCGAGGCCGAAGGTCGCGAAGGTGATCGGCATCCGCTTGTACAGGCCGCCGAACTTGCGCATGTCGACCTCGTCGTTCATGCCGTGCATGACCGACCCCGCACCGAGGAAGAGCCCGGCCTTGAAGAAGCCGTGGGTGAGCAGGTGCATGATGCCGAGCGCGTAACCGGCCGGCCCCAGGCCGACGGCGAGCATCATGTAGCCGATCTGGCTCACGGTCGAGTACGCGAGCACCTTCTTGATGTCGTCGTAGGCGCAGCCGATGACGCATCCGATCAACAACGTGACCGCGCCGACGAGGGTGACGATGAGCCGTCCGCTCTCGGTCTCGTTGAAGATCGGGTTCGCGCGGGCGACGAGGTAGACGCCCGCGGTCACCATGGTCGCGGCGTGGATGAGGGCCGACACGGGTGTCGGGCCTTCCATCGCGTCCGGAAGCCAGGCCTGCAGCGGGAACTGGCCGGACTTACCGCAGGCGCCGAGCAGCAGCAGGATCGCGATCGCGGTGATGGCGGCGGGCGGCGCGTTGCCGATGTTCTCGAACACGCCCGCGTAGGTAACGGTGCCGAGGTACTTGAACATCAGGAAGATGGCGAGTGCCAGGCCGACGTCGCCGACCCGGTTCATCAGGAACGCCTTCTTCGCGGCGGTCGCCGCCGACGGCCGGTCGGTGTACCACCCGATCAGCAGGTAGGACGCCAGGCCGACGCCCTCCCAGCCGAGGTAGAGCGTCACGAAGTTGTTGCCGAGCACCAGAACCAGCATCGACGCGACGAACAGGTTCAGGTACCCGAAGAACTTCCGCCGGTTGGGGTCCTCGGCCATGTAGCCGATCGAGTACACATGGATGAGCGAACCGACGCCGGTGATCAGCAGGACGAACACCAGGGACAGCGCGTCGATCCGGAACCCGAAGTCCAGCGTCAGGTTGCCGACCGGGAACCACGAGTAGAACGTGGTGTCGGCCGGCTCACCGTTCTCGGCGAAGAACAGCACCAGGCCGTAGACGAAGGCCGCGATGACGGTCGCACAGCCGAGCAGGTGCCCCCACTTGTCGGTGCGCCTGCCGCCGGCCAGCAGGATCAGCGCGCCCAGAGCCGGGAACGCGACCAGCAGCCACGATGATGCGATCACTCTCGAGCTCCTAGTACTTGAGCAGGTTGGTGTCGTCGACCGAGGCCGAGCGCCGGGTGCGGAAGATCGCCATGATGATCGCCAGCCCGACCACGACCTCCGCGGCGGCGACGACCATGACGAAGAACGCCATCACCTGGCCGTCGAGACTGCCGTTGATGCGGGAGAACGTGACGAGCGAGAGGTTCACGGCGTTGAGCATCAGCTCGATGCACATGAACACGACGATGGCGTTGCGCCGCACCAGCACGCCGACCGCGCCGATCGAGAACAGCAGTGCCGACAGCAGCAGGTAGTAGGTGGGAGTCACTTCTCCTCCTCCTTACCGGCGTGGGCCGCTTCGCCCGCGGCGTGCGCTCCCGGCTCGCCCGAGGCGACGTGGGACTCACCGCCGACCAGGGCGTGGGCGTCGGGGTGGGGTTCGGTGCCTTCGACGACCTTGCGTTCGGCCTCGAGTTGTGCCGTCGGCGTGGACTCGATGATCGCCGAGAGGGATTCCGGGGCGATCGAGCCGTCCGGCAGCAGCGCCGGGGTCGATACCGAGTGCGAGGTCGCGAAGACGCCGGGGCCGGGCTTCGGTGAGATTCGCTCGTACTCGCCGCGGAAGCGGGCCTCGACCAGCTCCTTCTGTGTGCGGCGGCCACGCTTCTCGGTGAAGGCCAGCACCATCGCGCCGAGTGCCGCGGTGATGAGGAGCGCGGAGGTGAGCTCGAACGGGAACAGGTAGTCGGTGAAGATCATCCGGCCGAGGCCGCCCGCGCCGCCGTTCGGCGGTGTCGACGGGACGACGTTGGTGAACGCGCGGGTCAGCGCGGTGGCCAGCAGGCCCGCGATGCCGATACCGAGGATCGTGCCCCAGAGCCGTTGCCCGCGAAGGACTTCGACCACCGAATCAGAGCTCTCCCTGCCCACGAGCATCAGCACGAACAGGAACAGCATCATGATCGCGCCGGTGTAGACGATGATCTGCGTGAAGCCGAGGAACGGTGCCTGCTGCACCATGTACAGCACACCGAGCGAGAACATCGTCATCGCGAGGAACAGCGCCGAATGCACCGCCCCGCGCGCGAAGATCAGCCCCAGCGCGCCGAGCAGCGCGATCGGGCCCAGGATCCAGAACGCGACGGCCTCGCCGGTGGACACCGTCTGGTCCACACCCTGCGCGAGAATCAAACCGGTCATCATCGGGCCACCCCCACACCCCGGAGCGGATGACCGGAGAGGCTGCCGGCGAAACGAGCCACCCTCACACCCCGGAGGCGGTGACCGGACAGGCGGCCAGCGATACGGCTCATGAGATCACCTGCTCGTGGGTGGTCTCCACCGTCTCCCCTGCCGGGACACCGCGGCCGCGAGCGAGCTCGGGGCCGTTGACGTAGTAGTCCTGCTCGTCGTCGCCGAGGCGCATCGGGTGCGGGGGTTGCTCCATGCCCGGCAGCAGTGGGGCCAGCAGATCTTCCTTCGTGTAGATCAGGCGCTGGCGGTCGTCGTCGGCGATTTCGTAGAAGTTGATCATCGTCAGGGACCGGGTCGGGCAGGCCTCGATGCACAGGCCGCAGCCGATGCACCTCAGGTAGTTGATCTGGTAGTCCTTGCCGTACCGCTCGCCCGGCGAGTAGCGCTCTTCCTCGGTGTTGTCGCCGCCCTCGACGAAAATCGCGTCCGCGGGGCATGCCCACGCGCACAGTTCACACCCGACGCACTTCTCCAGACCGTCCGGATGCCGATTGAGCTGGTGCCGGCCGTGATAGCGCGGCGCGGCGGGTGCCCCGATCTCCGGGTACTCCTCCGTCGCCACCTTCTTGAACATCATCGAGAAGGTGACCCCGAAACCCTTGAGGGGATCAAACATTCCCATCGGAACTCCCTACCTGGGCAGGCTCGCCGGACCGCACGGCCCGGCGACGCTTCTTCTTCGTGCGGTCCGGAACCTCCGGTACCTGCAGATCCAATGGCGGCAACGGATATCCGCCACCGGTGATCGGCACGACGTCCTCGTCCTGCACTCGCTTCTCGGGCACCAGCAACGCGATCGCGATCGCCACGACGATCATCACCGCGCCGCCGATCAGGATCTGCGTGGTGGTGAGCCCGCCGCTGTTACGAATGGCCCGGATCGCGGACACGACCACGATCCACACGAGGTTCGCCGGGACCAGGACCTTCCAGCCCAGCTTCATGAACTGGTCGTAGCGGAACCGCGGCAACGTGCCGCGCAGCCAGATGAACCCGAACAGCAGCGCGAACAGCTTGATCGCGAACCAGATGATCGGCAGCCAGCCCTGGTTCAGCGGCGAGTCCAGCCCCACGAACGGGAACATCCAGCCGCCGAGGAACAACGTCGTCGCGAACGCCGAGACGATCACCATGTTGACGTACTCGGCGAGGAAGAACATCGCGAACTTCATCGACGAGTACTCGGTGTGGAACCCGCCGACCAGCTCCGACTCGGCCTCCGGGAGGTCGAACGGCGCGCGGTTGGTCTCGCCGACCATCGAGACCAAATAGATCAGGAAGCTCGGCAGCAGCAGGTAGAAGTACCAGCCGTGTGCCTGCGCCGAGACGATGTCCCCTGTGGACAGTGACTGCGCGTACAGCACGACGGCGACGATCGACAGGCCCATCGCGATCTCGTACG
>Ga0164243_10005737_pt1 | contig 18932 bp, 13 predicted proteins | sample OricompcompostOP_FD_108781 | JGI IMG/M metagenome (GOLD analysis project Ga0164243, IMG submission 108781) | Organic Plus compost microbial communities from Emeryville, California, USA - Original compost - Organic plus compost (OP) | ecosystem: Engineered > Solid waste > Mixed feedstock >... | reverse complement strand
GTCAGCGGCGACGGGTCGCGGCGCGCAGCGCCAGGCCGACGACGAGCACGCCCAGACCGGCGACCACCGCCGTCCAGGGAAGCGTCACCGCCAGCACCACGCAGCCGACCGCGCCGAGCACCGGCAGCCCCCGCGGGTGACGCCGGTGGTCGGCGTCCTGGGACAGCGCCGACAGGTTCGCCACCAGGTAGTAGGCCAGCACCCCGAAGGACGAGAAGCCGATCGCCCCCCGCAGGTCAACCGTGAGCACCAGCACGCACACCACCACGGCCAGCGCCACCTCCGCGCGGTGCGGCACCCGGTACCGCGGGTGCACCGCCGCGAGCGCCCGCGGCAGGTCCCCCTCACGGGCCATCGCCAGCGCGGTGCGGCCCACGCCGGCGACCAGCGCCAGCAGCGCCCCGAGCGCGGCCAGCGCCGCCCCGACGCGCACCACGGGCCCGGCCCAGCCGGGTCCGGACGCCTCCACGACGGTCCCGAGCGGTGCGGACGAGGCCGCAGCCCCGTCGGCCCCGAGCACCGCCAGGACCGTCACCGCGACCACCGCGTACACGACGACCACCACGCCGAGCGCCAGCACGATGGCCCGGGGGATGGTCCGCGCCGGGTCACGCACCTCCTCGCCGAGCGTGGCCAGCCGCGCGTACCCGGCGAACGCGAAGAAGAGCAGGCCCGCGGACTGCAGCACGCCGTACCAGCCGCCCGACCCGGCCTTCGGGACCACCCGCGACCAGTCCGGGGCACCGCCGGTCAGCCCCGCGACCACCGCCACCGCCAGCGCGGCGAGCACCGGCAGCACCAGCACCCGGGTGAGCAGCGCCGTGCGGGTCACCCCGCGGTAGTTCACCGCAGCCAGCGCCACCACGGCGGCCACCGCCACCGGTCGCTGCCACGCCGGCGGGACCGCATAGGCGGCGAACGTCAGTGCCATCGCCGCGCAGCTCGCCGTCTTGCCGACGACGAAGCTCCAGCCGGCCAGGTACCCCCACCACGGCCCCAGGCGCTCACGCCCGTAGACGTAGGTGCCACCGGAAGTGGGGTACTGCGCGGCGAGCTGGGCCGACGACGTGGCGTTGGCGTAGGCGACGAGCGCCGCCGCGGCCAGCCCGACGAGCAGGCCGGTCCCCGCGGCGTGGGCAGCGGGGCCGACCACGACGAAGACGCCGGCCCCGATCATCGAGCCGAGGCCGAGCAGCACGGCGTCGCCCAGGCCCAGCCGGCGGGCGAGGGCCGGCGGGGTACCGGTGGACACGGTGCTCAGCCTTGCAGACGAGCGGACACCGCCGCCTCCACCTCCGGTCGCAGCGTCTCGGCGAACGTGCGCGTGAGGTGCCCGTGGTCGAAGTACACGAGCACACCGCCGACGACGTCGTGGCACACGCCGTCCCGGCAGATCATGTCGCTGAGGTCTGCCACCGACACGAGCCCGGAGGGGTCCTGGCGGGCAGCGGCGGACAGCGGGTCCGGCTCCAGGGCGACGTCCGCCGGGGTCACGCAGTCGCGCCAGCCGCCGCGTTCGCGGGCCACGCAGTCCGGCGCGTTCTCGTGGGCCGCCGGCGTGTCCCGCAGCACCAGGACCGGGATGCCGTGGGCGGTGAGCCGGTCGAGCACCCGGGCGTAGGCCGCCTGCGCCACGGCGGCGTGCTCGTCGTCGCTCACCCCCTCCAGCGGGACCAGCGTCCGGTTCGACATGACCACGAGGTCCGGGTCGAGGTCGAGCACCGACTGCACCGCCCAGTCGTTCCACGCCGAGCAGCCCTCTGCCTCCTGCGCGGACGGGAAGTGCAACGGGACGTCGACCGTGTAGCACTCGGACGCCACGAACGTGCGCAGCTGCCAGCCGTTGCGCTCGACCTGGCCGACGAGGGCCGGCTCCCACTGGCCGGCGTGCGAGTTCCCCAGCAGCGCGATCGTCCGCGTCGGATGCTCCGAGCCGTAGGTGCAGGTGTTCCGGGTGGCGAACGGGGCGTTGTTCCAGCAGCCGTCGGCGTAGAGCTCCGAGCGGTCGAGAGCGGCCGCCGTCGGCCCCATGAGCAGCCGATCGCCCACCAGGTCGCATCCGGGGTCGCGGGCCGCCTCGGCACCGAAGCACGGCACGTCACCGGCCCGCGCCTGGGCCAGCACCGCCTGCTCGGCGGACGCCCGGTGCTCGGCCACGGTGTGCACGCCGAGCGCGACCCCGGCGGACAGGACGGTCCCGGCTGCGAGCAGGGCACCAGTGCGTGGCAGCGAGCCCCGCAGCACGCGGGCCGTCCGGAAGCGGTCCTCGACGAACCGCTTGCTGGCCGCCGCGAGCAGCAGCGTGGTCACCACGACCCCCACCGCCAGCGGCAGGTCCAGCAGGTCACCGACGAGGAACGGGAGCAGCACGACCAGGGGCCAGTGCCACAGGTACACCGAGTACGAGACGTCCCCGAGCCCGACGACCGGTCGACCGCCCAGCAGCGCCGACGGCCCACCCCGGACGTCGTCCGTCGCCGCGACCACGACCAGTGCCGTCCCGACCGTCGGCAGCAGGGCCGCCACCCCGGGGAACGGGGTGTCCGCCCCGAACCGCAGCGCCGCCCACGCGATCGCCGCGAGCCCCGCCCAGGCCAGCGTCGCGCGCACCCAGCCCGGCGCACGCAGCCCCGTCCCGGCCAGCGCGACCAGCCCGCCGAGCCCCAGCTCCCACATCCGCGTGGTGGTGACGAAGTAGGCCCGCGCGGGGTCGTCGGCCGTCACCAGGACGCTGGTGAGGAACGACGCGACGACGACCGCCATGATGCCCAGCCGGGCGACCAGCTGCGGCCGCGAGATGCGCCGGCCGAGCAGCGCGAGGGCGCCGAGCAGCACCGGCCACAGCAGGTAGAACTGCTCCTCGACGCCGAGCGACCAGAAGTGCTGCACCGGGCTCGGCGTGCTCTCGGCCGCCAGGTAGTCGGTGGCCTGCCGGGCCAGCGACCAGTTCTCCACGGAGAAGGCCGAGGCGAGCACCTCGTGGGCCGCCTGCGCCAGCAGGCCGCTGGGCAGCAGCACCAGGCTCGCCAGCGCTGTCACGACGAGCACCACGCAGGCCGCGGGGAGCAGTCGCCGCACCCGCCGCCCCCAGAACTCGGCGAGCCCACGCAGGCTCGTCGGCGGCCGACGCAGCAGGTGGGAGGTGATGAGGAAGCCGGAGATGACGAAGAAGACGTCGACCCCGACGTAGCCGCCCGGCAGCCGCTGCGGCCACAGGTGGAACACGACCACCGCCGCCACCGCGACCGCCCGCAGCACCTGCACGTCGCGACGCACCGTGCTCGGCGGCCCGCCGGCGGCCGGGGCCTGCGCGCGCCGCTGCTCGACCAGGGTCGTCATGGAGAGAGCTGCCTGCCGTCCGTCCCGCTCGTGGCTGCCACGGTCACGAGCACGGCACGAGCTGTCGTTGTCCTGCTCGCAGTATCACCCGGGCAGCGGCGATCCACGACCGGTACGCCCGGAGCCCCCCAGCCGCCGGGCGCACCGGCCCCGCGGTGCGCACCACCGACCGGTCGCGCACCGCGGCACGGGCTCGGCCGGGCGCCCTGCCGCCGGCCGTCCGACCGAGCCCCTCCGGGATCCCTACAGGGACGCCGTGGTGAGCGCCGCCTCGCGCAGCGCCGCGGTGAAGGCCGAGACGGTCCGTGCGACAACCTGACGCGACTCGTCGTCGGCCAGCACCGGCCCGCCCGAGGTGTGGTCGATGTCCGTGTCCAGCACGAACCTGCCCGTCGTGATGTGTCGCGCCCCCAGGGAGACCAGCACGGGTCGCAGCGAGTAGTCGATCGCGAGCACGTGCGCCACGGTCCCGCCGGTGGCCAGGGGCAGCACCACCTTGTCCTGCAGTGCCGTCTGCGGCAGCAGGTCGAGGAACACCTTGAGCAGCCCCGAGTAGGCCGCCTTGTAGATCGGGGTGGCGACGATGAGCGCGTCGGACGCCAGCACCGCCTCCACCGCCCCGGCGATCGCGGGCTCGGCGGAGTCGGCCGACAGCAGCGCCTGGGCCGGCAGCAGCCGCAAGTCCAGGAAGCGCACGTCGTGCCCCTCCCGTGCGATCTCCGCACCGACGTGGTGCGCGAGCGCCGAGGTGCGCGAGACCGGGGACGGGCTGCCGGTCAGGACGAGGACGGAGGCCATGGATGCTCTTTCGGGCGACGACGCGCGAGGCGTCGGACGAGACGGGGAGGCACGGCCACGGGCCGGCGTGGCGCGCTGCCGCCGGGGGGACGGACACCGGGCGGGCGCACGGGTGGTGGCTCGGTCGCCCGCGGCCCTCAGCCGGCGGACGGGGCGACGACCTGCGTCGCGGGCGGTGCTGCGCTCAGCGACAGCGACCGGAGGGCGTCGTCTCGGACGTACACGCGGGCGCGACGGCGAGGTCGCGCGGCGCAACGTGCAGTCGGACGGCAGTCATGACACGCACGCTCGCACGTCGTCTCAGCACGGGGAAGCCGTGTCTTGCATGGTGGGAACGCCCCTGCCGCGGGTATCGTCGGCGAGGTGGAGGGCCACGACGTGTCGCGCGGACGTACCCGGTGAACGTGCCGCGGACCGCCGCGGCGACGGATGCCGACGTCGAGACGCTGCGCGAGCTGGCGCACGCAGCGCACGACGCCTACCAGTCGGTCGAGTCGATGGCCATCTCGTTCGTGCGCGAGGCCATCGTCGAGGGCGTCTACCCACCCGGTCACCGGCTCGACCCGGCCGTCATCGCCGCCGTGCTGGGGGTCAGCCGCATGCCTGTGCGCGCCGGGCTGCGCCAGCTCGAGCTCGAGGGGCTGGTGCAGATCAGCCGACACCGGGGCGCGGCGGTCACCGTGCTCGACCAGGACGAGGTCACCGAGATCTACGACCTGCGGATCCTGCTGGAGAACCACCTGCTGGCGCACTCCATCGACACCGTGGACGGCCCGTTGCTCGATGAGCTCACGCAACGGGCCCGCCCGGAGTCGCGCCGGGCGTCGCGGCAGCTCTTCTGCGAGCCGCTGTACGCCCGCGCCCGCCGGCCACGGATACTGGCCCAGCTCCTGAGGCTGCACCGGTCCACGGGCCGCTACGGCGGCCTGCGTGCCACGCACGAGGACGCGCACCTGGAGCTCGTCGGGCTTCTCGCCGCCCGGGACCTCGCCGGCGCCCAGGCGTGGACCACCGCTCACCTGAGGATCACCTGCCACCGGGTGCGCGAGATGGTGGCCGCCGACCGCGCCGGGTCCTGACGGCGCGCTCACCGTCGAGCCGTGGCTCGCGCACGCAGGCCGGCGCACCGCCGACAGACGGCACGGGCCTCCCGCTCCCCCGAACGGAAGGCCCGTGCCCCCTGCGCCACGACGACGGATCGGCGCAGGTCGCCGGTCAGGTCAGGTAGTACCCGCCGGAGATCGCGTCCGCCCACACGTCGGCGACGGCCGGCGCGGTGCCGAACGGGAGGTCGCCGAGCGGCTGCTGGTAGCTGTGCACGCCGACGGCGAACCGCACGATCGATGCCTTGGGCGCCGGATCGAGCTCGGCCAGCGCCGGGAGCAGGATCTCGCTGTAGCGCTGGTAGGTGTGGTCACGGCTGTTCGCCATGATGCAGTAGAGCAGCGGCGGCACCGGCCGGGCCCCTTCGCCGAGCGGGAACGGGTAACCCGTGAACCGGTCCACCAGCTCCTTGGTCCCGGCCTCGTCCAGGCCGAGCCGCCGGGCAGTCGCCTGCGCCGCGTGCTCCAGCGCGTCCACCGCCGCGAACTGCACGAGGTGCTGGGCCTTGAGCAGCGGCCGGTGCGTCATCGACCGGTGCTTCTCGAAGACCTCCTCCATGAGCCACGGCAGGCGCCGGTACGCCTCCGGGCCGGCCTCGGGCCCCGCGTACCGAGCGACGTCACGCCACGTGCGGATCGTCATCATGTCGAAGTCGTAGGGCCAGCCCTGGCCGAGCATGCGCGAGAAGATCGCGCCGTACGGGCTGCTCTCGGCGCCGACCAGACCGACGATGTTCGGCACCCGCTGCAGCAGCATGTGCGCGAACGGGCCCCCGGTGGAGACGCCCGAGGCGTAGATCGAGTAGGTGTCCGCCGGCAGGAAGCGCGCACAGGCCGCCACGAACGCGTCCTCGTAGGCTCCCGGCCACGCCGCGAGCCGGTCGTGGAACCGGGTACCGGGCTTGGCCCGCAGGAACATGAGGGTGCCGTACTTGGCCCGGAAGACGTCGTCGCCGACCTCCTCGACCAGGTCGTACTGACCCGAGTCGATCACCTCGCCGCGCCGCCACATCGGCGTCCGGATCGCGCCGTCCGGGCCGAAGGTGTCGCCCGGCCAGTCGTACGGGTCGGCTGCGCCGTGGTCGGGGCCGAGGTACAGGTTGCCCGGGTACGTGACGGTGACGACGCGGTAGCCCTTCTGGCGCGCGAGCAGGCGTGCCATCGTGTCGAAGCCGCGGTGGTCCCCACCCCCGCCGTGGATGAGGAACACACCGACGGGACGCCCGTCCGGTCCTGTCGTCACCGCTCCCCGCGGCTGGTAGACCGCGCCGCCGACGTCCCACTCCAGCCCGAGCGACTCGATCGTGAACAGATACTGCTCGACCGAGATCGGCTCGTCCGCGCGCTCCACGGCGGCGCGCGAGGCCGCCTCGATCTGCTCGACCGAGACCTCGCTCGGCGGGTTCCACACCATGCGTCAGCTCCTTGGCTCGTCGTCCGTCCTGTCCTCGTCTGCCGGGGCGTCATCGCCGCGGCCCGTCCGTCCCGGGCCGCGCGTCATGGCCCGGCCGGCGTCCGCCTCACCGGTCGCCGGCGAAGGGTCGAAGAAGTCGAGGCTCCACGCCGGGTGCGACGGCTCGGCATGGAGCAGCGACTGCGTGTACGGATGGCGCGGCTCGCGCAGCACCTGGCCCGGCACTCCCGCCTCGACGACCTGCCCGCGGTACATCACCGACACCGAGTGCGCGATCGCCCGGACGATCGCCAGGTCGTGGCTGATGAGCAGGTATGCGACGCCGTACTCGTCCTGCAGGTCGCGCAGCAGCCGGATGATCTGGGCCTGCACCGACACGTCGAGCGCCGAGACCGGCTCGTCCAGCACGATGAGCGACGGGCGCAGCACCAGCGCACGCGCGATCGCCACGCGCTGGCGCTGCCCGCCAGACAGCTCGCGCGGACGACGACGGCTCCAGGACGCCGGGATGCCGACCGACTCCAGCGCCGCCAGCACCCGCGCCTCGAGCTCTCGTCGGTCGGCCACCGCACGATGCACGACGAGCGGCTCGGCGACGATGCTGCGCAGGTCCATCCGCGGCGTCAGCGAGGTGTTCGGGTCCTGGAAGACGACCTGGACCCGTGTCGCCCGCTCCTTGGCCCGGGTGCGCGGGCCGGTCCGCAGCCCGCCGATGTCGACGGTGCCGGCCTCCGGGCGCTCCAGGCCGAGCACGCAGCGGGCCAGCGTCGTCTTGCCCGACCCGGACTCGCCGACCAGCGCCGTCGTGCTCCCCGCCGCCACCTGGAGGTCGACGTCGCGCACCGCGTCGAGCACACCCACGGTGCGCCGCAGCACGGGTGAGAGCTGCCGGAACTGCTTGCAGAGACCGGCGACCTCCAGCGCCGGGACGCCCACCGCGGTCGGGGCGACGGCCGGCGCGCTCATGCCGCGCCCTCCGCCCGCCAGCAGCGCACGTCGTGACCCCCACCGAGGTCGCGCAGGGCGACGTCCTCGCCGCAGGGGTCGGCGGCCAACGGGCAGCGCTCCCGGAACCGGCATCCGTGCCCGACGAACCGCATGTCTGGCGGCGCGCCCGGGATCGGGACCATCTCCCGCATCCCGTCGGCCGACGGCGCGGCGGCGAGCAGTCCCTGCGTGTAGGGCATCCGCCCGTCGGTGAGCACCTGCGCCGCATCCCCGACCTCGACGAGCTGGCCGGCGTACATCACCGCGACCCGGTCCGACGAGCGCGCCGCCAGGTACAGGTTGTGCGTGATGTGCAGCAGCGACATCCCGCGCGCCCGCTGCAGCCGGCGCAGGAGCGCCACGACCCGGGCGGCGACCGTGACGTCCAGCGCGGACGTCGGCTCGTCGGCGACGAGCACCACCGGCCGCGGGGCGATCGCCATCGCGATCGCAACGCGCTGGGCCAGACCGCCGGAGAGCTGGTGCGGGTAGTCGGCCATGCGCCGGGCGCCGTCCGGGATGCCGACGTCGCCAAGCAGCTGCACCGCCTCGGCCGTCGCCTCCCGGCGCCCCATGCCCAGGTGCGTGCCGAGGATCTCGCGCAGCTGGCTGCCGATGCGCAGGCTCGGGTTGAGGTACGACTTCGGCTCCTGGAAGACGTAGCTCAGCAGCGTCCCGGCGACGGGGTTCGACGGGCCGGCGAGCTGTGCCGGGCGGAACGACCTGCCGTCGATCGCGAGCTCGTCCCAGGCTACGTCGGCCGAGCCGCGCAGCAGGCCGCCCAGCGCGCGCGCGACGCTGGACTTGCCGCTGCCCGACTCCCCGACGATGGCCAGGCTCTCCCCCACGCCTACCGAGAACGACACGTCGGTGACCGCGGGGGTCGGCACGGCCGTGCGATAGGTCACCGACAGGCCGCGGACCTCCAGCCGGGCCGTGCCCGACGAGCGCGCGGGCGACGGGCTCGCGGGCCGGGCGGCGCTCACAGCGACCCCCCGTCGGCCCGGAAGTCCAGGACGTCACGCAGCCGGTCACCGAGAAGGCTCACTGCGAGCACGAGCGTGGTGAGCGCGATGACGGCCGGCCACAGCATCCACGGCGCGGTGAACAGGTACGTCTTGCCGCTGCTGATCTCTGCCCCCCAGCTCGGCGTGGGCGGCGGCACGCCCGCCCCGAGGAAGCTCAGGCTCGCCTCCGTGATGATCGCCGTGGACAGCACGTAGGACGCCTGGACGGTCAGGGAGGACGTCATGGACGGCAGGAAGTGCCGCGTGAGGATCCGCCACCGGCTGGCGCCGAGGGCCGACGCCGCCTGCGCGAACTCCAGCTCTTTCAGCGCCCGTACCTCGCCGAAGGCCACGCGTGCGAACAGCGGGATGTGCACAACCGACAGCGCGATGACGATCGTGCCCAGCCCCTGGCCCAGCACGGCCATGAGCACGATCGCCAGGACCAGCCCCGGGATCGCCATGACGGCGTCGACGACGCGCATGAGCACCTGCGACAAGCGCTCGTTGAAGCCCGCCACCGCGCCGAGGAGCGTCCCGACGACGAGGCACACGACGACGGTGATGGAGGCCAGCGTGAGCGAGACCCGTGCACCGGACACCAGGCGCGCCGCGACGTCGCGGCCGAACTCGTCGGTGCCGAGCCAGTGCGCCGCGGAGGGGGCCGACAGGCGCGCGCCGACATCGGTGACGATCGGCTCGCCCGGTACGACGAGGGGGCCGATGACCGCGACGACGACCCAGAAGACGACGACGGCCGTGCAGGCGACCGCCAGCGGCGTGCCGAGCAGCAGCGTGCGCAGGTTGTCGCGCAGCACCGTCATCGGCCGGTGCGCGCGCGCCGTCCGGTCGAGCGCGGCCGCACCGGCGACCGCACCGCCGACGGCCTGGCCGAGCGTGCTCTGTCCCACGACCACGGGCGCCTCCTCCCTGTTGATGGACCGCTGTTGACGGACCGCTGTCGATGACCGCTGCCGATGGACCGCTGCCCCGGACGGGCTAGCTGAGCTTGACGCGCGGGTTGACCCACGCCTGGACGATGTCGGTGACGAGCGTGACGGCCACGTAGACGGCCGTGATGGTGAGCATCAACCCCTGCAGCAGCACGATGTCCCGCGTGCGCACCCCGTCGATGAGGAGCTGTCCCAACCCCGGGATGCCGAAGACCACCTCGACGATCACGGTCCCTGTGACCAACGAGCCGAAGCCGACCCCGATGACCGTGACCGTCGGTCCGAGCGCGTTGGGCAGCGCGTGCCGCACCACCCGCCGCACCCGGCTCAGCCCGCGCGCCGACGCGGCCAGCACGTACTCGCTGTCGAGGACCTCGACCATGGAGCCGCGCATCATCCGCGCGATGAGCGCCGCCTGCTTGAAGGCCAGCGCCGCGACCGGCAAGGCGAGCGTGGCCAGCGAGCGCCCGAGGTCGTCCCACGGCGCGACGAAGCCGGTGGCGGGGAACCAGCGCAGCCGCACCGCGAAGAAGGCCACGAGCACGATGGCGACGACGAAGTTCGGCAGCGCGATCCCGGCGACGGCCGCCGTGGACAGCAACCGGTCGGTCCAGCGGCCCCGGCGCAGGGCGGCCACCACGCCCAGGGCGATGCCCAGCACGATCGCCACGGCCTGCGCCACCACCGCCAGGGTGAGCGACACCAGACCGCGCTTGGCGATGATCGTCGCCACCGGGTCGGACAGGAAGATGGACTGTCCGAGGTCGCCGCGCAGCACCCCGCCGAACCAGGAGAGGAACCGGACGACCGCGGGCTGGTCCAGGCCGAGCTCGGCCCGCAGCCGGGCGACCGACTCTGCCGTCGCCGAGTCCCCCAGCAGCACCAGCGCAGGGTCGCCCGGGACCAGGGACATCAGCAGGAACGTCACCAGGGCCACGATGAGCAGCACCGGGACGGCGGCGAGCACCCGGCGCGTCGCGTAGGCCAGCAGCATCGGCGCTCCCTTCGGCGGTCAGGGGTCGGTGAGGGTGGACGGGCCGTCCGCCGCAGGCGTGCGGCGGACGGCCCCGGACGTCATCCGGCCAGCGAGGTGTTCCACAGGTGCGGCACGTTGAGCGTGGTCGGATCGAAGTCGACCAACCCGTAGGTGGCGTTGAGGTCGGAGACCTCCGGGCCCTTCAGGTAGGGCACGTCCTGGTAGAAGAGCTCCTGGATGGCGTCGTGCGCCTTCTTCAGCTCCTCGTCGGACGTCGCCTGCGTGAACTGTGAGACCAGCGCGTTCATCTCGTCGGAGCAGTAACCGCCGACGGTGTTGCCGCACGACAGGACGCTGAGCTGGGTCGCGTCGGGCACGTTGTTGATCTGCCCCATCGCGATGTGCCAGCCGTCCGCCTGGCCGCGCCGCTCCTGCATGGCCGCCGTCTCCATGAGCTGCAGGTCCACCGGGAAGCCCGCCGCCTCGAGCTGCTCCTTGAGCACCACGGCCATCCGGTAGGTCGCCGGCGTCGACGTGGTGATCACGGTGAGGGGCTGTCCCGCGTAGCCTGCGTCGGCCGCGAGCTGCCGGGCCCGGTCGGGGTCGCCCGCGTTCCAGTCCTCGGCTCCGGCATCGCTCTCGAAGCGAGTGCCCGAGGCCGGGATCGCCGGCGACAGCTTCCACAGCTCCTGCGGGCCGAGCGACGTGGCGACCTCGTCCAGGTCGAGCGCGACGAGGAGAGCGCGCCGCATGGCCGGGTCCCCGAGCAGGTCGGACTGGGCGTTCAAGTAGCCGGCGACGCTGCCCACCCGACGGGGTGCCACCTCGACGCCCGGGGTGCTCTTGATGACGTCCAGCTGGTCGAGCGGGAGGGACTCCACGTAGTTGAACTGGCCGGTCTGCAGCCCGGCCAGACGCGCGTTCTCGTCGAGAACGGGCTGGAAGACGATCTCGGCGACGCCGGCGGCGCGCTTGCCCGCGTGCCCGGACGGCGCGCCGTCGACGGGCCGGTAGTCCGGGAAGGCGGTGAGCACCAGCTCCACACCCTGGTCCCAGTGGTCGACCATGAACGGCCCGGTGCCGATGAGCTGGTCCGGCCCCAGCACCCCTTCCCCGGCGGCCTGCGCGGCGCTCGCCGGGATGATGCCGGTCGACGTCGTGGCGAGGTAGGACGGCAGCAGCGGCTTGGGCACGTCGAAGGTGACGGTGACCGTGTGGTCGTCGGTCGCCTCCAGCCCGGTCAGGCCGGACATCCATGTCGCCGCGCGGCTGTCGACGGCCATCCAGCGCTCCAGCGAGGCGACCACGTCGGTCGCGGTGAGGGGGTCGCCGTTGTGGAACAGGACGTCCCGCAGGCCGATGGTGTAGCGCGTGGCGTCGTCGGACACCTCGACGTCGTCGGCCAGCAAGGGCTGCGGCGACCACGAGTCGTCGAAGGCCCACAGCGTCTCGACCACGTTGATGGTGCGGATGTGCACGTTGCCCTGGGTGCTCGCCATGAAGTCGAGCGTCTCGGGCTCCTCGGCGGCGGCCACGACCAGGCGGCCGCTGGGCCCGGAGGCCGCCGCCTCCGTGCCGGGCCCGTCGTCGCCGGGGGACCCGCCGGAGCAGGCGGACAGCAGGACAACGCACGCGAACAGCAGCGCGGCCAGAGCTCGTCGGGGCATCGCGGTCTCCCTCTGCTGGGTGGGACGGGGGGCTTGCGTCACGAGCAGGGGTGCGGCCGGTCAGCCGGCACCCGGGGAACAGAAGCCGTCGGCGACGGACAGCGCTTCGTCCAGCGCCGCCAGACCCTCGGCCACCTCGGCCGGGGTGATGGTGCACGGAGGCACGACGTGCAGGCGGTTGCCGGACAGGAAGGGCAACACACCGGCGGCGCGGCAGGCCGCGAACGTGGCGGCCATCGCGGGGCTGGTCCCGCCGTAGGGAGCCATCGGCTCCCGGGTCTCCCGGTCGAGGACGAGCTCCAGCGCCCAGAACACGCCGGTGCCGCGTACCTCCCCCACGCTCGGGTGCCGTCGGGCCAGCTCGGCGAGCCCGGGACCCAGGTGCGCGGCGCCGACCGTGGCGGCGTTGTCGACGATGCCCTCGTCCTCCATCGCGGTGAGAGTGGCGACCGCCGCGGCACAGGCCAGGGGGTGCCCCGAGTAGGTGAGCCCGCCGGGGTAGACGCGCTCGTCGAACGTGCGGGCGACCGGGTCGGAGACGATCACGCCACCCAGCGGCACATAGCCGGAGTTGACGCCCTTGGCAAAGGTCACCAGGTCGGGCACGACGCCGTCGATCTCCAGGGCGAGCCAGCGCCCGGCTCGGCCGAAGCCTGCCATCACCTCGTCCAGCACCATGACGATCCCGTACCGGTCGCACAGGTCGCGCACCCCGGCCAGGTAGCCAGGGGGTGGGGGCATCACCCCCGCCGTGCCGGGGATCGTCTCGATGATGAGCGCAGCGAACGCCTCCGGCCCCTCGAACAGGACGAGCTGCTCCAGGTGCTCCAGCGCGCGTCGGCACTCCTCCTCGGTCGTGGTGGCACCGAAGGCCGACCGGTACAGGAACGGCCCGAAGAAGTGGACCACCCCGGAGCTGCCGGTGTCGCTGGGCCAGCGGCGGGGGTCACCGGTGAGGTTGACCGCCATCGCCGTGCCACCGTGGTACGAGCGGTACGCCGACAGCACCTTGTGCCGTCCGGTGTGCAGCCGCGCCATCCGCACCGCGTGCTCGTTGGCGTCCGCGCCGCCATTGGTGAAGAACACCTTGGTGAAGCCCTCGGGGGCGCGGTCCACGATGAGCCGGGCGGCCTGCGAGCGCTGGTCGTTGGCGTGCTGCGGTGCGATGGTGCACAACCGGTCGGCCTGCTCCTTGATCGCTGCCACGACCCGCGGGTGCTGGTGGCCGATGTTCGTGTTGACGAGCTGGGACGACAGGTCGAGGTACCGCCGGTCGTCCTCGTCCCACAGGTACGAGCCCCGCGCCCGCACGACCACCATCGGGTCGACCTTCGCCTGGGCCGACCAGGAGTGGAAGACGTGTGCCCGGTCCAGCTCGTACGTGGTGCTCATCGCTGCTCCTCTCAAGCGCTGCGCGGGAAGGACAGGACGGGCGCCTCGGACGCCGCCTCGTCGGGCCAGCGCGACGTCACGACCTTTGCGCGGGTGAAGAACTGCACACCGGCGGGACCGTGCGCGTGCACGTCCCCGAACAGCGAGCCCTTCCAGCCGCCGAACGAGTAGGACGCGACGGGCACCGGGATCGGGACGTTCACCCCGACCATCCCCGCCTGGACCTCCGCCTCGAACCGCCGTGCGGCCCCGCCGTCCCGCGTGAAGACCGCGGCACCGTTGCCGTACGGGCTGCGGTTCACCAGCTCCAGCGCCTGCGCGAACGAGCCGACCCGCACCACGCAGAGCACGGGGCCGAAGATCTCCCGCCGGTACGCCTCCATGTCCTCGGTGACGTGGTCCAAGAGCGTGGGGCCGAACCAGTAGCCGCCGGGCGCGCCCGGCACCGTGACACCACGGCCGTCGAGGATCACCCGGGCACCGTCCCGCGCCGCCGACGTCACGACGCCGGCTACCCGGTCCCGGTGCTCGGCGCTGATGAGCGGCCCCATGTCGGCTCCGCCCCGCCCGTCACCGACCCGCAGGGCGGCCATCCGGTGCGCGACCCGCTCCACGAGGTCGTCGGCGACCTCGTCGAGCGCGACGAGCACCGAGACGGCCATGCACCGCTCACCGGCCGCACCGCACGCCGCGCTCACCGCGGCGGCAGCGGCGACGTCGAGGTCCGCGTCGGCGAGCACCACCATGTGGTTCTTGGCGCCACCGAGGGCCTGCACCCGCTTGCCGGACCGCGCGGCGGCGGCGTAGACGTGCCGCGCCACAGGCGTCGAGCCGACGAACGAGACAGCATCGACGTCCGGGTGCTCCAGCAGCGCGTCGACCGCCGGGGCCGCGCCGTGCACGACGTCGAGCACGCCGTCCGGCAGGCCCGCCTGAGACCAGAGCCGTGCCAGCTCCGTCGGCGCCGAGGGGCACCGTTCGCTGGGCTTGAGCACCACGCTGTTCCCGCACGCCACGGCCAACGGGATGAACCACATCGGCACCATCACCGGGAAGTTGAAGGGTGACACCACGGCCGTCACACCCACCGGCTGCCGCAGCGAGTGCACGTCGACCCCCGTCGAGACGCCGACGGTGTGGGCGCCCTCGAGGTGCGCGCTCAGCCCGCAGGCGAACTCGACGGCGTCGAGGGCCCGAGCCACCTCCGCCTCGGCGTCCGCCAGCACCTTGCCGTGCTCCCGCGTGACGAGCTCCGCGAGGTGACTGCGCCGGGCGACGAGCAGCTCGCGCATGCGGAACAGCACCTGGGTGCGCTGCGCGAGCGACGTCCGCGCCCAGCCGGAGGCCGCCCGCGACGCGGAGGCCACGACCGAGTCCACGTCGGCCGCCGTGGCGAGCGACACCCGGGCGACCACCGTCCCGGTCGCCGGGTCGTGCACGGGGGCGAAGCCGCCGGACCCGGACAGCGGTGCCCCGTCGACCCAGTGCGGGACGTCTGGATGAGCCATGCGGACGAGTGTGCGGGGGCGTCACCGGGTGTGACCCCGGCCACAGTGGTGCGGATCGGGCGGCGCGGTTGACAGTCTGTCCGGCCTCACGTGCCGTAGGCGCGCCACTCGTCGCTGGTGCGACGCAGTGCGGTGAGCGCGACGTGCAGCGACAGGCACGACTCCGGGTCGTCGAGGTCGACCTGCAGGATCTGCTCGAGCCGCTCGATGCGGCGGTAGAGGGCCTGTCGGCTCAGGTGCAGGGTGCTCGCCGCCTGCGAGTGGTTGCGACCGCTCGACAGGTAGACCCGCAACGTCCGCAGCAGCTCAGTCCCCAGGGGACCGGGGTCCGCCAGCAGCGGGCCGAGCTCACGCTCCACGAAGGCCTCCAGCCGCGGGTCTTCGCCCAGCATGGTGAGCAGGCCGTCGAGGCGGACGTCCGCCAGCGTGAGGTACGGCTTGCCTGCCGCGCTGCACCGCGCGGCACGGGCGACGGTCACCGCCTCCCGCAGCGAGGCTCCGGCGTGCACGGTGGTGGCGACCGCGGCGCCCGTCCCCACGATGACGCTCCTCCCGGACCGCGCGACCGCCCGGTCCAGCGCCCCGGCGAGCCGGCCGACGGCCGCCGTGGCGTCGGCGGACCGCGGCAGCGCCAGCAGCAGGCCCGTCATCCCGTCCAGCGGCGCGACGAGCGCCTGCAGGCCGCACCGTCGCAGCGCCGCCTCGACCAGCTCCTCGTCGGCCCCGTCGCCCGCGCTCGGAACGTCGCCGTCCGGCCATCGCAGGGCCATACCCACGAGCGTGCGACGGTAGGTCGGGACGCCCAGCGCGGCGGCGCGCACGTGCAGGTCCCGTTCCTCCGCACGGCCCGCCAGCACGTCGGCCAGCAGGCTGCGGTGCGCCTGCTGCTCCAGCGAGAGCCGGGCCGGCTCGATGAGCTGACCCAGTGCGAGCGCCGACGCCGCGTGGTCGAGCACGAGCCGGCAGTGCGTCACGGGGGCGCCGACCGGCTGGACCACGAGCCGGCCCCAGGTCCGGTTGCGCGCTCCCACGGTGGCGACCACCCACCCTTCCGGCCCGACGAGGCCGGTGGCATCGGTGTCATGGGCCCGGCGCGACCGTTCCTGCCACTCGTGCAGCACCGAGTGCCGGTCCCGCCCGGCGGCGGCCACGGCGAGCGCCCGGTGCGCGAGGTTCTCCAGGACGACCGGCGCGCCGGCCCAGGTCGCCGCCTCGTCGAGGATCTCCTGGACCGACGCTCCCTCGATCCCGAGCCGGGTGAAGACCTGGCGCATCTGCTCGGAGGCCTTCAGCTCGCCGTACCCGACGTTGACGATCATCGAGTGCACCGCCTCGGTGATCGTCACGAACGGGACGGGCGCCCGGAACACGATCAGCACGAGGTCGCGCAGCGCCGCCTCCTCGACCAGGGCGTCCGGCAGCACGTTCCAGCGCAGACCCAGCTCGATGGCGAGCGCCGTCACACCGCTGCCCGACAGGGCACGCACGTACTCGCGCAGCTCGCGGTTCGTCTCGGGCAGGGCCACGCCCGTCGAGAGGACGAACTCGCCGCCACGCAGCAGGCCGGCGACGTCGTCCAGCTCGAGCACGTGCACCCAGCGCACCGGGCGCCCCAGGCAGGACTCGGCGGCCACGACCTGCGGACGTCCGCACTGGACCTCGGGCAGGCCCAGCACCTCGGCAACCGTCGGAGACATGCAGCACCCCGCGTTCCTGGCCCACGCGGCGTCGGGGGGCGGCGCCGGTTCCGGGGACGATAGCGGCTCCGCAGAACATCATGAATACCCTGTGCGGCTTCGCAACAGTGTTGAAACACCAGGGGAACACCGCCTCCCGCACCGACCTCTCACGGCCTCCCGGCGGACAGCTCGCGGTCCAGCGCGTACCAGTCCCGCACCCACGCCGCGACGTCCGCCGCGGGCATCGGCGGAGCGATGTGGTAACCCTGCAGCACGTCCACGCCGAGGGGGATGAGCTCGTTGGCGGCGACGGCGTCCTCGACCCCCTCGGCGACGAGCCGCATGCCGAGAGCCTGCGCCATCTGCGTCGTCGTGCGCACGATCATGCGGCTGCGGTCGTCCAGCGCGAGCGCGCTGATGAAGGACCGGTCGATCTTGAGCTCCTGCACCGGCAGGTCGCGCAGGTACGCCAGGGATGAGAAGCCGGTGCCGTAGTCGTCGATGGCGACCTGGATGCCGTGCCCACGCAGCTGGTGCAGCGCGACGCGGGCCCGCTCGGGGTCCGCCAGGAACGAGTCCTCGGTGACCTCGATGAGCAGGTGGTCGGGCGGCAGGTGGGCGTCGTCGAGCGCGGCGAACAGTCGGGGGAGCAGCTGTCCCCCGATGAGCTCCTGGGGCGCACAGTTCATCGCCACGCGGAAGGTGAACCCGTCGTGATCCCAGCGCCGGGCGTCGGCGATGACCTGGTGCATGACGAGCTCGGTGACGGCGGGCATGAGGCCGGAGCGGCGGGCGTCGGGCAGGAAGGCGATCGGCGGCAGCAGCCCCTCCTGCGGGTGCTCCCAGCGCACCAGTGCCTCCATGGCGACGACCTCACCGGTGCGCGCGTCGACCTGCGGCTGGTACCAGACGACGATCTGCCCGTCGGCGATCCCGTGCCGCAACGCCTCGCCACGGCGCAGCCGCTCCCGGGCGTAGCCGTCCAGGGAGGCGTCGAACAGGAGAGTCCCCGCGCGGGACTGCTTGGCCTGGTACATGGCGATGTCGGCGCGACGCAACAGCTCGGAGGCCGACGCGTCGCGCTCCTCGCGCAGCGTGATACCGACCGACGCCTCGATGGAGACGTCGATCTTCTCCACCCGCAGCGGTTCGCGCAGCACGCTACGCACGTGCTCGGCGATCTCGAAGAGGCGGACCGTGTCCTCCCCCGGGGCCAGCAACGCGAACTCGTCGCCGCCGAGCCGCGCGATCGTCACCTCCGGCGGCAGCGACGCGCGCATCCGCTGCGCGAGGGCCACCAGCACCTCGTCACCGACGCCGTGCCCGAGGCTGTCGTTGATGTCCTTGAAGCCGTCCAGGTCCAGCAGCATGACGGCCACCGGGGCGTCATGCTGCAGCGCCTCCTCGGTGCTCGCCAGCAGCGAGCGGCGGTTCGGCAGGCCGGTGAGCTCGTCGGTCTGGGACAGCCGCAGGGCCTCGGCCGCACCGCGTGCCTCGCGCAGCGCCAGCAGCATGCGGGCGCCGACGCAGACCAGCGTCAGGATGGCGGGCACCTTGATCGTCCAGCCGACGACGCCCACCGGGTCGAGCACGAGGACGCCGACGGCGAGCAGGCCGGCGAGCACGAGCGTCACGCCGCTGCGCCGCTCCGGCATGCGGCTGACCTCGCTGGCCGCCGGGTGCCCGGCGGCCTCGGCGATGATGCCGAAGCTCGCGCCCCACACCGCGTCGAGCACCAGGCTCGAGGTGTAGGCGTCGTCCGCGGACAGGCCGAAGATGAACGTGCTGTCGGCCACCGCCAGGCCGAGGAAGCCGACGAGCAGGCCGACCGTGCGCAGCGAGCGCTCGCGCAGGCCGAGCACCGCCTGCGCCAGCACGACGGCGAAGAGCAGCAGGTTGATCAGCGGGAACAGCACCGCCAGCAGCAGGGCCAGCCCACCGCGCGGGAACGAGCCGAGCAGCGGGGTGAGCAGCGGCAGGCCGGCAAGACAGGTCGCCGCGCCGCAGACGACGGCCGCCTCCAGCCAGATCGTCAGCGTGGTGGCCCGGCGCCACGGCAGGTCGAGCAGCAGGAAGCCGGCCAGACCGAGGTAGGCGGCCAGGCACAGC